>Ga0209367_1000237_pt1 | contig 46852 bp, 24 predicted proteins | sample WorMetLIZISLAND2_FD_187412 | JGI IMG/M metagenome (GOLD analysis project Ga0209367, IMG submission 187412) | Marine gutless worms symbiont microbial communities from Max Planck institute for Marine Microbiology, Germany - Olavius geniculatus... ... | reverse complement strand
GTCATGTATCGTCGTCTCACAAAATGACTAACATTAATCGTTTTTAGTAACTTTCAGGAACAGTTTTAGTAACTATATGCAGTTATACACACAGCAGTAAACGGCTGCAAATGATTATCATAATGATCAACGAGGTCATATTAGGGTCAACTTTCAATGTTTAACTATCGAATTTTACGCATTTTGACACAAAAATGCAACCCGTGCAAAAATTCACGGCAAATCACAGCAAACGCTAATTCATGGCAAGCGTCAAAATTCACGGCTTTCGTGAATTCGTGATTTTCGTCTAGCCCTAATCATTGCTATTTCTCTTCTTAAACATTAATGATACTGTAATTTTATACATCGGATTGTTGTGTATTTATTTTAGGCAAAACCAAGTGCATTGGAAAGTACGGAAGACAAGGATATATTTTCAGGTATTTTGATATTCTCCGGTTGTTCTAGATAATAAATATCACATTAAAAATGAGACTGAGGGAACTAGACAGAGAGGATTCATGAGAAAGACCTACAAGTAGAGGAATTGTGTCATGGATAATGCAGACTGTGGAGTTTCAGCCTGTCACAAGAAGATGCTGAAACAATGGAGAATGCGAATGAAAGGGAGAATTGGCTAAGGATTTGTATAGAAAATGGCCGTAAAAATGGTGCACTTTGCACTATGGTGTAAATCTGGCATCCAAACAGACATGGCCTCCAAGTTTGGTTTGTTTAAGTCATAGTTCAGTCAACAGTTACATTAATTTAACCACTCTTAAGTACTCAGTTGTGGTTTATGTAAGAATTGGACAGACAGAGAGACTGATAGACAAACAGTCAAACAGACAGACAGTATAGAGTTGGCATAAAGTCTGTTTCTAGTTTAGTTTTAATATGAAGATGCTTTCAAATATAATGATAGTAATTCAGTAATTTCCAGTACAGTTAGCCTACAGTGCAATTACTGTTTGATTTCAGTTAGCAGAATTGTGTGTATGTTTTCAAATATACAGGGTGAACCCAAAAAACCCGGACCTGTTTGCCGTAGAAAGATGTGTGATATGTCATAAGTTTTAGAATGTTGTAGACAAAGAGGGTCAAACTTGCATAGCCAATCATTTAAATATTCTTTGCCTAATTTGTCTAAATCTTTATTACCCTTGAAATTTGGCATTTGCCTGCACTCCCATGGGCCCGAGTTTGTTGAATTAAAAAAAAACACTGCCAAAAAGTCCAGATTTAAATTCTGTGAATTATTCAGTGTGGGGGCATTGCAACAGATAGCATGGTCACAAAATTTCAGTAACTGACCAGCTAAAACGTGTGCTAATCGAATGCTGGGCTCAGCTAATCCTGAACACATTGACTCCAGCGATCGATCAGCTGCCTGAAAGGACGGTTATGAATGCAAAAGCCGGGCAACTGCCTATGTCGAATTTCATCCAAACTCAACGTATGTGTTAATGATTGTTGATATTTCACTGTACGCTAAATAAAAAAATCAAGTTAAATTCATGCGTTACTGCCGATTTCGCATGATTTTAGGGGTGGGACAGATTTGTGTAAATCAGGCAAACAGTATTTAAATGCTGAGACATGCAAGTTGTACACTTCTTTTGTACACAGTTTCAAAACTTTTGGCATATTACGCGCTTTTCCATCAACAAACATCGCCAAGTTATAAAAGCTTAAATATCCATGTTAAATCCATGTGTTACAGCCAAATTTGGCAGAATATCGGGGGTGACGAATATTCGTGCAAATTAGGCAACAAATATTTAAATGCTTTACTATGCAAATTTGTCGTTTATTCTTTACAGCATTCTGAAACTTTTGACGTATTGCATGACTTTCTACCACTAACCATCGCTGAGTTACCAACGCTGAAACAGGTCCAGCTTTTTTGGCTCACCCTGTATACATATATTTTGTGCAACAAAAGTGAACAAATTGGTTGTATATGTGTTTAGAAGCTGTGGAAGAATTGTCACCATCACTGGACAGTCCAGTGACAAAAGAGGCTGTTGATGTGAACAGTCAGAAGACTGAGCCTTTGTCTGCTGCTGCCTTACCTGCTGAGCCGGCTGTTGACAACCACAGCCTTGACTCAAGTTCAGAGCCACCAAAGTTGAGTGTCTCGGAATCGGTCGCTTCTCCGCCAATGCCAAAGTCACAGTCTGTACCGGAAGTGACTCCCGCGGCAAAACCACGCTCAGCCGTCAAGGTAGACAGAATTCCTTGTTGCTGGTGCAGTTTTCTGCTAGTCTTTCATATTTCTTTGGTCCTTCTCGTACTGTGTCATGTAGCTTAATGTCCAGCAGGTATTAACACTGCTTCAGTTGAGAACTGACTTTGTATGATGACTTACTTTTGTCACTCATCTCTCATTGCAGTGTCTGTAGTGCTCTAACTGCCCATAATCTTGCTCCATTTAAGAGTGATGACCGAAACGTGGCTTGGCACGTGCAGCACCCATTCTGATTTCTGAGGCAGAATTCGCCGTCAGTCACAGTCACAAAAGTATGTTTTAACACAGTCTACAGTGTTTTATGCCATATTATGCCTCGCTACACTTGCATAATATACCGTAGATCGCGTTTTATCCTGTGCCTATATCTGCTGAACTATTGGGCACTTGACAATAAATAACTTTTGCATGTACATTATTTGTTAATGCATAAAATTGTATATTTGTATGTGTACAGGCAAAGGACACATCCCAACAGAGTAGATATAGTATTAAAATATTCATCAAAGAACCGAAAAAAGTCGGTGACGGAATGAATGCATATATGACGTACAAAGTTGTTACAAACGTAAGTGCGTATGTATTTTGAGCTTGTGATATGCATCTTCATTAGTACAAAATTATTTTGTGTCTAGATTTTCCATGGCATATGTACAGGGTGCGGCAGAAAAAAGTAGCCCCCTAAAGTTTTTCACTGTTTTCTCAGCAACCGTTTAGCATTTTAATCTGAAAATTTACAGATTTATTTAATAAATTGTTCTACGGCTAAGTGCCAAATAAAATTTGATTCCATTGAAAAATGACGAAGTTATAAATTTTTTAACATGACTGCTTACCGATTTTTCAGCGTGAAAAAATGTTCAAGCTACAACACCAGTTCAATAACACCATTGAAACAAGTCAAACAACACAGTTAACTAATGATCAGATGCCAAAATTCCATTGTCATTGTGAATATTCGAAGTGTCTACCGACAGCTCCAAGCTGCAACACAAGCCTTCAGTCGCTTAATTTGAGAAGTCTTTCACAGTCTTGTTGATCGGTTTGTGGTAGGTTGCTCCAGATAACCTAAAGCGATTCCTCAAGTTCTGCGATTGTTTTTGGCTTTGTTTTAAGCTTGCGGTAAGCTCCAACATTGCACACCACACGTGATAGTCCATTGAGTTTGCATTCGGCGAATTTAGAGGCCACTGGTCTTTTCTGATGAAATCTGGACAGTTGGCCCGCAGTCAGTTTCCTGCGCTGCGCGCTGTGTGTGCTGGTGCGCTGACCTGCTGGAAGATAAATCCGGTGGGCAGCCAGCGATTGCTTGAAAAAAACGACAATTTAGTGATAATTTATAAACAAAATAAATTACTGTTTGTCAAAGCGTCACTGTGACGTCATTGACAGTAATGTAGTAACCGGTTTTTAAATATTAAATAGCATTTTTAGCTTAAACATTTTTTAATGCTGAAAAATCGGTAGGCGGTCATGTTCAAAAGTCTGTAATTTCGTAGTTTTTCAACAGAATCATATTTCACTTAGCAGTCAGATGTAGAACGTTTCTGTAAATGAACCTGTAAAATTCCATGTTAAAATTCCAAGCGGTTGCTGAGAAAATGGCAAAAAACTTTAGGGGCTACTTTTTTTCTGCCGCGCCCTGTATATTATTGTTGCTTGTTACCATTGAGATAGGCATGTACTTTTTCACTATTTGGATCTGTGAAATATGTCAGCTTGTTTTTGTACATTTTTTTTCAAATAGTGAATGAATATTTTATTTCTATCTAATGATTGAACATATTTAAGTATTCACCATAGATTGCATGTTAAGTGTAGAGTTTCATGATGCTTGAATCAAATACAGTACACATGTGTAAAGTTACTTTATATCGATTATCATAAAATGGACATTTTCTGCTACTTGTGTCCTGTTCTGTTGATTTTAAGTAAGTTATTTTTCTCAGTCTTAGTGTAGTATTATTCTAATGATTTTCTTGGCTTTTCTGGAGTTACCTCTACATAGGCTTATCTTTATTCCAAGAAGTAAACTTTTGGAATTGTTGGAGCAGAATTTTTTATATACCAGATAACCATTCTTGTCACACAGCAGCATTATTTCAGTCAATAAATGTTATCAACCTGTTGTTTGTTTAGTTTAGTAAACTGTCGTGCTGTGTTGTAGACAAACATTCCCGATTTCCGCAGTTCTGAGATGGAAGTTTATCGGCGGTTTAGTGACTTCCTCGGTCTTCACGAGAAATTAGTTGAGAAGCATTTACACTGCGGCTGCATCATTCCTCCGCCACCGGAAAAAAGTGTCATTGGTACGCTGGCTGCTTTGCCACAATTTCCTTGGTATCACTGTTGTAGAAAAGCAAGCAGACAACCGAAGTAAGCCATCGTGCACCATAACATACTCAGAGCCTCATATTTGGCATGTTTCTTGCTGATATTGTGCGCTTTATAAAATTTACTTACTAGAGTTTGGTTTAAAACAATACCAAGCAAGCTAGCCAATAATGTGCCTATTAAAATGACTCTGTATGCTGGCGTCAAGGTGTCTGAGCACTGTTGCTACTAGGTATGACAGCCAATAAAAATATCGCCCATCACTCAATAGCCTACTACCCATTATACTGATGAATACCCCAATACCAATATCATTCTAATGCTACTCGGGCCAACGAGCTGGAGCCTGCTAAGCTTATCTCTGATAGGCAGAGGCAGATGTACTTGCAATATTACTGAAAATGTGGCATGACAGTATTACAGTCATCAGTAGGGCCCACAGTTTTCTGCGGGTCGTGGAATTTTGAGCTGAGCCGTGGAATTTGCTTTTTTCCACAGAATTTTGATATTTCCACGGAATTTATGGAATTTTGCAAAAAAAGAAAAATTACCAATGATCAGTATGATCGCCGGCTTCACAACGTAACTAAATAGCCTAATTATAGGTCTAATTAGTTTAAATAAACTAAGTGAAAGAATCAAGGTTCAAACTGAACTGCTTAAAACTGTGAGCTCTACTAATGGCCATCGCAATACGGCACACGATCACAAATAAACACAATTTGACTTAACAGATTGCACTTTAAAAAAGAAAATAAAGATTGATAATTTTTAAATGTTGCTAACATAACTGAGCACAACGCCAGCCTTCAATAGCTCGTTTTTTGACCAGATAGAGTTCAGTTTACTCACAAACGGATGGCCACGGTAAGCTGCAGAATCTGAACAATTTTGCCGCAGTGAGCCGCAAAATTTTGCAAAATGGTGCGTGGAATTTGGCAAAATTTGCCGCGGAAAACTGTGGATTCTAGTCATCGGTTAGTCCTTCCATTCTTCCAAGTTTTCTGCAGACTCATGTGTCTGTAGTGTAGATATGAATAGAAGGTACAACATTGCAAACAGAATAACCAATGTTGACTGGTTTCTGTGGCTAGTCTGCTTGTGAAACATATGCAGGTATATGTGATAAATGTCCCATGCTTTGTAATATGCAGCTAACTTTGCTGTTCAAATGTAGGTATGACAAAGATAAAGATATCGAAGGAAGAAGCGGGTTCTAATGTATTTGTTGAGCATCGTCGAGCCGCTCTGGAACGGTATTTTGTTTTGTCATTACAATACTTCTAGTTGTTTTTTGGCGGCTTATGAGGAGTCAGTGATTCCCATGCACGGTGTACTATTGGAACCAAATGGTATGTAAATTCCTTGAATGCTTTAAGCATGGTGCATGAGTGTGACATTTAAATTCAGATCATGCTACGGAGAGATGGGTATAGGCAAAATCGCTGTAGAGAAGAAAACATCTTAATTTACTTTCTTGAGTTGTATATTCGAAGCTAGTTGACAGTTGCCTCAGATTGATTATTAGCATTCTACGGAAGTTCACCAAGAAGTATAATTTGGTACCGGCTTCACTGCCGGGAAAGTAAACGGAAGTATATGGGAGAGGTCTGGCCTACCACCCATGCAGCTGAGATGTGTTTGCACTCACTGCTGGCTCAGGGCCTAGAGACGGAGATGAATAGGGCCCACAGTTTTTCGCGGGCCATGGAATTTCGAGCCCAGCTGCGGAACTTGCCCTTCTTCGCGGAATTTTGATATTGCCATGTAATTTCGCAGAATTTTGCAGAAGTTATAAAATGACTGATGACTACGATCGTTGGTTTGATAACGTAATTAGACTAACTATATCATGGAGATAAAGCAAACTGAACTGCCTAAAACTGCATCTTTATTAATAATTACCATCGTAATGTGGCACAATTGTTACACGCGAAAGCAGCTACTGCTTTCAGCGCGTCTTAGCCATCGCAATTCTGTCTGTCCGTCCGTCTGTCCATCTGGCACATGGGTGGATCAGTCAAAAACGGTGCAAGCTAGGGTCACCAAATCTTCACCATCGGGTGCCTGGAAGACTCTAGTTTCAGGAACCGTAAAGCTTTTCCATAAATTCGAAGGGGGTCACCCCGAATGATGGTGCTAAATGAGAGAGGGTGGGCAAAATTTGCGATTTTTGGCCAATAAGTCGCTGTATCTCAGTAACGGTGCTAGATAGGGCCTATGTTACTATTAATCACTAATAGAAAGTCGTACACTGGCTCTCGATTAGCGCCGAATTCAATGACCTTGAATGACCTTGAACGCCGAAATAAGGGGTTTCGTGGATTTTTTGTCGATTTCGGGCTGCGACACAAGTCTATATCATTCACAAGGAGCCGCCACGTTATTATCGTTATGCGATCCAGATAGAGAATTTAGTATTTGTATATAAACTTTGCATGAACCGGAACTGCTATAGGCTTTCGCGCGTCTCGTGAGTGTTAGATCAAATTTCTTGTATATAAACACAATGCGACTAATTGACATATTGCAGTTTTGAAAAGAAAAACATAACTGAGCGCCATGCCAGCCCTCAAAAACTGAAGTTTGTTGAACAGAATAAAGCTTAGTTTACGCAAAAATGGAAGGCTGCAGTAAGCCGCGGAATTTGGACAATCTTACCGTGGTGAGCCGTGGAATTTTGCGAACTGACTGACAGAGTTTGGCAGAATTTTCCACGGAAAACTGGGCCCTTGAGCTGAGCACCGCTCTACGACTACAGAGTTGTGAGAGAGTTCTGTGGACCACTGGACTACGTTTACTTTTTAAAGTATAACAGGAAGCTGATTGTTGCAAGTGCGTGTGCTCAGTGTGGGTGAGACTGAGAGCTATGGTGATAAACTTCATACATTTCATTCGTTGCACATGCAATGCACGTGTTATTACCAGGTTTGTAAATGGTATCGCCAAACATCCAGACCTAAAGACGGATCCGAGCTTCGTGGATTTTCTTGAGGTTGACGGTGACTTGCCTCGGGCCACTAGCACCTCGGCATTATCCAGCGCCGGCGTCCTGCGACTGTTCAGTCGTGTTGGCGACAGCCTTGGCAAGATCACCTATAAAATGGACGAAGCCGATGTGGTAATTATGCTTATTTCTCTGTGCACTTTACTTTAGGGGGAAATAAATCTTGAAAACTACATGGCCTAAAGTTAAAGTATATATCTAGTATTCTTTAGTGGCACTAATAAAAGTGATAAAAGATTTAAGATAAAAGCGATGTTTGAAGATAATAAGTAATATTCACCATTTAGTATCGTACAAACTATGGTAAGTACAAATTTTGTTTATGTATTGCTGTACTGCCAAATGCCAAATGTCTGGTACTTATCTATGGTTTTGTACAATACAAAATGGTGGACATTACTTTTTACCTTTAAACATCAGTTTTATCTTAAATATTTTGTCACTTTCATCAGTGCCACTCAAGTTTATTAATTACATACTTTAATTTTAGGCCATGTTGTTTTCAAGGTTTATTTCCCCTTTAATAGAAAAAGAAAGTTTCCTCAAACCAAGATCTGTTATATGGGAACTCATCCCCTTTGTGGCAGTTGAGCCGGTGAAGGTATATATAGCTAGCAGTTACACTGACAAATTACTTATCAACCAGGTTGGCTGGTTGGTGCATTAACAGTGTGTTTGACTGATATATAATCGTATACCAGGTATGCCAAACTAACTGTTTTTTGGCCATATTTATTGTATTTATTGTGAGTGTCATGCCCATGTAAAGATGGCTGGGCCAGGCTTCTCTGGGGAACTTTATTAGTGGTTAAATATGAAGAATGAAGAGTGTCGATCCGCCAATGATTAGTAGGGTATTGATCTCAGTACTTACCCATCTCGATGTAGAAAAATATAATGATGGGTGCATTGCCATTCTAATTAAATCAAATTCACCACATTGTAAACAATTAATATTAGTAGGTGACTTACATTACTTTGCTTGGTTCTGAATTGTTCATTTTGAAAGAAAAGTGTTGATTTAAAGAGTTAATGTTACAATACAACTGTTGCTACAGTGCAGCGAAGACTATGAGGTAATTGAGCAACGAGCATGGTTGTGTTCACAGGTGCACCAATTATTGGCCGATAACTGGCTGATTTGTCAGTAATCGGTATCAACTGATTGTCATTTTCATGATGTTATGATCAATTAGTGGCAATTAATGACTGATTTTGTACTGTTATCCCTGTGATGCGCTAAAGTGCAACATGAGAATGCATTTTGTGAACAACATAGTCACACAGTCTACTGACTATGGTATAAGTTTTTGACAACAACTGCAAGCTGGGATAGGTACCTCAGCGGTCCACATGCCAGGGTCCATAGAGCACTTACAGGCAGACAACACTGTTACCGGCATTGGCAACGGGATTGGTCCAGAGACGAGCGCGTCACGGTGGCACAAATACGCACTGGCAGCAGCTCACCTGCACAGTATCGGGCGCCAGGACTCGGCCATCTGCCCACACTGTGAAGGCGCCGAAGAAACAGTCGAACATCTGGTGTTCCAATGTCCTGCCCACGATCAGGCCAGGAAGGACACGTGGCCTGGAGACATCTTTACAACAAACCCACGATGCCTCTGGAGCTACCTGGAACAAATTTCCTGACTGGGAATGAGAGAGAGAGAGTGGGGGAGAGAGAGAAAGTTAGCGCTTCCAAAAGTCTTCCATGGCTTCGAGGAAGCTAAAATCCTGCTTGTTTCGTCAAGTAAGGTTAGTGCATTTTGTAACTTCAGTCAGCAGTTGGCTGATATTTGGCCGAATTGAAGATATGCCAGTTATCTACCGATTATCAGTTTTATACACAATCACCATCGGCCGATTGTTAGGTGTCAGTAATCAGTCAAATAATAAAGTGCCCATTGCCTTTAATTGGTGCATCTTTACTAGTTGTGTCGATGTGTAGTATAGCACAGTAGTAGATGAAGTGGATAGCTGGTAGTTAGTTGTCTCGTGTATTCATAGCTTTTGTTTTTGATGCAGATATGTCTTCGTTATCTTGTTTCAGCAGAGTTTATTTTTGCCACTTTTTATTATTTATTTTCTTGCAGCATTTTGTGTAAGTTTTTACGTTTATTTCTGTCTGCCTCTGTTAATAGTTTGTGTTTGTTGTATTTTGTGTATCAGTATTTTCAGTGTACCGTGCTTTGTTTCACTAGAATATGAAATATTTGATATTTGAAATGTTTGATAAGTTCATTTTTTTCAAAGTACTGCAGTTCCTGTTTACTTAGTGCAATATGCAATATGCAGTTTAGTAGTTTAGTTATTCGTGTCTAAAATTAGTAGAACAACGTGGTTTTAAAGTATTTTATTTCAGTGTGTAAGGGTATTTAGATGGTACCCCCCTTTTTCCTAATTATGCATCTGCGAGAGGATAGCGGGCCGTGGAAAGTGATTAGACAAAAATGATGTAAAAAGAAGTGCGAACCACGCACGTCTTTAATCAAGCTGATCAGAGCGGCAACTGACAACTAGCTGCTGCGTTGCGTCAGCTCAGCTGCTGTCTGGCAGCCTTTAACCCTTTTGCTTACATTAACCTATGCACGCTCCATACAAGTGTTCATTAAACAGAATATAAAATGTTACAGAGTTGACAGAGTATCTGTAAACATTATATATAGAATTTAACTGCAAGTTGCATAACGTAACATGGCTGACACGACCGTTTTCAGTGCTAAACAGTCTTCTGCTGACTCAAACATGAAATGTTTGCTTTAGGTGCATTAAGTAGTCAGTTATACTTGGGGGTGATCTGGATTGGTTTGAGGAATTTTCTTCAAGTTATTTGCAGCCGATATAGAGCACTATCACTGCATGCGTGCACGCCATTCTAATAACAGTGATTACGCCAACAATTTCTAATGCACTGTAACGCAGAAGCCTATTACAAGGGCACAGGTTCCCACGCCTTTTGGAAAGTTCTAGATTATTTCCTGATAATTCCAGGACCTGGAAAGTCTAGGATAATCACTTTGGTTTTGGAAAGTTTTGGAAATTAAAGCTAAAGGTCGTGGAAAGTCCTGGAAAAATTCCTTGAAAATCGCACATTTTTCTTACGCTCAAATGGAAACCATTTTTTCCTGCTCGCTTTGCTCACAGATTACTTGTAACCCCCTACATTTAAATTTATGGTGCCAGTACGTTATATTTAAACATTTGTGGGCTACGAAAAAATTTCGTTAAATTTTTCTTGGTGGTCTTGGAAAGTCCTGGAAAAGTTGTGGATTTTTTGTCAGTAAAAGTGATTCTTCCATACTAAGCAGTGCACAGCAATCAGTATGGTGCTGCCTGCTGATGAGGAAGTGCATAGTATCGTAAGTTTTTCATTTGGGAATGCTTTTCATGATCATAGACTTAAAAACATAAGCGGAAATAATTTATTCTTAGTTTGCTGATTGCATATTGAATATTACTTTTTTTTACATTGATCTTATACTGGATGGCTAAATTGTGCGTTGTAGTGATGATTCGATATATCAAAAATATCGATATACCGTTTTCGATATCGATATATCGTATCGTATTGTATTGTGGAAAAAATATAGAATTTTTCGATATATTGCAATATCTTTTATAAATCATGATATTTTCAATATATTACGATATTTACGCCAGAAGTTTATATTTTTATTACTGCATTACCAAAATAACCAGAATAAATGGAGAAAACGACAAGCAAACCAAAGCAAACTAACTATAATGTTGTAATTTAATGACACTTACCACAGTCTATAGTTAATTTTGTAAGTTCACCGACACATTTTAGTATCTACGTAAATCAAACTTCTTTGCTGGACCTTCACGTCTTGTTCTTGTGCTTGCATAAGATTCACATACTTATCATTTTCAAATTATCGATATCGCGATATTTTAAAAATATCGTATCAATGTCGTATCGAAATTGAAATCCTGATAGCAAATCATCACTAGTTGCAATTTATGTGTCCATCCTGTGAAGATGATGTGTATCTAAATCTAGATCACTTAGCAAAAGGATGGACTTATTTGAATTTTCGTGTGTAGCGTAGTTAATCCGTATTTCTGTCTGTGCTGTTTCATGTATTCTTGAATAATTACTGTGAAAATGGCATAAGCGCCATTTTGGTCTCTCTCTACCTAAAGAGCATTATGTTTCAGCATGTTTTTGCAGGTGCTTTCGTGTGTAGTACATTGAATTGTTATACCTCGAACGCAAAATCCTGCATGCAATTTCTTCCAAATTGCACCACATGACCTGACGTTTACAAATACGTACTGTTGCCCAGCTGGCAGCAGTTTACTTCAATGTTGCCTTCACGACCAGGCAACATTGAAATCATCAAATGATTTTGGTTTAATTTTTTGTTATGGTTTTGAGGTATAGCAAAACAAATAGTGACTGGCATTATTGATCATCATTGAAAATTTTGTCCCCTCAGTTCGTAAAATGTTGCCCTTGGTTTTGCACCCTGATTCTTTCTGAGACTTTGGCGCTTTATAAATCATTTACTTACTTACTTACTTACATTTTGTAAAATGTTGCCCTTGGTTTTTGACCTAGTGGCAATATTTTGCAAACTTCGGGGATAAAATTTTCAATGATCTTGACGCTAGTCGCTATTTGTATAATGTTTTGTTCTTGGAATTGATAAATGCATGGTGTGATGTGATCGTTTGTGTGTGAATTGCTTTTAGTGGTTTGATGAAAAACAGCAAGAGATTGAAACACTTGATTCTCAGCTGAAGAAGCTCTACTCCAGTGTTGAAACTCTCGTTGGCAGCAGGAAAGGTAAAACTATTTAGCTGTAGGACATTGACGTTGTCTTAGGCTGATAATTTCTTCTGCCAAGTAGGTTATGTCTTCACATTTCATAGTGTTCTGCATGTCATTTTGATCAAACTTTTTTTGAGGGTAGGGTCTTGACGACGCATTACTCTGTTAATTTGTCATCCCAATCCACCAAGTCCAGGCTTTCTAGATCAAGGTTGAAAGCCAGGACTTTCACAGGATTTCAATACTTTTGGATGTCAAGACGAATCGGTCATATTTTGTTCACGTTCCAGCACTGGTTAAGATTCCTAGTTGGAGTATTTGTTTCATCAAATGTATTTGTCGGGGATTGTGCAAAATTGATGGTGGTGCTTACCAGTTTTGGCATTCATAAGATTTTTCATTTCATAGGCTGCTGTGTGTATGGTAGTAACAGCAACAGTAACATGCGTTTATTGTTATTGCAGCCAAATGGCTGGATTTAGTACACAATACATTAAAACATTGCAGGCACGATAAAACCTACGATAGATGTCCAATGTTCGATGTAATGTGAGTTGCTGTGTGCTGTGTTAGAGTTGGCGCAGGGCACTGGCTTGCTGGCTAACAGTCTGGCAATGCTTGGCAGCTCCGAGGAGCATACTGCTCTGGCTCGGGTTCTTGCACAGTTGGCACAGGTCGAGGAACAGTGCGACTCAGTGCATGTCGATCAGTCTGATGCGGACTTCTTCGTCTTTGCTCAACTTGTACATGAGTACATTGGCCTGGTCCATGCTGTCAAGGTCTTTTACAACGTTGTGTCACCGTTAAGCTGTTTGAATTGTTTTCAGCAGGCTATGTGTTTGTTCTGTGCAGTTTTTCTTTTGTTGCATATCGTTTCTATAATGGTTTTCGTACTGCCTCTGCTGAAAGTGACACCAACCCTAAGACGAATCTAGTCTTCTTGTCAGATGCTCTTATTATGAACAGATTTTGATTAAATTATGCTCAGTCATTTAAAGCCCTTTCTTTTTCTTATTCTGTTGTATTCTGCTCCACCAGTTTTGCATTTTCATCGACTCCATCTTGCTTGTCCTGTGCCATTTCCTTGAGTTGTGGATAATCACTCTCTTTCACTCATCTTCAGTAGCCCCTATTTAGTCCTAATTTTTCACTGTAATAACAGATTTTGAACAGAATAGTAGTACGTTTGTGTTACTCGCTGGAAGGTAACACTATACGGGTAATAGAAGACATCTTGGCAGCTCTAGGTTTGTGCATTCTCGGTACTTCTGCTGTAGTTTTTTCATAGTTTTACTGTGACCTACTGGTTAGTGTGTGAAGGCAGTATGGTAGCAATGATGCTGTGCTATGTAGGAAGTGTTTCATGAGCGGGTGAAGATGTACAAGGCTTGGAAGGATGAAGAGATGGCTCTCAACAAGAAACGTGAAGCAAAAGTGAAGCTGGAGCTTGCTCACAAGTCCGACAAAGTCTTGGCCGTCACTCACGAAATCACTGAAGTAAGTTTTCCTACCAGTAATGCTTTGCCTTCGTCGCTGTTACACTCAGCTGGTAGCATATTCACCATCGTCGGCATTGAGTGATCTGTGAAGTATTTTTAGCTGTTGATTGCTTTTCGAGTTCGCTATCGGTATTTCAAGTTTAGTAACATCTGTTATAAAGTTTGCTGTTTTCACGTTGTCAGTAACAGTGTGACAGGCAACCTGTACTAAAGAAATCTTACTATAATGCATGTACAGTCTGTTTGTCTGTCTGTCTGTCAGCCCCCTCTAGCACCTTCCCTGTTGCATGGTCGCGGACCCTGACTGCGGTGTTCGAGTCCTTGGGCCTTAGGTATGTGTGCCTCCACCTTGCTTTCCACCCCCCCCCCTGCAGGCAGCATGGGGGTGGGGGATTGAGCTGCCGGGTAACAGAGTAGACCGTAGGACCGTAGGGCGGGAATGTTGCTAGAATAGTGAATCGGGCAATGTACTGCATATAATTTGGGACGTTTGATGGCTCTATACATTCTTAACCTCCCTTATTGTGAAGTTGCATACTCGACGGGACTTTGCTGCTGTGTTCTCCACCAGGAGACCCAGTGCTTGCATAACGGTTTGCACGTTTGTTGCGTGGATTCGCAGCTAGAGCATCGTGTCGAAAAGGCACAGGAGGAATTCGAGGGAATTTCGACGAGCATCCGAAAGGAGGTCGAGCGCTTTGAGCTTCAGAGATATCATGACTTCAAGGCAGCAATAATTTCCTACCTCGAGTCGGTTCTCAGCAACCAGCAACAGGTTTGCATTCTTTACAGTGTAAGTAAGTAAGTAAGATTATTTAGAAGGCGCAATTTAACAATAGCCACAATGCGCCGCAAGTGTGGTCTTATGCAGTGTGCACCAATCGTGCAACCAATCTACCGTTTACCCTACTGAAAAGCATGGACATTAGCAAACAATGTTTTAAACAAGGCTTTAAGATATGGCTCTATGATGGTGCCTAGTTGTAACAGGCACCACTGAGAACTCTGTTTAAGGGTTGCCCACAAATTCACATATTGCTTTGATTGTCAAATGAGGCATACACACCCAGCATTAGCAGGAGAGTGTACCTCATGTCAGATTGCATCATTTTCCGATTTCCATTTTCTGTGAGCATATCCAATAGTTGTTGAATCCTTGTTAGTACTCAGATGATTTACTGGCTGATGAACTACAGATCTTCTTGTCCACTGTCAGCTGCACAGATTTGGTGTATACTTGACAGAAAAATGGGGTTGACATCGTACCAAATAAAAAATTGAAAACTGTTAGCCCAGTGCCGAAAGTGCCGAAACTTGCACAGCTATCTGCCTCTGACTATGCAACGCTTTACCTTTGACCTTTTCAGCTGAGAATTGCCACACTGGTCAGTAGATACTCTGGTTCTTGGAAACGTTCACAATAATGCTGTCAAAGCGTTAATTTATTTAACGGCATGAACGCATCAATTTTTTGAACAAATTCTTTAACATGTTAACGCATCATTATATTGCTGATGTTGTAATGTAACCGGACTACATCGAGAGTGTGACTATTGATGTGTGAATTTGATGGCTTTAGTTCACAGCAATTTTGGTTTTTCTGTGCATTCTCTTTTCGACTTAGGAGCCCATACAAGAAAGACATGCAAGACCTGCTGCTGATGCAGAGAACATATTAAGATGATTGCAGTTGTTTGTGTTTAAAATTAGCAGACCTGCAATTGACAGGAAAGATTCGTATAGGTAATATAGCCTAAGAAGTAAAAACGATATGGATCAGTGTATAATTTTTATTGTGAATTTTACTTATCAGTTGATAATACGGATACTGGTTCGTTGTTCGGTGCTAATGTATTTGTTGGTGAAATACATTTCTGACCATTGTATGTTTGCATGTTGCAAATAATTTGCTGGTTTTTCAGTGACTAGTGTCTGTTTCTGTTGTGTGTAGCTTGTCAAGTACTGGGAGGCATTTGTTCCGGAGGCAAAGGCCATTGCATGAATGAAATGGACTGAATAGCACTCAACATTTTGTCAGCAGTCAAATGTGTGCATTGTTTGTGAAATTCACTCAGCGATGGCACGACAATATTTAGGCAGATACGGCTTAATTTGAAGGTTTGGTGTGATAGTGTTTGGACGAAATTACTGTGTATAGGCTAAAGCGTACAGTAAGAGGTGTGATTTATTAATATGGTTTATAATGCTGATGATTGGAGACAAATCGCAGTTAGTCGTCATCCATAAAGGACGTCCGCACGAGGGGAGAGGTGTCAGCCAAAATGCAGACACAAGCAGACACGAGGAGAAGAGAGCTTCAGTTCAAGCAACGCCTGCTTTTACACAACATGCCGGCCAAGATGACAGTGTTATAACACTGGTCTGCCTGCAAGCCCTGCATCCGATATATAGCTCCTGGAATTAGTGCATTGAAGCATCCGTCACTCACCCGGACTAAACAGACAGCACCACAGCAGTCTGCAGCACGCCGCCTTGTAGTGGCTGATGACTATTTTTAGCATGCTCTCCAAGGTGAGACAGTGCTATATGGTAATAGGTATATTCAGCAAACAGGCAGTGGGTGCTGGTCACATTAACTTTGCAAATGTCCGCAGTGGCAGGACCAGCGGGTGTATGGCTTGATGCGGACGAAAGCAGACAAGGGTGAGCAAGGGGTTGATTTTTATCATATTTTTGCCAACGTCCTTTATGGATGACCCCTCAGCCACGACCCAGTCTGCAGCAAAACATGTTAAACACAAGCATAAGCACACTGATGACTTCCATGTTTGGTAACGTATCGGTTTCTAACTGTGCACGACAGATTGTTTTAACACGTTGGGGCCTGTAACTCTAATGCATTCACTTTATTGTGTATAGGAGAATTTATCACGAGAACGTTGGCATTATTTGCATTTAATTAATCACACATTTTTGCTAATTTCAATTACGTTGCATGTGGGTATTTCACAGAAGCTTGAGAGAAGCTAGAGTCTTGTTGTCGGTGTCTGCTTGTGGCTGTGAGAGAGCACTGTTGATAGAGCAGTAAAATGTGTATGCATGTTCACTGGTTGCTTCAACTATTCCCACTGAGCAGTGCATACTCATGGCTGTTCGTAAGCAGTTTCCACAGTAGGTATAATATAACTTAATGTCTCGCCGAATGAATGCCCAACTATTTTGTATACTAATTCACGTCAATTTGTATAGCTCAGCATTGCTTATATGCTTTTATTTTTGTATGCAAACATTTAAGTGTTGATGTCATGTAGCCGAGCTGTGTAAGCATTCTTTAGAACATAGAAATATAGAAATATATTGTGATGTACAGTATTGCTGTTATGTATTATCGCTACCGTTAGTTGTAATTAGCGTGCCTTTGACTATTTTGACCCTAATCTTCACCTGAGTGCATTTATATGGATTTATCTTGGGAATGTTAACAATTTTATTAATTCTGAAAGCAGTACAGATTAATATTCTTTGTTCACTTAAAGTGTTAGTTTTCTAATTTTTTGCACAAGTTTGCTAGTAAGTTTGTTTTGCCATCATTGCTAATATTGATGTTTATTGTTCCTCACCAGAAAATATCACCTGAACCCAATGAGGGCTTATCGTTCTTTTATAATATTAACAGTAAAAAAGCTAACTTATTGCAGCCGAGACATGATACTTAATGATACACACTTATTATTAATATTAATGCAAACACATACTACGTTACACAGCACAGTTCAGAGATGGCAGAAAAGTATTTACCCCTATCCTCTCCCCGAAAATGATAAAAATAAAAAGTGAAATGTCTGCGATCATTTTTGAGGCCTGTGCTACTCCTTCTAAAATGAAGAAAAGTTGTGTTGAATGCCGAAATCAAGTCTTTTAGTATTTGAGAACCTTTTTAGTGTTGTTGTCAGCTATGCTGTATTAATGACTTGCTGTGGAAAGGGCTATTAACGTTTAATACAAAATAAGGTCTCAGATGTGTTTTGTCAAATTGTTTAATACATTGGGGCCTGTCTTGGTAACGCAAGTAGCAAGTATCACAGCAATATAATACAGCAACATAACGGAATAACAACTGGTAATATTCTGTCACTACAGAAAATAAATTTGTGAAATTGGTGCTAAATGCAGAATCAGATGGCTTAGAAGCTCATGTCCAATACAGTAAATTAATACGCGAATAGTGTCTTATGCACTTGCCACAACTAAGCGATTTAACTGATTGCCCGACTAGTTAACCACTGGAAGCAATACCAGCAATAAGCTAAGCAATAGTGAATGGCTATGTCTAGAGGCTCTGGATTAAAGCACTTGCTGTAAGGCAAATGCATTACTTGAGATTCTGCTGGCAACATACATGACATAATATGATTATATGTGCATGCGTTATGCATATATACAGTTTTTCAGATTTCATCTCAAATTGTACTGTTATTAGACCACAGCAGAAAGCTCGAGTCTGAATTAAGCATTCAGTCTAGTGTATGGATTCTGCCGTAGTTTCGACAGAGTGAACTAAAACTGTCACATGCAAAATTAACGTTAACACTTATGCAACACCGAAATTATTGTCACTTCATTGTTCTGTAACTTCCCTGTACACGCAGACATGGTGACCATAATGGACAGTTATTGTTATCAGAGTGTACAGTATGTTTATTTTCACAGGAGTGTCAGAAGCTTCTAAGTCTGAACTAAGCTCCTCTGCCATCTGTTGCTGCCTATTCCGTGACAGTATCGCATCTTCTGAAATTCCACGGCGCTGTCCTACAAATTCCACTGACTAGAATATCATGTGCCTTGGACATCTGTGCAGCATTGTATTACCAAGATGATTCAGAAGGCCAGAGATTTCTGATGAGCAACGGCAGACAGGAATGGACCCGAGAACTCACTTCCTCCAATACTATAACATAAACATGCAGTGCTGTGTGAAGATATCTTCAAAGTGAGAGAAATGAAATTAACTTGAATGATAATGAGATTACCCAAGTCAAATTCTACACCGGTGCGCCATGAAAAACGTGGCACTTTACTTTTGTTCGTAACTTCGCCAATTATTGATCGATTTTCAAAATTTTTTCACCGGCACACTCTGCGGACAATTTGCAATAATGTGATTACTATGCATCCCACCGCACCAATGGTCTGAAGTGTTTTATTTTCAATTTTACCAAAATGTGTGTTTGTTATTGTTATGCATTCATATTTCACAAGGTAGTGTAGAGACACATATACGATGTGGTGGGATATATAATAATCACATGATTGCAAATTGTCGGCAGTGTGCCAGTGAAAAAATTTTGAAAATCAGTCAATAATTGGCAAAGATATGGACAAAAAAGTCACAAAAGTAAAGTGCCATGTTTTTACTGGCCCACCCTGTAAAACTGGCCCGACAGGCAAACCTGACCGCAAACACTCAAAGAAGCTGAAGGTACAGCTGACTGGCTGAAAATTACAACAACAACACCACTACAAAAATTAAAATAAAACACTGAATACAAAAATGTACAAAATTTACATTTTACAAAATAAAAATTCAAACAAACTGAAACATAGCATGCATAGCACACTCAGAAAAAAACAGACACGGTTAGCATCAGAACGGGTGGTAGACATGACCAGCAACATCTTGGATTAACAAGTTTGGGGAAAGGAGCATTTTTTCCAACAGATAGCTGCAAATTTCCGATATAGGGAATATAGTGTTCAGACCGAATTTCAATTACACCCGTAAATTCATTCCCTGAAATGGGGGACACACTCCAGCCCCAAATTTTGCATTTTGGAAGAAAGTTTTGGAACATGAAAACAGATTAAAATTAAGGAGGACTGGCCCCCTGCCCGAACACCAGTACACATGATGCTTTGCTCACCTGCGCCAGTTTATGCATCTGCTCGACAAGTGCTGCAAACGTCGCCGTGACGCTGACATCAATCAGACTCTGCATGTACTGCACGGCCTGCTCATCCGTCAAATCCAGCCGAAATTTATCCTGCACCTGACCACATCCAAGTAATCGATTAACCAATTAAAGCAGAACTAAACTTTGAAAACAACATGGTCTGAAATTAAAGTATATATTTAATAAATTTCAGTGGCACTGATAAAAATGGTAAAAAAGATTTCTTATAAAAAGAGCTATTTAATGATAAAAGTGGCCTAGCAACGTGGCACCATCTGATGGTCTTAGACTTAACGAAACAGCTTTATCTTTCTCACATACGAATTTCTGCACAGAAATGCACTAAAGTGGTGAACCAGTTCGATCAATTTAGCTAAGTTTGGACCAAATTCCAGATACCAAACGCCACGCTTGAATTCTGTGGATGAAAACAAGGATAGATTAAGGTACATACTATTGGCAATTCGCGAGTTTAGCGTAGTTCTAAAACCGTCAAATAGTGTCACTTTGCAATGTCATGTTTATCATTAAAAAGCTCATTTAAAAGAAATTGTTTATCAATTTCACTAACATCATTAAAATTTATTAAATACATGCTTTAAATTCAGGCCGTGTTGTTTTCAGGGTTTAGTTCCCCTTTAAGCCGGAATCTATAATGTTGCCTAAGTGATACAAACTACTGCTAGCTCCACTAGACAAGAGGTTAGACAAGTCCAGTTGCGGGAATATCTTAGATCAACAGAACATGGCATTGCACTGATCAAGGGTGCTGACCACTCATATGAATAACCTGAAAATGACACGAAACTGCGACGGCTGTCATGGAAAAGTCAGGGTGTGACCAAGTCAGGGAAATGTCTCAAATTCTAAGGGAACCACAGGGTGCAGCAAAAAGCAGCCCCCAAAGTTTTTCACTGTTTTCTCAGCAACTGTTAGGAATTTTAATTTGCAATTCTAGATTTATTTACTGAAACGTTTCACATTAAACTGCCAAATGGTATGTGATTCTGTTGAAAAACAACAAAGTTACAGACTTTTTAACATGACTGCTTACCGATTTTTCAGCAATAAAAATGTTCAAGCTACAACACCATTTCAATAACGTCATTGAAACAACACAGTTAACTATTGATCAGATGCCAGAATTACATCGACACTGTGAATGTTCAAAGTGTCCACTGCTAGCTCCAACACAAGTCTTCAGTCACTTTGAGAAATCTTTTACAGCCTTGTCGATCAGTCCCTGTGGCAGGCTGCTCCAGATAACCTGAAGTGCTTCCTTGAGTTCGGTGGTTGTTTTTGGCTTTGCTTTAAGCTTGCGGTAAAATAACGATAATTTAGTAATAATTTATAAACAAAAATATTACTGTTTTATCAAAGCATCACTGCGGCATCATTGGCAGTAACTTGATAATCGGTTTTTGAAAATTAAACAGCATTTTCAGCTTAAACATTCTTAATGCTAAAAAATCGGTCGGCAGACATGTAAAAAAGTCCATAGCTTCATCGTTTTTCAACAGAATCACATTTGACTTGGCAGTTAAATGTCGCTTATTTCAAGTAATAAATCTGTAAAATTTCAAAGTAAGATTCCAAACGGTTGCTGAGAATACAGTGAAAAACTTTAGGGGGGCTTCTTTTCTGCCACACCCTGTACACCTATCTAGAAAACGTACTCTGGTCAAAGAAGACAACAGATTTACTTAAGTCACGAACATTAGAACAGTAACTGCAAGTCTACCTTTTTGACAGTTTTGTCTGGCTCGAGAGCAATGTCGGGAACATTTGCATCGACCATCAGTGAGAACAGATTCAGTATCAAGTTGGCCGACCTGCAAGTTTATCACACAACAGTCCACAACACTGCAATTCACAATTCACCATCTCAGTTGAATGTCACACCAAGTTGTAATATCAAAATGCAACGTCTGTGCTCTCAGTATTTATAAAAGATCTGCAGTTTTCTTCAGCATGTGCCAACTAAAACATTAAAACATTACAGATGCCTGAATATACCCAGTAAAAACTAAACATATAAAACTCGATGACTCCGCCTGTTGGCATCTTAACCTTTGACCTTACAGTCCCAAAACCTAACGCGATATTATTTGTTTATTATTTGTTTTAAGATGCACCAATTGGAAAATTCAGAAAAAGAGGCAAAACAAAGATTTCAATGATTTCAATGATCTACAATCTTGCAGCTGACCAGTATTTCCACAATAAAAGTGAAAAATGACTCCTTTATGAATACTAAGAACTAACATTACTCCAAAACTGACAAAGACTGCAATTGAAATGCAGATAACATGAGCTGCTTACAACGACTGACAATAAAACTAGATTCTTTAAGCTGAGCTTCGACCAAAATGAATCTTTTATCATAACAACATGAGGCTAAATTTATTACCGTCTAAGATGTAGGAAGGCGGTGTAACAGAGTCGCTTGAAGTCGGCAAAGTGTTCGCTAGTTGGACCACCCATTGCTTCTACCATTTCTTTACTCAACCGCATTGGAGGTGGCAACGGTTTCGGATCTCGGCCAAGAATAAAACCAAAGTCAATGTGGAAGAGTTTACCTGCACAGACAAGCCCAGCAGCATTGCATTAACGAATCACACTCATAAGTATATTAGTATATTAATATTAGTATTCATAATTTTGGACTTTGCTGCATCAAACTTCAAAGCAGAAAGTTGAGGTACTTCAGTCGTATCATGAAAGGCGAAGACAAATCTCTTGAAAAGGGTATCATTGATGGCACCTTGACCGGCAATAGGAAAAAAAAACCAAAAACAGCATGGATGGACAATATTACTTCATGGACAGGACTGAAGCTTGAACAGGCAATCCGGAAAGCGGACAACAGATCTGCATGGAAGACGACGATCGAGGAAGGCTAAAAACAAGGTATTAAACTTAACACTGTACTGACACCCAATCCCATCACTAGGGACCAACCAAATTCACGGAAAAAAATGCATGATTTCACGGCAGAATTTTTAAAATGTGTCAAATTTCACGGAAAATTCACAGAAAGAGTTTTGCAAATTCACGGGCCCCACAGACGTTATTTCGAGGTGCTGCGCTAATGCAAACGAAGAAATTTCAGAACAACGAATATTTACTACACTAAGTCAAGACTCAAGACAGTCAATGTCAACTACTTAGTGCTAAAGTGCGAGACGTAGCAAACAGCAACATCCGTACAAAAGCTGCTGATAAAACTCTGGAATTGTCATAAATTAAACTAAAAGCGCTAAAATTCAGGAAAAATCACGGATTTCACGGAAATTTTTGGCGTTTTTCACGGAAGAAGGCCAATTTCACGGAAAATGTCACGGCCGTGAAATCGTGAATTTAGTTAGTCCCTACCCATCACATTCAGACACTCTCAGTCTCGTAACGCTGGCACTAGGGGCCAGTAGTACAATGTCATCACCATACGCAATAGCACCAACAAAACATTTACCAAGCCAGCATCCAACGCCTTTATCTCCCTTATAGCCTTGGGTGTCGGTCAATGGTCACATATCGTGCTGGCTACTCGTCAGCGCGCATTTCATATCACGAACGTTTACAATAACCAAATGAATGCAGCTGTTTCATCAAGGCTGCATGTCATTGAAGGACAGCGGAGAAATAGTTCTATCGGATCAGCAAAAAAATGCACACCGAGGCCAAAAACATTTACAATTACCACCACTATTGGCTTCTTAAAATACCAAAAATCACAATTTAGTCCGCAAAATCTAGCATTCACAGCGTTTGTATCAAGACTTGTAGTGTCTGCACCACACCTATATAGTGGTGCGAAAATAAACGGAAGAAAACACCTGACGTTCACACAAATAATGTCTCACCTGTCTTCGTGATAAGCAAATTGTCAAGATGACGATCACCGACTCCAAGTAGGTAAGTAATGACGCAATACCCCGCTGCAACAATTCACCAAACGCAGTAAGAACTACTGTACAATCATTGCATTAACTGAAAATGATCAATCAATGTCCAAAGTTAACATCCTAATACAAAATGCCATACCATGATGTGACAGCAATCTTGACTTGAATTGTTACGGGCATAATGTGGAAAACATGAGCCAGCTATGCCATCAAATTCTGACTGATATTACAATACAATAAACACACTTTGGCACCAACAATAAATGTAACTGAGTCATTCTTTTAACAGCTGAGCACAACATTTGTCAGAGTACAGCAGTCATCAGAAAGATCACTACACAATTAAACCACACGGTCTTCAAGCTTCATAGCCAAAAGTCAATCACACAAAAATCACAAGTTTCTCAAAGCTGACTGGCTAAACTGCTAAACATAGTGAATGTTCTACTAAGAAATACAGCTAATGCTCAAAAATAGCAATGCTGAGCATAGGTATGGTAGAACACTGAATAATTTCTGTATATAACGAGATATTGTCAACGTCATCCAGACTCGCCGTTTAACATACTTCGGGCACGTTGTCAGGATGAACCCATTCAGATACCCGAACGTAATGTTATACGGCCACACCCACGGCACCAGACCAGTTGGAAGGCCAAAGAAGCAGTGGCTGGATAACGTCAGAGAGGATTGTTCTCAGATGAGACTATCACTACCGGACGCGGACAAACTAGCCAGAGACAGATGTTCATGGAGGTCTCTACTCAGCCGCAGAAACTACAGAGTTGGAGCTGCTGGCGCGCAGTGATTTGTCTTCGTCGCCAAGGCATTAAGTTAAGTAAGTCATATAACAAGCCTATGTTAACAACTATAAAAAGGATAAATTAAACAAATAAAAACGAGCGTGAAAAAATTCCGTAACAACAATAAAAAATTAAAATATAATTGCTGTTGACAAACCGCAGCTTTTGATGTAGTTGTCCATCAGTTCCGGTGCAATGCCGGACGTTGTGTTATCGTTTGGTGCAAGTTTGCGGAAGAATGAGACGATGGAACCTTCAACTGCAAGAATCTCAGCCACCGCCACCGACTCAACGAACTGCACAAAACCTGTCCAAACAGTAACCGGTTTGCGTTCGTTTATAACTGAACTAGTGTTTGCAATCTCGGAATCCCAAATCCTGAGATCCCAGCTGTTTTCGCCAATCCCACATGATGGGATTAGCGGCATCCCAATCTCGAGATTTCGGGATTACAAAAAGTGGTTAAAATTAGTGATTTGCAGCATTACCCATTTTAGAAATAAGGTACCCAGTTGCAATTAACCGGGTATCTGGGCCAGATTTTGACTTTCATGCAAATGAAGAAAAATGACACTTCAATGACGCGTACAGCCTAAGCCCAAAATGGGATCCCGAGATTACAAGTTTCTTAATCCCAGGTCCTGGAATTGAGAATTCACTAAACTGAACTAGCAAAAACAAATATTGTTTGCACTCGATAACAATAAAATGTAAGGACATGTTAAATAATCGTAAAAAATGACATCGTACCATGCTTAGTGCTTGTGGCTAAAACTTTATACGGAGTCAACTTCAAATCCAGGTTTTCTTTTCGTAAAAGCTAAAATGTACAATAACAAACAATCTTAGTAAAAGTGTGAATTATTCAACTTCTATCAACTGTTACTGCGACAAATATTATTCATAATGTGTGAAGATCGACGGTCCGCTACTCATTACAGGTTAGGTTTTGTGGTAGTCTATCTGCATTTGAAATATCTCAAAATGTTACAAATTCAAAGAAGAATCCTTATGTGCTAGAGACAAATCAATTACCTTCCAAATCCAATAATCAATAAAGTAAAAATGCCATACCCCCTGGGGCATAGGTGGGGTGCTCATCTCCCTTTCTACGGCTGTTGAGCCCGTGGGGTGGATAGACCACTGAGCCCGTGACGCATGGCCAGTGCGATGCCAGACCTACGGTTACCTTCCCAGATGCAGAGCGTCACTGCTTTTTGATCGGTACCAAATTGTACTGCTTAGTGAACAGAAGCACATGTGTGTGAACATCTTGCCCAAGGTATGCAGTGTATCTCAGCAAGTTAAAAACCAAACATCATAAAATATTTTTGTGGCGCGGTGCACGAGGTGGCGCAAAAACTAATCGACTATATTTTACTGGCAATCTGGATCACCATACGGACCAAGGTCTCAGCAATATTAAAACGATTTTTACTTGCTATTATGAGTTCTTTAGACAACATGACTATTCTCAGCAAAAGCATGCAATCTACTGTAATTACGTTTATTATCACTCATATAGCATAAAAGTTGTAAAACAACTTATTAGTCAGTAAAAGTGCATAATATTCGATAATAAAAAAAAGTCTGCAGAATACCCGGTCCATCAGAGTAATAATCTGCAGTATGAGTTGATCCTGTCGGAGGTCGTCTCCATGCTTAAATATTGCTACATATTCTTTGCTGTCTTCCGTCCGGAATGTGAACCGACACGGCATCAGGGCACTCTGCAAACAGCAGAATGGTCACAACTTGTATGTCATAATATCGCTTCAGTGATAAATAAAATCATAAGACAAACTAGAAAGCAGTCATAGCCCGCAGGTACCTCTGCCAAGGCAATGTTATTCGCCAGGTGGCGTCACCATCTTCGCTTTGCCAGCAGTTCCCATATGCCCCCTTTAACGCAATGGTAAAGAAAATTTCGAAGTGATCCAGAATCCAGGATTCCTGCCAAATAACCCCCAAAATTGAATCACTGGTAGTTTGTGCCATGCCCAACATATCCTCAAAATTTCAGAAAAATCCATCCATAACTTTTTGAGTTATCCTGCTGACACACAGACAAACAAACAAACAGACAAACAAAAACCGGCAAAAACATTACCTCCTTGGCGGAGGTAATTATGAGAGATGATATGCTGGAGGCCACAGTCAAATATGACTATGTTGGTCTACTTGTAAATAAGATAAGACAGTTGACTCTAGAAGAGTAAAACGAACACAGGTCAACTCAGCCTGGCCATCCCTCCAGAGCAGGTAAATCAAGTACCAGCCTGCTTCGCTGGGATTAAAAAGCTCAAATATCCAAATGGCCAAATCCATGCGTTACAGTCAAATCTGGCCGAATATCAGGGGTGGTAAAGATTTATGCAAATTTGGCAAAAATATTCAAATGTTTGACTAAGGTTAAAGTGGGCTGCGTTCACCTGTGTCAGGTGACAGGTTACACTGTGGGATCTCATATGGCAGGTGAAGATCCACAGCTCTGAGATCGGTTCCCATGAAGAGACATATAGCCCATAGAGACACCTTTAATCAGTTTCTGAACTGCACTAGATTCCTGACAAAAAAAAGAACAACCACAAATCACCCTCGGACTGACCTTGAACAAAGAGGCACTTTCAGGAATGATTCCTTTGATGTGAACTTCTGGATCAAGAGGCAGTGGAATCGGTTTGAATGAAGAAAAGTTGAATCCAAACACCTCCTCATCACTCAGTACAGCTTGTAGCTTCTCAATCTGTGCAAAGGACAGCAAGTTTTGTCAATTTCTTCACATCTGTACCAGCACGGCTTTGCTTATCATTATCTGCACGACACGCTTACCGGTATATACAGGGTGGGCCAAAAAAACCGGACCTGTTTGGGCGTTGATAACTCAGCGGTGGTTAATGGTAAAAAGACGTGTGATACGTCAAAAGTTTCAGAATGCTGTAAAAAATAAATGACAAATTTGCATATTGAAAAATTTTAATATTTTTGCCTAATTTGTATAAATATTCGTTACCCCAAAAATTCTGCCAAATTTGACTGTAACATATGGATTTAACATGGACATTTGAGCTTTTATAACTTAGCGATGTTTATTGATGGAAAGGCACTTAATATGCCAAAAGTTTCAAAATTGTGTACAGAAAAAGTGCACAACTTGCATGTCTCAGCATTTAAATATTCTTTGCCTGATTTACACAAATCTGTCCTACCCCTAAAATCATGCTAAATTGGCAGTAAGGCATGAATTTAAGTTGATTTTCATTCAGCATACAGTGAAATGTCAACAATCATTAACACATGCGTTGAGTTTAGATGAAATTCGACATAAGCAGTTGCCCAGCTATTGCATTCATATCCGTCATCAGTTCTTTTAGGCAGCTGGTCGATCGCTGGAGTCAATGTGACCAGGATCAGCTGAGCCAAACATTAGATTAGCACACGTTTTCTCTGGTCAGTTACTAAGATTTTGTGACTATGCTATCTGTTGCAATGCCCCCACACTGAATAATTTACAGAATTTAAATCTGTACTTTTTGGCAGTGAGTTTTTGAGTTCAATGAACTCGGGCACATGGGAGTGCAGGCAAATGCCTAATTTCAAGGGTAATGATGATTTAGGCAAATTAGACAAAGAATATTTAAATAATTTGCAATTTAAGTTCGGCCCTTTTTGTCCACAACATTCTAAAACTTTTGACATATAACGCGCCTTTCTATGGGTAATCATCGCTGAGTTATCAATGCTCAAATAGGTCCGGTTTTTTATGGCCCACCCTGTATAAGTGTAACTTTATAAATAGAGTACCCTACAGAAACATGCTGAGATTCAACATTTTATACTTCATTTGATACTCTGTTTGAAGACTCAAACTCATGTTTTACACTACCATATTTTAAAAACCAGACTTGTTATATTTTATGCTACAGTATCTATTTTTTATCATAACCTCAATGATGAGCTTTTCATTCTGCCATAGCACACTATAAAAAAATTCTATTGCACTGTTTAAACAGCTGATTTCCACTGCGCTGGCTTACAGACATAGCATGGGCTAATATTATGTGGCATTATTGGGAGGCTGTACTGCACATTTCACTTGTCTGGACTATGTGTCTGTCTATATACTCTGATCTAGCCGGGTTTAAAAGAAAATTACTGCACTTACTGGCGATATACATAATTTAACTACATTGTCAGCACTGGTCACTGGGCTATATAATCTATCACACAGTAGTGACAGTATTATGGACAGTCTGTATTTGATAACATGCTTACTCACTGACTGCTATGAAATAATGACATGCCAACACCACTAGTTTCTTCACTACCTTTAGCTCTGAAAAGCTAGCTCAAATAAATTGCACCTAAAAATGACACATCCAAAAATCCACGAACATTTTGCTCTAACTAGGTTTGCCAGAAATGGTTGGTTGCTAGACAAACCAGATCAAGTGCATCCCCATTTTGTACAACGACAATGCAGTCCACTCTTGACTCAACAAAACTGCATTTTAATCCCAAATTAAATCATTCCATTAAAAATAACAATGAAAATAAACCTTCTTCTTCCTGTTGGCGCCCTCACGTGAAATGAGTTTCACAAGATGAAGCAGTTTCTCCATAAAACGTTGCTGATCCACCAAAGCAGCATGACGCAACCTCCAGTCACCACAACCCTAGACACAGCAAACATTTCTCCAACAATGGTGGTGTAGCATAGCGGTAACACGTTTCATTCGATCAACGAAGTTACTCTACGCCGGGCTGGATTAGTACTTGGGTGAATGACTGCTTCCAGGCAAGTAAACCATCTCAGTATGTAACCAGCCGCCTAGATCAACTCAGCCTTCCATCCCTCCTGGGTAGGTAAATCGAGTACAGGCCTATCTGGCTGGGGTTAAGGCGGGGCGCATTCACCTGTGTTGGGTGGCAGTAACACTGTGTGATCCCATATGCTCCTTAGCTCTGAGATGGGTTTCCTAGCATTTAATCATTTAACCATTTTACAACAACAACAACTATAACTACTACTACTCCATGAACTGTTGCTGTGCTGACATTGACAGAGCAGCACGGATAGCTGCCAGTCAGCACAACTGTAACCACAGCAAACTATGCTGCAACAACTACAACAACAACAACAACAACGACAACAACAATAACAACTACTACTACCAATAATAATAATACATAAATTACAATCCTAGCCACAGCACACATTCATACACTTAGCCCGCTGCTGCTGCAGAGTGCTTGTGTGCCGGGTGTCACTAGAGAACAGTCTCTCACAGCGCATGCACGATCATCACCTGACACAGTAGATCACAGGTTGTCAGCATGTCCAATAGAGGATCAGACAGATGTAAAACTGAGGATAGCGATGTCAGTCATTATTGCTGAGTAGCTGGGCAAGCCTATAGCCAATGTTCCAGTGTCTGTAGTGATTGAGTGAGCGAGTGACTGAGCAACGATGCTTATATCTGGCACGTTTAAGTGAACAAGTCACAACGTGCCGCAGCATAAACGAATAAAGACACCGTAAGTAACTGCCTATGATGTAATGAATGTCTTTCTGTCGGATCTCAACTGGCAGGTTTTCCATAGCTGCGAACCAGCTGCCACGAAACTTTTGTCGCCGATCTGTGACTGCATCCGCGGCACCACGCACGCGTAAATGACCGATGACCTAAGGTGCCGACGTCCCACCTCAGTAATGAGCTGAAAGTAATCAAACTAGTAAATTGCTGATGCTACTGCTACAAAAATCATTTCTGGTTTAACTAACAAATTTCTCTGCACTCACTCCACATTACACGAGATCATCAAGAAAGTACATTTGGAGATCGTAGCAGAAGGTTTCTCACAGGCCCAATTTCCATCATCCCAAAGCCACACCAACAGTGAGAGAGAAACCAGCAAAAAACAGCGGCGACGAAATTTGAATTTGAAAACAACAGAATTCCAATGTACAAGGTAAACAACACGAACTGCACATACACAAACACTAACAAAGACAGACAGATAATTAACATCTGTTTAACCAGCTTATTTTTTTTCTATTTTTCTGTACTCATGCCATAGGCAGCATCCCAAAGCACACTTTTGTGGATGCCAGAGCCAAAGGGGGATTTTCACAGACTTGACACCCAACCAGTGAGTGGAATCGATGAACAAAAGACAAAACAACGAAGCAAAAACATAACTAAATATTAAAGAGCTGCTACCAGTGATAAAAATAACAATAATGTGGACAATTTCTAATGTGTCATAACATAGACAACAATAATTACAAGGGCACAAACTACCTGTTTCTATAAAAATGATGAGCGAAACAAACATTGTTCTTGGTGGAAATGTAAAATACAAATATAAATACAAATACAAAATGGACAAACGCCAGTGCCAAAGCTGACCTTGCGAAGTGCAATGTGGAAGCGATCGAGGACAGTGACATACATTTGCGTGACAGAATTGTCCTTGCTCTGAGTGTCCTGCTCGTCCACTTCTACCGTTAGATACCTGCCATCAGTCACAACGTGCTGAATGTAAACTCCCATGTGCCAAAACTGTGACTAACTAGCTGTGAAAATCTACCAAATTACCAAATTTACTGACGACAAAAAAGCCCCGCTAATGCAAAGGTGAACGCGCAACAGCGGTGTACCGTCGTACGCTAGTGATCCACCGACTTCATCCGTGATCTCATCCGTACGGCTTTTGGCTGCAGTTTCACACAAGGCCCAGTAAAACAAAATCACTCACCAGATGGCGCCAGACGACCTACGGCTAAATAATTATGTAGGCCCTATAGTGTTTTACTTGTACTCACCAGAGGGCGCCACTATCTCGCTCTGGCAACACCATATCGGCTTGATATTGCAAATTTTCCCTACCCTCTCTCATTTAGCACCCTCGTTCAGGGAGACCCCCTTCGAACTTATGGAAAAGCCTTACGGTTCCTGAAATTAGAGTCTTCCAAGCAGCCGACGGTGAAGATTTGGTGATCGTAGCTTGCACCGTTTTTGACTGAATCACCCGTGTGACAAACAAACAGACAGACGGAGAGACAGAATTTCGATGTTTAAGACGCGCTACAGCAGTAGCTGCTGTTGCGCATAAAAATCCAGGACTTATCCAGGACTTTCCAGGACCCCAAGAAAAAATTTTCAGGACTTTTTCGTAGCCCACAAATGTTTAAATATAACGTAGGAAACTACAAGTAATCTGTAAGTAAAGTGAGCAGAAAAAATAATTTCTATTTCAGCCTATGAAAAACGTGTGACTTTCAAAGCTATTGTTCCAGGACTTTCCAAGTTGTGGTATTTTTAAGAAAAAAATCCAGAACTTTCCAAGACTTTCCAGGAGGCGTGGCAGCCTTGAAATTACAACCTTTATTTACTAATCTACTGTTGCCTTCTTCAAAATGATTTCCACTCGCCACTGGATGTCACCACTGTGAAGAAGACGTCATAGATGTCAGAAGATAGGTAAGACCCTCGTACTGACTGGCAACATTCAGCAGCAAATGAGAACTGTTCCAAGAACGGTAATAGCAGTTAACGAAAAAACGCCAACAAATTAGCAAATAAAGGACATAATATGAATAATGCACATAACATCATTTGCCAGAATCACACAACCACAGACAACTAACTCATTTGACAGCGCTCAAAACAAGACAACCCTGGTCAGAAGCTGATGAAAAAAATCAGTAATTTGCTGAATAATCTTTTTAAGTCACTACAAAAATACGGCATTCCTTGTTCAAAAAAAACACTTCTCAAATCCTTAACCTTCTTTAATGCTTGACTTCACAATTTATGACTCTATATACACCAAATTCACACAAAAAACAACGTGCCTTTTCCAACTAACCTTAGCAACAAAGTAGGTATCTCGACAAACTGTAGCACAGGAATAAAAAAAAACCAGATATATCTTTTTCACATTACGCATGACACTTAGTTCCCTTTTAAAACTGATATAGTATGTAGTTACTAAATTCACATTTTACTTACTTGCTGACATGCAGTTGTGTTATAATTACCTTCTTACTGTCATGTGTTAGCCAAATCAAAAATAAACTGATTTAACACTCACCAGTAAAAGTAGTTGGCTAGCGTGGAGTTGTTACATGCTCGACTAATGAGAAAAGTTGACAGATCCATCTATTATGCAGAACATTTGTAAACAAAACCAAAGCAAGAAATTTGAGCTAATGCTCACGAGACGCGCGAAAGCCTATAGCAGTTCCTGTTCGCAAACTGTCAGTCTATCTCCAGCCATTTCGTCATGACTTTTTGATGCCCTCGTGTGCAGGTTTCCTCAAACCTAAAAAATCGAGACTTGGACTGTCAAAATCTACATTCAACGCTGAAAATTTCATATGCAGCTTGTCCATGTTTATCTCAATTGGTTTCAACGCAATTGACTCTTGAAATGTGTCTCGCAGCCCGAAATCACCAAAAAATCCATTAAAACTAGAGCTGTCAAAGCGTTAAATTTTTAAATGCATGAACGCAATGAGTTAATTTTTTAACGCATTAATTAACACGTTATTAATGTACCCAGGCCCGTCAAAAGAAAGAGTAGAAAAGGTAAGTTACTCCAGGTCTCGCGACGTTTGGGGGCCCCGCCTGTAGAATATAAAAAGTTAAAAACATTTTAAACGTATAATCAACAATAACTGCCATCATAGCTAGCATAGAAATCTATTTTAGCCTGTCGTCAAAATAATTATTTATTTACAGTAATGATAGAACAACAACTACAGTTTAGTTACTTGAATTCATTCAATTGTCAAATAACCGCAGTTTAACAAAATATTGAAACTTCTGCTTCAGGGAATTTAGTAAATTAACATAAATTTACATATGTGTGTTAATTATTTTAACGCATGTTAATTTTTTTAACGTGCATTAATTTATTAACTTATTAATTTGACAGCTCTAATAAAAACCCCTTTTTTGTGTTCAAGGTCATCCAAGGTCATTAAATTTGGTGGCAATCGAGAGCCAGTGTACGACTTTCTATTAGTGATTAATAGTAACTTAGACCCTATTTCGCACCGTTATTGAGATACGGCGACTTATTGGCTAAAAATCACAAATTTTTCCCACCCCCCTCTCATTTAGCACCCTCGTTTGGGGTAACCCTTTCGAATTTATGAAAAAGCTTTACGGTTCCTGAAACTAGAGTCTTCCAGGCAGCCAACGGTGAAGATTTCTTGATTCTAGCTTGCACCATTTTTGACTGATCAGACGGACAAACAGACAGACAGATTTGCGACGGCTAAAATGCGCTAAAAGCAGTAGCTGCTTTCACGCGTAAAAAATAAATATTATAATATAAATCATGCACAAGGCTTGCACTTTTAATAGCATTTGTTTAATTAGCATACACGATTGAAATGTTACCCAAACAATAATCAACACGACCATGAAAAATGTTAGCAAAAATTATTATCGCCTTAATAACAATAATGTTCTGCTACATATTACATATAGTACAAAGCTAAAACTTAGTGATGATAAAAGTTAACAGTTGCCTTTAACTGTTATCCTATTGTTGTTTGCATGACAGGAAGGATGCTTGGAGAGCAAACTCCAACAATAACCAACAGTTTACTTTCAGAGATGTAATAAGCTCAAGAAACTACAAAAAACGGTGCCATTAAATAACAGCAAAATACATACAGGGTGGGCCAAAAAAATGCGCCACTTTACTTTTGTCCATATCTTCACCAATTGTTGATCGATTTTCAAAATTCCTTCACTGGCGCGCTCTGCAGACAATTTGCAATTATGTGATTATTACATATCCCACTACACCATAAACGTGTCTCTACTCTACCTTGTGAAATGTCAATGAAATATGCATACATAATGATAATAACAAACAAACATTTTGGTGCAATTGAAAAAAAACACTTCAGACCAACATTGCAGTGAATGGTCTGTGTGACTATAAATTAAATTAAACTGTGTGGGTATAACACAGTCTAGTGTCATATGAATCATTCATTGCAATGTTGGTCTGAAGTGTTTTTTTTCATTTGCTGAAATTTTTGTCATTATTATTAGTTTTTGCTTACATTTATATTTCACCAGGTAGTGTAGAAACGCACTTACCATGTAGTGAAATATATATAATAATCGCATTATTGAAAATTGTCTGCAAAGTGAAGCAGTGAAAGAATTTTGAAAATCAGTCAATAATTGGTGAAGATATGGACAAAAGTAAAATGGCACATTTTTCATGGCCCAGGGTGAAGGTTGAAATGATAACTTAATATGTTACATGTACTCATCAATAGACAACCTTTAATCAGACAGACGCTAAAGAAGGCAACAGCGGTTGCCAAAATGTCAACAAGTATCCAGTTAAAGGTTGTCTATTAATGGACTTTCGTAACATATTAATTTCAAAATTGATTTCACACAAAACTAACATCAGTGTCAGTCGGAGACAATGTTAGCGGCTCAGTAACTGGCTCTTCGAGTGCATCAAGCAAAGTCTGCGGATCAGAAATAGATTCCTGGAGCGGCGGATCAGTTATTACTCCAACTCTAGCACTGCAACCATCACAGTGCTGCCATTTCATTCCTTCACAACCACTCAAACATTCTGCCGACTAAGTCATTATAACACTACATCCAAATAATATTCGATCTTTGACGAATAGTTGGAAACATTTCTGTCAAATGCGAACATTTCATTTTATTCTTGACTTAACTTTATTGAAGTTTAGATGGGACACTGACTGAAAAGAACACCAAAACTCTAAATGTTTCATTTTCTGAACTAAACTTGATTGATTTAACTTTGCCTTAGAAACTGATTTTTTTTTCTGACTAAACACTAAACAACTACTTTGGATGTTTCACTTTATTCAAATACTGGTATACCAAAGTTTTCTTGAGGCTGAATAAGTATTCGCATTCATTATTAAACAAACAGTAGAGTTAATATTTTATAATATTATAATTTTATAATTTATAATAGTTAATTCGACGAACACAAATATTTTTCCACTTCGTCACATCCCTAGCCCCATGACTAGCACCTCTGGTTACCTGTCGGCAGAAGTAGTGGACAACGTAGAATCTTGTCTCAGCGCAGATGCAGGAGAAACAGTGGCTGAGAACCGGCTGACAGCCGATGTTTTCTCATGCTTACATGCTGAGTGTATCTCTTCAAAGTTCTCGTACTTCAACGCCTGAACCAGCTGTAGCAGGTACAGAAGCAGATCCTACGCATCGAACAACCCACAGACCGACAAATGAACAGTATAGGTCATTTCGAGGATGGCCTGTCCAGGAAATGCACACATACATAAACACATAATTATAAAACAGGAAGTTTAACCTTTATAGAAAAACCAGACAAGAAAGACACAAAACATAAAATATAAATCCCAAGCTAATATTGTAAAAACTGACCATTATGAGTGTGCATATGTAGCAGTAATGGTAGTTCTAATAATCTTCCCTCTTATCTTGCAGACAGTCATTAATTTCAAAATGCTGTCTACTGGAGAACAGGAGAGAGACAGGCAAATGATCAGAGTCAGTCATAATGCACTCACTGCATAACAGTGTAATGGAAAAGCATTGTGATGTATGATACGATCAACTCATTTCTATTGTCAAACAACAACTTTCAGCATGCCAGCAGTCACTTACAGTCTGTCACTGACACAAAGCAACGTAATGTAAACATTAACTTCATTAGCTGACTGGCTGCTACATAGCATATCCTGGTATTGTGCATGAGAACTACATTTTAAGATTAAAATGATAAAAAAGAGTCAAAAAAACCATGAAAAGCTCTATAACAATGGCAAAAGAGTAAAGCAAATTATGAAGCACAAGCACGCAAATCACCCAAAACACATAAAGGAAAACCTATAAAAATATGGCATTAAGTCGGTGACAAGAAAAGTGCATTTTAGAGTCTTATTTTATAAGCGATGTGCGCTGCTTATATTCAACCAACCAAATAATTAATAAAAAAAATAACCACTGGCAAAAATCACCAGCAGATTACAACATATGTCTAAAGCCTAAGACAGCAGCAAAAGATATGTCCAAATTTGTAAAAAAAACCTGAATTAAAAGTACAGTAAGATGCTCACTGAAAGAGTAATGTTTTAGGTTCTGTTGAAAATGTACACATTATACAGTGTTAGGTAGCAACTGAAGTGACAGTAGCAGACATAGTAAACAACAGAAAAGTTATAACTAATATAATATGACATAATAACGATAAACTAGGAATAATGCTGAAACCTCATCATCAGCCTGCTGCAGGCGAGTCACGGCGTACTTGCGTACAGCGGGGTTAACAAACGCCGGCGACAACAGTTCAAGCGCATCGTCTACATCCATTGGACTCCATTTGTTCAGCAAATCCAATGCCTGCTTCGCTTCCTGTGGAACCTTCCAATTCACCGACTTCAAGAACTTTGTCAGTGCCTAAACACAACGCAGGCAAAAGCACCATGCATAGACGCATCAGGTAGGTGATGAAGCTCTACAAAACTGTGTCTGAAGTAATGTCGTTAAGACCGCCCATTCATTCTGACCGATTAATCGTGATCAAAAAACCGGTTAACCATAATTATAAGCACTTAGGAAAATTGGATTATGCACAGCCTGATGAAATTTGCAGTGGCACTATAATTATGTACAGAAATTTGTGCGCAGGAGTCGTCATATGCAGCACCTGCATTATTGCATGGTTAACCTGCAGTTTCCAGCTTGATCCTGCCTTCAAGACCAATTAACTGGTTAACTGTTAACAACCCTAGTCTGAAGAACCTTCAGTCAGTTTTAACTAGCAGCTAACAACTGATTTATTAACCAGAAGAACAAGACACCAGTCGCAAATAGACACTTGATTTGTAGCAATAGATTTGCTGTCATTTTAGAGATACTCATGTTCAGTTAATCAGCCAAAATCAAAGTTATAAAATTAACTAGGTCAGTTATTCAAGTAATGAGTATTAACTCAGCACATTAGCTTAGTTAACACACCAATTTCGTCTAAATTAACCAGAAACCAGCCCTCAGTGCAATATGGACCAAGTTATTCCATCACATGCAGTCTTCCAAATCAAGGAAATTGCCAAATTTCAGGCACAGCACCAACAAATATTAATCACAATACTTTTACTGTAACACAATACTTTTACTGCAACAACAATCTGCGGCAAACTGATCAACAGCAATCCCACTGCGTCTACTTACATTGTGTGTGGAAAAAAAGTAACCCCCTGACATTGTACAATAAAAATGTCAAATCTGAATGAATCTGAATAAAATTTTGTATGCTTAATTTCCAATAAATTCCTGAAATGACCACCAAATTTCATTGAAAAATATTATTTGCTAGCGGAGTTATTAATTACTGAATATTAATAACAAAATATTTGCATTACCAATATGGCATAACATATGGCAGTCGCTCGATCATAAGTGACGTTTGTTGACGAAATCAACGTAAAGAATAACACAATGAATAACAAGTCGTATTTTTTACAGACGATCATGTTTCATGTTTTAATTAAACTGTTGAGTAAAGAAAAAAGATATGGTTTTAAAAAGTTTATCGCGTACAGTTTGACAGTTAGGCTCACATATATGTGCAGTTGCTTAATACCGGACACTACTTTTTGAAGTGACCTCGCGAAAGCCGCTGTAACTATTGTTTGCGTTGCCAGATTTAACTGAAATTTGGAATTTGGATTGATAATGGATGATGCATTGTTAATGCAGAATTTTATGAAAATCAGATGTTGTTTGTTGGAGTTATGCAAAAGTACACACTACCGAGAAGTTTAACAAAGTGCAACAAAGTACTGGTAACAGAGGTATTTTGTTATCGATAATCAACAATAATAACTTCACTAGTAAATAATGCTTTTCAGCAAAATTTGGTAGTCGCTTCAGAAATTTATTGGGGATTGTGTGTACAAAATTTTATTTACCCTTGTTCAGGTTTGACATTTCTATTGTAATATGTCTACGGGTTACTTTTTTTCTGGACACAGTGTATATAAACCATGCTGATTCAGAAAATCTACCACGGTTAGGGATAGGGTTGGTTTAAGAATAGAAATAGGGTTAGGGTTAGAGTCAATGTTAGAGTTACTTTAGTGCTTAATAAATACGATTTCATCGGAACTCATCTAATTGGCACCCCCTTGGAATATTGAACCTGAACCATAACAAGAGATGGCAATACAGAGGAGCTTGCCTTCTTCTGTGTGGACAGATAAAAGCGAAACTTCCAGACAAGGTCTTTCTCTTCCGATGTCAATGGCTTTGTCTGTGGATAGCCGACTATCGCCTACAGAACACAGGAGTTTGCTGTCAGCTCACCAAGACCTTGTACGCACTCAAAAGACAATGTGCAAAATATGCTAATATGCATGCAACAAGAGGCTCATGCTTACTATTCAGAAGTCTGTAAGACCCATTTTACTACAAGCCCTGTGGCAATTTTGGAAAAAAACACTTACATTACAAGAAGTCAGGTTCTGGTTGCCGTGCTATGAGTGTGTTGTTCTTAAAGGCTTATTTTTCTTGCTGCTTATGTTTGAAATCCAGAAAGTCCTTAATTCACCCAAATGGATTCCTAGAAGACAACCCAAGTGTTAAAGAATTTGAAACATATTTGTACAGCATACTGGTTCCTTATGAGTAGTGACCATCGAAAGGACTATGTCCATGGCCGATTTAGCCTATTCATGATGCATGCAAGGTGGGGAAATATTAGAGGTCCAAGACTGCAACAAGAACGCATGAAATCTAACTGCACTAAAGAATGAAGCAGACTACATGAAGCTATGTAGACTGAATGCTGATTACATTAAGCTGGTCCCGGGTTGCTGCGTTGGGTTTCAGGTCGCGGTCGGTCGGTCCGCTGCGGAGACTGCGCGCCAGCTTGTGATGCTTACTCTCAACAATGTTCTCCTTCACTCACATCAACACATGATGACAACTGCCATCAACTCAGTTACACTTATGCTACGTCCAAATGAATAAAGATTTTTTTATTAATTACCAGTTTCAGGCCTTTATGAAAGATTAATCACGACAATCTTGCAATATGTTTCTCGCAATCTATTTTGTGCCAAACAAATACGGTAGTTCATTGACAGTACATAAGGTCATTGCTACATAATTTTAATCTGTAGTTTTAACTGATAATTTTAATAGGTGTTAGTTTTACCCCTTTATTAATGGTCGCTAATATTTCAACCAAAACTATGGAAATTGGTCGATACTGTGCAAAGCTACTGCAATAAGAAAGAAAATAAGTTTTGGGACCACAAATACAAGTAAGTGCATGTTATGCTGATTACATTACAACGTTGTCCCACAATCCCACAATACCTTGTGGAACTATGTTGAAAATCAGCATTAAAATTGACAATATTGTAAGTTAATTTATTTTCTATTCTCTGTATTATGCAAAAAAACTTACCAAATGCATTTCTGGGTCAGGAACATGAATAATGTCTCCATGTGTTGAAAGATATCGTATCACGTCACCATCCTGTACAAAAAAACATCCTGGACATTTTCGACTGTAATTTGAAAATGGATGATCAAATTTTAACAATTTTTGACCTGATATTTCTGACACAACTGGCGATCGAATAATTGTCCAATTTTCCACCGCCCCCATTGTCTGTTTCTGCAGTACTACCTAGGAAAACAAAAACCAACGAAATACTCCATTTTTATCTTATTTCATCTGTTTGGGTTTTCCCAGGTAGTGAAGAAACAGACATTTGGTGAAATGGAAACTAAAACAGACATTTGATGGCAAGTAGTGTCAAAAACGTTAGCAGCAAAAATTATTAAAATCTGTCAATCATTCTCCAAGTCACAATCGATAATGTTGGAGATGCTTTTTGACGTATTTCCGTTCATTTTAATTCATATCTCGTTGGTTCTGTTTTCCCCAGGTAGTGCAGAAACAGACGTTGGTAAAGTGGAATATTGAACAATCATTTGATGGCCAGTTGTGCCAAAAATATTCATATTAAAAATTATTAAAATTGGCTATCCCTTCTTCAAGTGACAATCGATAATGTTTGGGATGTTTTTTCCGGACAAGGTGTATTTACAACGAGCCAAACCAAAGCACAAGCTGATGACTGCATGTTCACCTAACCTCTCCAACAGAATCAACAGCCTGTCACGGCAAAAAAACTTCCAAAACCTACTAACATAATCCATCACAAACCATTAAACAAAAATGACTAATTTACATTATAATTTCACTTCAGCAGCTTACAAAAGTGCAACGGAAATAAAAGCAAAAAACTCTAAATATAGACAACAAGATAAAGAATATGATTTGAGTTGATAACAAGACTAGGAATAAACTATACAGAATAATAAACATGAAAAATAATAGTCATTATGATGTCTTATCCAACCAACTGCATCAAAGCACCTTAAAATGAAAAAAACAACAACAATAATAATATCAACAATACAAAGAAAGACCTTCTCAAAGTAGAAGACAGAATATTCAGCGTTGTTGCACTGAAAACGCGGAAACTCAATCATGAGGTAGAGGAAGTTGGAATGCTGCTTTAGCCGCTCATTAATTATTTCAATCTCTCGGAATGTCAGTCGATCAAGCCAGTCCACTTTCGGCAAATGTCCATTGCGATGTCTTTTACTCAGCTGCAAAACACATTACAGTAACAACAATGCACAAGTTATTCAAAAGCCTCGTAAATATTCTAATTATTCTAAAGGCTAAGAACTGAACCCTAAGGAAAACCCACCTCATTCAGCTGAGAAATGAATTATCAGACAGAAACTATTACAAATAAACACTACGAAAATGAAAATAGCAAATGCCACAACAGTTGAAGTTAATGCTAAATGTCCAATGCACCTAAGAAAATTACATTTATATGCATATGACCTAACTGAAAAAGGCAGCTATCCAGTCAACTTGTTCTGTACTCTAGTTTAAATGAATTTAATCTTTGCAACAACAAATGGCAAAAGGATATGAGATCACATGCAAAGAATGATGACCTATGTAAAAATCAACATTATGTTCATTTAAGTTTAAGACTGACAGACAGTAAACTGACAATAACGTTTAAAAACTATGAGATAATACAAGTAACATAATAAAATGAATGAGAAAACAGATGCTAAGACAACATGAACAGTTAGTAGCAGTCAATAAACAACGGTCTTGTTATGAAGTTACAATCGTCAAAGCTTGTTTTACACTGTAGCTGTCAAAGCTGTTTTTTATAGCAGCTGTATCAAAATGAATAGATAAACTTTGATGCTAAAACACTGTTTTAACGAACCCATGTTGGGATCTTCAGAACAGAGAAAAGCAAGACTTACACACAATAGCATGTTCTTATAACAATAACCAACTGGCCAATAACATCACCAGTGTTACCTTGGCAACCCGGCTCATCTCATCCAGTTCTCCACTTGTCTTTCCTGGCGTGGTACTTGGACTTCTACCATCTGCCTCCACATCGACCCACACCTTCAGATCATGCATACCTTGCCTCAAAAGCCTGAACCACAGACAACATAAGCTCTGTGACAACTGGTGAATACAGCAACTGTGACATCAACATTTTCTGACTGGCAGCCTTGTTACTCCCGAATCAAAATCATGCTCTATGCAATACCTAGAACAAGTCCTACAAGTGGGCGGACAGAAATGTCGGCTCACAGTATGCAAAGAAAACCAACCACCATAATACTAACAAGATCGATAACTATAAATCTATGTTAGAAAAGCGATATGATACCAGGGGTCATAGATACAAATTGGTGCCACAGTTATGTAAATATGATCTTCAAAAACATTTTTTTGTAAATAGATTAGTTAAGTTATTGTCAGATGCAGGCTTCTCTATTGCGTTGCGAACTGCTACATTACGTTACAGAGAGACAGTTAGTTGTGGGGGAGATATGATTAATACGTCGTGAAAAGTTGTTTGATAAAATTGAGTCAAAATCTGTAATAAATGTGTCGTTTCGAAGTATTTTTAAATGGGGAACCTCACATAATGGCGGCGAGGATGGGATCCATCAGATGTGTGGGATCTGTTGGATGTGCGTTTTGATGGGCGATCACATTCGCCGTTTGATGATATTCGCGGTTGTCACGCGCGTGATTTTGAGGCCGATTTGGCTCTTTTTCAAGCCTGTGTTGGCTGTATCGTTTCATTTTGTGTCCATTGACACTGATTTATTTCATTTGCTTTTGTATTATAACTGGTGCCGAGATTATGGACCAGTTGAGTGATGAGCAAATACAGATAATCCGCAAAATGTCTACCAAACGTATACAGGGTAGACTGATGAGGGCAGGTGTTGATGAAGAAGTGGTCTACGGCCTGGGTAGACCTGAGTTAATGGAGGAGTTGGCTAAAACGATGTTGGAGGAAAATGCTACCGCCGCAGAAGGTGGTGTAGAACAACTAACCGAGTTAGAGGTTAGGTTGATGGAGCTAGAAGAGCGTAAGAAAGAGCGGGAGGAACGTATGAGAAAGCGCGAGTTGGAACAAATTAGGTTAGGATAAGAACAAGCCAGGTTAGATCACAAGCGTATGGTCTACGAACAAAATATGGCTTTTCAGCATGAGCTTTTTGAGTCACAGCGTGAACAGCGTGCGGCAGAAAATGCTGCTAGGCAGCAAAGACAAAATATGTTGGACAGACGTGAGGAGACGTTGGTCGCTAGGACCAAGCGTTATGGACAAGCTGTACAATATGCATTAACTGCTATGCCAACAGAAGTTGGTGATTTGCCATCATGGTTTAATATGGTTGAGAATGTGTGGTCAAAGTTTGAGGTACCCGTTGATCTACGGTCTAAACTGATTATTCCAAAACTCACTTCACATGCCAAATCTTTGATTACACGTTTGTCTCTTGATGATCAGGATGATTATGAGAAACTCCGTGATTTTTTACTCAAACAATACCAGCTTGGTAGCCGTGAGTACCGTGCGAGATTTCTGCATGCATACAAAAATCCTGGTGAAACTTGGACTTCATACACTTCTCGTCTTAAGAATCTGTTCACATACTACACCAACTCTCGTGATGTTTCTACTTTTGATAATCTCTTTGACATGTGTGTTTATGACAAGTTGTCAGATACTTTACCAATATCAACTCTTAAACACTTTCTTGGTGTGGTGAAAGAACAACACATGACTGCAAGCCAGTTGGCTGATATTGCGGATGGCTATGAGAGTAATTTCTTTGCTGATGGCAGGTACAAAGGTTTATTGGTAACCGCTGGTGCCAGTGCTATGCATGGTAACCAATACCATAACAATGGCCGGTTTGTGCGCAATGATGGTGGAGGTGAGGACAGATCTGTCCGGTTTCGAGGTATGAGAGGTCGTGGGAGTAACAGGGGGTCCCCGGGGTATGTGTCTGGTTTGTCACCCCGTGGCGGATTTCAACCTGCTCATGGCAATCATGGTAGTAGTAGTAGTTCTAACAGTGTGCACAACAATGCACATAACAATGCTGAGTCAACAACAAGTGCTCATTCAAATGAACCAATTTCACTACATTCTTCCAATTTTCAACGACCGCGAGGCAATACACATAATGCACCTCACTCATTCAATGCAAATGCAAGACCATTACGGTGCTGGACTTGTGGTGAGTTTGGTCACCGTTCAAGCATCCATGAAGACAACAGTACAAGCAAGCACAACAATGCACACAAACATGGTCAAACACAAGCTAAATCAGCATCAGTTAATCTGGTTAACACAACTGAAACTGAGGTAAAAACACTTGAAACAAACCATTGTTCTGTTGCTAATATCAACACTGATGATTTGTCACTAGGTGGTGGTATGACGATAGTTTCTGGTAAATCTGCTGTCCAGCAGAACACATGCGATGTTGGTGCTGATGTTGATCTTGAACATACCTTTCTGTCGGATCTCTTTGAGACTCAACAATCTTCTAGTAAGGTTTCTATTGATATGTCTTCAGTTGCTTCTTCGTTGAGCTATGTGGAACTAGAGGTGGAGAACTCTCCAAGATCGTACAAAGCAATGATTGACAGTGGTACGATGATAGCGGTTGCTAAGAGTAGCTTGATACCCGAAGAATGTCGGGAGTATGTGGGAAAAACCCGCTTACAGGGTGCACTTGGCGAATGTGTTGATGCAGAACTTGTTACACTGAGAGTTAGGCTGAAAACTGATACTCTTGATTCTACCCCAACGATAGAGGTGATGTCTATTCCCATCGTGTTTGCATTAACAGATGCGCTAGCATCTAAGGATTGTGACATGCTGTTGCCTATGCATGCGGTTGTAGAGTTGCGTAACTATCAGGAGGTACATGTGGTTATTCCCGAACAAATTGAATCTTCTTCTGAGCATGAGCCAAGTCATGATGTTCTTGATGGTGTCAGTGTGGTGAGTGATGATGATTTGGACCAGGACCAAGGTTCTTGCATTGATAATGCTGATGATCTGCCAATAAAAATCACTAATCAGAGTAACCTTGAACAGCTGACTCGTGAACAGAGAGATGATCCTTCACTGAAGCCATTTTGGGACATGGCTGAAAAACACAAGGGTCACATGTATATCAAGAATTGGCTTTTGTATCATAAGGATTCTGTGGGTGGAATGCCCGTGGAACAGTTAGCAGTGCCAAGTGGTAGGCGTGAGGAACTAATACGTATGGCTCATCAGACACTGACTGGTGGCCACATGAGAGCCCAGAAAACTCGTGAAAGACTTCACTTACACTTTTTCTTTCCTGGTATGCGTAAGAAGGTGTTTACTGTTCTGTCTCACTGCAGAGAATGTCAACTGAGAGCTAGTCAGAAGGTATCCGATAATGTTCAAATCACTCCGATCGTTAGACCTACTTTGCCATTTATGGTGGCCCATGCCGATCTGATTGGTCCATTGGACCCTCCCTCTTCTCAAGGACATACATATGCTTTGTGTGTGGTAGATGCATGCACACTTTGGCCTTCGGTTTACTTACTTAAGGCTACAAACAGCAAGACAATTTGTGATTGTTTTATTGATTTGTTTCAACACACAGGTATCTATGAAACTATTGTGATGGATAATGGCCCAAATCTGTGTAGTAAGTTGATGACTGAGTTTATGACGCAATTGGGTGCTACCCCGCGTTTCATAACACCTTATCACTGCCAAGCTAACGGACTTGTTGAATGGTTTAACCAGAGTTTCAAGTCGATGTTACATTTTGCTACGCGAGAGCATGGCTGTGCATGGCATAAGGCCGTACCATTTCTTGTGTGGTGTATGCGGGAGGTACCAAATGCTACAACTGGAGTGTCTCCTTTTGTTTTACAGTATGGGTTACAGCCCAAGGGGGTGTTATCCTTGATAAAAGACAATTGGACTGGTATGGAGAATTTGCCGACATGCAAACCTGTTTCACAGTATCTCACAGAACTTAAAAAGCATCTTGAAACTACCCGAGAATTTGCTGAACAACATGCTCAAAAGGCACAAGAGCAGTATGCCAAATATTACAATGCACATGCATGTACCAAAATTTTTAAGTAGGAGAAGAAGTGATTGTGCTCGAGAAAGACTCAAACTCAAAAACGTACTCTAGGTGGCAGACAGGAGAAATCCTGCGTGTGTTATCCTTTTTCAGTTACATTGTGGGAATGCCCAATGGGAGTCATAGACATTTACATGCAAACCGTATGCGTAAACTAGTTACTGATGTGTGTCATGTTGCTGTTGTGAGGGAACAAGATACCGATTTTGGTGAGATTTCATCTGTACCTGTAAATGAACCTGATATGGTACCAAGTGAACACTTGACCAATGTCGATCATTTGACACCCGACCAACGTGCGACACTCTCAAGCTTGTTGAGTTTTCTGATTGTTTTTCTAATAAACCAGGTTTATGTACGGTAATACAACATGAAATCAACACAACTACAGACTTCATACCTAAAAGGACTCGTGCTTACAGAGTCCCCGAGGTACTAAAAGGTGATTCTTGCATCCCCTCGTTTTGGAGATCCTTTCTCTCTTTATTCTGATGCTAGCCAGTTTGCTGTTGGCTGTTGTCTAGCACAGTCGAATGACAGTGGTGTCGAGTTTCCTGTGGCTTATGCCAGCCAGAGATTAATCTCCACTCAGAATGCTTGGAGTACCGTCGAGAAGGAGGTATATGCCGTTATATGGGCTGTCACTAGATTCATCATCTTTGGGGCCCATATTACTGTATATTCAGATCATAACCCACTCAGGTTCTTGGCAGAATGTGCACCGAAGAGTGCAAAGCTCACAAGATGGGC
>Ga0209367_1000236_pt1 | contig 46858 bp, 31 predicted proteins | sample WorMetLIZISLAND2_FD_187412 | JGI IMG/M metagenome (GOLD analysis project Ga0209367, IMG submission 187412) | Marine gutless worms symbiont microbial communities from Max Planck institute for Marine Microbiology, Germany - Olavius geniculatus... ... | reverse complement strand
CCTCTCCCCTACGTCAATATTGTGAACCCTTTTCCCTCTCGGCGCGTAACGTCATTTATGGACGACCCCGTATTAGTTCAAACAGTTATGCTACATGCGTGTAGTTTTACTGCTATAACTTCCAATGATGATTTTTAGCCTGCCGTACCAAAACTTTACATCAGTGAATGATGAGGCATGATAGTAATAATAGGTCTATGCCTACATGGACGAATCTCTAACAACCTATACGTGCTGTGCTAACTGTAAGCAGTATGTTCTCATTTATATGGAACGTCTAATTTTAGAATTATGTAGAAATAAAGTACCACAAAATACACTTTGAGCAAGCTAAGAAAATGAAAATTAGAAAGAAAAACATATTAGACCAAAAATCAGGTCAGCCATTGACACTTAAGGTGCGGTCCGGGCGGCCGTACGAACGGTTGGTATTTTTGACGATCGTCCGGACGCTAGTGTGACGCACCTTCAGCCATTCACGTGTAGCCGTCAACTACTCGTAAATGCGGACCAGGCACCGGCAATAGTAAGTAACAAAACGTAACGTTACGACCCAGAGGAGAGTTCTTTCGAGCAGCCGTCTCGTTTGTCGCCGACATTGTGCGCTTATACTTACTTACTACCTAGTACAAATGCAACGAGATGAGAATCTGCGATAACAAGACTCGATACAACACCAACTTTTGCCATGCCGCACAAAAATCTTTAGTTCGCTTTGTATTACACTAGTCGTAAGCCTATATAAATTGGTGCAATGAACTTGAAACCAAATCTATCATCCACATGTTGGCAGCATCAAAATTGTCGACGTTTTAACGAGTCTGCCCAGCAGACTGCAGTTGGGCTATTTTTACGACGGATAGCCGGCAGCGGTCGCGTTCTTGTAAGAGTAATTGCAATCTCGCGCAAAGCGTCGCATTTAATTTCTTCGTTACGAAGCCGGTGTGCAAATTAGATCTGTCGTCGTTGCCGCTAGCGTTGCAAGACTGCTTGGTGTGTGTGTGTGTGTGACGTCGTGTCTACGGTCTGTCCGCAGTTTATTACTTACGTTGCCTCGACGCTTCCCTCTAGATGGGTCCCTGCAAAGTCACTATTAATTTTTGCAGTGTGATCAGAATGTATCATTCGGACGACAAGCATCCCGCGAGATCATGTGACGTGACCTGTAATGAACATGGGTCACAGAGCGGTCGCTGTACGGCGAGTTGTAACCTAACTACAGTAGTCACAGCCTGTGACACGTCGTTATCGCGTCACGCTGCACGCTGAGGATTTCACGGCTAGCCGAGCGACACCCGACATCGATCAGTGGCCAATGGCCATCTATGGTAGACATTACGCCCTGGATACAAACAGACCTGGTAGTTCTCTCATAAATCCTGGTCAGTCAGCAAGTCTGTTACAGAATGGTTGTGCATGCGCCGGACAAGCTCTGCTGCTGGCGTTAAGCCTCCTTGTCGACGTGTTTCACATTGTCGGCCCACTATACGAGCCACACGTCGGAAATTACTCGGCAGTCTGCAGTCGCTCGCCGGACCTACGCGTTCTGCCAGCCGGATTACGACGAGCGGCAGACATATTCACGACGCAAACGTCGCGCTCTGCTGCAGCTGTATTATCCCAGCAACCTTTGCGCGGGTGTGTGGTCGTGATAAAGCACAGTTTTTGACGGTGGCGACACCGGCGCGAGAGATTGCAAGCGGCATATCGTACGACGAGGAGGAACTTAAAGGCTCTTCAGCGGCAGCAGCATCGAGTACATCGAGTACACTGTTTGAATTGTCGGGAGGGTTGCCCGAACCCCCCCTCCTCAACTGTTTTCTCAACCCACTAACACACTGTCAAATGATGTACTGGGGGTCAGCTATATACTATATACATACGATTGACATCACAATTTTGGTTGGGCTCCGACCGTCGAAAAGTTTAACCCCCAGCTAATTTTTCACAATTCAAACACTGGCGAGGACACGGCGATTCGCTGACTGGCTGGGTGGCTCGCTCGGTCTAACTGTACAATAAGCGATACGTGATCAGATCGATGCCGGCAGCTGCGGTTATTGGAGCGTGCATCGAACGACGTCGCCATGCAGTCTATGTTCAGTGTGGTCAGTAAGTTCAGTGTGGCGTGTGTTGCCGTCTGTCGGCCGGGTCGACACTGTTGCCGCTCCACGTCGCTGACTCGCCCGGTCCGCGTCGGTCCGCTAGCCGACGTCGCCGAGCGGTCACGACGAATTTCACCGACCAATTATTCTTAACAGCACGCACAGCACTCGCCCGACACTGTCTCCGTATATGAAGCTGCATGAGAGCCACAGATCTTAAACGAACTGCAATGTTTTACTAATATAATCTAAATCTAATAACAATTTGATAGAGCCAAATTGTCACAAAGAAACAGCGAACGAAAGTTAGTAAATAAGTAATTTTAGCAATTTATACAGCGCCAAAATCGCTCATGCAGGAAAATCGGGGCGAATAGGAAGGGGGCTACGCTACGATAGTATCATGCACTGAATCGACGGCAGTGATCTAAATTACTAATTGGAATTTTTGATTTTTCCGGCATAGTTTGCTGGCCGACTTATATGATCATATAGTGGACATGGTTATTCATTATTCTGCTAAATGACACAGTTCAGCCGCAACGTGTTCTTGTTGGCAACAGCCATGTGGAGCATTGTGTCCACTCCAGGCATTGTGTCTGACGAGCTGATGAACAAATCAGTTAGCACATGAGCACATCGGCGCTAGTTCGGCTTTCTTCAGTCATTCGATGTTGGCAACAAGCAACCAGACAAAAGCGGAAGCCTGCTGTGTTCGGTTTCCTAATTAGCTGTTTGTTCTGCTAATACACACGTGTGTAGTTGCTAGCGGCTGCTCACAGCGGATACGTGGGAACGCTGGACATATCTTCAGCAGCGCCCATGGACCACAATCAGTCACGTTGGTGCTATTTTGTCGGATTCTTCGCAGCACTAAATCCAACTGCTTGCTATACGTCGTCAGTGACGAGTCGTCACGCTGGCCTCTCGTGGCGCTAGCGCATGGGTCGTCAGGGGGCAGTAAAGCGTGTGAAGCTATAGGGCGTCATGAAGCGTGCGTCCTACATTGTCATCCTGTCAGGCTGTCACTGCATGTGTGTGGTCTATAGCAATGTGGTTTATAGTATAGAGTCTATGCGTTCAGCTCCAGCAGCAACAATCGCCGGTGGTCGTGTGCCATCTGTCAACGTCGCACCTGTTTGCCTGCCTACGTCCATCCCCGTCTCATTAGACACGCCGGGCGACGCCACCGGAAGCGGAAGGACGAGCGTGCTGCTCTGCTCATGCGCACTGCGCCGTGACGTCACGTCTGTCTGTCTGTCTGCCACCAGCACCACGCTTCGTGCTCAGCATTGCGACTATGTACTGTGTACTGGTGCACACACGTGTTGGTAACCGTACTACAACTATATGAATCATCAACATCAACGTTCTTCTGTGCATCTGCAGGAACGACGAAATGTTGCTGGTCATATGTCGACGCATTCTCTAGGCTCGTGCTATTTTTATTTTGCTTGCTGAACATGTGTTAGGTCGATTTCAGCAAAATTACTGATTTATCTATCGTTTGCGTGTTGTGCATAATCTGTGCTCTTTTTCGGCAAGGAGGAATGATCAGTGTTATTATTCTGGGTCTGTAAAATATGCTGCTCTTATCCGGTCGCAAATATTGCGCGTATAATAACGTCATCGTCGTATCTGTCAGTCGAAACGGATTGATCCTTCGCGTACGTCAGACTAGGCAGGCAGCCCGAGCCAAGTGAGAGTTGCGTATCGTCGCTAATGATGTGAATTAACGCAATGATGAAGCCATAGAAGCACGTCCGCAGCGTCTTTAGCAATCGGCAGCGGGAGGAATGCTTTCTCCGGCGTCGCAAGCTAATAGACTAAAACAAAACAACGTTAGCAGAAAAGTGCAGGTTACCTTCATATATCCTTTTTTTGTTTATAAATGTCATGTTTTAAAAATTTTTCCAGTCACATATTTGCTAAGTGCTGCTTTTAACTTCGGTGGTGGTTGTTTCTTATCTTATGAAATTCAGTAATGAGTGAAAGGCAAATTCGTGCCCTTTACACCGGATGATGCTATGGCAGCAACGAGTAGCTGGGAGGCTGAACTGAGGACTTGATCTGTTAACGCCATGCATGTTGCCGGCGCAGTTTGCTACGGCTGCAGCTGCTGCTGTCGCTGCAGCGCTGGAATTCTCAATCTCGCTAAGAGCATCATCGTTTAATGCTGTCTGCAACGCTCGTCAGTACTCGGTATAGTACAGTCGGTAGGAGGTTCGTCTGGTCTTCTAACACGGAACGATAAGCCTAATCTAATTGCTCGTCGCCGACGCCACACACTGTGCAGCGATCCATGCGTCACTGACTTTACTATCTGCCGCCAATTGACGGACAACGCATTGCACCCGTGCAGTTCACTATTTACAATCACTGAACGCGAACACGTTTCATCCATCAGTGCTTCTGTGAGTATTACTCACTGGATTCCCCGGTTTGTTTTGCAGATGCGCATTCGAGGCGTCTTTGACGATTTTTCGTTGTCATAGCCGTTTTATGTCTTTCTCTTTTGTTTCCTATCGTCAACTTTCATTTATTTTCGTGAGATATAAAATAACACATCGAAGTCATTTATAAGTCTTTTAGTTGGACAAGCTGAAAGCAATCCGTGACTTGATGCAAAAAAACTCGGCGTTTATTTGCCCTACAGACGACAGCGCCGAGATTCAGAATAATTTTCTTTTGCAAGCTTGCACTAGTGTCGTCGCAAGTGGACACAGGTTTCTACATGACAGCCCCAGCAGCGTAGTTACTGTGGGAGTTGTCCAGAGCCAAACTCGAGTCGACAGAATGCATTTTCGTAGTCAATTCGCGGTCCATCATTTCCCGTCGGTCACTGGCTGCTGACGAGAATATCGCAACGCCGAAGTAGCTAGTGGTGAACATGTCGTGCGAGATGGGCCGGTCCATTGTGACCGGACAAGACGGAGACGAGTACGGCAGTGTACCGCTGCCTGCCCGTGCCAGTGTCCCATTATAAAATCGCCCCCAGAAAAGTCTCCCTCGGCCGACAATTTACCGGCAAAAATCCGCTCCGCCCGGCGGTTGCCCGCGCGGGACGGATTTTTACCGGTAAATTGTCGGCCGAGGGAGACTTTTGCTAGGGGGACGATCCTATAATGGGGGAGACTTACTATGGGACCGGCGATATTTTGATAAGGAGTGACATCAAATTTGTGATTATCTCTCCCGGGCGGATTTTTCATGGAATTGACATTTTAATGGCAGTCGGTGGAACGAGGTAGTGGCGGCCTCTACCGTCGACTGCATGAAGTGATCGGCAGAAGCTCGGTGAGATGATGATGATGACGCTTGGGCCGCAGTCAGATGATTACTTGCCGGTGGACCGATCGCTCATCCGTCTTTCCGCTAACATAGGCCTATTGCTTACCACGTCGTCATCGTCACCATTGCTGAACGACAACGAGCGATTTAGCTGCAGTGTCGTCGGCGCCGTAAATAGCCAAGACCAGACACCGACGCGAAACACCCTGGAATAACTTTTGACGCCAGAAATTAATACTGTAAATTATACTTTGGAGGCTAATAATTTTGTAGTTATGTAAAAGAACAACTTTTCTGTTGTATTCCAAAAAAATCAAAATAATGTCGGCTGGAGGTTTGAAAAAGCTCAGGACGGAATGGCGCTCGCAATATATAAGCTAACTACGCCATCGCAAATTGTACGCATGGCGTCGCCGATGCAGCTAGAAGATGTTTGACTGGCGTGCTGCAGCAGTCACTCACCCTGTTGTAACGTCATGCGCACTTAATAGCTTTGACCGCTGTAAAGTGGCTGCATTCAAAGACCGACTGACTCTTTTAATCTTTACTATACCATAGCCAATTAGGCATAGCATGAACTGCACGTAAAAGCTATACCGGCTATTAGCCAGCTTGATCTATAGGACCGAGCGAAGAAACAGTGATTAACGACAAACAATTAAAGCGATAACTTTTTTTCTCATGTAGGTTTAAGATATCTTGTTTAATATCGAATTTAATAAAATTGCAATGTGTATCGTTATTTTCGACTAGTTTGTAATGCGTCTGTTCGTCAGCATGAGCGAAGGTATGTAAATTAAATTTTCTGGGGTCTACCTTACCTTACCTTACCTTACCTCCGGGGTGGACAGGCTCTTACACCTGCCCAGCGCTGAGGCCGTATCAGTTCGGCCCAATGTGCATCCCCGAATGTAACCACAAGGTTACAGGTAACGGCTATAAAGCCGTAGTCGGCTGTGAAGCCGAAACCAGCAAAAAAGCACTGGTAACGTGTAGCAATCTGCTCTCACAGGTTTGGTTAGCTCTTAGTTAGCTCCTCACCTCCTGATTTTAGAAATCTTTCGGGTCATTGGTGCAAAGCTCCACCATCACGGCAAGGTGGCTGACCACGGTTGGGTTTCTCGGGTTTATTCAAGCTAAAAATATATTTTAAAAACATTGTTTTTAGGTGAGTGGGCTTATTAAGCATGTCAGTACTGTACGTCATCTGGCCAGTTTAGTAGATTATTCAGGTTATTTGCCGTACTTTTCTGTAATATGCATCAGGCTATGGCCGATGTTGTATGCATTTCACTAATGCCGCGGCAGCTGAGTTGCGGATTCTGTAGAATTACTCGGTGGTCTGACAAGTCAATCGCATGATTAATGCTTCCTGATCGATTGCCCGCAAATGACTGACTGCAGCTTTCTTCATCATCTCCGAGATATGACGTCTCATGATGCATGAGCAACTTGTCGACAAACACTTGCTGCTAGTTGATCACTGATAAATAACACTGCAGTGTTTTTTTGCTTAGCTATATTTCATTTCATATATCGTTTTCTGTGTTCTTTAATTTTTTTTGATTGCGACTCATTATTTTTGTCCACGAATTTACCATTTTTATGTTCGTCTTTAATAGTTGAACTATTTTAATTTTTTTGCTCGTGTGCTTTTTATATGTTCCCGACTTGATAGTTTAATCTGGTGCCCATAATGCTGCTATTATACATTTATATATTAATATTATTTTGCCATATTTGTTGAATTTTTGCAATATTTATAACCGCACTTTTGCGATGTCGGCTGTACGTGATGAGCTGTACATTTGCTGGAATTTTTTTTAGAGATAATATCATCTGTATAGGGCCTATTAATATTAATGCATTACATGAGCATCGGACAGCCAGGTTTCCATCATGTCTTATTTTGATGGTTCGCTGACAGTCCATTAATCATCTGCGCCATGTGACATATTTGCGTTGTGACTTTTGTTTTGACAGAATTATTCGGAAGCTTCGTTGAATAACTATTGCATATTGAGTTTTAGTCCAGTTTATCCCAAGAGTGCAATAACTAACAAAGAGACGTCGCGGTCTGGCAGAAAGAGAGAGTTGTTCAAGAGATGCAAATAGCATTAGAGCGGAGACGGAGGCGTCTGCGTCGCACAGCTGCAGTCGAGATATCCGGATTGAATTGGAAATGAGTGAAACTAATTAAATGCCAGCGTCCGGCGTTCTCTCGTCTCGAGATTTAGCATCATTCGCTCGGCTGCTGCTGCTGCTGCTGCGTCGCTTGACGTCATCTCATCAGAAACTGGCGACGACTCGCCGACCCGCGCCACGCGTTATCAGATAACATCTCTAGTTGTACATGGCTAGTCTGCCGCTTCTCAGCAATCTACATGCTGACCTTTACACGTAGCCACAAGTAAGCTATATACCTACAGACAGACGCGCAGAGTGTCATCGAATATTTTTGCTTTTCTTAGATCTATTTCGTTTTTTTACAGGCAAAACAAATTAAATTGATTTGCAACTCATGCAGCTCACTTTAGGCTTATACGAAATGTGAATTTTGTTTTAAAATACTTGACAGTTTTGCACAATAAAGCGTGCATATTGTAGACTTCATGCCTGTGTAGTTGTGTACTAGCTTAAGCTGCTAAGTTTTTGTTTAGGGCAAAAATTGTGATTTCCCCTAAGTATACGCCTGATTGTGTGCGAAAAAATATTTTCTGTCAGTTGTAGTCGCTGCCAAAATAAAAAAGCCGCTACATGACTTACATGAGTGCCTGGATGGTGTTCGTTTTAAACTTTCACTAGAACATGTTAAGCTGTTGCCACAGACTCCAAGCAGAACGCGCTGAAGCGAAACCCGGCAGTGAAGTAATCTTTGGTCCGAGGGTAAATAGACAGATCCAGTAGGAAGTTTTGTAGATAAGCCGGTCTACAGACGTAGACGAGTTGAGACATTTTCCACTGAGACACAGATTTTTTTCCAGATATTCAGCTAGCAGCAACAGCGTGGATGCATAATACAAGGAGTGCGATGAGCAGTTTAGGAGGTAACGTCTGGCTGTAGCTCAGCTGTTTAGCACCGGAAGCCATCGAAGGTTGTTCTGCGTCTTGGTGCTTTGATGACTGTTGACTTCCGGCCATGCAGACCCACGCTATCCCGTCACCATTCGTTTTGATGTTATCTCCTGGCCATTAAGCGATGGCTGCAATTACCGTGCTATGTGTGATGCTACTGCATTAGCCCCTCGGACCCTCCTCCCCTTTCGTCGGTCGCTGCTGCTGCAGCAACAGTTCTGAGGGAAGAAAAACGACACGCGCATTTTCTCGGCGCAGCAGACTCTCCGGAAGAACTTCTGTGCGAGAATAAAACCGTTCCATAGTTGACAACTAGAGCAAATAGGCCTAATGCACAGATTCGTCACTGGTCATTTGAGCTCAACTGGTCCTCGACTGTTTATACATTGGAGCTATACGAGTTGTCAGTCAGAGGCGAACGTGTTTGCTAAACAGCGCGGCGAAGCAGAGGCCGTTCACGAATTGGACATGACAGGTGGTTTAAACACGAAGGCGTGTTCAGCTGTCGACCGGTCAGTTTCGGGCGCCGCCTGCAGGGTAGCAACGATGCTGACGAACAGCTGCTGACGGTGACAAATGTTCTGGAATGATGATTTGGTACCTAGCAGTTCTTTGGTTAGGGTACCTGATGAGAAATCAGAGACAGTGCAGTCAGGGTTGGATATGCATAGGCGCGGTGTTTACTGTAATTCAGGAAGTAGCGATGTTCGGAAAATATTTGCACGGGAGTTGCAGCCATATGGATTGATAGCAGTAGTTTATCTCATTCCAGGAGTATAGGCTACACCTAAACACCGTTTCGTTCCCCAGTACGGCGAGAACGATCAGTCATTTCAGACAGCGCTTCGTCTTGGATGACACCATAAAAGCAAGTGAACTAAACATTGTGCTCGCTTGACCGCCGTTTTGGTACAAAAGCAAGCAACGTTGCCAGTGAAGTTTCCGTGGTCGTTCGGTATCGCTGAAAACCACACACTGCATTCGATAGTAATAGATAGTAAGATAACTTCAGTACGCAGCAGACGGCATACTCATTAAATCAATTGCTACAGAATAAGCTTAATATTAGGCCTCTGTGTCTGCAATTGAGGAATCTGTATAAATGTTGCGTTGGCGAGAAAATGCCTTAATATCCACAAGTTCTTTTTAGGCGATTTGTGGCTGCAAAGTCGCAGAAAAATGCCAAACACACTGTCTTTAAAAATTTTCAGGAATAAGCCTGTTCGAAACTTAAAAAGTTGTCAAGTTTTATGCAGCTGAAAACATTCTCATTTTGGCGGAGTTGCAATAAACGAGAAGTGTCGTTGATTTCCGGACAGTACAGTAGTTTTTACGTCCTATAGATCTCCATATACACGTAGTACTGTAGCCTGTGGGTGTAGCCATTTAATCACTTAAGCTTACTCTGACTTGATTTGCACAAGCACGATATCGTCGGCCAGTGATTTACTACAATGTATTCTATTGTAACAGCATTCAGCGAAAACAGGACTTTTCTTTATCGCACATAACTGTGGCACTGTTGTTAGACATATACTTAGGCTATTAATTGTTAGTTTATTGCTGAAACATGTTGATTGCATTTGCAGCTGCACTTTTGCAAAACATTAGTTATTAGTTCATACATTTTTGTTTGATATTAGACATACATTATACACTAAAAAAACTGCATTGTGCCCACATTAAATTAACCAACAAAGAATCGAAAGCGTGAGATAATTTGTCAAACCGTAACTTTCTTGGTTGCGGAATGTAATGATTTACTTTAAACTATCATAAGTACATAATCGTGCATATTATAATGCAAAAAAAATTAAAATATAAAATTGTAACAAAAATTAAAAGAACTTTTGCAAACATGCACTAAAACATTAGACCTATAACAAACGCTGACCAACAGAACGAATAGTTAGAATAAACGGGCAGTAGCACATGCAACAATGAGTGTTCAAAAATAATAAAGAAACATAAAATTTATTACAACTTTTAAGAAAGAAGAAACGTATTTTTAATTTAAAATAATGCAAATTTTTCTTTATTCGTTTACGACCGTTTATGCGACTCTTGTTTCTAAAGCTATCAGTCACTGACGTTTGTTTTCCATTTCAAAACTCAGATTCGTTTAGTGCGGAGTAAAGTCACAGCAAAGAATGCACCACACATTCGAGCTTTGACCTCGGTTAGTGGCACGGCAGATGGGTTATGGGCGTGGGAACAGAACGGAACAGAACAGTAGTGGTCAGTGGTCAGTGAGTGGTCATTGTCCAATGGTCAGCGTCAGAGCACGTGCTCTGCCAACTGACACGCCCATCCACGTTCTTGTGTTCCGTGTGCATTCTGTCTTGCAGACTCAGTCACCAGCAAGGTCAAGCCTTATACCCCGTTTACACGATCGAGCAAACATCGAGCTGGCTCGTCCAGCTAACATATAGCCAGCTCGTCGAGCCAGCTTGATCGCGTAAACGGGGTATTAGTGACGAGTAGCTGGTCGATGAGTGAGTGAGTGAATAGTTTCTTAACGGCACATCAGCACAAAATAAGCCATTCAGTGCCATGACTGGCCGATGACCTGCAGTCCAGACACGGTCCGGAGTAACTACTGGCACCGACCAGTGGTCAGTTACACGTAGGTCACGTGACGCGGAGAAGGCCGACCATGCTGTTGCTGTCTGTCGATTACAGAGCGCGTCACTCCCAGCCACTAATGAATTAAATGACACGAGGCGCGTGAATCGCTGACGTACTTTCAGTCTCAGGTCACTGAGCAGGTCGTGAACCGTGCAGCGAGCGACAACTGTGGTGAGTATGATAACGGTGGCTTTTATCCACTCCCCCCCAAAAATTAAAACAACAAATCTGAAATGGAAATCGGGTTAATTCCCCCATTCGGGATTAAGTTCCCCTCCTTTTTCGGGCTCCTTCCCCTCTCTAGGGGATGTTTTTAAAGTGTAGACCTTTAACAAAACTCCCCCTATTTTATACCAGGCGCAAGCTGCGCCCACCAGTGGTGTGGCTTGGTAGTCTAGTGGTTAGCGTGTCTGACCCAATGACCGCGAGGTCGGAGGTTCGGTCCCTAACCACTGCACTCTCAAGTAACAACCTTGGGCAAGTTATTCACACACCACAGCCCGTTGGTGCGATGCCCCAGTTTGGGGGTCCTGCCGACTAAATATCCAAATATCCAAATCAAAACCAGGGATAGGGATAGAAGTCTCTATAGGCCTATGATGGTATGATAATGACGGCTTGAATTCCATCTGGCAGGCAAAATAAAGATAAGATTCTCCTCGACCGACTTGCTTGGAGATAAAAGTACGAAAGTCAGCGATGTAACTGGCGCCGACAGAGAAAACGGTAGCGCCTGGCAGATAGACTATAGCGGATTAGGGTTGATGAGTGACTTAGTTGTTCAAAGTCGGTCGCTACATGGATGAATGACTCAACGCTGCCCCCGCGCCATCCAGTGCATCCATCCTGCCTCGTTTCTCACCTCGTCCGAGGGGAACGACCAGCTAACACCTCGAATAGGTTGTTAGGCCGCCAGGCGCCAGGTGCAGCCGTAAGGCGGCAGGCGGCAGGGAACTTACAGTAGGTGTCTGGTGGCGCATGCTAAGAACGTAAACATTGTCGTGGCGGGGCAGCGCGCGTCGCGCACTGAAGACTGAAGCTGCGGATGAATGTTACAGCCTGATGCGTGCTGCTGATGCTGCTGCTGCTGCTGCGGCAACTGGCACAGTCATTAGTCTAACACGCTGCCGTGCCGCGTTGTTGACCTGTCTCTCGCATCAGTCTCGTCTTAGCTCTCGTCACTCACTGTAGGCTTACGACGTAGGGACCTACGTCTTGTAGTTAGTCCGACCTCGAACCCACGTTCTATCATTGTCGAAAGTGCGACCAGTTGGAGCACAACGGAAACGTTCATCGGCTTCGAGAACTCGAGGTAAATCATAGATCTGCTCTTAAGTAGCCGTATTATTTCGACACGCAGAAATTAACGTGCTGAAAGCAAAGTAATTCAAGTCGGAACATAACGTAGGTTCAGCGGGCGCTATGACGGAATTTTCAGAGCCAGTATAATAGCCTACTTTTCTGTAATTTGAATTAATTAAAAAATGTATGCGTTACTATTATCCTATAGATTCGGAACGCCGTAAACTTTTTTCAGCTTTGAAGCTAGGAGGACTGGTGTAGAAAATTGCCCCGCGCCGGGCAGTAAGTTTTAGCAAAACTTTCGAAATTATTGTGTCAAGGTTTAGGCTAATCATGCTTGCTTGGTGGAATAAATGATTACATACTGAAAGCATATGGGCCAACTGATTGTTGCACACAAGTTCCACAACACTCATTTTTGGTTTGGTTTCCCTTTTGGAGTTTGGTCCCCAGATTGGGGTTCAATTACAGTAAGACAGTGAGGAAAAGAGCCTCAGCCTGACAAAAATGTCTTGGCTACACCTTTGCCTTGCACTCACGAAATACTATTGCTGGCGACGCTAAACTGGCTAGCGTTGATAATTGCCATAGAACTAAGCCATATGCACCCAGTAGACTGGCAGTATAGTTCTTAGTTGTTGCCAGGCGACAGACCGTTGTGCATGTCGTTAACTAGACAAATGAAGCACATCAATAGCCGTCGCGTGTAATTGAGTATGTACTAGATACCGCACTGCTGGAGTGGATAAGCGAGTACGCAGTACGAGCTTATGCCACTCCATGCTTATGCGTTCTCTTGGCTTAAAACGACGCTCTGTATTATGTCATCGACTACGCCGTCGTTTGCTTTATGAGTGACGCACGACTGCAGCCGGAAATAGAAATGTGGTATCAGTATACCAGTGCAAGCTGCAATGTAGGCAGTACGACGGCTGTAGTGCTTGGGGTCCGGTGTCACAGTCGTGGACACGTGCGAGACATGTCGCAGCATAAAATACGCACACCTGAGTCTCTCTCATCTTTCGCCACCAACTTGTTTACCTCCGTCTGATTTTTGGTGTTGCATGATTACTAACCGCAGTCCTGTAATAAGCTATGATAATAGCCGAACATTTACCTAACGGCATACGCACGAGCGACTAAAAAGTGAGTATCGGTGAATGTAGGCCTTATATCGCAATTGCAGTGCGCTGTTGAGCGATATCTGCCAGTGAAATCGTAAGTAAGAAAGTAAAACATAAATTTATATAGTGCATCAACACCAAAAACCATAATCTCGACCGGTTAACGACTTCACTGCCGTGTGGAATAGGCATTTGCACGCCCTTATACGAACTTCGGCGTTCGGCCACTGTCTCTTGGCGACACCCATAGCAACCAGACTGAGCCTAGGAAACAGTTTGTTTTGGTCATACTGTTGTGCTTCAGCAGCTGCTATAGTCGCAGTAAGCTATGGCGTCAAACATCACTCAGACACTGTGTGCAAACTTGGCAATCCGGCAGCATGTACCGCGTCGCATACAGCGTGGCTGGTCGCTTATTCTTAAGATTTCTGCTTAACTCCGCCGTAAAAGGAATTAGTTTTAGCCGAGATCGTACCACAGGGCGCCGTATAATACGACACTGTCGGTATAATTCATCAACGGTCGCTGTATTCTCGACTCTGGGCGCTGTTTCCCCTGGAGACAACACGCGCGCCTCACGCTTATCCGTCTGTCGACTTGGTGGCAACATGCGAGGAGGCTGCAGGGACGCGAGCCGATGACGCTATAGGCCTCTACGCCGTAGGCCTTCATTGATCCATCGACGCGACCGGACGACGAGTTTTAGGGCTCCGCCGACCGTCCGGCGCGTGGCCAGTGGCCGGGCCGCGGAGTGACGGGAAGGGTCCCGTTCGGGCCACTAATAGTCGGGCGAGACGGTCGCGCTGGGTTGTTGGTAAGTTCTAGGCGCCTGGACGACCGCTCCCACCATCGCCCACAGCGCGTTCGTATCGCCGTTCTCGTTTCATTTGCGACTAACGACCACCGACCACCGCGCCCACTGGCGCCTGAACCCCGAAGCAATGCGACTGACTCGGCTGATATGAGTTTTAGCAGCTTCAACAGCAGCAGCTGCTTTTACTGCTACCTGGGGACTCCGCGCTCGACTTGCTCGTTATTCTTATTGCTTTGCAACGACGACGTCGTTGTAAAAGTCGCTGTGTATATTTCTCCTTTGCATAGTTTGCTATTTGTGACTTTCAGTAGGCGCAACATCGTGTTTTTGTACTGTTTTGTGTGACGTTATTAACAATCCCGTTACGTCTTGCAATTAGTATTAGGCTATTTGGATGTGAAAGGCCGGCGAGCAATTTTTCATTTGGTTCAGAATGGCGACACCAATGACAGCGATAAGAAATAAAACAAATTTAGTAATTATCAGCGAGCTATGTTTGCAGCATTTGCTTGGTACCGTATCGTGATTCCACTATCTTACATAATACACCGTGTCCCAAAAAACATCCCAACATTTTCGACTGTAACTTGAAAACCAATAATCAAATTTTGATAATTTTTGGTACGAATATTTTTGACACAACTTGCCATCAAATGACCATTCAGTTTCCCACCTTACTCAACGTTTTTTTGCACTACCTGGGGAAACACAACCAACGGATGACGGATGTTGTGCGTTGCATCTGGGCCACAAATGACTGACGGAGATAAAGCTGGTACGGACTATACGGATGCAGTCAGATCTGAATTCATACACGAAGCTATATGCATGTAGTTGGCCTACACGCACTTAGAAATAACCGAGCAGTACTGCGACATGTATGTACGGGACTTAATCCGCGCTGTTCACAGTCTACTTAACGATGCATTCCATCACTTAAGCGCCGGACTGGGCCGCAACGCCGCCGACCGATCCGATCGGCGTACATCACCGATTTCGATATGCAGTTTGGTCGACGCCAACGAGGCAGTAAATCGTACTTAGATCTGTTGAATTTGCAATATCCTTGTTTCTCTGTCTGTCGTTCGGCGGCTGCAGCTGCAGGCATGGAGGCCGTCGGCTGCACTCTCACTGCATAGATCCACATCGTTGAACGGTCAAGCGAGGAAGAATCGCTCACTCAAAACCGATGATAAATACGCAGCGCTACATAATAACTTTTGCAATTGTGTCTGGCCAAAGCCGCTGAATAATGGCAAAGATGAAATTGCGTATCCGCGCCGTGAGGCAAAAAAATAGGCTGCCGGGGTTTTTACTCCATTTTACTTTACGAAATAGTGACAGAAGATCAACATTTTTTGCCGATGTACTCCAGAAATTTGACACTTGAAACGTGTCGCTACACTACCTTGTGAAATATTAAAACTGGCGTGCGCTGTTGGCTTGTCTGCTGACAAAATGTCAGCATCAAATCCGTAAGTGTAGTATGAACACCAATGACTTGGATTGTTTTAAGGGTTCGTGCAATTTTATTTCTGTGCAGATAAATGGTGCGATAAATTTGTCTTACTAATCTTTTGTGCCGCAGCGTTTCTGACATTTATTTTAGTGTCGCTGTTGAAACAGTGTGGTATGGTGGGATTTCTGGTGACTACTATTGCGTGTTGCAATTTTCTTCTGCAGAATGCGTCAATGAAAAAATTGTGAAGATTTAATGACAACTTTGTCCTTGATTGCTGTTTTGTGGCTTTTTTGGCCTGAAAGGAAATACGATTGTTTGGTTAACGTGACTGCATTGTCTGAGAGATTGTCGGCGCGGGTCTGCTTGCTGTTTGTATCAACGCGCGACAGTTCGAGCAGTTTCTTGTTATTATCCTCAGAATTCGAACGTGACAACTGGACGTTGTATGGATGACGCACTGGTTTTATGTCGCCTAGCTGTGTGACGGCGGTCTGCTGGACTTTGGTAGCGCGTGGAAGGTGCACGGGGAGGGACTGACTCGCGGGATCACTGCTAGACTGCTCTGTGTGTTGTAAACATGTCACTGCGTCGTCATGGATACAGCAGCAGCAGCAGACACGCGTGAATAGATCTGTACATTAATACGCCTACAGTAAAAGCCTACATCCCATCGCACCGCGACACGTGCTAGGCCCGAGTCAGTGCTACCAAACATACTGTACATTGTAGCCTACATTTAGCATGCTTGTCAACAATACAACTGCACAGATATCTATTGTCATGTGTCGACATAACCAGTTCAGATTAAAAGTCGCAAATCGTCCATTTCGTTATGCTGCTTCCAGTCTTCGGAACGAATATGTATGTATATTCTGTTTTCCGCCTGGTTTATTGACTTAATTTCCTCGTTTTTGGCGATTTTATCACATAGTAAGTAAGTAAGTAAGTACCGATTTATATAGCGCCAAAATCTCAGAAGAGAATCAGGGAGCATAGTTTTTTGTTTTACGTATTAGATGCTCAGTTGCTCACTCACTGTTTCGTTCAGAGATCAAAAATTGCTCGTTTTACAAATCTTACTACCGTTTGAATATACACCAACATAATTCGCCAATTATTTGACTTCGTACTGGTACTGTCGTACTAATCGGCTACTATACTTTATTTTTTTTCGTTATTTTTTTGTTTTGGCTTTAAGCAGACATCGACATTTCAGTGAACTTAATGCACTTTAGATCATACGAGGTTGAAATGAAATGGCAGAGTTTTATATGACATGCATAAAGGTAATGTCGTGCAATAACAGTTTGGCGACTAAATAATGTATGTATCACAGAGGCTTGTCTGCGTCAGCTGTCCTTTTCGCATGTACATGTGTGACCGTAGGCTAATGGAAGTCTGGCGTCTGCGCGTATTAGTTGTAAAAAAAGTGTTCGCCGACAGATGGCAGCGGCATGACGGCGGAGAGATGAATTATTCTACAGGCAGAAAAAGTCCAGAGATGTGGCGACGAGAAGATGCTTTCCATCCATACGACCAATCTAATAGCACGCTCTGTAGCTCATCACCACTAGTATATGGAATGTATGCATCTTTATAATAATATCATAAAAGAAGCCCTACTGGTTATCACTGACCTTGAAGGTCATCCAAGGTCATCGATTTATGTGTCATTTTAAAGCCAGTATGCGACTTCATAGTGATCAATAGCAACCTAGGCCTTATCTTGTACCGTTTAGCCACAGTACATCCGTGACAGACAGACGGACGGCGGACTGACGGACGATAACTCATGACAAAGGGCCGACCTTAAGCTTGCAGCTCAGCGATCGGCCCCAAAAATGCGTAATACCCCGTTTACACAAGGAAACGTACATGAAGCAAACATGAAGCAAACGTATTCAAAATACACGTGCACGACGTGTTTACTCGAAGTTTGCTTCATCTTTGCTTCATCGTGTAAACGGGGTATAGCTGTACTTTAAAGACTTTAAAGGCTCGAAGAAATTATAATAAGATTAAGTCGTATTGAATAAGATTGATGCTGTTTATTTTTGCTTCTTTTTTACGTATATGTGTGTGATTCTGTTCACGGCAACGGCTATGAGCGGCAAATCGAATTTCAGAACATTTGCAGCATCGTTTAACGTCAGATCTGCCAGTGTTTCACCGAATAATCGATTTAGCTGTTCGGTTTGTCGCCAGATTCGATATTGGTAGACGATCGCAGACTCGCATTGCCTTGTGACGCGACAGCAAACGACGAGCGGTGTTTTCGTTCTCGGCCGATTTCGTGGAGTTGAAATCTGGATGCACGAGATGGCCTACGGACGAAAACAAACGCGTAGGCGTATAGCCTAATATACCAAATTGGTCAAGCACTCAAGCGACACAATCTGCATGAGTGCATGACTATACCTACCGCAGTCTGAGACTTGACCTGACGTACATGTACGTAACTTGAGTATTTGTTGTTACCGTCACGCGTGTTGCTCAATGCAGTGCATTTCGGTAAACAATACTGCAAGTCGTTAGCGTCAATTATGAAGTCAAGTATAAGGTACACGCAACTCACAAAAAGCGCACATTATTGCTAAGACATCTGCTATTGCTATATTGCCGAAAGCATGCTGTCTAAGTGTCATGCAGTATTGTGCAAAGGAACTAAAATAAGATCTTAAAAGTAGCAATATATGTTTTAATACTATCTGAAGGCAACGCGCGAGTTTATGAGTTTTACAGAATTGTGGGCACTTTGTGAAACAGAGCGAACGTGAGTGTCACAATGCTGCATACCGTAAAACTTCTAACAGAAACCCCCGGCTTCTATATGCTAACAGAATTAGTTTTACGGTATGAATGGCGAAGTACATTTCATTTTCTGTGACCTGATATGAATTTATGCGCCATATCACAGTTAAATTCATTTCTTTTTAATTTAATTTATCGTTTGCTTCTATTAAATGGTGTTTGTTACATCCCGGCTTAGTTTGGATAAACGTTGCATATCCCTAGGACATGTAGATTATTATACGATTTCGTTTCTGTTTTTCATAGGCCTAGGCGCAGTCAGTGAGGACAGACTTCGGAGCAAAAGATCGCCGTCGGCGTTACTCACTGATGCAAACTTGGACAGTACGATGGTCGACTTCCTCGGAGCGAAATTTTGTGTATGGTCGCGCGTAACGCCAGCTGTAAGTGACTGGAGAAATGAAGATAGCGACCAAGCGACACGTTTGCTCATGCCGCGAATGAAGATGAAGCGATCGTTGTGCGCATAGAATATCGGAGCAGGACGCGGCGTCAACGTGTAGCCATTATGGTTGGCGTTATAAATAAATTAATCGATTGATTGATAGATGAAGGCGGCTTGTCGTCGCACGTGACATCGCTGGCTTCTGTTTGTCTGTCGCATCGTGAACACCCGGCAACGTAAAGACGTGTACGCTATTGTATCCGTATTAAACGTGACGCTTTTCGATTTTTGACGCGCTACAGCCAGCTATGCTGTAAGGCGTCTATGGCACGATCTGTCGTCTGTACGTCTGTCGTCGTCGTCTGTATCAGATACATTGTGGCTAAACGGTGCGAGATAGGGTCTAAGTTGCTATTGATCACTAATAGGAAGTCGCATATTGGTTTTCAAATGACATGAAAATCACTGACCTTGGATAATCTTAAAAAGTCATAACACACTGTGGTATGCCAATCGTGCGGTATTGTGGCTAAACAGTAAGTCGTAGGGGGTCGGCGATGGTACTATCTGATAGAGCGCGCTGGCAGCTTCCTATAGCCTGTCTTGTCAATAGTGATCATGTCTCCATCTGCAGCGGTTTGGCCGCAGTTTTCAATGGAAAGTTTTAAGCTGTAAGTGGCCGTATCTCGGAAACGGTGAGAGATATGGCCAAAGTTACTATTAATCACTAATATGAAATGGTATGCGCCCTTTCAGATTTTTCAGATTACATGAAAGTCATTGACCTTGGATGACCTTGAAGGTCAGTACTGCAACAAGAACTGTATAGGCTGTAGCGCGTCTTTCCTAGCGACAGCTGGGCTTTTTTGTAACGCAATCGTGAGCCAGTTCGCTGATTAACTTTGTCATGCACGCGGGCTATATTGGCTGCACTTTATTCAACAGCCCGAACCGTGTCCATTAACGGCCAATCTATTGAAACTCCGGAAGACAGGCAAATTGCAAGACACTTTTGCTATTACCGTCGCTGCGAAGTGCTTGGGCAACGAAGCGGCGTCAGCGATATGGCGAAACTGTCGTGCAACTGCCGACAGCTCTTTGCAGCTGAACTGGTGTTGCCGAGCATTCTACCCATTGTCTTAAGCAGCTAACATATTCACCGATACAGTGCTTTTAATGCAGTTTTCTTTTGTCTACGGCATAAATTGTATCAGTCATTTCACTATTACAGGCGTCGATCACTCATCGTCTGTTACAGCCCTACCGAGAGTGCTGGTGATGTTGCAAGACTCGCAACTCATTCGTCGGTCGTCAATCATTAAAAATTCTGTTGCCATAACGACAGCATTTTGCTTGATTGTTGGTGGCTTTTGTCACCTTCAAGCTCACGCTGTAGTCAGCTGTTTCAGACATTTAAGTGATTTCATTGTCTAATCGGTATAGCAGCCACAGAACAGAACGCCAAACTCGTTGTGCACAAGCAGAGCTCGCTGAGCGGAGAGACATAATTATGCTTAGGCCTACGGGACACTTCGGATTTAAAACACTTTCGGGCTAGGTCTGAACTAGGACCAAAATGTCTAACAGATCTCTCGGACCTACGTAGAAAGTTTAGACATTTCGGACGTAAACTGTTGGATCCGAAAGAGGTTCGAAGTGTTACCGAAGAGATTTCTGCACACGCCGGCCGGCTGTTCATAGGCACTCGTCTTTTCGTTGCTCTTCTCCGGCAAATCGTATACAGCTTCTATAGTGTGTTTGATGGTTCGATTCACGTGGCCCTTAGCAGTTAGAAAACTGCCCTCGCAGTATTGGACTGAATAATATAGACATTGATTTTCCTAGGCACCGCGTTGTGTATGCATTGCGTTACGTTACGTTATCGTTGTCGTTTCGCCTGCTACAGCAGCTGCTGCTGAGCGGTGAAGCGGCGGCACGTGGTACTGAGGCGTTGTTCTGTCTTATCGCTTGCGCTGACTGATGACGCACGAGCTGAATTCTTTCTTTCCGCTGCCGAAGTTCTGCAGAACAAAGGAACAACGAAGCTTGCTTGCTTTGCCTTATACACCAGCTCATCAATTAGACGAGTTTGTATATGTTCCCAGGGAAGAGAGTGCCAGTTTTGGAGTTTGTTATCACAATTGTGGAGTAAAAACCTGCAGGAAATTCTCCAGCTTAGCACGTTCTTATCAAGACTCGTATAATTGCACGATTATGGGACGATTCGTGCAGTCCCTTTGATGGCTGTATTAGGACGATTCATGCCCTTGGCGTGGGAAAAACAGGAGAATGAATGCCAGGAGCGTCGTTTTATTGCTTATTTTTCGCAGCCAACAGATGCAAAAAGTCAACTATAACTGTACAGGCTTGCAGACTGCGTTAGAACTCACTGGCGACCGACGAGAATTCAATCAACTAGCCTACAATACATGTATAGGAGCATTTTCGGCATTTGTCTATTTTGTTTTGGGCTTGATAGAATCGGAAACTGCACAGATCGTCCCATAGGGGCCTAATCGATGAATGCATCGACTTTTACACGCCGTTGTTTATGTGTTGATTACGCTACGCTCCGAATTACGGTTAGCGTAGCGTAATCAACACATAATCAACGGCGTGTAAAAGTCGATGCATTCATCATCTGGTTCTCATCATTATTCGTGTGGACGTGATTCTAGGTCAGTCGGTGGCTGCGTGGCTGGGCGATTGCTTTGTTGCGCCGCCCTGAGTGCCTATGCTTATTTGCATAGCATTTCATGTAAACTGGCGCCACGATGGTTGCCGATCGCTCGGCGCCGTCAAAACGTAATTTAGGCCTACCGCATCGCCGCATGGCTCCGCAGTAATAATCAGCACGTGTCTTTTTGTCTTTATACTCTGTGTCTCAAAAAAACATCCCCGACATTTTCGACTGTAACTTAAAAACAATTGCCAAATTTTGATAATTTTTCGTACGAATATACCTGACACAACTTGCCATCAAATTACCGTTCAGTTTCCCACCTCACCCAGTGTATGCTTCTGCACCACCTAGGGAAAGCAGATCAAGCGAAATATGTGTTGAAATAAACAGAAAACCTGAAAAAAACATCCCCAACATTATCGATCGTAACTTGAACAAAGATTATCAGATTTTAATAATTTTTGGCAAAAGTATTTCCGATACAGCTGGCTATTTAATAAGTGTTTTAGTTTTCACCTCACCCAACATCTGCTTTTGCACTACCTGGGGAAAGCAGACCAAGCATAATACGTGTTAAAATGAATGAAAAATGAATGAACGTCGATAAAATCCATCTATCTTAATCTGTGGGCCCCAACAGCCGATCTATTACAAGATTTGACTGTCATGCAGCAGTTTGTCTACAAGATGAAGTTTAGGAATGTTTGTGAAGTCAAGAAACGACTGGTACAGTGTGCATTGGTCTGGAGCAGAACTTTGTCAATACTGCTGTCAATGAATGGAAAAAGCATCTCCTTGCTCGTTTTCGCATAGTGCCAACACTTTAAGCATTTTTACGGCAGGCAGTTGAAAAATGGACAACTAAATGCTTAGGTGAAATGTTGGCCAAAGTGCCAAAAATGTAAACAAAATATGTTTTTACACGTTATGTTAATTAAGCAATCATATCGCATTTGATAAAAAAGTGATATTTTGCTTGTTGTGTTTCCCCAGGTAGTGCAGAAACAAACGTTAGGTCAGGTGGGAAACTAAATGGTCATTTGATGGCAAGTTGTATCAGAAATATTTCTACCAAAAATTATCACAATTTGATAAGTGGTTTTCAAGTTGCGGTCGAAAATGTCGGGGATATTTTTTTGAGACATAGTGTATATAACACCGCGTAGTGCAGGTGTGTCAAGTATCTCGGGACTTGATACATGTGGGTTTATAGGTTTATGTGTGTGTACTCTACGCCGTTTCCGCTAGTAAACATGGTCTTGCACAGATCTTCCCGTTTTAAAATAATAAATAATTTGCTACGATGTTATTCAGCACATCGTCTTGATCTTCATGCCAATTTTTGTAGTATGGTAGTTTTCGTTTAGTGCTACCAAGTTACTGCACACTCTTTGACATGTAGCTACTCGGTAACAGTCATCTAACTGAAACGCTTTTAACATTTATAAATGGTTCTCTTCAGCAGCTGAAGTTTCTATTAGACTTCGTCGGTATTCGGTGATTGATTGAATAAATTTGCTGTATTTTTGGAGTTCAGATTGTCGAAACTTTCTTCCACAAAACCCTTGATTGCAAACGTCAAGTCGCACTATGGGACAGTGATAAATCGTTTTCACCGATCGACGCGGTATTATAGCGTATAACGTTCAGCCTATACGCCAATTTCATCACATATCGTGTTTCCGGTGTCTGCGAGGAGGAATGAATGTAAGGCGGCCTATAGATACATTCGGTGCAAGAATGAACGGTAGCCGAGCAGCAGCTGCTGTACCACGAGCATGATGACTGATGCGTCGTCATTCATAGCGTTTAGGCTGCTATAATACGTGCCGTCGTCGTTGTCATACTGACGCTAACTGATCGATCTGAAGCGAATTACAGTCAGACGTCAGACTCGTCATCACATGCAACCTGGAAGCATAGGTTACTATAATCTGTCTGGTTGCAGGCAGCGCGCGTCTATAGATCTCGGCATGATCAGACGTGGCGAAGGTCACGGGTTGCGCGATGCTGAAGTTGTCACGATTGATAAATACAGTGCTCGGTAAACCGGGTTACGATCTCCCAGCCTGGCATCTTTGTTCGTGTCTGCGGTGACGACGCCGACATAGATGATAGCGGATGTGTTATCTGGCGATCAGTGTCTTGTTATCCTGACAGGAAATCCATGCGCGGCGTCTCGGTGCCAGCCGTGCACGCTCCGTTATCTTTGTGTTGGCAACTGCAGAGATGATAGACAGACGGTCGCTAAGGTCTTCCCGGAGGCGGCATAGAGGTAGGATCGAACGTTGGTCTCTCGGCAGGAGGTCGTTAGGGCGACTGTTACGTAGCGGGACGTCTTGTATGCGGCGATTAGTAGCATCCGCGCCGCTCGCCGTTTTACTGCCTCCCGCCCGCGCACATCCGCCCAGAATAATTCAACAAGCGATGACAGCTGAGCGACTTCTTTTTACTTCCAGGCGGACGCCGGTCGGTTGAATGGAATCGATGATGAAGCGCAGACATAATGCAACATGGAGTGAGTTGTCGTACGTCATTAGCGTATGGGAAGATTGTTGAGCAAGGACGTTTTACGTCGACGACGACTGCGACGACATGGCGACCGGTATAGGATTTGATAAACTTTAATGTTACTCGGTCGGGCGTACGTGTAAACCTGTGCCATTTCTGCCAGACTGCATGTAGCTTGTCAGTCGCGGCACTTCGCAACCGTCTTATCTTTCCTTTCCGGCGACTGCTGCATCTGTCTTGAACAGCTTGCCGGAGTCAGTTCGGGCATTCGCGTCACTGCTTTGAGTTGACTTATACCACGTTAACGTGTTTCTCATCAACATTATCATCTGAACTTAGCACACGAGTGGGTTATGCACTGCGGCATAGCTCAGACTTGTATCCAGACTTTTCTAAACAGGTTCCACTCCATCTTCGGGCCACGAAGAGACCCTCCATCTATCCAGCTATGGATCTGGGAAGCGCTATAGGCCTAAGCTTCTCCATTGGGGTCTGGGGCAAAGCCCCGGCCGCAAATGCTCTGTTGTGCATTCCGAGGTCGAAAATCGCATTTAGTTGTGATTTTTTGGTTATTTGTACGCAGTGCTTTTTGGTTCCGGCTAACATCGGGGAACCTTTCCCCTTCCTTGGCTACGGGCTGACCAGTGTGCAATGTCAGTGCTGCTACGTATGTCATGGTGATTACAGTTCAGTAGCAGTTTCGAAGCTGATGTGTGTCGATTGTCGACACCTTGCACATTATTTCAATCAAATCACTTGTTCACGCGTGATCATTCAGCTAACCTGGTTTTAATTTAATTAAACGTCGGTCGCTTATCAATGCAGTGATTAGGATGCCGCATTCCAAGTTCCAGCCGAAGCTGCTGATAACGGCGCATATACGTCGCGATGAGTAACCAACAACATTGTGGTAGGCCTACTTGGACCTTGGGCCTTCCATGTGATCTCTCACTGTAAATAAAGGTTAAGTTAAAGGCCCGGTACTTGCTATAGCGCCGCTGTCTACACGATTCGTGACCGGAGGCGCTTTGCAATCTCGGAAGTGGCAGCTGATTGGCGTGAGCTAATGACACCGCAGCGCACTATGCGGCCATCCACTGTCCACGCCAGGAAACAGTTGGGCCCGCGGTGCAGCACATGCACGCTACACGGGCATACCATTACCCTGTCAACCACACTAGGTCTTTGTCTCGTTACGTTGATCAACTACTCATTTTTGTCTTGTCGAGGATAGGAGGCTGAGTTGACCTGAGCACACAATGACTCGAGCGATTATCAAGCCGCAACCAGAAAGTTGCGAGTCAGATACTTTACCACTAAACCACTATAGGCCGCTTGACACCTGCGTAAACATTTTTATAGAGATTGTGGAAAACAATTTTTCGTACACGTAGGTCTTTTCATACACGTATTAACACAGAGACTTTTGATTATCAGAGTTGTCGGTTGTCGCGTTTGATACAATGATTGCGGACTGCAGAGTAGAAGTTGAAAATCCGGGTATTGTACTTGCTACAGCGATTCGTGGCCGGAATTCGTATATGCAATACAAAATATGCGAAGCATTTTGATAAATCTTCGTAATCAGTGAAATAATGAACAATTTAACGTTGTTGTCTAATTGCACGAAGAGTGTTAAGCTGAGTTTTGGCCACGCTACGAATGTCATCCATTTCACGCAAGCCTCGTCTCTGCGGCTATAGGTAGCTCTACCTCTCTTAGCTCAATCTCGTCGTTGTCGTTAGTTCGATGTCGATATGACATCAGTATTCATGGCAGACTCACCGCTGGCACTATGCCGTAGTCTCTATATACCCGTCGTCGTCATTTTGTGTCATTTTCCGGTACAGTTGCCGGTGCCGCACAGCCAGTCATAGGGTGTTTACACGATCCAGCAAACGTCCAGCATTAGCACGTGTATTTTGAATACATTTGCTGGAAGTTTGCTGGACGTTTGCTGGATCCTGTAAACACCCCATCAGTCGGACATGTCGTTCGATTTTGATTAGCATGCTTCGCGCAGTGGCCGGCGAAATCGTCTGTAAGCCGCGACAGACAGGACCGAATATTGCGGGTTCCAGCAGCCGATAAACAAGTCTCGGATATCGGAACGTTAGTCAACTAGCAATTAAGTTGCTGTGATTTATCTGTACTCAGGCACGATGCGACAACGCATTATGGACTTACTTTTCTTCTGCACTCGGTGCCTTTCGTACGGTAGATAACTGCTGCTAATTCTGTTAAGTGATCCAGTGGCATTTTTAGTAATCTGAAATTAATTAGCCCTATAGTTAGTTGCCTACGGTAATAGCTAATCATGCTAACGCTTGTGCATTTATAGACACACAACTGACGCATTAGACGGTGATTTTTTTAAAAGTATATTTTAATCTAAACTAAAAACTCGTGTATGTAGTGTACGTGAAAACGTTCGTCGTCGTTTCATCGTGCAAGATACGCATGCGGCACTCTGAGGTTGTATCTCGCCACGGATCTGTCTGGCATCGGGTGCGTGTGTGAATTGGCGAGACAGCTACTCACACTGTTACAATACAATCGTCCACGGCCTATACTGTACTAGTGCGTCAGACTACAGTGCATGTTCGTGAATGCAATTAGCGATCTGTTTACTGTTTGCTGTGCTGGTGTGTAGGTGAAGTGCCTGTTCTGAATCTGTGAGCGATACACTGAGGAGGAGGCGACAACAGTCTTGTCCTTATCGAGTCGAGTGGATTCGTGGTATCGCGCAGTGACTAACGCCGCGTGTGCCGACCGGACGCCGTGGCGCCCGCACGACGGCCGAGTTAATGAGCTCCACCGGCTGCTGGTTGACTATTCCGTTGCCTGACCTGGTAGGCCTACAAGCAGCCGAGTGATGAGTTGTCACTCGCTCACACGGAGACGACGTTCAGTCGCAGAAACACGACGTGACTTCGAGCACTGATCATTACGAACGTCGTTCACACTGACATCATTTCCTCCTTTTAGCGTCTACTACCGTAGGTCGTATGCTATCTGGACGAGACTTGGCGGTCGACGAGAAGTGATAGACAAGACACGATGTACAACGCAGCTGCCCTGACGACACTGCTGCTCTATGTCGTTCTGTCGGCCACGTGTCTGTCTCTCGCCGCCAGCGCTCGTCTACAGTTCCTTGCCGACGGTCCACTGCAACACCTCGTCATCGACCAGGCAACTCAGACGCTGTTCGCCGGTGCAACTAATCACCTGTACAGACTAAACGTAGTCGATCTGACTGCCCGACAGGCGGCAGTCGTCGTTGGTCCGGTGCTCGATCATCCACAGTGTACGGAGGCGTTCGGTGAGGTGCGATGTAGTGCCGGCGGCACTCAGCTGTTCGACGCGTCACCCACAGACAATGTCAACAAGGTTCTAGTCGTCGACGACGAACATCGTCTGCTTGTCAGCTGTGGCAGCGTCTTCCAGGTATAGCCTGCAGTAAGCTTATACATGGACTCGTTAATTCGTTAGCATCAATGACATCAATGGGTTCATAGCTTAAAGCCATTGTTTTCTCCACTGCAGCTGCTACTGTTGCTGGCGTGCTGTCGCCCACTACTTTGATTTGTTGTTGTGCATCAGTTTCTACGGCAAGTTGTACAACAAGTCCACAATAGGTCGAAGCAAGTGGAGTTTGGGCGATGAGGCTTGATGGCCCATAGAAGATTATAGAACTATTGCTGCAGTGCTCTGTAATGCACTTCTGTTGTTCATGTAAGTTCTTGCCTTGCCTTATCTTTAGCCGTCTTCGATCCGAGGGTAGGCCGCAATATGAATCGCCGTCCTCCATGCAGATCTGTTGTCCACTTTTCGAATTGCCTCTTCAGGCTTCAATCCCGACCGTGAAGTGACATTATCTATGCTGTTCTTTGTCTTCCTTTCTTGCTACTGCCGGGCAAGGTCCCTTTTCAAGAGATTTGTCTTCGCCTCTTATGATATGACCGAAGTATCTCAACTTTCTGCTTTTTACATTTGCCAGTAAACTTCTGTTGACACCTGCTTGCTCCAAGACCCACGAATTTGTTCTCTTTGCCGTCCACGATACTCGCAAAATCTGTCTAAGTGCTTTCATCTCAAACGCTTCCAACCTATCTTCGTGTGATCTTTTCAAAGTCCAACTCTCACATCCGTAAGTAGCCACAGGCCATATCTGTAAGAGCCGTACTTTGGTGTTTGGTGTTTGTAGTGACTTTTCCAAATTTTCCTCAAAGATGACACAATGCCCTGTTCTTTTTTCAATCTAGCACGAATATCTTCTGTACATACTCTGCATCATTGGTGATTAATGATCCAAGGTCCAAGTTATGTGTCCATAACTTCGACTGTCTGATCGTCGATTGTAATGTCACAGACTCCATTAACGGTGGTCATTACTTTTGTCATTTCTGCATTGATCAGAAGGTCATATCTTTTGCTGACGATATTCAGACGATTCACTAGTGTTTGTAGCTCCTGGGCAGATGTAGCAATCAACACCATATTATCTGCATATTTTAGGTTGGATATTTTTTCCTCCAATCTGTAACCCGCCTTCAAATCCCTCTGTAGTCTCTCTCGTGACTATCTCTGAAATAATATTTAAAAAGTAAGGTTGCCAAACTCCGTTCAATACACAAAACCATATTGAAGTTGTCCCTGCAAGTCGAACCTTGGCTCTCTGCTTTCTGTATAATTTACCAGTAAGCATGTGCATTATGCGAAGATTGTTGATAAACAGCAAGCCTGTTTTAACATTCTGAAAGTCATATACTATAGGTAAATCACAAAATCAGACATGAACGATTATGATTGCAGTGTCTAAAGCAACAGAGCGTCATCGGATAGACACGTCACAAGATTACCACGCTCCATAGATAATGCACTATTTGAAACATTTTAAGAGTGATCTGTGATCGCACGAATATTTTAGTTGTCGATTGGACTTTCGTCACTGCGTCAGTGGGACGGAGTGAGAGACAAAGCGATATAGAAATGTATATTGAATTTGATTTGATTTGTACGCAGGGCGTGTGTGAGACGCGTGAGTTGAACAACATATCAGTGAGGACGTCCTCGGAGTACGGTCGAGGCAACACGGACTACTTTGTCGCCGCCAACAGTGCTTTGGCGTCCATGACGACCGTGGCGTTTGTAGGCGCCGGTCCTTCACCGCGTCACTCGAGTGTGCTCTACGTCGGTAGCACTTACACCGGCACGACGTCGACGTCCGTGCGTCAGACTGTTCCAGCCGTCAGTAGCCGGTCTCTGAACTCTGGGCCCGGTCTGCTGCGCTTCACTCACGTCGACGGTCTGACGGGTGGGACGCTGGTGCGGATACGCAGCGAAGCGATTGAGAAGTTACCGGTGACATACGTGTCTGGGTTCAGCGCTGGAGGTTTCGCTCACTTTCTGACCGTGCAGCCGGAGCACTTCGCGCTCGAGAACTTCGGCGCGCCGCCGATCGTGTCGACTACGTTCTCGTCCCGCCTGGTGCGCGTCTGTGAGCGAGACCGCGGCTTCTACTCTTACGTTGAGATGCCGGTGCGCTGCAGCACTGGTGACGCCGACTACAACCTCGTCCGTGCTGCGACCGTCGTTCGACCCGCCGCCGACCTCTCCGCTCGTCTGTTACTGACGTCACAGTCCGGAGACGATCGCAAGGTTGTCGTAGGGGTGTTCTCGCGTAGTCAGGGCGACGGTGATACACCGTCCAGTGAGTCTGCGGTCTGCCTGTACCGACTGGTGGACATACAACGCAAGTTCGTCGACAATCTGCGTCAGTGCTTCGCCGGGCAGCAGACGCGAGTCGGCTCGCAGTTCGGCAACCGCATGTGCGTCTCGCTGGTCAGTCTTGTGCACGCGCTCTCATTTGCACTTTGTGCTACCATTTATGCATGGTGAATAAAGATGTATAGATTTCCCGGATCTGACATTTTTAGCCATCGATGCTGCGTTGCATAGCAACGGAAACGGCTGACACATATCATTGTGATATTATTTGGTGACGAACCGCCGTTTTTATTTTGTAGTCATTAGCATAGGTATGAAATTTTACACACGATGTGCTTTGTGCTATCATTTGTAACTTTTAATTATTAGCTGTTTGGTCAGCTTATAATGCCCATCTCTATTTGCAGGTTTTTAATGCGTTTGATATGCATCTCTCTGTTTAGTTGCAATTAATACATAATTAATTTTGCATACATTAAAATTAGATTATTTTACAGCAATTTACGCTGAATTGTGAAGCAGCGAAAGAAGATGTGGGCTATGTACACGTGATACGTTCGTTCGTGTTACCAGATCTGCATCGCAGACACATCCGCTGTGTGTTTCTTTCTTCTGCGGCAATTTCGCGATTTATAAATCTCCTTCAGTACTAACCAGCTGACGGGAAAGCGACGAGGAAGGGCGCCGCCTGCTTGCGGCCAGCGTGCTGCTTGCAGCGCATACGTATGAGGCAATTTCTTGCTTTCCTTCCAGTCTGCAACTCGTCAATTTTCTTGACGTGACGTCGACGGAGATAGCCGGTGTTACATTAAAATGTCTCCTCCACGAAAATCCGCCCGGGCAGAGATAATCATGGAATTGATATGTCTCCCCCTTACTAAAATATTGCCGGTCCTATAAAAAAGTCTCCCCATTATAGGATCCACCCCAAAAAAGTTTCCCCCGGCCGACAATTTACCGGTAAAACTTCGTCCTGCCCGGGCGGCCGTCGGGCGGGGCGAATTTTTGCCGGTACATTGTCGGCCGGGAGAGACTTTTTGGGGGCGATCTTATAATGGGACACCGGCCGGTGGTCGTCTGTCTGTCGGTGCGGAGAAGCTGATCGGGCGGCTATTCGCGGCTCTTGCCCAGATCGTGTCTTCGCAACGTAATGACCCACATCAACCGCATACCGGCGCACGCCGTCGGCGTCTCGCGTTTCTCTCCTGATGAAATAATTAACGAGTTTTCGATCTGTCCGCTCGCTGACGCGCCAGGCCTTGGTCCTTGGTCTGTCGCTGCTCTATTGGTTTATTCATCTTCAGAGAAAATCTGTAATCAGACGAGGTCCGCAGTCGTATGCAGTCACGTAATTTGCAGCAATAACAGCACTTGCGCAACATTGATTACTTGTCTCGTTGATTGAGTTTGTAGTAGAGCAAAAAAAACTATCCAAATTATGTTATAGGGTCGTAGAAAATCAATGATTGGGTGATAGCAGCGATGTGAGCAGAACCAAACTTCCAGGGATGTAGATTTCAAGACTTGAAGCGAAAACGGATGCGGATGAATTTAACAGCAAACATAAGCACACAAAGCGAAGAATAAACGTGTGTGTAAAAAGTTAAATAATTACGCACGTTTGAGCCAATAAGTTTCGAATTAGCCTCGTCAAGAATGAAAGACCAGACCAGTGACGGATCAAGAGAAAGACCACGGTATTTGAGACAAAGACAAAGACGGCAGACGCAACGACGAGAAAATTGACGAGTTGCAGACTGCAAAGAAAGAAAGAAAAAAATTGCCACTTACGTTTCGAGACCGATCTTAAGTTTAAGACATTGGCCTTAAAACCACATCATTGGAAACTCCGCACTTTTTTGCTTCTGCACTTTTCTCCATTTTTTGTGAGCTGTAGTTGTATAAACAGAGTACGTATCGGTGCCTGACAGCGGAACCCGAATGGCAAACTTCAGCAGTTCATGTAGCATCGACTGCAGGCTGTCTGTCTGCCGACAGTCGTGTCTGTTTGCTGGAGATCTTTCTTCGATGCTAATAATGACTCAGTGCTGTATGGTCTGATCAGACTGCAAAAATCACCATCAAGAACTGCGCCTCCAGTCCGATACGCTGAGTGATATCAGGCATTGTTAACTGCAGTCTGCAGCTAACCCACTGAGTTATACGCAGCAACAGCAGCAGCAGCCGACTTGAGCTGGCAGTAATTTTTTCTCTCTTTATCTGCAAGCAGACAAATCAGCCGCTGTTATCCGTCCGTTTTCGAAGTCCGATCGAAGTCGGCTGCAAGTTCAGACGGTATCGTGGACGAGACGATTCGTTCTTTACAGGTCCGAGGGAGTTTGTTTACGCTGCGTCGAGAACGAGGCTGCCGCGGGTAGGCAAAGCGCGTGACGGACGATGCTGCTGCAGGACCTATGACGTCAGCGTGACGTCAGTGCGCCGCCGACAGACAGAGCGGATTTATGGTGCAGATTGCAACGGGCGCACGTGACTTGGAATACTGAGCACACATTGACGCGTCGATTACATAAGTAATAGACGCAGCCACTGCAATCATCGATCCGTGCCGGCGTCCATTTGTTTTCCACCAGTCTGGCTGACAACCGGGGCGTGATTGCGTTTACACTGGCGTAGATAATCAAAGATGGTGTTATAGCTCTTAATGGAAGCCATCCCAGAGCTACGGAGCGTCACCTGCCGTATGCATGGATCACACAGTGTTACCTGCCACCCGACACAGGTGCGCGCCCCGCCTTAACCCCGGCCAGATAGGCCGGTACTCGATTTATCTACCCCGGAGGGATAGAAGGCTGAGTTGATCCAGGCGGCTAGTTAAATATCGAGATGGTTTACCTGCCCGTAGGCAGTCACCCATCCAAGTACTAACCGGGCCCGGCGTAGGTTAACTTTGTTGATCGGACATAACGCGTTACCGCTACGCCTCGCCACCAACCATAATCACTGCAGGGCTGGCTGATATTGACAAAACTCGTCATCATATATTCGACATTTTGCTCAACGCCGATTCTGCCATTTGTCCTTCATTGATTAGTCTGTCTGTCTGTGTGCCGTCTGTCTTCTCCGTTTTATAGGCTATCAGGCATCTCTGATTGAAAGCGCTGTCCCATATTATAATGTTCATCACGTGTACAAAGACCTACCGGTTGTTGACATATTAATGATTACTTCTGTTTTTCAGCTGTGCTTTGCGAGGGGGGAAGGGTAACGGATGGTAACATTATCACAATAACACAGTATCATGCTATTTATCATAGGTATTTATTAATAAATGTGGCAGACGAACATTAGCGGTGGCATGCACGAGCACTATACAACAAATGATTCAGACAAAAACATTAAAAAAGGAAAAGAAGCAATAATTTTTGGACCAACTATATAAAAATTTGTCGTCTTGTAACAATTTTCGTTGTATTCTACTTGCAAATTGAGTAAGCTCTGAGCGCACTAAGCATCTTTACGCGTTCTTAACTTTGCATGTGTTCATGCACACTTGAATCTAAAAAATGCGATGTCGTCATTTTGCGAATCTGGCCTGCACTGAAGCAGTAAAATATCCACGTCCGTTACTGAATCTGAGAACCAGCTTCCACAAGTTCCGTAGTACGGAAATGCGGCAAAGGGAAGGGAGATTAAGCCTGAAATGGGGAGACCAGGACTCATGACGCCCGTTTGTCGCCGACGCGAGATGATATTGATGTAGTCTGAAAGCTGAAGATTGCGGAAGTAATTGGACGTGGCCGTGTGTTGGTTTGTGACATTTGATAGAAGCATAACAGCGCGTGTTCTGTCGTGTATTCACAGGGCGTTCCTATCAACGAGTCATACTGTGGAGAAGCCGAGCAGAATGGTCCTCTAGTCGGCAGCATTGCTATCGAGTCAGCACCGATCTTGACGTTTGCTCAGACCGCCCTGACGTCAGTTGCTGCAGCTGCCGTGAACGCTCATACCGTCATCTACCTCGGCACGCAGCATGGACATCTCAAACAGGTGTGTCGCCGATTCATGTCACACGGATGTGGTCTCGGGCTTGACGTCTCGGTCTTGAGATCGTCTCAAGACGTACTGACGTCTCGTCTCGGTCTCAGAACTGTGCGAGACGGGTCTCGTCTTGGTCTTGGAGCTATGCATCTTGGGTTTCGTATGTATCGTATATGGCTTCTATCCGTCGTGGCTTAAAAGATCTCGTGCACATTCGTGTCAAGTTATCAAGTCGTGACTTTAATAGTCTTTAATAATAAACCCGTGTTGATCGCGCACACTTCACAAATAAAATTTAAATATAAGGCGGTATCATTGCAATGTAATAGCAGTGACTATGCGTTGGGAGGGGCGGGGCAAAAACCGGACAGTTTTGAGCGTTCTTAACTTTTTAATTTAGCGACGACGGCTGCTGATAGAAAGACGTGTTGTATGCGAAATTTAAATAGTTTTGTCTAGAAAAAGTGCATCTCTGTGCATTTAGATATTGCACAGATGTTCACCACCTCTGAAGTTATACTGAATTTGACAGTGACGCGTGTATTTAACTCAATTTTCATTTAGCATAGAGCGAAATAACAACAATCATACGTACACAGATGAAATTGAACACGAACACGTTCTGTTTCTTTAACCACAATAAGTCATTTTAGTAGTTGACTGCTGATTGATTCTATTCGCTGGGGTTCAGGCGGGGCGCGTTCACCTGTGTCAGATCTCATATGGCAGGTGACGTTCCATAGTCCTGTAATGTGTTTTCTATGAAGAGCTGCAAACACCATTTAATCGTTGTTAACCGTGTGAGTGTAGGTGGCGCTGCAGTCGGACGGTTCGTGGTCGGAGTATGATGACGTCACTGTGGAAGCTGGTTCTCAGATTCAGCAGGACGTGATACTCAACCTGACCACAGCGTCGCTCTATCTACTGGCTGCCAACAAGGTGACTGACAGAATCATAAAACTGATTTGCGTTCACGTCGATGTTTGCCAACATCTTAACCTTCTGCGCACTAAAACTTGGCCTGTGAATTTTTTTTCACTTCCATTCAATTCAAAAGCAGATAAATTTACTGTGGATCTAGCCCATCTCGAAGTGCTTAAGAGTGGTCAGTTAATTCAGCTTTGTTTTGTTGCACGGCGGTCCTGTCATTGCAGTGTTCGAGGCTCGTTTACGAAGCTGTACGATTGTTCGATTTGCATTTACAGCGAATTAAAAGTTTATGCGCCCCACTGTATACATTGACGCCGAGGAAGGGCTGCACTTCAGTGGCTGGAGTGGTCTGGCTGGCGATCACTGTCCCCCTAAGTTCTTGGAGCAAGTTCCTCCCAACTCAAGGTGAGGCGCTGTAGGTGTCGAGGGCGTCTGGACTGCGGAGGGTTATCCTCAAAACCTTCCCCTCCTATTTTTATCAGAGTATTTGCTGCAAGACTTATATGGTGTAGACGCCGCTGTTGTAGGTCGTGAAGTTGGATCTGGCCGAATGTCAGCGGCACACAAGCTGCGAATCGTGTCGATCTGCCGGCAACCCTCACTGTGGATGGTGCTCGCTACAACGCAGGTCGGTCACTTAGCCGTATACCCACTATACACCGGATTTCAAAACAACCAAGCAAGATTTTTTGTGGGAACTTTGCGTCAAATTCTACACCAGGTTTGATAATCTTCGGATGCACGTTGATAGCCAATACGACACAACTGTGTGAGATGCACTCATTTCCCACCTTACCTGATATGTTCAACGCACAACCGTGTTAAACGCTGACGATGTTTCAAATTGTTACATTACGCTGAGTTGTTGTCTGCACCTGTAAACTTTCTAACGACTTAATTATTGTTGGCTTAATATGTTTTCTGCAGTTGGTGTCAGTTAGCTTGGCGGTGTGTTACAGTTGCACTATCAAGTCGCAGTGCATAGACGCAGACGTCGATAATCGCTGGTTGTCGTATGACGCCTGGGAGTGCGTTCGTGTTCCGCCGCAGTTCGTTAACCCTTCACGTATCTCCGTTACGTCCACCGTCCAGGTCTGATGTTCTCACGGCTATGTACGTTTGTCATACACGAATCATTAAAACTTTCTCACTTCTCTGCTGAATTCTGATCAGCTTCTTGTTCAGAGTCTCTCGGTCATTGCAGTTAATGGCACCTTGCAGTTTGCCACAGATTATGAGATAATAAAGGCGCAAATAAACTCTTCTAGGGCCGCAAGGTCGCTAAATTGGATACACGTTTCAACTGGAAAAAATATGTAGGCCCTCTGCCAACCTAATACGCGGCGGTCCGTCTACCTGTAGGCTTAGTGGCCTATAATACATTTGCCCACTCCGTTGTGTTGATTTCATGTACTTGTCCTTGCAGGTATCAGTTGGCATCAAAGCATTGCCACAGCTTCAGCTTGGCGAAGACTATCTCTGTCTGTTTGGCGCTAACTCTTCAGCTATGCTCGGTCAGGTGTCGCCCAACGAGGTCCGATGTCAGACTCCGATGATTTCACCTCTTCCGCCTGGACGCGGTGGGTTGACTCAATGGCTGCCAGCCTGCAGCACGAACTCTTCTATGTTACATTTTGTCATACGTCTGTGCCACTTTGCTAATTGAATAGTTAGATCATTGTGTTTGTTACTAGCAAATGCTCACGAGACGCGTGAAAGCCTATAGCAGCTGCTGTTCGCAAACTGTCAGTCTATCTCCAGCCATTTCGTCGTGACTTTTACGGGGGTACCGCTATTTGATGCCCTCGTGAGCAGGTTTTCTTGAACCTACAAAATCAAGACTTGGACCGTCGAAATCTAAGTTCAATGCTAAAACTTTCGTGTGCTGCTTGTTTATGTCTATTTCAATTGGTTTTGGCGCAATTCGCTCTTGAAATGTGTCTCGCAGCCCGAAATTGCCAAAAAATCCATAAAACCTCCTATTTTAGCGTTTAAGGTCATCCAAGGTCATTGAATTCGATGGCAGTCGAGAGCCAGTGTACGACTTTTTATTAGTGATTAATAGTAATCTATAGGCCCTATCTCGCACCGTTATTGAGATACAGCGACTTATTGGCTAAAAATCGCAAATTTTGCCTACCTCTCTTTAGCGCCCTCGTTCGGGATGACCCCCTTCGAATTTATGGAGCAGCTTTACGGTTCCTGAAACTAGAGTCTTCCAGGCAGCCGACGGTGAAGATTTGGTGATCCTATCTTACACCGTTTTAGACTGATCCACCCGTGTGACGGACAGACAGACGGACGGACGGACAGAATTTCGATGGTTAAGACGCGCTGAAAGCAGTAGCTGCTTTCGCGCGTAAAAACCAAGGACTGGACGATTTATCTAAACTGCGCTGACACGTTACTGAACTGTTAGCTCATTGGATTGCTTTGTTAGTATTTTGTTTATTATTTGTAGTTTGATTTTGCCAGTTTTTATGCACATTTAGATTATTTTTATTTTGTTTCAGTTTAATTTTGTGTTTTGTGTTTTTTTTTCATTTTGTATACTTTGTTGTAATTAGTTTAACTGTCGGTCTAAATTCGTCATTAGAAACTGCTTCAATCTGACACTTGTGCTGCCAAGTTTTTCAATATATAAATTCTATTTGATTTGTGATTTGATTTGATTATACTGAATATGACGACTGTTGCAGATCACGTCAACGTTACGCTGTCTATCAAGTCAACAAGGACGAATGTCAGTTTTGTTGATACAAAACTTGTTTTCTTCGACTGCTCCCGACACGCATCGTAAGATTATTTAACATCATAATAGCCGATCGTGTAGCTGTAAAACTATATTTTAATGTCGTTATGTATGAAATGTAAAATGTGTCAAATTTAGAGCGTCGTGGGAGGCATTGGCTACTGTAAAATGCAGTCTTGGTTAACGTGCGTTGAACGCACTAGTCGATTATGAGTCAATTTTGCTTACTAGTTGCCGAGTTTTTGTAGCTTGCAGTTGTCCAGATGGATTAAACTGTTGTTTAAAGCACGTAAAAGATTTTGCAGTTTGCACATTGCACAAAACATCATTATGCATTGCAGCCAGTGGCTGGGTTAAAAAAGTGAAAAAGCATTTTTTGTGATGATGCTGGAATGCATGTTTGTATATTGTTCGTGCAGTTGTACATCGTGCGCTAGTTCATCTTGGGGTTGTGCGTGGTGCATTTATCTGAATCGCTGCATTCAACCTGATAATGATCATCAGTGCCGCTCTGACAACGCTGTCACCGAGAAGCAGGTGACGAATACTGCTGCAACAGTACTGTATATTTAGAGGTGTAAACAGTTTAAACGTAACATCATGGGCATGCAATTTGGATTCCTTGTCTACAATAGCTTTGGCAACAGTAATTAGAACCGCCAGCATCTCTGATGAACAATCTGATGGCATAACGGGTAGGACGCTGGACTGACCATCAAAAGGTCGTGAGTTTGATTCTCATTTGGGTTGCTATCAAGTGGTTGCTACATGGATGTCTGACTGTCTTTGGACATGTAAACCACCTCGGTATATAACAAACACCAAAGTCAACTCAGCCTTCTATCCCTCCGGGGTAGGTATGTCGTATATCGGCCTGTCTGGCTGGGGTTATGGCAGGGCGCGTTCACCTGTGTCGAGTGGCATGTAACACTGTGTGATCCCATGTGGCAGGTGACGCTTCGTGGCTGTGTGATGGGCATCCCATACAGAGTTACATTTTTGACCTTTAACTTTTATCACGTTGCAATTCATTGTGTCGGCGTAATATTATAATGTGATTATATTATTTGTAGGCGTGTCCACATCTCAGCCACACTGCAGGGACACACATTCTGGTTCCGTTTGACGTTGCCACGCAGATACCGCTCTCGGCTGCATTTCTGCCTCCAGTCACGGTAAGAAATTTATTTTTCACCAGATTCTCTGAATATAGTGAATGCACAATTTTTGTTGCATTTGTTTTAACCGAGTTGCATAAGTTATTATCACTGCTAGTACTGCAGCTTTTTCGAATTTTTCTACTGCTTCTGCTTCTACTACTACTGTAACTAGCATCTTTTTATATAGATTATGTTGCTACATATTTATTGTTGTTGTGTTACATTGTCTGAAGGTGCATGTGTTAATTTACGGCAGTGTTTATGTGTGACAGGGTTCTGCATCTGGATATGAATGTTTAGTGCATCTGACGGCTCCACCAGTTCACGTCCCAGCGACACGTCTTGATCCAAACAATGTTGTCTGTGATGCATTTCAGGTTACTGCTTTTACTTATTAACCATAAATGGATTATGGAAACAGCTTAGTGCCTAGCAGCATATTTGTTTTTTTGCCTTTTTTCCTTGTGTTGCATATGCAGGAAGATAGAAGATAGTGGCCGTTTGAAGTCTGGATTCGCAGTTGCTTTATTTGCTCGGTACAGGCTAAGCCGCTGCTTTTAGCACTGTATCTTTTGTTATGTTCCTTTTTGGTCAAACTTTTGTTTTTTTGCTAATGTGTCTCTAGCTGGGATCTATTATTATCTCTGTCCAGGAAGGCTGTAGTCATGTGATTTCCAGCATTTATCTGTCTGTTAGTTTGTCAGCAAATTACACAAAAATTAACAGGCGGATTTGGTTGAAATTTCAGAGAAGGTTGAACTTGGCCTAACTTAGAGGTGGTTAGTTTTCGGTAGTGATCCATACAGCATCTGGATTGAGGACAAATTGGGAAAGAGAGACAAAGAGGAGACAATTTTCGGATTCTCTACCATTACTGGATAGGATCTTTGCATTTTGCATTGATGTTCATTAGCACGATTGCACCAAATGTTACGCAAGGGATTTGGCTGAAATTTTTAGGAAATGTTAGACTTGGCTCAACCTTGTGTTGATTACTTTTTTGTGGTGCTGCCATCTGGCAAACACAATGGAAGGAATTGGCATAGCATTGGCGAAGGTTTGTAGTCTCCGACTGCCCTTCTAGCTGCTAATGTTTTTCGCTTCATATCATTGTTGGCTGTGGTGCACAGTTCACGTATGCGACGACGGAGCCAGTGAAGACGGTCAGCCTGGAGGTGGTCTGGAACAACGACTTCATCATCGATGATAACTACGGAATAACTCGTGAGATTATTTTCAGTTTTTACTCCAAACACTTTCAGCAGTTATGGCTACTGTTGTGGTGCTATGTGGACATATTTGGACTGAATAATTCGGTGCTTAATTATTTGAATCTAATCATTGAAAATGGTTTTATGAGTTTATTTTTCCTGTGACATTTAAGCCTTGTGTATGGAATTCATTATGTTTGATGTCATTCCACAATCTGTAAGTAAGTAGCAAGATGCTGTGTCTGTAATTGAGGCTTTCTCTGAAGCTGCATCAGCCTGTGAGGCTGCCTCTGAAGTTGAGTCAACGTTTGAGGCTGCTTTTGAGGCTGCGTTAGCGTCTGAGACTGCCTCTGAAGCTGCCTCAACGTCTGAGGCTGCTTCTAAGGCTGCCTTTGAAGCAGCCTCAACATCTGAGGCTGCTTTTAAGGCTGCCTCTGAAGCTGTGTCAGCGTCTGAGGCTGGCTTTGAGGCTGCGTCAGTATGTAAATCGTATACAAGCACATGAGCCAGGGGTGAACATTGAGGAAGGCAATATGCTTTATTTAGATAATAAAAATTAATGTGTCTTTGAGGGTGAACTTATAGTACGACTATAATTATATTACGACACCATTAACTTGCCGCATTTGTAATCTTTTTTTGCAGTTACACAGTGTAGTTTAGAATCTGTAGCAAATATCAGAAAAATATAAAAAATATCGCAGTATATCGCGATGTTTTTGAATATCATGATATATCGAAAAAGTTGTTATTTTAGATGATACGATACGATATATCAATGTCAAAAACAATATTTCGAGTCATCACTACTTTATGCTGTTATTGGTGGTGTAGTGACGGTTTACCGATGTGACGTCATGGCACGCGACTGCAGCACTTGTCTAAGTCTGAGGGATGACAGTGACCACACTGGTGTGCGCTACAACTGCCAGTGGTGTGACGATCGGTGCCAGTTCAACGCAACCTGCCAAGTGGCGCCATCTGCTGAAGTCTGCCCGCATCCACACATTCAATATGTACGAGGCTTCCTTTTCGTATCTTCGGTAATTTGGTAACAGAAATTACAGATTAGGAGAATAAAGGCAAAATTCACAAACGTAGTGTGAGATATTTTAATCTGTCTTGCTGCTACCACAGAGACAATCTTGGTGATGATAGGCCGCCATCTATCAGTCTTCTGACTCGTGAAGGACTTCACGTTTTTATACTACGTTTACGTTGCGATGTTGAATGACTGAAGGTGGTTCCGTTGACTGGTCCACTGGATGGCGGCACACTGCTGACAATTGCGGGAACGAATCTTGGTCGCAGCGTGGCTCACGTTCAGTCGTCGGTGACTGTCGCTGGAGTGAAGTGTGAAGTGATTCCGGACAAATACATCATCTCACACCAGTTAGTAAACCTTGCTGCTGCTGCTGCTGTTTGATGCTGTAATGTTTCTCAGTTAGTTTAATCAACTTCAGTTCTTTGAAATTTGAATGCATTTTATTTACTGGTGTATTTTTATGCACCTGCCCCCATTAAATGTGGAAAAATTAACACAAAGAGAAGATCAAGTAAGCCAGGCCTAAATAAACATTTATAAAATAAATATTTATAAAGAAATATATTTTTATTGAAATATATTTATATAAATTAATTAATATGATAAATAAATAAAAACATGTTTGCTATAGGTATGCATTGGCCCCCTTTTCGCATTTCTAAACAAAACAAATGCATTTTTATGGAAGTTTGATGTACTGTAAATTAATTTAAAAATTTTAAGAAATAATTTGCTTGATATTGTGGTTTTGTGTGTTATATAACTATCCATCAACTTATGCGATAATATTCGTAAAAGTGGCTTTTGTGATGTTTATTTTTTCACTGAATTTTCATGTGTTAGAATCGTTTGTCGGACGGGGAAATTGTCTGGAGGCAATAGTTCCGGTGATGTTGTGGTCACAATTGATGATGTGCCTGTTGTATGGACAACAAAGTTCACGTATCAGGTATTTTCCTATCTGCGTTTGTAATGAATATGAATAATTTTTATGTGAACTTTCACTTTTTGCTACGACATACGTTAATGGACAAAGTGTCAGATTTATCCAAACTGCTATCATAACGCATAATTTGTAACTCTGTTATAGCTAAAATAAATTTTACATGCCAGCCATAAGTCTAATCTCAGTTACTCAGGTAAATGCGCCTTTAGTAGCAATTATATTTGGTATAATAGGCCTAATATTCGCTATTATTGATATTCAGTGGTTTGGGTTAACCCATCTGTAATGTGGACTATTTTGCACACTGGGACAATTAATTAATTTGGACGTGTACTTTTTTGACGTTTCTACTGACATTTAATGTAAGTAAATAAGTAAAACGCGAATTTTTATAACGCATAACGTTACAAAAACTTTAGTGCACTTATTTTACTGAATAGCTAAATGATGTTCACATCGAGCGGTCTAGACTTTTTCTCAGTGAGATCTGATTTTAGATCATGGCTGAGAACTCACTGCCAACCATGGAGCCACGTTACCCTACTCTGTGTCTTGTAAATTAATTAACGTTTTGTGAATCAAATGTGAGCATAATGTGTCTGCTGTCTAGAATCCAGAGGTGACAGAGTTCATTCCGTCGATTGGACCAAAAGCAGGCGGCAGCAGACTAACGGTGCGCGGACATAACCTCAACACAGGAGCAGACGTTCGCGTCATGTTTGACAACGTATCTTGTAACGTTGAACAGTTAGTTTGCTCTAGAAATATCTATCTATCATATGACAGTAGTTAACAATTCTTCCATAAGCTTGCCGTTAGAGATCTAGCTTAACGTTGAGTAACTTTGTTGGAGAAACCTTTTATTAAACAAACATTTAAAGCAAAAAGTCCCATACTTGCTATAGACCTAGCATTTTTTACACAAGACGGAGTCGTCGACGGAAGTGCTTCACAATCTTGGAAATGCCAGCTGATTGGCATGAGCTAATGATACTGCAGTGCACTATGCGGCCATCTGTTGCCCGCTTAAGCGAACAACTTAACCCGTGGTTTGCAGCAAGCAGACGTACCACCGCTCGAATTAACTACATTAAGCCTTCACTCCATAGCCCGTAAACTATTACTCATTTTCCATCCCACGGAGGGTAGGAGGCTGAGTTGGCCTAAGCACATAGTAGGTTAGCAACTTGCTCGAGGTTACTTGCAATTGACCGGCAGTGAGAATCGAACCGCAACCTGAAAGTTATAGGGTGTTTACACGATCCAGCAAACGTCCAGCATTAGCATGTGTATTTTGAATACATTTGCTGGAAGTTTGCTGGACGTTTGCTGAATCGTGTAAACACCCCATTATCAGTCGACGCTAACCACTAGACCACTTGCACTTACATAGTCAGGTAGGTGTGAGAAACTTGCCCAGAGTTGTTACTTGGTAGCGCACCGGCCGGGAATTGAACCGTGGACCTTTTGGTCTCATATACAACGCCCTAACCGCTAAGCTACCAAGCCAACTTAGTATAGTAGTGTTCGTGTGTTAAAACTAAATACGTCAGTTATTGATCTGTTTGAGTGGTTGAAATAGTGCCCACACTTATAGGTACAGTAGAATTATGAGGATTGTAAAATAAATGGTTGTTCGTATGATACATTTTCGTGTGTTTTCACATTATTGCAGAGTCGATGTGAACGGCACTAGCCTGGTGTGTATAACGGCGTCAGTCGCTAATGCTACAACTCTGCCCGTCAGCGTGCACTTTGACGATGTTCGACGACAGCTCGATGCAGCTTTTGAATTTGTTGAAAACCCGACGATAACAAACATCTCGCCCCTGTCGTCTTTTGCAGCGTGAGCTCTTTGTACATGTTATTACGTTTTATTATTTTAGGATGATATGTTACAGTTTATTGCTGTTGTACTTTCCATTATCGGATATATATAAATCAGCATTATTCTGAATGCGCTGTAAGATCTGGTGAGCAAGTACCAGCTTAGACTCTTGTCTCTTGGACTTAAAAATTCTCCATGTGAGAAATCTAGTTTGGCTGACGGTGACATACAAGCTTGTAATATGAAACAAATCTGAAACTTTGTAAACTTATTGTGCGGACGTTCTAGAGGCCGCAGTGTGTGCCTTGCCCGTCCGTCTGTCCGTCTGTTTGTCATCCTGTCCTAACTCAAACTAAAAAAACTAACTAAAAACTCAAACTAACTCGAACTAAAATTAGCGTAAGCGGTCTGCAGAGTAGTAGGGAACAGCTGCCAGGTTTTGGTTCAAAACCCAAAAGGTCAAAGTCAAGGTCACCGGACGTCAACAAACGCAGAAAAATAATGCATATCTTGGGCACATGTTTATTACGGCTGGCGGATCGCCCGCCGACCAGCTCAGGCGCGTTGAGCGGCTGCAGCACACTGTCGACAACGGAACGGATGGCCGCATACATGACGTCACTAGGCGCGGAGATTTTTTCTTGTTATAATCGACATATGCGACGCCTGTTGTTTTTGTGCAGTGGTGGACGCACGATATCGGTGACCGGATCAAACTTCATGTCCATTCAGCAACCTTTGATTCACCTCAGCGATGAAAATCAACAATATACTGCACGCGTAAGTTGCACTTAATGCGATGACTGCTTAATTTAGCTCAACTTATGATTATTTGATAACCATTTTTACATTCACAATTTTCAGCTTTGACTGCCGTTTGTTTATTCAATCATACTCAGCTTAAGAAGCGTAGAAGTCCTTTCTGAGCTGCAAAGCCATAGTTCGGTACTCATCTTTGTTTCAAAGGCCCTCAGCCAGACACCAGTTTATACTGCGATACCACGGATTGGGAGCTAGTGCATCGAGCGGTGTAACAGTTTATGCCCCAGCTGTCGTTTGTACTCACTGCTCTTTCGGTCCTACCCACGGAGGGATGGCCAGGCTGAGTTGATATGTGGTCCGTCAGTAAAATCTAGGGTTTTTTAACATACTTGCATTTTGTGATTCCAGTTGACTCGTGAACATAATGATATAAGTGTTGTTGGCGTCATCGTTGTCACTGTCCGCGGTAGCGTTGACAGTATTGTTTTTAGCTTCGTCGCTAAGTTTATTTCTCTGTTTCTGTGTTACCTCATGAACAGCTGCAATTAGCTTGCTGAAATTATGCGTAAACATGCACCTCGACAATCTTTAGAATTTCAAGGTCACTCTTAAAGGTCAAGGTGGCATGAGCTTTTTTGGGCGAGTGATACTGCGGCTACCCGCGGACAGTACTTAGTCTTGAGCAAGGTTTGACGATCTTGATGTTGTTGTTGTTGATGATGATGATGATTAATGCCGTTCAACTGTGTGTGCGGCTTAGTGTCAAGTGATAGATGATACTCGCCTTTACTGCTCATCTCCTGCCGTGTCTCGGCGTCAAACTAAGTTAAAACGATCGCCGAGATCTCAGTTGTTTAACGTCAGTTTCACGATGGACGCAGTCGAAGAAGTTCAGAACTTAGGTCGTCATTTTCCACACTTAAACGCCAGCTTTGCCGTCGTGCCCGATCCAGTCTACATTCCATTTAATGATGGACTCAAAGTCTACAAGGGAGAAGCACTTATTCTAACGGTCTGTGCACTTGGCAATATTTTGTCAAATTGTTAATTATTTTATTTCGTCAGAATAACGAAAATTTACACCTGTAGGGGATGTGTGCAGATAGTATGATGCATTTTTTTCAGAGTTATTTTACATTAGGCTGTGTTTCTAAAAGTAGAAGCTTTGGACCCCGGATTGCTGATAGGCCTACAGGTGCTATTACGATCAAAAATGATGAAGCATCGGAAGAAAGGTTAATAGTGATAGTATGATAATATACAGGGTGGTCCAAAAAAAACCGCACAAAGTTAATGACACCATAATTTTGCAACCGTACGTCATAGAATCATGTGGTTTTCAGCAAAATGTTCCGAAAGAAATTTCTTACGTGACTAAAGTAAATATTTGAATACAGCAGTTAAATATTCTTTGTTATTGCCGCTGGAAATTGAACTGTGCAAAAAAGTATTACCTTCGACACTGCGGTTAAATATAGCCTAAAAAGAATGCTGCTGCATTTTCTTTGTTTAATTGTTGTTTTTGCTCTGGCGTGATCCTCAGTGGCCGCGCTGTACGCATGGTGGCATTTAGGGTCGTGGTCTGAACGCAGCGTGTGGAGTGAATGAAGTTTCTGTCTGGGTGGGAAATGATTCCTGTAAAGTGAACAGTTTGGATGCAGTTACCCTTTACTGCTCTCCGCCGCCAGTCACTCATAACCATCTTCTGCCTACAGTTACAGTATGTGCTACGTTTCTGTAAAATGCAAATGAAGCTGAGTCAACTTTTTCAGATGGAGTTAGTCTGCAAATGACAGTAGTTAATCACGTTATTTGTTGCATTCAGCCACTTCTTTCTCATCTCGCTTGCTTTTTAGAAGTGAATGTGATGCTTATTTTTGTCTTGAGGTAGATTGTAAGACATTACGAATATTTTTGCTAATGTAAATTACTGCGCCTTCGTTATATTACTGAAACAATTTTTACGCGCAAAAGCAGCTACTGCTTTCAGCGCGTCTTAGCCATCGCAATTCTGTCCGTCCATCTGTCTGTCTGCCCGTCCGTCACACGGGTGAATCAGTCAAAAACGGTGCAAGCTAGAATCACCAAATGTTCAACGCCGGCTGCCTGGAAGACTCTAGTTTCAGGAACCGTAAAGCTTTTTTATAAATTTGAAGGGGGTTACCCCGAACGAGGGCGCTAAATGAGAGGGGTGGGCAAAATTTTCGATTTTTGGCCAATAAGTTGCTGTATCTCAGTAACGGTGCGAGATAGGGCCTAGGTTACTATTAATCACTAATAGGAAGTCGTACACTGGCTCTCAAT
>Ga0209367_1000235_pt1 | contig 46868 bp, 31 predicted proteins | sample WorMetLIZISLAND2_FD_187412 | JGI IMG/M metagenome (GOLD analysis project Ga0209367, IMG submission 187412) | Marine gutless worms symbiont microbial communities from Max Planck institute for Marine Microbiology, Germany - Olavius geniculatus... ... | reverse complement strand
AGAGGTCAGGACCGATGAAGTCGGGTGTCTCCCGCTGCAGCAGCTGGATGAGGCAAAATTTACCATTTGTAGGTTTTGCCATTTTCCCAAGGTAAGACAGTTGCACTAAATAGATGAGGTGGGAAATGAAACCACCATTCGATGACATATAGTCTCATTAATAAGTGTGCCAAAAATTATTATAATCGGACATTCATTGTTCAAGTTATTGCAAAAAATGTAGTCACATGCTTTTTATTGAGACACAGTGTACATATTAAGTTGATGTTGTTCAAGCCGTTGTGGGTTTATATCTTTTTCTTGTGAGTTAACAGATGTGTGCCTGTTATGTAATAGCAACACACTTGCCGAAGTCGAATACAAGATTCTGAATGAGTGGTGCGACTTTCTTGTCACTTCGCAGGATATTAAAGTTGACTTGTTCGGTATGTTTTATTTATTTCTGTTCAACAAAGACTATTTATCTTGTTCTGACGTAGCTGTTATGTTGTGCTAGTAGTATTTTTGTTTTTATAATGTAAGATATCTTATGACTTTTGTTATTTCATTTACTCTGTAGAGAGACAGATTGTTCTCATATCACGTAAGTACATATTTTTATTCTGGAGAAGGCAACAGTAGTTGCCAAAACGTCAGAAGATGGGCAAATAAAGGGTTTAATTGGGTTTATTTATGCAGTTTGTTTAGTTACTGTTTCAACTCTTGATTTTATTTTTTCTTCTGTTAATGCTGTGCTCATTTAGCAGGTTTATGACATTTTCTTTCTAATCTGATTCTTCGTTAAACGCTGCTATCTTCACCTACTTTTTTTAGATCAACTGTTGCAAATGTTGTTTTCTTTTCAAGTAGTCTGTGAGTTTGTTTCACAGGTTGACACCCGGCCAGATACCCCCCAAAACAGGTGTTTACCTAACAGTGTTCACTCTAATAACTGAAAACGTGTAGAAATCCGAAAACCAATCAAGTTGGGCTTTTTCACAAAAACTGGTTCGATCTAAAAAACCTGATAAAACTCAGAAACTCGCATCCTCCAAAAACCCACCATGTTGCAGTGTCATTGATTCGTGACATAAATACGAGTGGTTTTGCCGTGTGCTGTTCAGTGTACCTGCGAGCTGATCCGGAGGTCTGCTATCGTCGACTGAAGCTGCGAGATCGCAAAGAAGAGGCCGGAGTTCCACAGGTGAGCTGGACTAATCTTCGTGCATGATGACTAGTTTATTTAAGGAATATTTGCTTGTGGCTGGAACTTTGCGATGTGAATTAATGGTATTACAAGCTGATAGCTAAAACTTACATTATTGCCATGAAGTCGTAATTTTTCCATATAAATATTGGGGGAGAGGTTGCACAGGGTGGGTCAGTAAAAACGTGACACTTTACTTTTGTCCATATCTATGTCAGTTATTGGACGATTTTCAAAATTCTTTCACTGGCACACTTTGCCGACAATTTGCACTCATGCTATTATTATCTATTCCACCACACTATACTTGTGTTTTCACACTACTGTGTGAAATGGGAATAAAATATGAATGCTTAACGATAATAACAAACAAACATTTTAGTAAAATTGAAAAAAAACACTTCAGACCAGCACTTTGGTGAATGATCTGTATGACACTTAACTTTGTAGGTATAACACAGTTTAGTTTCACGTGGATCATTCACTCTGTTGTTGGTCTGAAATGTTTTTTCATTTACTTAAATGTTTGTTATTATTGTTAGTTTTCTCTTACAATTATATTTCACAAGGTAGTGTAAAGATGCAATTATGGTGTGGTGGGATATATAATAATTGCATGATTGCAAATTGTCCGCAGCGTGTGTCAATGAAAGAATTTGGAAAATTGGTCAATAATTGGCGAAGATATGGACAAAAGTAAAGTGCCACGTTTTTTTATGGCCCACGGTGTAGAATAGTTAGCATAGCTGGGAAACACACTCGGACAGGCATTTACAGTGCCTTAGTAGAACTGACCACTTTGGGCCCACCACCATGGATATAGACCTGTCCAATATTCATTTTGGGCTTGAGATAGAAGATCATCAGCTCATCATGGCCCTGCTATCGGCCAGGATCATAGCAACGACTTGAACACTCACCACCCTTCCTCTAGCAGACATCCACTTGTGGACAGATGGGTCGGTGTCTGTAAATGGCGACGATGGAGCTGGCTTTGCCATCTTTGTCTGGGGTACTCTGTGGGTTACCGAGGCCAGTCCTGCAGGTCACAGAATATCTGAGTTCAGGGCTGACGCTATGGCCTGTTTTGCTGATCTATAGGCAGTGCTCACCTTACAGGATTATCAAGCTTGCCAGGGTGTTAGAATCCATACTGACTCAAAGACGTTACTACAACGCCTCGCTCAAGGTCCTGCTCGTCAGATAGACACCATATCCATTTGGATGGTTCTTGCAATCATTGGTTCGTTGAACCTAGTCAATGTCCAGTGGATTCCGGGACATGTGGGTCTGGAAGGCAACACTGAAGCCGACCTTGAAGCAAAGAGAAATACTTCATTACCATAGTCCTCGGCACCTATGGATTTCATTTCTGCCTGCACGGCCATCAAACGCCATCAACAGATTGTCGCTGATGACAGGTATTGCAGCGATCCACGTGCCAGAATCCATATGGTGCTTGACGGCAGTGTCAACCAGTTCCAGCACTGGCAACGAGATTGGGCCAGGAACCAGTGCGTAATAATGGCCCAGCTACGTGCTGGTCATTCTTCATTGCTGGCAGGATATCTGCACCATATCGGACGCCGAGACTCTGCCACCTGTCCACACTGCAACGGTGCTGACGAGACAGCAGAGCACCTGGTGCTACACTGTCCAGCTTACGACCAGGCCTGGCAGGACATCTGGCCAGGAGGAAAGTTTAACACTGATCCTCGATGCCTCTGGGACTTCTTGGAGCAAATCGGTGCAGTGATCTGCTTCCCTGACCGGGAATGAGAGAAAGAGAGAGCATATTGGTTTTAAACCTTGCATTGGCAGAAAAAGAAATACAAAATATTTGCAAAATATTCACAGTACTTAGTGCAGTGATTATTTTTATTTTCCACTGTAAATCTAAGTTTGCAAAGCTTTCTGACATAATTGCAGATCTTTTTAAATCAACCCGGTTCTCAGCAAAACTTCACTGTAACACACAAAATATTCCCACTGCTAATGAGGTATAGTATAATGAGTGATCATTGAACATTAGACACGTAGAGTGACAGTGTTTTCATACTGTACATTATCTAAAAGTTTTGAGTTTACTTAGCAAATGGGATGCCACGAAATTAGGATGATTTGCCATAGAAAATTATGGTTTCCTATTATTGTCGTGTTGTTTGTATTATTACTGTTTTTGTTAATTGTTTCAGAAATTCATTGAAAACCTGCATGATTTGCATGAGGAATGGCTACTTGGTCCAGAGTCTGCCAATCTTCCTGCTCCAGTTGTTGTAAGCATTTAATAATTGTTGGGTTTGATTTTATCTGCAATTAGATTATATTCACAAATATAAAAACGCCACTCTGCTCATTGGAATGTGTCAGATACAGTAAAATAGAACATTCAGCAACTTGGCTAAAATGATCTGGTTTATGACTTCCAGAGAAACTTAACTGGCTGCACTGCACTTCAGCTATTGTTCTGGAGTGCGGCGTTTTATCTTATGAGTGGCTGCAACTTTTGAAGTGTATTGATTAATAATTCTAACGATGTAATAATTATCTGTGCTCTGTTAGTCAATGTAGTTTATTTTTTATTTGCACATCAGTGACATTAAGCACTTCTAGTTGATGATAAGCATTGGATCCATATCCGGATCTGGCCAGATATCCGGTGGTTTATGTGGCTCCGGTTTAGACTTACATCTGGCCGGATCCAAAGATGCTGAATCCAATTCGGATCTGGATCCAGGATCCAATCTAGATCTGGTCGGATCTGAAAATGTTGGACCCAGTGTATCCTGAGTGAAATGAATTGACTGCATACTGCATATGCGCTTTATGACATTGTTTAGGTGCTGGATGCGAACAACGATTTGCCACAAATGAAGAACATCTATGAAGAACACAAGTCTGAGATCCTCTGCGGGTGTTGCTAATGAGCTACCGAGTTCAACCCATCACTGCGTGATCTAATATATCAGTTTGTCTGGCATGAACTTTAATGATAAAAGTTTCACAACATGCATTCCCTGGATGTTGATTTTGTGCATTTTTATGTTATTCTCTATGAATCATTGCAGTGTGAACAGTATTGATAACAACTGTTACAGCCAAACATGGTGGTGTTGGTGTATTGTAATCTACACCATAGTCCATGAAAAAAATGTGCCGCTTTTATTTTTTGAATAGCTTCGTGCAGCATTAACCGATTTTAATAATTTTTGGCGTGCAACATCAGGAAGAAACTTGACGCAAATGACTGTACTTTTGGCCACCTCACTTAAATACTGTTGCTACACTACCTTGTAAAATGCAGGCTGTTGAGCCTGCTGTTTGCGAGTGGTGTCAACGTTCGCCGCTTGCATTCACGCTGGAGGAAGACATTTTGAGCACATGCTGTAATAAAGAGGATGTGATTTGACACGTGCGACTTTTTGAGATCAAATAGCTGCCAATCGTATTTGTCGCTTTTCAGTTAATCATTTCTGAGCTGACACATGCACTGTCCAGTATGAATTCACTATTGTAAATGGCCAAACTATGACTTCCTCATTTCATTAGGTAGTGTAGCGAGAGTACTAAAGTGAGCTGGCCAAAATTACAGTCACTTGCGTCGAGTTCTTTTCTGATGTTGCGTGCCAAAAATTTATAAAATCAGCCAATGTTTCCCGAAGCTATTTTTTTAAAAATAAAAGTGGCACATTTTTTTAATGGACCATGGTGTAGTTGTTTGTGGATCTGGTTACATATTAGCAGATGTAGCAGTTTGCAAAATGTAGTTAAGGTGATTTGTTATATGTCAAAATATTGTCGTAGTTGTTGCCATGTAGGCGGCACTGTGCCAGTTTCTTTTAAAAGATTACAGATTTACGGTAATTGGCATGTAGGACTACGTCAACTATGAACAGCTTTGCTCTGTATTTGTTTTGTGCGTAGTTGTTTTAGAGTTGTTTGTTTTCGAGAATCTTTGCTGTGTTTGAACCAGTCACAATGTTGGTGTATATATTTATGACGGTGGTTTTATGTTTTTATTGCCCAGTGTAGTGCTCTGGCTTTGTTTTTTGAGTAGTTTGTTTACTGTGCCTGTGCTACTTTTCCTGACCATAGAAGTATCCTAGATTGCTGTGTCAATAGGCCCCCCTGTCCTCCAATGGACAGCATTATAAGATTGGAGCATAACAGCGAAGATTATTAGCACTGCCATCACCTTTTAATATGCAAACTAACAATGGTGAGTTCTTACAATTTTAGGTTTAGGTCGTTTCTCTGTTTTATTTTTCACATTAGGGTTTTCTGTAACAGTTTAACTTACCGAACGTTGTGTGCATTTGCCTGGAAAGTCCGTTCCTGAAATGACCTATACTGCCGGTGGGATGTTGAACCCTACACACTCACTCACTCACGGCGTCATGAGGAAAAAAAGACTGTTTGCAAATCTCAAAGTTCCAACATAAAATGAGGGAGGTTGTTTGCAGGCTTTGTGTTTCATGCCTTGGATGGTTGCTGCATAAGCCGCATGAAAGTTATAATATGAAGTAGATTCAGAGAGCTGTGAAACTGAATAGCAACTGGTTATTTGCTTATGTTTGGCCATTGTGTCATGTATAGCCATAATATACATTTGATGCAGATGCAGAGCTAATGGTAGGATTAGGTATTGGTCAGGTATTTGCTATTTTTGCAGCGTCTGTTGTCATGTTTGCTGGTTATATACTGCACATTTTGTTTTTGTCTAGTGTTACACTAGTTTGGGGACAGTTCACTAGTCTGCATCGACACCGGTCCGAACTGTGTGAGGGTTAGGGTTAGCAATAGGCAGTTTTTATTTTTTATGATTACCTCCGCCAAGGAGGTAATGTTTTTGCCGGTTGTTTGTCTGTCTGTCTGTTTGTTTGTTTATCTGTGTGTCAGCAAGATAACTCAAAAAGTTATGGATGGATGTTTCTGAAATTTTGAGGGTATGTTGGGCATGGCACAAACTGCCAGTGATTCAATTTTGGGTGTGATCCGGCAGGAATCCTGTATTCTGGATCACTTTTGAAATTTTTGTTACCATTGCGTTAAAGGGGGCATAAGTGAACCGCTGGCAAAGCGAAGATGGTGACGCCACCTGGCAAATAACATTGCCTTGGCGGACGTACCTGCGGGCTATGACTGCTTTCTAGTTATTCTTTTTATTGAGAATTGTTCATGATGAATATACATGGTGTTTCATAAAAAAGGGACCTTTTTTCTCATAATTCACTCAAATGATCATCAATTTACATTAAATTTTTACCACATGTAGCTGAATAAATACTAATTCAAAATATTGCAACAAAATATGGCAGTTGATTAAATATTTTTTGTTACTCCTGACGTAATGTTGACATCATAATTTGTCATGGGTACAAGCTTGATAGTCTTAACTGGTGCTGTCAGTTGTTACCCAGCTTTGATGGCAAACTTAATCTGGTTCGCTAAGGGAAAATGTTTATCGTGTAAGCACTAAGCAACATGGGGACATGAAATCAAGTGTCTTGCGATCCAAAAATGCAACCATTTTGCAAGCTCATTGTGCTAGTGCACTATCTTGCTCAAACATGTGAAATTCCAACTATCCTCACAGACACGTAAATGCGATTATTTTGCACATTTTAGTGGCTGCAACTGTAAAACTTCAAAAAATTGTCATCAACGAACCAATTTTTCCACCATCGGAGCTGGGTAGCGATAGACAGCACCAGTTGATACTATCAACCTTGTACCCGTGACACGTTATGATGTCAGCATTACGTTACGACTAGCAAAGAATATTTAATCAACTGCTATATTTTGCTGCAATATTTTGAATTAGTATTTCTTCAGCTATAACTGGTAAAAATTTTGTGTAAATTGATCATCATTTGAGTGAATTATGATAAAAACAAAAAGGGGTCCCTATTTTATGAAACACCATGTAGTTTTAACTGTTGAAAGTTGTGAAATATTATTAATTTAAATAAATATCGAAACAGCAGTGCAAACTGATTAAAATGGACGTGGACAACTTCAGCATTTTATGGCTTTAACATCATTTTATAGCTATGATCAGATTCCATCATACAGCACTTTAGCCAAATTTACAACAAAATTATCGGGCAAATGTTGCAGGTCATTTTGTTACTATAGTAGTTTTGGTTATTGTCTGTGATTATTGGTTTTTAGTTAGCTTTTTGTTGCCAGCCCTAATTATGATTTGTACAAAGCCAGTGAAATTTTCATCTATTAACAGCAGGTTTATAATTAAGGACATGGTTTGATTGTTACATCAGTTCATGTGCGTAAATAATTGCTGATTATCAGTTTAAGATAAAAAATTTATGTCGGTGACATGTTTGGGCTTCATCACTTATTGATTGGGTTGGTGGTGTAGTGTAGCAGTAACACTTGTGTCCGATCAACGAAGTTACTCCACACTGGGCCCGGTTATTACTTGGATGGTTGACTGTTTGCGGGCAGGTAAACCATCTCGGTATGTAACCAGCTGCCTAGGTCAACTCAGCCTTCCATCCCTGCAGGGTAGGTAAATCGGGTATCAGCCTATCTGGCTGGGATTAAGGTGGGGTGCATGGCAGGTAACACTGTGTGATCCCATATGGCAGGTGATGCTCTGTAGCTCTGTGATGGGTTTTCTATAAAGAGCTATACAGTACTTTTACCATGTTTTACTTTTAAGTGACTGGCATTTGTGTCCAGTTTTGTTTACTTCTCTAGTGTGTTGTGTGTGACACCAACACAAAGTGACATGTAATTAAATAGTTAATAAATAAAAGTCTTAAGACAAGATAGATCGAGTGTCATTTGATGTCCATCCAATGTATGTGCTGATTGTCAACAGACTGTCTGTAATGGTCTGACGTCCAGATGACATTGGGCCTAAAAATTCCTGTGCTTTTGGTCACTGTCCATCCTTAAAAACCCCAATCGTTAAAATTTTTGTTGGACGTTCAGAAGTATTGGTTAAATGTTTTGTTTGCTTTCTCAGTTTTCCTGAAAAAAACTGTTGCATCTAGTCTGTTATGCTGCGGTGTTTACTTTAGTTCGCACGGGTACTATTCACTGTGTTGTTTTGTTTTTCACGAGTTGTTGGGTAAAGGCTGTCTCCAAAGTGACTTTTATGTGTTGGATGGGATGTTAAACCTCTACTCACTCATGCAATATTTTTTAAATTCCGCTCTGCCATTTCTACTTTTTTGCCAGAGTGCAAAAGGAAGCGCGGGAATTTGTTAGGCCTTATTATACCAGCGATCACCAGACACAGGATGCAGTTATTCGGACTGGCCTGTTTCACTGACATTACGCATGTCGCACTATCATCGCCATTAATTTCTGCTGACCGTTGGCTTCTGGAACCAACTTTTATCCTATAAAAACCAGCTGAATGGCCATTTATTCAGTTAAAGTGCACTTGTTGGGCAAAGCTGATAATTTAAAAATTTGATCTACTTGTGCGGCTTCTCATTAATTTGGCTCAATCCATTGATTTTTCAGGGAGGCCCATTTTGACTGAGATGATTTCCTTGCCCAGCCCAGCCCATGGTCCACCCAGTCAGTGCACATGTCCGTTGATCACAGTCGAGACTGTCTGTAATGTGCTAATGTTGTCATTGGCATTGTTCAGTTGGCGTTGTTGTAGTAACGATCTCGATACTTGTACAGCTGTTGTCCATCTTCCAGCTTGACGGCCAGCATGTACACAAAGAATATCCCAATCACCTGCAACAAACAAATAATACGATGTCATTAGCTCGTGCCAATCGGCTGCCACTTCCCAGATTGTAAAGCACTTCTGGTCATGAGTTTGAGTCATGTAATATAAGCAGTGCTACATCCGGTGTTAACATTTGGGTCTTAACTACTTTTCCAACATAGGATTATCCAACATTTGTACATGTAATTTGGTTACTTTTGGACGAAATGGGTAGTAGATATTGCACTGAAACAAAAAATTATCCAACTTGGCGTATTGCTCTCACAAATTTCGTGAATTTGGTATTTTATTGGCATCTTATTTGCCATAAATTTTTCTGGCTGAGTGACATTTTTAGCCACAATAAATGCATTTGTATTGCTGCAAAATATGACCATTCTTGCTGGGGTAAGGACCTTGAATGAGCAATGACCTACTGGTTTTAAACACCTCTGTGTTTAAACCTTCTCTCGGGTTTAGCCGTAGAAGTTCTCCTTAGTCGTACTAACTGCACATTTTGTGAAACTTATAGCAATATTCTGAGTTGTTGCAACAGCTGATCCTTGTTTATACTTCATGCTGTATATGTGCTTTGGATTTGCCTGTTGCGATCTCACTGTTTATTGGAATGACTGCCTGAGGAAATTATTTGGATACAAACAATATGAATGTGTTGAGTAATTTTCGCAGTTCGTGAAATTGTTCCTCAGTGATGCATGTGTCACAACCTTTCCATATTTGACTTACAGTTTAAATTTTGTGAAGCAAATTCTGTTGATGAAATGAAGCCGTTCACTCTTGATTAGTTGGTTGTTCGGTCATTTTATTTTCTTTTTTTTATGATCTTAATCTGATCTGCACTTTGTGCAAATATATTTAAGTCTGTCCTGCACATGGTTGTAACTTGAGAACAGAAGTTAAGATTTGGTCCAGGGTTTTTTACTACTGCATACTGGCAAGGTCATTTAAATTTAACGTCACTGGCCCTCATAATGCTTAGAAACAGAAAGTGCCATAAGTGATGAAAAGAGTTTTGCTACTTTTATATCGGAACTTTGCAGCAGTCATTTTGCAGAAGTCCGCAAGGCTTATAGGACCACGGCGACCTACGTTAACTTAGTCTCAGCTTATATTGCCAGACCACAGATATGGGGCTAATGTATCACGTGATGTGCCAGTTTACGCCCCAGTTTTCACTGATGCTCAATACTTATACACGGAAGGATGGCCAGGCTGAGTTGACCTGAGATTTCACAATGACGCTTCAAAATCGGCCGCCAATAATCGTTACTCTGAAGGCTTGACGCTATCATACGGGTGGTAGAATTTCTGTAGACAATCAAGCTGTATCCACCACCGTCTACACGTTGTTAGGATATCTGTAATAAAAAAACTCACATGAAGAATGGCAAAGCCGAGAGCTATGGCTCCTACGACGTCAAGTTTGCCTTCAATCCACATCAGTAGAGGATAACTGCAGCCTTTCGTGAATATTGGTCGTTGCTTCCGCACCTGTACACAAGTGAATTGCTGTCACAACCATACTGATTGTTAAATGAAAGTGATACTTTTTATACGGATAATCAACCCACATGATTTTGAATCAGATATATACAGTGCCGTAGTTGCCTTACAGTAATATAACGTGAAAAATGTGATCAAGTTAACACTATGTATCATTAATGTTGTTCCAACTGGATTCATGTATATGGTTGGCACGTGAAGCCAATGACATTGAAGTTGATCTTATCTCATTATATTAATATTACGTTCTGTATCGTTTAAACCAGGCTTGCAGTTCTCAAGAACCAAGTCTTAGTTCTGGCCTTGAGACTGAGTGTCCGTTGTTAGTGGACATGTGAGTTGTAGGGTGTTTACACGATCTAGCAAACGTCCAGCTCCATTATAACATATGGCAGCAAACGTCCAGCATTACGGTTGCTGGAAGTTTGCTGGACGTTTGCTGGATCGTGTAAACACCCCATTAAGCTTAACTCTTGAGATTAGACAAATAATGGCCATCATGCAACAGGATGATGACAACACACATAGTGACAAAAAACAACAAAAGATGCACAATGACCAAGCAATTTATATGAAATTATACAGCTATTTTACCACAGTTACATTAGCGTAATGTTCTTGGTAATTTACAACATAAATAATAATAAAAACACAAAACAGGCACAGTCAGTGGCAAATTTAGAATATAAATAACGGGGTTCACAGGAAAAGAAGCTGAAGCATTTTTGTATGTTTCGGTGTGTAAATTTCTCAATTCCCGAGGGCCCGGGAGCCGTGGCAGGTTGCCCCCACCCTGAAGTACACCAACTTGAGTTGTTAAATTATACTACCGTTTCGTTGCCCCTCACATCCAAGCCGCAGTCCTGGACACAACAACAAAACAATGTGAAGAATTAAATATCATTAGTGTTAAGGCGCCTACAGAGCGACGTAACTGAACTGAACTGGACTAACACGGTTTAGTTTTGGACGAACTGACCAATGGGCAAGCAGGACGAGCCGATTAGTCATCGGCTGACGCGTACGTGAGCTTAGTCACGTAGGCCACCGACGCCGTTGAGGCGTCGTAGGCCTATCTTATCTGAACTGAACTGATATGATTTATTTTTTGACGAACTGACCGCCAGTTCAGTTCAGTTACGTCGCTTTGTACGTGCCTTTACTTTGCGAATAGTGATGGCACGAAAATCAATGTGCTTCGTAGTCTGTTCGTGATCACATGACACAATGCGTACGACATTAGGCTACATTCATTTATTTATTTCAGTGGTAGGCTCAAAGCCCATAAATACAAACAGAAATACAACGTAAAACAACGAGCACACAGATCAGGAAAGACGCCCGCGCGAAATTAAGCTAAAGTCCTATTTTTGTCAACTTTCGTTAGTCAGACTCTCAACTGAACGATTATTGCGTGCGAACGCAAGGATATTGCTGTTTAAGTAGCATATATGGAGTCCTGTTGTTTCATGCTCACACATTTTGTATCAGTTGCAAAGGACACGGCAACATAGCGGCATGTTGAATAAACTGACTGACAGATGCATTATTCACAAACTTGCCTCGTGCATGTCTTTACAGCAGGAGTCTGGTACGCCGCAGCTTAGCCGTGAGTCGGGACTGTGACAGGTGAAGTTCGTGTTGGCGTCCCAGTCGTCTGCATTATCCAGGCCGCAACACTTGTTCTGTTTGTTGCATCGTACACACAGAAAGATTTCACTTTTCCGAAACACGGCACGATGAAATGGTTAGAACTGAAGAGATCTTATGTAAACGTTGGCCAAAAACCGTTAAACTTCGTAGTCTCTTAAATGTAGCCTATCATTTCTGATGGCAATTCAAATCTACAACGCTGACGCGACTTAGCTGTTGAGTTGAACACGAATTGCCGACGCGACTCAACTTTCAGCGACAGTTGCCGACATTCGGCGACAGATGAGTCGTGTCGGCGTCGTAAAAGAGAATTGGCCATGGGTATTTCTACTGAAATACATGTAACACTAAAACATGGTATATATAAGTAAAAACGCTTGTATTTTAGTCGTGCATAACGTTATGTGGTTTATTACGACCTTGCTTCATCAATGCCATAGACGCATGGTGACAGAAACGAGGCTGAGTGTTCACGTTTTTAGAGAGATCGCTTTTTCAGACACGCTTCAAAAAAGTCCAGTGCTAAAAACCTCGCCAAATCCACAGCATTACGAGATGCAGTTGCCTGAAAGAGCAAAACGCTTTTGCCGACAGGTTTATCATGTTCTTGGCACAGGACGTCGAAATTCCTCAGAAGGTTGATGATAAACATTAAAATATTATAATTAAAAACTGCATATACGTGATGTGTGGCAGCATTAGGCCTAAAGTCGCCATCAGTGGCGGTTCTAGGCCTCAATATCTGGGGGGCACTGCCCCATGGCGAGCGCGGTAGCGCGAGCCTATAACGGTGGTCTGGGGGCGGAGCCCCAAGCGGGGTCCAGGGTTTGAGTATGGATATGGTGGAAAATCCTTTGAGTCAGACAAAGGATTCAATATAAGTGCAAGGCTAAAAATTATTTTAATGAATAAGTTAAATAACGTGGTATTACAGACCGCTTGTTGTACTCGGTCGACTGCGGCTCTGATGTCGTCCGAGTCGAGATAATGTTGAACAGCCGACTTGAGCTGATCATCCAGCGAATTAATCGTCTACACACAGAGTCACACTGCCGACTTATCACAGTATTTACATTTACAACATTTAACCTACAAATTACCAGCGACTGTTCTATAAGACGCGTACAAAACGACGTAACTGAGCTGAACTTGCGTGGCTTAGTTTTTGACGAAATGACCAATGGACAAGCAGTAATGCATTACACTAGGCACCGTCCAACGACGTCAATGGCCTACGTGACTACGCTCATTTACACGTCAACCAATCAGCAATGGGCTCGCCTTGCTTGCCCATTTGTCAGTTCGTCAAAAACCAAACCGTTTCAGTTCAGTTCAGTTACGTCGTTTTATACGCGCCTATTACGCGGCCGTCCTAATAGGCCGCACTGCGGGTCTTACCCGTCCGTCTGTTTGTTTGTCTCGTATGGTATCCTAGCTCGTAAACAAAAAAGGCGTAAAAACCATAATTGGTGTAAACATTTCTAAAAACAGGAGTAAACACTGGTGTCAATGGTGTACCGATATTCAGTTCAAAGTGTCAAAGATCAAGATCACCGGAGGTCAAAAACTCGAAAAAGTCGATGCATAGCTACGTGCTGGCTGGTCAGGCGACTCAAGCGTCAACTGCAAACTAGACCTAATCATTGTTTTGCCTAATTTTCTTTGAATATTTGAAACGCTTGGTAGCTGGGCGGACGGCTGCATACACGTCGGCACTTGGCAGCGACATCTTTGTTCATTACAAACGTCAACCATGTCATCTTTTACAAACTGTAACGACTGTGAGACAGTAAGAGAATATCATCAGCATAAACGACATAAAGACTGCCTGCACATGTAAAATACGTAAATATAGCATAAGCAAGCGCACCAGAGCTACGTTACTTACTTCTTCGCGGAGCGCGAAGGCGACTATCGCAATGGAGAGCTGAATGACGAACGCAGTTACCACGATAGACATGAACTACAACAACCACATATACCACGGCATAGGCCCTATAGTATCATTCGAAATCACGGACATGTCAGCGTTATCGGTAACTACTGGAACAAGTACTATTATGTAAAACAAAACAGAAATATCCAAAAAACAAACAGAGAAGTCTGAAATCAGAAAACTAACAAAGGAAAAAAAACAACGAGAACTAAAACAAAAACCGCAAACAAAGAAAGTCGGTAGCGGTTCACAATCTGTGAAATCAGTCTGAAAGGTAAAATTCGCGAATGAAAAATGTTGTTACGTTGGAACGGTATACTGAGTTCTTTTACTGACCAGTCGAAGTAGAAGCAGTTTGTTTTTGGTGCCTCCGACGACGCCGATAGCAGCAGTCAGCAGCAGCATGCAAGCGACAAAGATGATCATTGTAGCGGGCGTCATGAGGACGTCATTGATTGCTTGGTAAGGACGCTTGACGCTCATCACCCAGACTCCGATACTCAACATCAGCAGCCCGACGATCTATATTATACCAACAACAACATATCAGTAATATTGTCTGTCGTGTAATCTCGCATTTTCAATAAGCTTCGCTCTGTAACATAAAAGTTTGTTGAGAAGCACAGCCGTCAGACGAAATTGAAAATCGACATCGATCTTTGCAGCAAGACAGCGTCGTATGCGGTAGCTGTTTGTGAGCTGTGGGGTTTTTTGTTCTTTCCAATAACTCTTCTATCGCAAAAAGTTGCCAGACTGTGACTAAAGTGGTGGAATATTGCTGGATGAATCTGCGATTTTCCTCATTTTCGTACGATCTTCGAGGACTATGTTTTATTAAACTTTTCACTACGTATACCGTATAGGTTCGAGGTTGAAACGTACTGTAGTGTACTGAAAAGAAAATTTATATTCATCAATCCCACTTTGCTTTTCAGCACAAAAAAGTACATGCATCGCAAGGCGGACTATGAAACATTTTCCAAAATTGCTCTGTTTGTGTTTGCTTTTAACTTTACAAAATACCAATCAAATGCCTGTCCGGTGTGGGACTTATTTTTAACAGGCCACATTGCTAAAATACTGTTATCCCTATTAGCAAGTGCATTCAATGGCCAGCAGTCATCTGTCATGCATTAAATCTGCTAGGTATAACTAGCGTTCGATAAACACATGCGCGTGTTACAATGCTGTACGACGCCGCTGACTCAACAGTTATCAGTCTCATCACGATCGAAGCTCATCCGCAACTCATCCATCATAGCAAATAGTTTGAACTCTAAAGGACCTACTCGCAATGCAACGCATGGTTACATGCAAAATAAAACATTGTTCACAGCAGCGTTATAAAAGCACTCGCATGACGTCGCTCTCTTTCTACATTGCATTACAATTACACTACCGGGTCTTGGAATAACCACGAAAAAAGTTTTAGTAAAATATCTACTTTTTGTCACGGTTCTTGTGTTTCGCCGGCAATAGGTGGTCAATCATTCCTGCACAGAAGAACGACAAAAAGCGAAATGCACCGCATGCGGCCATAGTCACTCCACGCTGTAGATCTGTCTGCCGAGCGCCGACGAGTTGCAAAGTTGCAGCGTGCCATTAGCGGTCCATCGAGAGGCGGAGATGCGCATCATCGCCGCTTGTGACGGGGCTACTCTTTCACAGAACCAGCAGCAGCAGCATCAGCTCGTGGATGACCGATGTTCATTCTCTGGCAGGTCTGCAGTGTTCGATGTTTGCAGCTCGTCCCATACCTCACTGCATGCATAATCTATCGCTAGCATTAGCATCGAATTGTTAGGGCCTACTTGATTCTGCGCTGCCGACGATTCAGCAACCTGCTGGCACGATTGGTCCTGAATTCGTGTAAACAAAATCAAGAATCAAGCTGATAAAATTAATATTTACAAAAATAAAACAGGCCCTAATTTTCCACGATAACCCTGTTAAACATCATGATAGTGTGAGCCATTTCGTGATCAAGCATAACAAGAAATCCAGCTGTTGCTAGGAGGAGTTGACTGTTTCTGCGATACAGTGATTAATAGGTTGAAACCCTGCACTGAAAAATAGGGTCAAACCGCTGCACATGAAAACACGGTTACTGACAGTCTATGGAATGTCGTCGTCGCCAAGTCCAACGGCACCATCGCCGATCCCCTATGAATTACCGCTTAGCCACAATACCACACGACAAGGTCATTCAATGTTAATGAGTTTTTGTGTCGTGTGACACGGTTTATGCGATTTCGTATTAGTAATTAACAGCAATCTTGGCCATCTCTCACTGTTTCCGAGATACGGTCATTTTTTTTGTTCAAAAGCGCGCATTTTTCCTACTCTCCATTTAACCCAAATTTGAAAATGTTCTCCTCGCACTGCATCGCCCAAATTCTGCGCCAAAAAACCTTGACACAAGACCAATTATTTATGTAAAAAGTTTTCTCTTAAGACATACCGCTTAGCCACAATACATCCCTTACACACAGACAGACGAACGGACGGACGACAACTCGTATCAAAAAGCCAGACCTTCAGTTTACAGCTTAACGGTCGGCCCAAAACTTGAAAAAATGCCGGGCAAGCTCAATTTCCCAAGTAGACAACACAATTTTAAAAAAATAATCAGTGTGACTGTCGTTTTGTGGAATCAGCGGAGTGTTTACACAGAACGCAAGATAACATAAAACAGAAATCAGGGTTCACAGCTGTAAGCGCAGCGCAGTTTGTACCTACATGCAATTGTTCCTGCCACCGTAAGTTACTGCTTGATTGGATTGTTTTCTTGGCTTGGGAAAATAAATGTTATAAGCAGTTTGGATTTTTCGTTTTGAAGTGGTCAAACTATACGCTAATATAAAGACTTGCTTTAAAAGACAAAATTCAAAGTTTTTCAACCTCGGTCTTCGACACAGGTTTAATAGGCCTTTATACATGTACGTGTGCAAGCCCACAAACGTTGAGAATACTACTTACGAAGTATGAGATGCCGTAGAGGACGGACATGAAGCGATAGAGACAATACTCGCTGCAGACGGGGCGTCTCGGTAGCGGCTCCGAGCTGGCGACTGGGTAGCGACTGACGGGGCGCGGAATCATCATGCGTCGACCAGACTGTGCCATCGACCTCCAGTGTGTCGACAGGCCGGCCGTCACGACTATGACTCGACCTGTCTCCGGCAGCGCACCGCCGCCGCCACCGCCCCGCCTCAACCGCCCAATCCTGACTGCAGACGTCCTGCCGGCAGGTAGGCACCGGCCACCACGTCCAAACTGATGAGAGGAGTTTCTGCAGGGAGAACCGACTCACTCCGTGCGAGCGAGCGGCGACAGCAGCTGTCAAATCTCTCTGTCAGTTGCGTTGACTGTGACTGCGGCATGCAGCATCTGCATCTCACGGTCTGTATGGGCTTCATCGTCACGCCTGACCGCGCATCGTCCAGCCACTGTAGCGGAGTCTAGCTAGAGCTGCGGAGCCGCCAGACGTATGCAGAAGCATACTAATCACTCCGGCAAGCCGCACTGACCGAGCAATCAGTCTTCCATCAATCATATCCTGGTGTTGTGCTGAGCACCTGCCACACATTCACTCATCCATATGCTAGAATTATTATTGAAATTTTAAAACATTATTACCAACCAACTGGCAGAGAAAAATCCCTAGTTGGCGTAGGCCTATCATATTCCGATGTCATCAGCAGATTGCTGAAAGAATGCATTCTTTCTCACCAGCCACAGAATGGAACTCCTTTCCTGATGAAAATGTCAATCGTCCGTGTATCATGCCTCAAACAGTTTGACTAGTCGATCGTTAATGCCACTATCAGCCAGTAGCGTCGCATCTAAGTGCTAGTGTTCATGGGCGCGGTACACATTATGATAATTTGGAAATAAGTTGTTATACAAGCTTATAATTCTGTTAAATAATCCAACGTTATAGTTTATTGTGTCCATAATTAAATCGTTAGAATGTTTAATGTTTATCTGCAGACAAACTTAGCAACTTATGCATCAATTATTATTGGTCCGTTGGATCATCTGCGTTTATTAACACGGATGACAGTAACTACGTAAGGAGACAATAAGCGAGTGCACCACACGTAACTGTATCGTCTTGCATTTGGTGATAATTTGACGAAGTTATGATGAAAACAATTTTGCTTCTTTTTTGAGACACGGTGTATAGCGCCATTAGTGTCGAAATGTAACCCCCAGAGTGGCTAAACATGGGTCCGTGCAGAAAATTTTCTGGGTGATAGTCTTCTCGTCTACTTCCATCACTTTCTGTTGACCGATGAGTGAAGAGCAAAAATCCATTTCTACCTCTCCCTCTACTGATAACTTTTGTTTTTTTCCCAATATTATAAGCACTGTGCTTCTGTCCATGCTGACGACAAAACTCACATTAAACTGTTGAAACGAGATGATTTATAACGAAATTATTTCCAGCCCGCATGATTAACAAAGACCATAAACAACAACGTTCAGTGCTACAAGCAGAGCGAATGAGAAATTCACCATGCAACAATGCACGGCATAATTATATAACACGTAGGCCTATCAGGCGCCCGAGTACGGCCTCCATGTAAAAGCTGTATCAACACAATTCATGCACGTGTGTGTAAAACTTTTACACTGAAACACCACACAATTACTGACAGAATGACAAACGCAAAAAAATTACACAAATGAACGCAGCAAGTTTGAACTGTACTGTGTGAAAATGACCAGAGGACTAATGCAGTAACGTCATTTGAACACTGACTCAAACTTTTGATCCTTATCGCTTTTGATCCCAGCTAAACTCCCAACGAAAAATACAACACACTATAAAATAAGAATTCCTCAGAAATAAGAATAGATAACCTTGAAAATTTGACACATAACCATACTAGTACACTCAGGGCCAGATTTAGGTATAGGCAACATGGGCAGCTGCCCAGGGTCCCCACAAAAATAGGGGCCCCACGTTTGGCAGAAAAAGATTATAATTAACTACAACTGCTTGGTAAAGTGTGTGACTGCAAACGTTCCGATGTTTTTTCCCAGAGTAATATGGCGCTGATGTTTGAATGATTGCCAAAACTGTTTCCAATTTTTGGCAAACAGTTAAATACACTTGAAGCCATTTCCATCTTAACCATAATGTCGTCATATTTGTACTGGTGGCATGGACAATGGGGCTCAGGCCCTCAATCTCATTATTTTTGTTGAAAATAGATATTAGGAACTAGGAAAATAATTAAAATTGTTGCCACCAGATCGCATTTTTACGGCTGCAAAAATGTACCAAATTCGAATTCAGCTGGGGCTCCATCCCAGACCATACTGAAGAGTTCACAGCATTTTTCCCAACATCCTAGCTGGAATTTATGGGTCATACTTTTAGAAGGAGGGGGATAAAAAGGAGGAAAAGGGAAGGGAGGAGAGAAGATGGAATTGAAAGGGGTGTGAAGTGAGGCAATTGGCTTCCCCAATTCACATTTACAGTTGTTAATTATGTTCATGCTACTTAAGGAAATTAGCCTACCGTAGTTATACCAATTACCAATAGTTAGATGACTAGATTTACTTGTCTTTTGATTGTAGTTAAACAGTACATGTAGTTATAGACCTAACTGTGCCTAATTTTTGGGAGAAGTAGTTTATAATTACCAATCAAACAGTCAATAAATCAAATAATGACCGCTTACAGAACAATGACTAGTGGTTGACAATATGCTTAAAAGCTGAGATAAAAACTAAAGATTATGCACAATGTCTGATATGTCCATTTTAAAAACAACTAAATTACAGGTAAAAACCTTGGCTGAAACAGTGAGGTTTTTTAAAGTTACGCTTAAAGGAAGCAGTGTTAGTGGCAGTGCAGACAGTGGTTGAATTAGCCTATATACTTGACGCCCATCACTCATTGTAGATATGTTTCCTCGTCGAGCTTTTTATTTTTGGTATCAGAGCTGTATTTCAGAAGGGGGATTAGCAAACTCAAGCCACTCCCCCCAAAAATACTGGGAAGTTTTATAGTTAATGTGACAATTGTGCATACAACAATTCAGAAATTTTTTTCTGCTTGCTTCGCTCGCAGATTTTTCCTACCTCCACTTTTAAATTTGTTCTGCCATCCCTGTTTGCCTTTATTATTTATACTGCATGCACTAAATTTGATCAGTTGATTCTAAGAAAAATAATTAAAATTGTTACCACCAGATGCCACATTTTAAGGCTAAAATGCACCGAATTCGATTTCGGCTGGGACTCCGAGCCTCTGCCTCAGACCCCACTAGGAGAGCTCGCAGAAGCTCCCCTCGGCCCGCTGGCTGGATTTGAGGGGTCCTACTTCTAAAAGAAGAAAAAGAGGAAAGGCGAGACAGGGAGGTCAATCCTCCACCATCCGCCCCGAACAAAAATTCTGGCTGCGGCCGTGTCTGGTATTTTAGATAGGAGGCCCCCACACCGACGGCTGCCCAGGGCCCCACATGTCTAAATCCGGCCCTGAGTACACACAAATTAATATTGCTCTGCTGCTGGCAAAATAAATGGTCCAGTGAGCGAGACATAGCAAAAACTCCAACATCACATGTCTACAATGGAACCAACACACTTTACTGATTCCATACGAAATGATGAAATAAAGCAAAGACATTGTGACACACATACCCACTGTGTTCTTATGCAATGTGTTGACACGCTGATCTCAAAATTTATGCTCTGTAGCATCCAGTCTCAGTAGCGTCGTGGGTTATAATAGTAGAATAGGCAGAAAGTCCCAATTATCTGACAGATACTGCAAATTTCCGACACAAGCCATTTCTCCCAAATCCGAAAAAGAAAATCTTCTGACAGACCAAAATTCAGAGGCAGTGACAAAATGTTGCTGTCTACTGTACAAAATGGATGTCGGGGCTTCTATACCTCCCACGTCATCTGTTTCTGGATTTCCTTTTGTTTTTTTACATAGCAACATATATTCCATTTCTTAAATTCCAGTTCTGTTTAAAACGTATTTAGTTCTTTCAATTTATACGCTAGATTACACTGGCAGCTCACCAGCCAGTTTTCAAGCGCAAATCGTATGGTATCATATATCAGTCAAGCGCTGGTCATCAACAAAGTGACTCTACACTGGGCCCGACTAGTAACTGGATAAACAGATAATACATTTTCGTATATAACAGCCAGTGCCAACCACCTAGGTCAACTCAGCCTGGCCAACCCTACTCAGTAGCCACAATAAGTACCAGCGAAAGCTGAGACGTAAACAGGCACTGTGGCACACCACACAATTTTACCATAGTCTTGCAGTGCAAACCGGTGTCTAGCTGAGAGCTAAGGAAACGAAGGTCAAAGAAGCCTTATGGGACTCGTGGCTTGAAAAAGACTTTCATATGTTTGATTACGACGGGCGATCTACAGATACATCAAAAACGCGGAATGCTTACAGTAATAATGTACGCTGATTCGTCGCTGAACGTCGCTAGAAATCAGCACTGAAAATATCAACAAATGTCTGCAAATGAACAGCTCTTAACAAGCCTGACATGACATCATTACTGGGCGTATCAGTACAAGTTTATCAACAGCAACGACAACAATACGAGACCGGTAGCACTGCAGTATTTATGTACAGGGTGGACCAAAAAACCGGACCTGTTTGAGCGTTGATAGCTCAGCGATGATTGCCAGTAGAAAGGCATGTAATACGTCAAAGGTTTTAGAATGCTGTAGACAAAAAGGGTCGAACTTGCATAGATCTTCATTACCCCTGAAATTGGGCATTTGCCTGAACTCCCATGCATTGAACTCAAAAACTCACTGCCAAAAAGTCCAGATTTAAATTCTGTTAATAATGCAGCGTGGGGGCATTGCAACAGATAGCATGGTCACAAAATTTCAGTAACTGACCAGCTAAAACGTGTGCTAATCGAATGCTGGGCTCAGCTGATCCTGAACACATTGACTCCAGCGATCGATCAGCTGTCTAAAAAAGACAGATGAGTGATGACGGTTATGAATGCAAAAGCTGGGCAACTGCCTATGTCAAATTTCATCTAAACTCAACGTATGCGTTAATGATTGTTGATATTTCACTGTATGCTGAAAGAAAATTAACTTAAATTTGTGTGTTACTGCCAATTTAGCATGATTTCAGGGGTGGGGCAGATGTGTGTAAATCAGGCAAAGAATATTTAAATGCTGAAACATGCAAGTTGTACACTTGTTCGGTATACAATTTCGAAACTTTTGGCATATTACGCACCTTTCCATCACTAAACATCGTTAAGTTACAAAAGCTCAAATATCCATGTTGAATCCATGTGTTACAGTCAGATTTGGCAGAATTTCGGGGATGACACATATTTATGCAAATTAGGCAAAGAATATTTAAATGCTTCAGTTCGCAAATTTGTTGCTTATTCTTTACAGCATTCTCAAACTTTTGACGTATCGCGCATCTTTCTAACACTAACCATTGCTGAGTTATCAACGCTCAAACAGGTCCGGTTTTTTGGCCCACCCTGTACATCAACAACTGAGATGAGACTTTCTGGCAACAGAAACAATGCGCCGACTACAAGCATAACATTCAGCTAGTGACTAGTGCGACGATATCTTATGTAAACAGGCAAATACGTCATCACAATGCCAACACGAAATGCGGCCATCCACCTAGCAATGCACGTACATCAAATACTTATTTTCGATTTCAACTGAAAGTCCACCTTTACATTGCCTGGTTTGGCAAAGCTGCGTTGACGCATTAAGTTTTGACATCTGATAAGCTTAACCTTTGATCAGGCCCATCTTTAGGGGAGCGGGGTGGCACCTTGGCACGTGCCAAGGGTCCACGCCCCAAGGGGGCCCCGCGCTACGGCGGTGACCGCCACGACGAACGATGAATCGATTGATCAATCCAACCAATTTTCATTGCTTTAGGGGATGAATTACTGTCACAACTCTCTTAAACTCAATTAAAAGGTCTAGAAAATGTTAAAGAGGAAAGCTAAAATCTAGGGTCCAATTTTTTTTGCTCGCTCTGCTGGCGAAAATATGCGCATACAAATGCAAAAGGTACAAGCTTAGACTACATCTACATTACCTACAGGCTTAAGCCTATCCTGTAGTTTGTACTGTGTGTGGTATCACTGTCACGGGCCCGCGGATGCCAAGGGCCCTGCGCTGGCAAAAGACAGCCCTGCCTTTGATCTTTTAACCTGAAAATTGGCACACCGGTTACTCCTGCTGAGTGAAACGTTCACACCAATTTGGGTTTTTCTATGCCTTTCAGTTACTTTTTTTGATTTAACAGCCCATATAGATAAACAGACAGACAGACAGACAGATAAACAGACAGGCAAGACCGGTATTGTGGCCTATTACGATAGCCACATAACAGTGAGATTTTGCCATAACTTCAGCAAATGAAAACCAATTTTAAAGCCTTTCACTACCACACACTCTCATTGAAATTTGCACAAAAGTGATCATGATTCAGGAAAAATCGCACCATCTAAACAATCTTGCAAACATTAATGGCAAGAAACTAAGGTAGGGGCCTACCCAGTTACAGTTAACGATAGAAAGCATATTTCTTACCTATCATTTTTATGCACTGCCAAAGTAAGTCTAAAACGTTGCATGATTGCCACATGCTGAAGAATATGCAAACAATAACAATATTTACACGTGATAAAGATATTGGTATGTCAAATAAGTCCACAAAGTTGCAAGTCTAATAATGACTAAAATATCCAACCAACATGCTGATCATCAGCTGAAATTGACTCACATCTGTCCTATACTCAGATCTGTACACTATCAAAGAACAAATGAAAACGCACTGAATACAAGCTCCTATCTCTTACACAGTAAGGTCTTACAATCAATGAACCTATATATCTCCACAAGCTGATCTTAATTAATATCACACAGACTTGGAAGTGCAATGGTAGAATGATGGACTAGCGATCATGAGGTTGTTGGTTCAACTCCCAGTAGGGTCGCAATCAAGTAGTTAGTAATTTGGACGAGCGACTCTCTGCAGACAGCTAGCATCAGCATATAACCAACATCAAGGTCAACTCAGCCTTCCATCCCTCTGGGGTAGGTAAATTGAGCATCAACTTGTCTGGCTACAGCAAATCAAGCATCAACCTGTCTGGCTAGAGTTATGGCAAGGTGCATTCACCTGCGTTGGGTGGAAGTGCGTGATCCCGTATGGCAGGTGACACTCTGTGGATCTGAAATGGATCACTTCCTTCATAAATGTAGGACTTTTTAAACGTTTATGCTAATCAATTTTTGTCTATAGCTCTTATGCATTATTTTGTTACAGCTATGTGCAGTAAATGAAGCCCTGTATCTAGCAATGTTCTAGAACACATTATGCAGTACCACACCAAGTAACATTAGAGCAATGCTGATAAAATATACACATCAACTGACCAATCGATTATTCGGTCATTCTATCATTCAATCAACACATCAATCAATCAATCTGAAAAACACATATCCTATATAATGATATACAAATAGTGACTTGCATCGAGGTCATCATTGAAAAATTTTGACCCGAAGTACGTAATATGTTACGAACTAAGGGGAAAAAATTTTCAATAATGATTGAGACGCCAGTCTCTTATTTGTTTTGTCAAACCTCAACGCCTCTACGCAAAATTTGTGGTATTTTACGCTCTTTTAAATAAAGTAAACATATGGTTGTCTGCTGATAACGTATAATGTACCATTTTGTCACAATACATGAATTCGGCGTCGGCGTGGTCATAGACGTCTCAAATGTTAATGAGGCTTAACCGGCGTCGGCGTGATGACGACGCCAATCAAATAGTGCCCTCTGAGAGGGCACTATTGTCAATAGTGCCTCCATAGAGGGCACTGTGTCACTGCGTTGTCACTGAGGAGGTGACAATGGCATATTTGTGAACGTCACGTGACGTGATTAGCACCAATCGCGTGCTGGTATTCTGCGTTGAAATATAACAAATACATGTATAGTACCATATGTCACAAATAAAACCATCACTTAAACATGACCACTGAAACAAAGAATACATCGTAACAATGCCGTTAAAGCTACCAGATACCGACAATATGGCAGCGGCAAGCTATCATACAGTTCACAGCGCAGTGCTGTATGGAATGAGGAGCCGACTGTTAGTTGCGGCAGCAGCAGGAATGTTGGGTGCAGCAGGTTCATGTGTGGAACTCATCACAACATTGGAGGCTGAGCCACGCAGTGCAAGCTGATAGGCCACTTCAAAAGCTTCTCCCAGTGTCAATATCACTTCTTCCGACAGTGACTGTAAACACCCCGGCAACAGCTTATCAGCGAAATATAAAATGTAACAACTGAAGAAAGCTATCATACAGCTATCATATCATACAGAAAGTTACTTGTATATCGAGGTCATTCACAAAATTCTATGTAAAATGTTAATACAAATTCTATGGTTCTTTTAACTGTTTTTGATCTGTTTCTCTTTCTGTGTGCTTGTCTTGTTACTGCTTCAATTGTGTGTGTTTGTGGCTGCCCTTGAGGCGAAATAGAAATATGTATAAATATCGAGATATATAAAATAATAAATTAACACAATTTTATGAGTCTGTGAATAAGACATATATGTCTTGCAATTAAAACTTAAGAAAAGTGATCCTTAAGTTTGTACTAGCCTCATTAAGAAGCCAAACAACGACTTCATTTCAAAGTAACAGAAAAATTAAAAAATACGTTCACATGACAAATTGTGTGACTCTCAAGATGCAAGACATAGAGAAGTCAAGGTCAAAATCAAATTGGCTAAAAATCCATTTGACTTTTGACTTTTTAAAACTGCAAATCATTTGACTTACGATTTTGACTTAGACTTAAGTCAAATATCACTGATATACGTACGACGCTGTCGACTCTGAAGACGTGGCAGTAATGTTTCTGCATAGCAAGGTCACGAGTTATGTAAGCAAATACACTGAGGTCATCGGCGTCTTGACATGCGCAGAATATGTTGTCAATATCATGCTCACTCACAACCTTCTACACACACACACATAGACAACTGAAACATCATCAGTAAACATCAGCTGCCGCAGACCAGGGGCCAAATTTTCAAAACTTCTTAGGAAGATCTTTGGAAAACTTCTTTTCCAAAGAAAGTATGTGGATTTTCAAAACTTCTTTGAAAAATGTGTTTGGAAGAATTTGAGAAGATCTTCCAAAAAAGATTTTGAAAGAGCCGAAATTTTCAAAAACTCTAGAAACTTCTTAGGAAGAATTTAGGCAAATATGTAGGAAAGCACTAACCTTGTCCTACATGGAGAAAGCTGTGTAATAAAACAAAATTTGCAAAAAAAGTACACAATGTTAACACTTAGCTTAGACGTCATATGTGATGTTATAGGTTACTTGCATAACGCTGTGGCAAAATCACCAATGAGTAAGTAAAGGAAATTGACTGTTTGGTCAACTTAAAGAACGAAGCAATGTGTAAAATGTGTTTCCAGTGGACGTGCCAAGATGAAAAGTTTTCCAAAAAAATTTTCCTAAGAAGTTTTGATTACGTCACATGGTTGGTATAAGCGCATCTGATTGGTTGAACTAGTTTAGGAAGATAAGAAAAAAAAGTTCTTTGGGAACGCCAAGAAAGCCGTCAAAAATTCCGATAAAAACTTCTTTAAAATTTCTAAATCATCTGACATCTTTGGAAAATATCTTAGGAAAGTTTCGAAAATTTGGCCCAAGATATGCATCATCTTGCACAGCTAATATAAAGCACTACTAGCTGGTAAAATAGTAAGATGATGCTGACTTATAAAAAAATGGTCATGGCCTCATGGGTTTGACTTCCGCACAGGTCGCTATCAAATAACAACTCTAGGCAAGTTGCCTTTGTCACCAAGCAGTATAATTTAGTACCAACCATAGAGTGGTGACGCTCTGTGGCTGGGAAGGTATCATAGGTCTGACATTGCACCAGCTGGCCATGCATCAAAGACTTGGTGGTCTAGCCACTGATGTGCTCAATGACCAAAGAAAAAGAGAAAGAACCCGTCTACACTCCGTATGGGCCACCGCCTGCTATGCATTTACGTTTACAAATAATATAAACTGACTGCAAAGCCACAAAGGGTAACAGTTATGCAGCACAATGTCATAACAATACCACATTTTGCCAGACTACAAGCTGTACTTTCTACATCTACAAAAAGATGTGATAAACTTCACACAAGTAACTACGTGAACATCTGGCAATAACAGCTAGTGCAGTAAACAATAACAACAAAACAACAGCAACAGACATTGATTCATTTAGTAATAAATATACCAAAGAAAACATTAATCAGTTGCCCAAAAAAAAGAATGTAATTAAGCTGTGTAAAGTTAAGTTGGTCTCACACAATATCTTCAGAATTTATACGAAAGTGCCCGAATCACTTGTTAATTAATACAGAAAATCTACATGCAGTAAAAATGTGTTACAAAGACACAATAATGCAATGAAAGACAACCTTTGACTTTGCATCGATGAACTTGACTCCTTTGTACGACACTGAGAGAATGATGATCGGTATTTTGCGGATGTTAAGTGATGATTTCTGACAAATACAGCATAACAAACAAAATGGCAACTCCATCTACTACAACAAACAGCAGATGCATTCTGATAAATAAAGCATTAAAAGAAGTTTTTTATAGCTCGCAATGGAAACCCATCTCAGCACTATGAAGCCTTATATGATCACACAGTGTCACCTAACTTACCTACCAAGCAGTGGCTTCTATCCCCCAAATATGCAATCAAATTCGGGTGCAACTTCCCCCCAGTTTTAGGCTCAGGTTCCCCCCAATTTCTGACTCAAGTTTCCCCTCCATTTTAGGCTTCTTCCCCCTCTATGGAGAGTTTTGTAAAGGGTGTAGATTGAAAAATAGGGGGGAGTAAAAAATAGGGAAAAGTTTTGTTAAGGGTGTAGTTTGCCCAGTGAAAAATACGGGAAAGTAAAAAATATAGAGAAAGTTTTGTTAAAGGTGTAGTTTGGCCAGTGAAAAATAAATATAATATAACCTTAAAATATAACCTTATCCTTATTTTTCACTGGGCGCAAGCTGTGCCCACCAGTGCCCACCAGGTATAGGGACAAAAGCCACTGCTACCAGGTGAACGTGCACTGGCACAAACCCAGCCAGACAGGCCAACACATGATTTACCTATCCCATAAGAATGGAAGGTTAAGTTGGTCTGGGTGGGTGGTTACATATCAAAATGGTTTACTTGACGGCAGACAATCAACCATCCAAGTAGCAACACCTTGATAGCGACATGACCAACAGCTAAACCTTAAGTCTTGTGCTTATGGTAACTACTTGGACGTAAAGGACCATATATAACAAATCACTAAGATTAACTCAGCCTTCCATCCTTTCTGAGTAAGTAAATCAAGTATTAACCGCCTGGCACATTAGGTGGCCAGCAAGACTGAGTGATCCTGTATGGCAGATGATGGTCCACAGTTCATACATATGGGTTTTTATGGATTTCTTCGGCGATTTTGAACTGCAAAACACATTTCAAAAGCGAACTGCGCCAAAATCAATTGAGATAGACAAGGACAAGCCGCATATGAAATTTTCAGCATTGAACGCAGATTTCTACTGTCCAAGTCTCGATGTTCTAGGTTCAAAGAAACCTGTGCACGAGGGCATCAAAAAGTGGTACCCCCGTAAAAGTTGTTATTTTACCGTTGTTCGCCAGTGTTTCGTGAAAATGGTTGCAGATCATCATGGGCATGCTGCCTATGACAACAAGCACTAGTGACAAGCTTTTTAGTCATATCAATGTCGATGACAGTGTAAAATCACGAACTTCAAAAATTAAAGGTTTTATTAATTTTTTTGCGATCTTCGGCTGCAGGGCACACTCCAAGAATGAATTGCGATGAAATGGCTGGAGAGTGGAGATAAACCGACAGTTTGCAAACAGAACCTGCTATAGGCTTTTGCGCATCTCATGAGCATTAGCTCAAATTTCTTGTAAGGCCCATAAAAAGCTGTAGACACTTTTCACCATTTTTAGCCCATGCAGGATCAGACGATCAGCCATTACGAGAAATAAGATAAATGGTGCATCGAAGTCGGATAATCATCAAACGTCTCAAGTCTTTTGGCTTGCAAAACTACTAAGAACACTATAACTCCACATGTACTAGACGAAAGTTACTGCAGACTACTCTGCACGTTGCAGTCAACAAAACACAGATGTAGAAACACCAAATAAATTCAATAAAACACATAGAAATAAAATTCACTCCAAATCCACAGATAAGGCAGACACACCTTAAGCTGAGTTATAGAAGCTTTAGTGGATTCTGTTCCTTCAAGCACGGTCACCAGTGTTGATCCAAGGTACTGCAATGCAACAACACCACAACATCAAGATGTAGACAAGAAATCTGAGCTAATGCTCACGAGATGCGCGAAAGCATATAGCAGTTCCTGTTCGCAAACTGTCAGTCTATCTCCAGCCATTTTGTTGCAGTTCATTCTTGAAGTATGCACTGCAACCAAAGATTGCAAAAGTCAATAAAAACCCCTTATTTTAGAAGTTCAGGGTGTTTCAAAGTCACTGATGTTGCTACAACTAAATAGCTCATCACTAGTACTTGTTGTGATAGACAGCATGCCCATGTTTATCTGCAACCGTTTTCACAAAAGACTGGCTAACAATGGTGAAATAACGTCTTTTATGGGGGTACTACTCTTTGATGGCCTTGAGCACAGGTTTCCTTGAACCTAGAAAATTGAGACTTTAACCGTCGAAATCTACGTTCAGTGCTAAAAATTTCATATGCAGCTTCTCCATGTCTATCTCAATTGATTTTGGCACAAGTCACTCTTGAAATGTGTCTCATAGCCAAAAATTGCCAAAAAAATCCACAAAACTCCCTATTTTGGCATTCAAGGTCATCCAAGGTCATTGAATTTGGTGGCAGTTAAAAGCCAGTGTACGACTTCCTATTAGTGACTAATAGCAACCTAAGCCCTATCTTGCACCGTTACTGAGATACAGCAACTTACAGGCTAAAAATTGCAAATTTTTCCCACCCCCTCTCATTTAGCGTCCTTCTGGGTGACTCCCTTCGAATTTATGGAAAAGTTTTAAGGTTCCTGAAATTAGAGTCTTCCAAACAGCCAATGGTGAAAATTTGGTAACTCTAGCCTGCACCTGTTTTTGACTGATCCACCCGTGTGACAGACAAACGGATGAACGAACAGACGGACAGACAGAATTGCGATGGCTAAAACGCACTAAAGCAGTAGCTGCTTTCGTGCGTAAAAAACAGAAAACTATGATGAAAAGCTGATCAACAACTCCAGCGTGCTACCATCAACAAGCTAGTTACTGCAGGCAGATAAATTATCTAAAAAACACTGAATAGATCAAAGTTGTCGATAGTTCTTCATAGGAAACCATCCACAACTACAGAGCATCACCTGCCAAATGGAACCACACCGCATTACCTGCCACTAGACACATGCAAACGTGCCCTGCATTAACCCCAGCCAGACAGGCTGATACATGATTTACTTACCTAAAATAGATAGAAGGTTGAGTTGACCTAGGTGGTTGGTTACACTACACCACAGAGAGTCACCTATGCGGGTAGCAACCACATGGTAGACTCCTATCTGGGAGCTAAACCAACAACCTCTTGACGTTAAGTTTGATGCCTAACCCGAAAGAGAGATAAGAAAGACACAGCAGGTCTAGTACCTGGACAGCGTAGTTGCAGCAACCTTTGATGAGTGACTCAGGATGATGGCGCCATTCATAGTTCTGCCCTGGCGCCTCACTCAACACCACATCCTAATCACACAGTTCACGTTTACATCGCACTTCACAGAAAAGCAGCCGAAATGAATCAAATCAACACACTGCTTATATAAGTTAGCGATGTGTCGTACAGTGGTAATACGCAGTGTTTGATCAAACACGTCACCCTACCCCAGGCAGTGTAAACCATCTTGCTATGTAACAAAAAGCCAGGATGACTCAGCTTTTACCAAGTCTAATGGCCATTTTAGAGGCCAGTCTAAACAGAACTGCGACTCAAGCCAATCGGCTCAATCTAAAAATGAACAGCCATTCTGCACTTATTGGATACACTGACTGAACTCTCACAGTGGCTTGGCCATAAAGACAGCACCACGATGAACACTATCGTTTACTATTAATACTACCAGTAATACATCAGCATATTTATCCCAAACCTGGTTGTCATGGCGAAGTCGAACACAATCCTCAGAATGACTCTGTTCAACATTAGTTTCAGTCGACTCCTGTGATGATATCAGGCCATTAGCAACACTCGGCTTTAATGACGCCAATATACGCTTGCGATGACCAAGCCTTGTAATGTCCAGTAACTGCAATGACAAAATAGTCGATGGTCATATGAACCAATAACAGCAGACAGACAGCCCATCCAATAACGCTGCAGCTTCATTAATTTAACTATAGATACATACTAACATACTGCGATTCTGGTTTACGCCAATACAAAAATATTACTCCTAAAATAAAGTCGCGGAAACAGTACACTGAACGTTAAGAAAAAAACATGTTTCTCTAACAAATAATCGGCAGGTTCCCCAAATGTCACAAAATGGGTATATTCAGCCCTTTCCTATTCACAATCAGTTGTGTGTCATATGTAAGACTGCAAGTACAGTGTTTGCAACAAACTGCTCCTTCTTCCTACCACCTACTCCCCAAAGAAAATACTGATTGCATAACATGCACAATATTCAACACAATTCAGCAACACACCACCGAAAATGAAAAGCATCACAGAATACTTAACACCATAAATACTACATGGTATAATTGTTTTCATGGTTTCCGAATTAATTTATGCCTACACAACACATGACAACAATCCATACATACCGTAGTCAACTCCACTTCCCAGACTTTGCGCAGCTTCTCAATGTCAGTGAAGTTGTTTCTGGTGAACGCATCCAGATACTCCGTCAACCGCAAGGACTCCAACCATCCTTTCAACGTCGTATGAACTGCAGACGACATCATCAATAAACACACATATTATGCAACATACGCTCAACCACAAACACTCAACTCCCCAACCGCAGCCAGCACAAAATGACAAATAAACCTCTCCAAAATCCTCATCTCAGTTCCCACTGCATGAGAAAATTCAACTACACACTGCACACTGCACACCCTGCATATATGCATCAAACTAATGTAGTTTCTATTTACAGATTTCTTCATTGAAACAATACATATACATGTGCATTAACGTCCCAACATCATCTAACAATGCACAAAATTTCTATCATTTGTACTCCCTGTAATGGCATTTGACAAAAAGCAGTATTATTTAAAATAATCCAATCAGCACCCACATTACTAGCTCAGTCTGATTGCACAGAGCCTCAGCTTCACTGAAAAACAAACTTCACATCAATGAAATAAAAAGTCATGTACAAAGCAATGGATCCAAACTGAACTGAGCTAAATTTAAACAAATCAAAAATCCAATAATTCAGTCATAGGTGACAGAACTGCCAGTTCATTTCAGCTGAATTCAGTTATTTTGTAAAGCACCCAAAGTGAGTACAGTTCAAGCTTGTTGCACACACTTTAAAAATTCATAGGATTACAACCATTATATGAAAAAAATACAATCTTTATTGAAAATTAACTTACATAGCCTCACCTGCGGCAACCTTGGCACGAACGACTTCTTCTGCCACAAAGTACTATTAGTTGTCTTAAAGCAAGTATGAATTGTAACATAAGTAAAATTTATTAACATAACTACACGAACCTGTCTGTGACAGAGGGGGGCAGTTTGAAGCTGCACGCAAAATAGCAAGTCGATGATCGGCATTAGTAATTCCCATCTCAACCAGATCAGCCTCCTCCAATACGTTCGGTCCCTGTACACATAATTACATACACTGTGTTTCATAAAAAACCGGACCTCTAAGGCAGGTCGGCATAAATTTATCAAAATAAGTTTGCCTAAAATGATTTTCACACAGTGCACTGCCATTCAGTTGCAGATTCATTGTGCTTGAAAAGTTTGGTATGGGTCGAGTACCAGCTGCACTGTTTCCATGGCAACTGAAGCAGCAACTTGTTAAGATCTGGGCTGACTTGGAACAGACGATTGTGGACGAGGCCATTGACCAGTGGAGGAAACAACTCAAAGCCTGTGTCAAGGCCAAAGGACAACATTTTGAACATTTACTATAACTTTCGTCGTACGTGTATATTGCGTGTACCAACGTTTTTTTGATATTAAGACCGTTTTCTTGAAGTTATAACAAGAAGTTTCAGGGCCCGGTTTTTTATGAAACACAGTGTAGAACCGTCTAGCACAGTTACAAGAAACAGAACTGTACCATTAACAACCTCACTATATTATAACAGATAAATAAATAAGCACAAATGAATCACTAAACAAAACAGCAACAAGTAGTTCACAAAAAGATAGAAATAAACCAGACAAAAGAAGTTGAAAAATGATAAATAAATTAGTACAAAAAATGCATAATTCATACCATAAAGTCCATGTCATCGTATCCATTACCAATCAGCATGTTTTCATACTCTGACAGCTCAAGATCAGCTAACCAGTCTCCAACACTTTGTATTAGTGTACTATCTACAAACAAAAATATTGAGAGATTTATGATACACGTTTTTTATCTTAAAAATATCGCATTTTGCTACATGACACAAATTACTTGAAAGCAAAGTTGTGGACAATCCATAAACGAAAATCATCATCTGCTAACATATTTTCACAGTTACCTGCTAACAGTGTGTCGCACAGCACATGTAAAATCCTCAAGTGTAAGTAAAATCTCACATTAAAATTTACTGCTGCCTTCAATGGACTAAGACAACTGAAGCCTCATACAAAAAAACTAGAAAGCAGTCAGAAACCGCAGACCTCCGCCAACGCCATATTGTTCGCCAGGTTGCAGCACCATATTCGGTTTGGCAGCAGTTTCCCTTATGCCTCATTGAAAGCAATGTTAACGAAAATTTCAAAGTGATCCAGAATCCAGGATTCCTTTCGGATCCCCCCAAAATTGAATTGCTGGTAGTTTTTGCCATTCCCGACATTCACAGAAAATTTCAGAAAGATCCGTCCATAACTTTTTGAGTTATCTTGCTGACACACAGACAAACAAACAAAGTCTGGCAAAAAGATTACCTCCTTGGTGGAGGTAAATATTTCCCAAGTGAAAAAATGCCAGCAATCACATTTCTGTCTCTATCAGATAATAATTAGTACACGCCACACAACTACAAACAGATATCATGCAATCTTCTTATCTCCGAACTCACTGCATCCGTCCATGGTAAAATGGCCAAGTTGATCTCAGTTGTACTGAGTACACGGTGTTCCATTAAAAAGGCACCCTTTTTCCTTCTTTTATAACTCAGTCGAGAGGTGATCAATTTACATGAATTTTTTATCAGCTGTAAATGAAGAAATACTAATTCAAAATACTTCAACAAAATATGGCTGTTAGTTAAATATTCTTTGCTGGTCGTGATGTAACGCTGACGTCATAATGTGTCTCAAGTACAAACCTGGTTTTTCAGTTAGTTGCTACCCTGCTTCGATAGTAAACTTTATCTGGTTTACTGATGAAAAATGTTCATTGTATCAGCACTAAGCAACACGTGGACATAAAATCAGGCGTCTCATGATCCAAAAACTCAACCATCTCGTAAGCAGTGTGTGCTGGTGCACTGTCTTGCTGGAAAGTGTAAAAGTCAAGCTATCCCCACAAGTATGTGAAAGTGATTGTTTTGCGCATTTTCTTGCTGGCTGCAATGATAAAACTTTAACAGCTTGTCATCAGCAAACCAGATGAAGTTCACCATCAAAGCAGATAGCTATTCAGCAACTGTCAGCACCGGATGTGACAAGAAAGTTTGTACTCATGGCACATTATGACATCATCATTACATTAATTAACAGCCATATTTAGTTGAAATATTTTGAATTAGTATTTCTTCAGCTACATCTGGTGAACATTTCATGTAGATTGATCATCATTTGCGTAAAGTATGAATGAAAGAAAAAAGTGCCATTTTAAATAAAACACCATGTAGACCGCTACACATCAAAATGGTTTAGCCAGTCAAAGATGGATACCCATCCCAGTACTAACCCAGCTCGATGTATAGCAACTCTATTTATGTTACTTGAGACCAAAGCAAAACCATGAAGCAAAGCCACTCAAAGCTGCCAATACTTGTACTGAATAAGAACTTAACAAATTCTACATAAAAGCAACATTTAATACAAAAAACGCACAGCACTAGCTAGTAAACTAACTTACCTAGAATTAGTATGCAGTACTGATGACAAAATTACCTCGAGCAAGTGAAACATTACACAAGCGCTCATCAAACTCCTTTAGAATCTCTCGGTCAAGCCCGCCACCTAGCGAAGATATGATGCTCTGAATCTAACAAGCACAATACTTGACATACAAGCACTAGCAGAGTTTCAGCAACAGATGGGCAGATGAGCAGAAAAAATATTGACTATTAAAGGCCAGGTCGCACAAAAAATGATATCAGCTAAATGTGTGTAGAATGTAACACTAATTAATAATATCCTGATCCAACAAAATGAAAGCATTGCTTTTAAGTGATTTTCAGATAAATATGTTGTGCCAGCCGAACGCACCCGAATGTGCCAGAATACCTGATGACATCACTTTCAGGACGCTTTGTCGTCAAACTGTCATTTGCACTAAAAGCATACTAAATCCATCGGTTATACTCAGAATAAAGCTGGTTTTATCGTATAAGTAATGATGCATGGCTGACATCAGAAATTACGTCATTGTTTATTTGTTCACTACTAGAGGTGTGCGGTTAGTAAAATTAACGATGTGCTGGAATATTGCAGTTTTTTGGTGGTTTAACTAATGATGAAAAAGTTGGCTTTTTTGAGGCTATTTGGCCGTAAATTAAGCTGCATTTGACCTCAAGGCAACAGAGCTAGTTAGCAACCCTCCTGCAGATGACGTCACAGTTCTGAACATGGCCGAAGTCATGAAAAGGAAAAAGTGAGTACTTTAAACCTGATTTTTAGGGTATTATGAATGATGATGTAATAGCAACCAGTAGGTTAACGAATATTGACAAATTAGCATTTGATTAAGCCAACTAGCGCTTTATAACAGTTACGTAAAACGATGCGACTTGGACTTTAAAGTGATTTAACACCAACTGCTTCACAGTAAACATCACTGGTACCATTTTGTACTTTTAGAAAATTGAAGGTAAGCAGAAAAAACTTGCTGTTTGCAATCATATTAAGCCCACAACACAGCACAATGTGATGTGCTGGTTATTAATTGTTTGATATTTTGACAGCAATTGTGCTAACTAACAACATTCGCTCCCACAGCAGAAAAAGCAGCTGTTAGTTACAAGAAGTCCAATTTAACACAGTGCTGCAGACTTCTACACCGCGAGTTACAAAAAATTACATCAAACTTTTGTTTGTATCTACGCAAACATCGACTGACATTGACTGACAGATTTTCAAAACTTACTTTACATGCAAACTCTGTGACAAATGTGCAAAAAAACGATCATTGCAGATCCCACCAAACCTCGAACATGTTGTTACACTACCTTGAAAAATATTAGTTTTGGTATTGTTTTGTGACTCTCGGTGTACAAATATTAATCTGAAACCAAGCATCTGTTAATCACCAATTACACAAGCAAGCACAAGCTAAGCATCAGATCTGTGCACGGCCTCAGTCCATTATGACGCTGCATTTCTTAAAAGTCAAAAATGAACTGACAGCACCATTCAAATCTTGACAGCTCCTCTGCATATAGCTCTGATTAATTTGGTCCAGTCAGTTGATTTTTCGGCACGGCCTGTATTAAATGAAGTAATTTCCAGTCCGTGGCTCGTGCACATGTCGGCTTAGCTAAGCACAGACCAGAGGCTTCACTGTAGACGCACAGCTCACTAATCACTGAATACCTGACAAAGACTCAATTAGTGCATCCGACCAATGACTGCTGTGACAACGACTGCTTGGATGCGGCAGCATTTTGTCACAGCACACTGACAAAATTGTTTCATTCTAACACCGAAAGTTACAAAACATTAAAACAATAACTTTATTTTTTGCATCAGTACACAAACGTGTCAAAACGCAATGGAACAGAACAGAAACGAAGTTATGAGCAGTGTCACACACCTAAAATTGACTGATAATCAAACTCAGATAATGGTGATGATGATGACGAGTCGATATGGTTAGTATTCGCCCACTCTTACAGCAATAAAAACAGTCACAAGTGTGCTAGATAAATTGACGTGACAGTGTAACACAAACTGAGTTAAACTTAGGTTACCAGACTAAACATGATGATGATATCACATATTTGTTAGCTAGTGGCACATAATTGTTTTTAACTTCCCTTTTTATGTTTTATTGCACATTATTGTATATTCTGTGTACGTAAATTATCCGCCTAAGTTAGAATGGATAGATGGATGAATAAATGAATAAATAAACAAATGAATGAATAAACTATATTGATGCCAAAGTATTACCTGTGCCCACTCTTCGGTTTCATCAATGACTGCTGAGTAGCTGCGGTGGTCAGTGGGTCTCGCCTGGTTCGGTCCCCGGCTGTCATGGCGGTGTGATACAACTGACGATGACGCCACCTGCTGACTGTCGGAAGAGTCCGATGCATCGTCCGAGTAGCAACTCACGCCAGTTCCCACGCACGGCATGGACGAACGCTTCGTTCGACCTCTATTTGATGATGCAGCACTCGGCCGCTGATCAGACAGGTGTGAATGTCCTTTCCTCACGCTGTAATTCTTACGCCTTCCCGCCACCGCTGCTCCCTTCGTTAGACCTGCACCAACGCCACAACTTTATTCACACTAGACATATTGCAATGTCTTTCGTTACTTTGTTCTTCACTTATTTTGGAGTGTTAAACTTTAAGAACTGTACAACATGCAAGATACATCATAAAGGCTACTAAAAACCCAAGACATATGCAATTGTCCACGTGTGGCCTCATCCAAAAAACAGATAAAACCAAAAACAGTCCACATCAGTTAAACGAATTAATATATTTTCTATGTATACAATAAATTAACGCTCATGACATCTGTTATCTGGTATTCATTTTCTACTTTAGTTACACAAGGTGGACTAAGATGTTTAGAGCTTCTACAACAAAACAAAAACTGTAACAAGTTGCACACAACAGAAATATCAATTTTTTAAAAATCTTTAACCATCGACTACTTCTTCACTACAATACATGCACCATCCTCACTATTTTAATACCGGTATTTAAAAAAATCAGAAGAACTGGCTTCAAAACACTAATAAGAAAAAAAGGATGCAAAAATACAGAACTGAAACATGATAAACATGCATATGTACCGAGACAAATTGCATGCAGACCACTGCAGTCAATTACCACAGACATACATTACAAAGTCACAAACAAAAAATAACACGAATGCACACCAGTCAGATTATACAAACGTCCACAGAATATTTAGAAACGAGAATAAAAAGTTGAAAAATAGTCAAACTGGATACGATTCTTAGCGGCAGACAAATTTCATTATTTAATTTCATTCTAATTCTAATCTGTATTGCAAAAGTTAGAAAACGCTGCTGCCACAATGCTAATCAAAAATTTTTAAAAAATACCAAAAGAATCCTAACATGCAACTACCACTAATGAACTGCCACTGCACTCACGTCTGCTGCTTTTATCTACTTCCAGACATTGCATAAAAACAAGTTTCACAAGACATATTTTGCTATATACTCATAAAAAGCAACAAAGAACGATCAATACAATCGTCTATCCTGTCCTACTGTGTGCTATGGTTTTTTTTCCTAATCATGCTAAATAAAGATAAACTCCATTTATGTTTTTCAGAGATGTTGCAAGTACCAAAGCCACAAGTACAAGTACAATACAAATACAAGTACCTGACCCTCAAGTACAAGTACGAGTACAAGTACTCAGGTCACAAGTACAAGTACTTAAAACTGACTATCAAGTACAACCCAAGCACTTGCTCTAGCTAAGGCCCAGTACACTGTGAGTCATAAAAGCCCCAATTTTTACTACATGTTAAAAAAGGGTGATCCAGTTTTAATATTTTTGTGGTACGAATATTCTGACACAACTAGCCATCAAATGATTGCTTAGTTTCCCACTTCACCCAATGTTTGCTGCTGTACTACCTGAGGAAAAACAACAAAATATTGCATTTTTATCAAAACTAGTATTACTACTTAAATAAAATAACACACAAAACACAATTTATCTAAAGTTTCGTCACTTTGACTAATAGTTTATCCATTGTCGTTTTTAATTGTCTACAGAAAATGTTGGTCCATTAAACGAACATATAACACCAAGACGCTTTCTTCATTTGTTGTCAGCTGTGTCGGTAATGTTTTGCTCCAGACCATTCCAGACGTCACCAGTCACTTTTTGAATTCATCAACAGCCCAGACACATTGCTGCAAGATGGTCGAACTTTTTAATTTTGATTTTGATGCAGAAATTTGGAAAAATCTACAACTCCGCTATATTGATGACCGGTAGCACAAGGCCAGCGAACGATTGCTATCTCGACAAAGGAGACTAGAAATAATTACAATAGCAATTGCTTGTGCGAATTTGGGAAAGTTTTGAGTGAAAGAAATTTAGGAGAGATTTTTCTCAGTTTCAGGGAAAATTGGCGATCGATTTATAGTTTATGGGAAGGATAAGAGTTTGGAGATTAACAAATATGCACAAAATCTACGGTCAGCGGCTACATATTACATGAGTCTATGTCTATCATTAACTGGTCACTTTTCCACACATATTACACACAACAGTCTCGGGGCTGGTCAAGTGCAATTTTCATGAACCAGACAGCATTATTTTACCAACAATATTTCACTCCTAAATCCCACTCAACTGACTAATGCGAAATTAATCTGTTATCAGTTACAACAAACTTCAGTAAGTTGAGTAACTGCTTCTGATAGCCATTAGATTTCAAAATTTTGCTTCACATAACAATAGATTTTGTGGCAGACTACAAAAAAGTTCATTTTTAAAAATAATCAACTCAAGTGCAGAAACGAACAATTAATAATTAATTAACCCAAAGGCTACATAAGAAAGCTGGCACAACTAAGGAAAAGCTAAATGGACATCGGACGAGATCTGTAAAACATGGAAACCACATGGGAAAAAGCCGAAAAACTGCTGACAGACCGAGCAGAACGGCATCAACGTGTGACCCAATGCATCCACCAGGATGCCGGTTGAACTAAAGTCAAAGACGAAAATGAAATAAGAAAACAATATGCTGAGACATACCAAAAAATGGATCACCATCATCGTCAGCAGAAGTCTTGTTGTCATCGGTGGTCTTAGTAACTGGCTCACTGACCGCCTGCAGATATTCCTGCTCTGTGATAGTTTCCATGTCACGCGACTCACGATGATGCTCCTTAGTAAGCCAGACATTAATCATTAATTATGATCTTACACAAGTCCACTAATGACCAAACTAAAAACAGCAAATAAAGGCCCAATTACCACACATAATGTAAATGGCAAAAATTAATAATTAGAATCATCAAATACTTGTCTAAAAGACTGAAATACCTCGGGAATTAACAAACATCATAACGCATTAGATAAAACAGAAAAAAAGTCAGACACGATAATTTACATAGGCAACATCAACATCACGTAAAAACTGTTTGTTTCTGTTAAGAAAATCTCTGTCATTCCGATGCGTTGTTTTAGTTATTAATGTTTTATTATGTGTCATTAATATTAATGACAATACTGATAATAATACTACTAAAAAGTTCAAATTAGGCTGCTATAAATAACTGATCCAACAGAACTTACGACCTCAGTGTCAGGTTGTTTACCTGTCAAATGAGACATCGTCTATCTGCATCTTCAGCAACAAGCTGAACTGAAGGTGAGTCGGTTGCTGTAACTCACCAGGCTTGAAGCTGAATGACTTCATTTGTGGCAAAAAATCCGTCTACTAAAACTAAAAATAAAGCAGCTATTATTAGTAAAACTGCACCTGTACTAATGTTTATTCAATTATCAGTTTCATTTGCAGTTACATTTAACTAAACTGTCACTGGTTTTTAAGTCAACAGGCTAAAAGAAAAAAAGCAAAAATATGACATCCTCAGAGATGAAACAAGAAAACCCAGCTAATGCAAAGGGAAACACACAATGGCGGTGCATGTTTGAAAGCCACTGCAAAAAAAATGTAAGCTCAAAAATCCCAGCACTTGAAATTCAACACAATGATTATGAAGGCTAGCGTTTGATTTGCACTCTCCAGAGAACGTATGCATAACCGGTCTCGCATAGCCAATAGCAATAAAACAACGACTTTTTAGGGGGTACCCATCTTTGATGACCTCGTAGGCAAGCCACTTTGAAGCTAGAGGGTCGGGAGTCAGACCATTTAAATCTACGTCGAAATTCGAAAATTTCGTATGCAGTTTGTACTGGTTTATCTGTAGTGATTTCAGCACAACTTGCTCTTAAAATGTGTGTCACAGGTCAAAATCGCCAAAAAGTTCACAAAAACCCCTACTTTGGCATTTAAGGTCATCCAAGGTCATTAGTTTCGGTGCCAATCAAAAGCCAGCATACGATTTCTTGTAGTGATTATTAGTAACCTAAACCATATCTCACACCGTTTCTGAGATATGGCAACTTATTGGCTAAAAATCGCAAAATTTTCCCATCCCCTCTCATTTATCATCCCTGCTCGAGGTAACCCCTTTCGAATTTGTAGAAAAGCTTTACGAATCCCGAAACTAGAGTCTTCTAGGCAGCCGCCGGTAAAGATATGATGATCCTAGCTTGCATCATTTTTGATCGATCCACCCGTGTGACGGATGGACAGATGGACAGACAGACAGAATTGCGATGGCTAAGAAGCGCTACAGCACTACATGCTGTCGCGTGTCAAAACTAATGACAGTTTAGTTAACTGAAACTGTAAATAAAAATCATAACAGAACAGACATTAATACTGGTACAGCAATTTCTTCATACCTTTGTGTTGGGGTTAATCTTCTGCTGTATGCCAAACAAGGCCGTGGTTGGGGATGGTGGTGGATGCTCCGGGGTAGAAGGTTGATCACAGTTTGCTGTGGGGCTTGATGGCACGACTTCTGATTGTGGTGACGATGCCTTTGATGTCACGTTCAACTCCGATGGTCGCAGATCACTGACAAATGATGCCGGTCTTGCAGAAACTGCTGTAAACGAAAAACACATCATCAAACTAATTAACCAAAACGTATCACACTAGTCAACAAAAACAATTCAGTACAATACAGTAATCCTCTAATAAAGTGTAGCTAGGTAGGTACAAATACTTAGATCTGCAGCAACTTTTACAGTTTCAAGCGACAGCTGAAAACATGCTATTTTAACGTTGTTTTTAACTCTCAGTTTTATGTATGCATAGAGACATTGTAACGCACCGCTGTCTTTTATCTTTATTGCAAATGGTGCACTATAAATGACGATGATGATGATGATGATGGTGATGATATAACCAGTGCACCGGGTGCAGATTAAACAAAAAGTCACAATGCAATGCAGCCTAACAAAACAGAAACGTCATCAGTAATCGCTTAAAATGTTCAAATGTGTTGTTCATCCCCAAAAGTTCGACCAGCAGACTGTTCCACAGCCACAGTCCTTTCGCCAATCTGTGTGCCATCGTAGTGCAAAGCATGCGACATACATACAAAAAAATACAAAATACAATCAAATGGAAAACAAGTATTTATAAAATGCAGTAATTCAAAAACATGTCATTCAAGTAATGAAATAAATTTAAAACAGTGGATGCCAGTAGAAGCTTCAGTAAAAGAATCTATTAATAAATGTGCACTTTAAGATATATAGTGATTAAACAAAAAAAACCTTTTTCTTTTTTTCCATAACTCAGTTAAATCAGTGAAATTTTCAGCAACTGTACCTGAAATAACACTAATTCAAAATACTAAAACCAAATTTGGCCATTATCTAAATATTCTTTGTCAGTCATGATGTAGCAATGACGTCATGAAATGCATCGTGACAACAAGCTAGCTCGTCTTAACTGTTGCCATCAGTTGCTGCTGCTTCATTGGTGTAGTTAATCTGGTTCACCGATAAAAACTGCTCATTGATGCAGCATGAAGCATCGTGGAAGGTATGAAATCAGGAAACTCAACCATCTTGTGATCTCTGTGCTGGCACATTGTCTTGCTGGAACACGTCTAAATCTGAGAACTAGTGTTGTGCGATACCTGAAACTGGAGCCAAGATAACGATACCGTATCAGGTATAGAGTATCGCGATACTATTGTGCTACCGGAAGTGCACATAAAATGTTAGTCTACAGGCCAATCGAGAAAGGGACAAAATTTTTCCAGGCCCCACAATGTTTGGGGCTTTGCCATCGCTCAAAAAATATACTTATTACCGTGCAAAACTTTGTCATCAGCTGCCTGCAACCATATAGGCTATAGCGCATGCACATTGTGTGCCCATCGCACCGAGGTTAGATCACGAAACGTCACAGTTAACTAGAGCTGCGCCATTTTGACAGAACACTCATAAACTCATGTTCAAATATATTACTAATTTGCAACACTGGCTTTAATGTGACGTGTTTTTTTCACTGCTGTCACACAGTGTGCAGTAGCTGTCAACAACAGAGCGAATGCATGGTATCGAAACAGGTATCGTCATGTCACAATACTTGGCGGTATCGTGGCACTGCGATATATCGAGACCTCTTCGATACTGGTATCGAAACGTTGGTACTCACGATACTTATTGAGGTATCAAAGGTATTGCACAACACTACTCATCATCATCATTTCTGGCAAGCACCACTAAGAGCACTGAGAACTGTTTAATGTATGAAAAAAGATTTCTGTACAGCAAGATGTTGACTTTCACTCTGGGGTCCACAGAGTGTATGCCAGCATGGCCCAGAACAGACACTCCAATGGAAATCAACGATGACTTGCCAACAGTTGGCTGCACTCGCAACAAATGAACAGACAAGCACACTACTGGTACAACAAACTAAACAATTTGCAGTGTCTACCAGCTGCAGTGTCAACATTGTTGTTGTTGTTGTTGTTGTTGTTGTTGCTGACTCTTGTCTGCGGCGTAACGTCATTATCAACTGTTGGCTGACTGTCAATAGACGCTGTGACGTCAGTGCTGATGCCATTGTTGTTAGCACTGACACATGTTACGTCATTGATTACGTCATCGGTCACGTGACCTATAGCAGGCACATTACATAATCTACAATTGTGCACAAGATGGCTCCCAAGTGGGCCTGTATAATTAACTATAAATGCTTTAAAATTACAAATAACGATGCATCAGTGATGGCTGTTGCCTTACTCGGAACAATATCTGAATGGATCAGCCGATCAGAAAAAAACAAGACAAGTTGAAGAACCGAGATGAGGAGTCTTACCAACATGCTTATATATGTGGCAAAATGTCTGCCACGGTGACATCTCGCAGCAAACAGAAATCGTTTCTAAGATGACAACAGCGGTTATCAAACATGCAACGTCAATAAATGAGTCAATAAATGGTGTAATTTGGTCAATTAACATAATGCATAAATCACTGTTTTAACGTAACCCGTGAGCTTATTCAAAGACAGTAAAATCACAGTTTGCAAATGCGTTATGCAACAGCAGTAAGACATAAACATTAAAACAGCAAAACTTCAAGCATTACTCAACATAGTGACCCATGTAGGCTGCCAATGCAGTAAACAGCCACGTCCGCTTCTGGAGTTCTATAACTAGGCTAACAGATGTTAAAGATCTATAAACTACTTATACAACAGTTATCAAAATTAACATTAATAGACATATTTGCGGAGCTCCCATAATAGCCAGATCAAACGTGGTAAACATCTGACATGATTCTAACATCCAACAGCATGTATAAGGGTCGTTTGATAAATAAGTTACAAAACAGCATCACTTTGTTAATTTTCCAAATATTACAAATTTGAAATAAATGTTTGGTAGGAAATTTAACTCTGAGTGGCATCTGTGAGTTTTATTACAATTTCATCATTGTGACGTCATTTCTAAACATTAAATACGGCGATATTGCAACCCACCAAAATCTTCCCATAGGGGGCATAACGAACGACGTACCATTATTGTTATATTGTTGGCAAAAAGTCTTAATGGAAACCATATTAGCTCTGAGTTGCACCCAATATATGGCAACAAGTGTTTTACAAAGTGAATAACAGACGTTTGATGTAAGAAAATGCTATGTGGGCAGAAATTTGCATTAGACACCAAGGTGCAATCAGTCGTTCGTCAGTGGCATGGACAGCAGCCAGCATCGTTCTTTGCATCAGGCATTCAGAAACTTGTTGACAGATAATACAAATGTTTGAACGAACTCAGTCAATATGTTAAAAAATAAAAAAATAATCTTTAGCATTTAAAGTGGGGATATTAACTTGTTAATTTAATTCATTTTTTTTCTTGTTCATAAGCTGTTTGTCACTTGTGAGTTATGATTGATTACTGGTGGAGAAAATAATACACATATAGAATGTGTTCTATGAACAGCTGAGGTCACAATAATGGCACCATCATCAAAAAAATTTCTTTACACATGTTCAAGATAAAATTCCCTACAAAACGTATATTTTGCATTTTTGATATTTCAAGAACTAACAGAATGAAGCTGTTTTGTAATTTATTTATCAAACAACCCTCGTGGCCACTGACCGAGTGGAGTAGATGAATTAAGATTCTCAAATACATCATTGGGAGACGTGTCGTCTTTCTTGTCAGGACCATCAACTTTCACCATCGTGGAAGACTGCGGCGGTTTCTTTCGTGGAGGCTTCCTTGGAGTGATCTTCAAACGACAGCACAAATAACAACTAACAGAAAAAAAATCTTATGACACTGAGTAACATTGCAGAGAACAGAGAGTTGGTAGCACTGGCAGCTACGACTGAAAGAAGCTGGATGAAAAATGACCTGACCTGGTGTAGTAGATAGGAAACTGAGCTTATTTCTGTAGTGCATTTGTAAGCAGAGCACTGATACACTTCTTCTTCTTCTTATGGCGCACTCTTCAAGAGCGTAGCCATGTCCACGATGTGGCACCAGTCCGCCCGCCCAGAAGCTTTTCTCCACGCTGAAGAAAAACCAATGTTCAGAGATCTCAGGTCTGCCTCCACCAAACGTAACCAGGTGTAACTGGGTCTCCCTGCGGGCCTTCTCCAATCCGGAGGAGGCTTGCGTATCGCGGCAGCAATGGCACGATGGTGATCTTCGTCAGGAGAGCTGCGGGCGACGTGACCGAAGAAACGGAGCCGTCTGCTTGTAGCTATGCTGGAGAGCAGCTGGTAATTCGAGCGGGACCGGACTTCATCATTGGTTATGTGGCGGGTGTATGGGATCCTCAGAATCTTGCGTAACGCCCACATATCAAACGCATCCAGGCGGGCGCACAAGTATTTTGTAGTGGTCCACGTTTCACACCCATACAACACGACTGGCACAATGTAGGTCTGATAGAGACGGATTTTAGTATCCAGTCTGATGCCTGATTTCCAAATTCTTTTTTCCAGCTGTTGCATGCAGGTCCGCGCCAGTCCTATCCGGCGAAGGATTTCGCCTCTGCTGCCACCAGAGGAGTCAATCATACTGC
>Ga0209367_1000234_pt1 | contig 46931 bp, 34 predicted proteins | sample WorMetLIZISLAND2_FD_187412 | JGI IMG/M metagenome (GOLD analysis project Ga0209367, IMG submission 187412) | Marine gutless worms symbiont microbial communities from Max Planck institute for Marine Microbiology, Germany - Olavius geniculatus... ... | reverse complement strand
CCTATGAGTTGCGGCTTTGAATCAAAGCTAAGATTGCCGGCGGCGCTGCACCCCGCATGTGAAGAGGGAGGGGACCGTCTGGCAGTTGCTAATTACTGTCAGACAGTGAATGGATGTTTAACAACACCGCCGGTGCTGGTGATGTGACAGTGCATGCCATGGTGAGATGGCGATTACATAATAGGTATTTATTGGAACAGTGGCGAGCAACAGGGATTTATAAATAATACCCCATTCACAGGAGGAAGCGAACATAAAGCCATAAAGCAAACTTAGAGCACACGTCATGCAGGCGTATATTCAGTACATTTGCTTCACGTATGCTTCCACATGTTAACATCCCATAAATGTCCATGGATGACGGTGGCGCAGCCGCAAGCGCTGCAGTATCACGTAGCCACTCACTGTGATGTTGAGTTATAAACTTGAGCCAGGCGTATTGGCGGGTGGGGCGGCAAGCGTGGCAAGGTCAGTCGCCGTGCATCCGGGGTTTAATTACTTGTTTGTAGGCCTAATCCAGGTGTCAACGGCGTTAGCTGTGATCAACCAACAGACTGACTGTGTGCGTTTCTACACACGTGTCTTGATTTTCCTCCCAGTCTGTCGGTCTCTGCCTGTCTGTTTACCTGACTCTGTCTATGCATGATGAAGTGCACCACCCACTGCACCAACCGCCACGCGCCGCGGTTAATCAAAGGGAAGAAGGGGGAGACAGCCCCAGGGCATACACAGCAAGCAGAGATGCCTGTATACGGCTGCTCACCCGGCGTGCTTTCATGTTAGCTGCAGCAGCGACCAGAGATGTGCGGATCCCAAAATTTTGAGTCCACATCAGTCCGTAATTTTCACCAAGGATGCGTGTCCGGGTATGCAACAGGAGCAAAATATTGGATCCACTGTCAGTCCGCGTCGGCACTGAATAGGCCTATTCTGTAAGGGAGGCCACTAGGCGCTAGCAGATTACAATACAACTTTCGTCGTGCCCGCTGTGACGTCACTACCGGTATCGGTATCGGTACTCGGTATCAGTATCGGCACAGGTCTAAAGTATCGGTATCGGTTGGTATCGGTAAATTCTGGTATCGGTCTAAGCCTAATTTTAGCAGTCGATATCTTTATTCCTCGAGGAAAAATAATGATAATGTCACAGCAACAGAACCTTAAAATACATGAGAATAGCAAAAATGAAGTTGATAATGATATGATACCTTCTCGTCGCATACCAAGTGACAGACATTTGTTGTAGCGACAAAACTGACAACGGTTGCGTTTGTTCTTATCAATCTCACAGTTGCCTTGCTCACGACACTCGTACACAAGCTCCTTGCGAACTGTTCTCTTGAAGAAACCCTTACAGCCTTCACAGCTAATCACCAAACCACATCATTGCAGTATATAAATTCACAAAGAGTTAAGTTGGGAAATAATAATAATAGAAGTTGCAATAACAAGCATTACGAGCTATCACTGCATGCAAATACCTTTAATGACAGTGCTACCCAGACCTCATGGATGAATTTAAATGGAGGGAAAGGGCAGGATGGGATGAAAAAAACAAAGGAAAGAAGAAAAAAACTTTTAAAAATAAGCTATTAAAATGTTTAAATATGACCTTGGCAAATGCTCGTGTGAGGTAGACACAAAGTGACGAATGAAATAATACTATACAACATGTAAATAAGATTCATCGTTGACACCTGTGGACGCCATAGTGCTTTCCACTTGCACTGTCTCCACACACGGCACAGATGCGTCTCACATCAATATCATTCAACATGCTTGCTGACAGGCTCATCTCAGAGACATGTAGCTCTGATGACGATAAACTTGGCTTAATGTCAGCTTCAACAGAATCACTTCCACTCGCTTCCATTACCTGATGTCATATGCACATCAGCAGCATGTGAATAAATCAATCAACCGATTCTTCAAATCTGACCACTATACAGCAGAAACACAGACAACGCGGTAATGCTAAGCTGACAGAAAGCACTACTAAAACAAATATGTAACATATAACAAAATAACTTGTTAGGATTGTACTGATGTGCACACATCAAAATTAATTTCTCTGATACGAAATTTGTACTGACGGTGTCCCCGAATGTTGACTGTTACCATTATCGCCTCCAAAGCTGTGGTCACGAAGCTTTGTAAACAAGCATATTTATCATTTTTTCACCAGCTACGTATACAATAATCCAAACGATAATACCGATTAAAAATGCACCCCAAGACAAGCATATAAAACACACACATACAAAACCAACTGTTTGTAAAATGCTTGTAATCAAAAATCTGACGAAATGGATCGTATCACACTTATATTACCCACTTTTAAATAAGTAAATTTCTGAGTTAACTGGACCGCAAACATGCCCTCAATATGCGCCTAAGACTTACGAGTTACTGACACGCTACAGCTATGCTGTATTGTCGTGTGTCTGTCCGTCTGCGGGTCACGGAAGTATTGTGGTTAAACGGTGCGAGATAAGGCCTGTTGTTGATCACTAATAGGAAATCGCATACTCCCTTTCAGATGAGATAAAAATCAGACTTTGGATGACCTGTCAGTACTGTAACAGTAACTAGACTGCAGCGCGTCTCCTGTGAACTAATAGGAAACGACGTTAATTGGAGACTGAAGTAGGCCAACACCAACTCATAATTATACTGATGATTTGACGGTACTATTTACAGGGCTCCTACTCTTTTTACGGAAAAAAATCCAGGACTTTTCGCGGACTTTCCAGCACACCCATTAAAATTTTTTCAGGACCTTTTCGCAGCCCACGAATAAATTAGAGCTGTCAAGCTGTAATTTTTTAATGCATTAATTAACGCTTAAATTAACGCACCCAGTCCCGTCGAGATGGAGAGTAAGAAGTAAATTACCCCGGGCTCAATTTTACAATTTTATACACATGTTGGGATGCCCATCAACATTACTGACAATAAGGAATGCTTTATCGGATGGGGGGATTTTGTCCCAGGTTGTCGTTTAAGAGCGGTGATTCTGTCCGGGGAAGTTATGTCTAAAGAGCATTTTGTCTGTTTACCACAGTTTATAGTTTACTGCCCAGACTCCACTGTTTAAATTTCTTGTGGACTTGCTACACAAGTCGCTATGTACAGCATGCATTTTGACATGTCACGATGTTTGTACATGGGTTGCAACACTGTCTACAGTGCATTAGGGCCTATACCCCGCTTGCACGATCAAGCAAACATCGAGCAAACAGAGCAATTAGAACACACGTCGTGCACATGTATTTTGAATGCGTTTGCTGGATGTTTGCTTGATCGTGTAAACGGGGTATTATGCCAGTGTAAATAAGTAATTGTTTATTTACAGTAGTGATGAAACGAAAACTAGTTTAGTTACTTGATTTCATTCGATTGTCATATAACCGCAGTTTAATGGAATATCTGAACTTTTGCTGCACAGAATTTAGTAACTAAATGAAATAAATTTACGCACATGTGTTAATTTTTTTAACCCGCATTAATTCTTTTAATGCGCATTAATTTACCAACGCATTAACGCGTTAATTAATGCGTCAACTGTGACAGCTCTAGAATAAATGTAATGTACTGGCACCACAAATTCAAAAGCAGGGGAAGGGGACTACAAGTAATCTGCGAGTGAAGCGAGCAGGAAAAACAGATTTGCATTTGCGCATATGAAAAATACGTGATTTTCAAGGATATTTTCCCAGAACTTTCCAGGAGGCATGGGAACCCTGTATTTATTCAGTACAACTTGCTGCAATTGTACCATGACAGTGATAGTACTCTACGTGCTGAAGACTATTTTCACTTCTATTATAACTTAATTTAGTCAAATATAAAGCAATTTGGAAAACCGCTACAGTTCACAGTGGTAATCGCTAAAAATACCACCCTGCCTAACATATCTCCAATTGGTTAATTAAATACAGGTATATCTGTACAGAATCACAACTTCGACAGACAGTGATAATGCAGATCGAAAAGCAACAATGCATTTTCAGCATAAAAACAACCCAGTCAGCAAAACATTGCCAAGAAAAGAATCATTAAACTTCGACTCGGACGAGCGACTCCAGTACCGACCGCAAACTAGGCCTAACCAGTACTACAGACCTAATTTACTGTCAACATCAGATTTCTAGTTACACCACTATAAGATAGACCTGCCAACATTGCAAGCTGAAATATAGGGAGAACATCATCTAGTGTGTAAACTGTCACGTACATTGTTACTAGTGACATTTCAAAATAAACATGAAACAGCATTCCTATAATGCCACAGTATTAACTAGATTCAATCTATCACATATCACAACCTGCAAACTGACTGTACATGGAATGCACAGAACTATCAATATTCTCAATATTAACAAGAATTAATAATAATATGTAAACAAGTATTTTACACTTCCAGTACAAATCAGTGAAACAATAATAAATTATCTACATGCCTATAGAAAGAATAAACAAAGCTGCTACTAGCCATCAAACATAGGTGAATATGCCCCTACCTTAACTCAACCCACGCAGACAGGTCAGTACACAATTTACAGGGTGCAGCAAAAAAAGTGAACCCCTAAAGTTTTTCGCTTTTTCACAGCAACTGTTTGAAATTTTTACTTGAAATTTTACAGATTTATTTACTGAAACCTTCTACATCTAACTGCCAAGTACAATTTGATTCTGTTGAAAAACAACAAAATTACAGACTTTTTAACATGACCGCCTACCGATTTTTCAGCATTCAAAAACGTTCCGGCTACAACATCAATTTAATAACATCGTTGAAACTACACAGTTAAATAATGATCAAATGCTAGAATTCCACTGTCACTGCAACTGCTCGAAGTGTTCACCACCAGCTCCAAGCTACAACACCAGCCTCCAGTCGCCTTATTTGAGAAATCTTTTACAGCCTTGTCAATCGCTCCCTGTGGCAGGTTGCCCCAGATAACCTGAAATGCTTCCTTAAGTTCGGCACTGGTTTTCAGCTTTGTTTTAAGCTTGCAGTAAGCCTTCAACATTGCACCCTATACGTGATAGTCCACTGGGTTTATATTCGATGAATTTGGAGGCCATTGGTCTTTTGTGCGCTGCACGGCATTGCGCGCTGTGTGTGCTGACGCACCGTCCTGCTGGAAGATGAATCTGGTGGGCAGCCGTCGATTGCTTTAAAGGAAGGATAATTTAACGATAATTTATAAACAATATAAATTGCTGTTTATCAAAATGTCACTGTGACGTCATCGGCAGTAACGTGTAACCAGTTTTTGAAAATTAAATAGCATTTTATCATAAACATTTTTGAACGCCAAAAAATCCGTAGGCGGTCATGTTAAAAAGTCTATAACTTTGTCATTTTTCAACAGAATCACATTTTACTTGGCAGTTAGATGTAGAAGATTTCAGTAAATAAAGCTGTAAAATTTCATATTAAAATCCCAAACGGTTGCTGAAAAAACAGCAAAAAAATTAGGGGTCCACTTTTTTTCTGCCGCACCCTGTACATACCCCCAAAGGAATGAAAGGCTGAGTTGAGTGAGTAGGGTTAAACGTCCCACCTGACACAGTATAGGTCATTTCGGGGACGGCCTTTCCAGGCAGAATGCACATACACATAATAAAAAAGCCGAGTTGTTGACCTTGGTGTTGGTTATATACTGATATAGCATATCTGTTTGCAGACATTCATCCATCCAAGTAGCTACCACTTAATCGCAACCCAACCAGAATACAAACCTATGACCTCTCGATCACAAGTGAAGCACACTAAAAACCACTGTGCCAAGAAGCCACTGAAAGTTAACAAAGGCTCAAAATTTCAATCTTGCCCCTAAATTACTCCAAAATGAAAGTTTTTCAGCTTAAAAATTTGCCTTTTTGAACCAAAATGTTCGAACATAAATTTTTCAAACCAAAATGTTTGGACAAGAAGAAAGTTTTACAATAGCCAAAAATTTGGAAGGGGGCAATAGCTTCTTCCCCCTCCCCCAAGCCATAACACCAATTGTTATAATCTGGAAGAACAGAGAAATCTCTAAGGTCAATCAGTAGTTAGAATGTCGGTTTGTGTTTCTTGACTTCGACCATGACGTTGTGAATATTCATCAGCTCGGAGCGTACGGGCAGACTGGCAAATGGCCGTTGAGACAAGACCTTGTGGAACCGATGGTAATACTGGATGAGTTGAGTTAGAGCTCCCTGTAATGAATGCACAGTAGCAAGTAGTGGTAGTAACCATAACCATATGTTTCTGTATTTTTTCGGTTTTACATGAAAGCACTTCCATTTCACTTTCTCTCCCATTTCAAACATTTTCAGTTCATTGTTAGTAGTAGACCATACCTTACCCATGCCTGTGTACATATGACCTTCGCTCTAAAATCACCAGCATTGCCAAGTGCCATTTTATTTTCCATGTATCGTACAAAGCATGTTTTTAGCTTTTCATCTTCTAAATACGTCAAACATTATTGTGCATTCCGTTTAACAGTCTGTTACTGTTAATGTCGCGAATAAAAACTAAAAAGAGAAAAAAACAGAACTAAAAACACATAACCCAAACCCAATATTTACACAAATTTAAACCAGCTGCCTTGCTATCATGCTGTTATTGTAAGTATTTTTGTTCTTTTCTTACTTATCTTACTTATGTCATATATTGCTGCAATATTTCTGTTAACAAATATCAGTGGCAGCAGTGGTGACGATGTAAGCAGAAGCAGTACTAGATCAGTATTCTTCGACCTGCATGATCTGTGTGCCATTCTTGAAGTTGGTGAAAGACCTCATAACGTCCTGGTTGATTAGCTCTATGGCTTTCTTCCAGTCACTGTTGAAGCCACGTACCAACAGAGTCACCTTCCCTGGACCACAAACAAACATCTACATAAATACAAACAGACAGACGGACAGAACGATGGATGGACAGACATCAGTCGAATCACACAAATATATAACCAAACAGAATACATTTCGAAGTCGACCATTACTTGAAGAATATGAGACAAAAATCTCCATCGTCTAGTTTTTTACGTGCAACAGCAGCTACTTGTGTAGCGCGTCTTAGCCATCGCAATCCTGTCTGTCCATCCGTCCATCTGTCGGGTGGATCAGTCAAAAGCGATGCAAGCTAGGATCACCAAATCTTTACCGTCGACTGCACAGAAGACTCTAGCTTCAGGAACTGTAAAGCTTTTCCATAAATTCAAAAGGGGTAACTCGAATGAGGGCACTAAATAAGAGGGGGTAGGGAAAATCTGCTATATCCAGCCGAAATGGCATTACCAGAGCGAGATAGTGGCGCCCTCTGGTGAGTACAAGTAAAACACTATACATTTAGCCGCAGGTCATCTCGCGCCATCTGGCGACTGATTATCTTTTACTGGGCCTTCTGTGAAACAGTAGAAAGCCGTACGAATGAAATCTATGGATGAAGTCTACCGATCACTAGCGTATGATGGTGCACTGTTGTTGCGCTTTACTCTTTGCATCAGCAGGGCTTTTCTTGTTACTCATAGTGCATATGAACTAAAAAAATGAGTCTTGGTTGTGGTATAATTTTTATTGCAAATTTCCTGGAGCGTGTGTCTGTGGAAAAATAATAATTTAGACAGTTGGCCAATTGTCAGTAAATTCATGATGATAAAAAGTACTGCATGCTGGCACTCATACTGCCTATGTCTACTACACTGTCTACAGTGACATAAAGTGTCGACAGCCCACAGGTGCACTCATGTGTAACCAAACAAAACACGGTGTATGCCACATGTCTGACTGTCGATCAGCGTGAAATGAATGATCAGAATCCGTCTAGAGTGAATAAGCTCATTCAGCACCCACTTATCAAACTCCAGAACGTTGTTTAACATAAACAGTCTACTGGATGATAAAGTGTTGATAACTCCAAACTGGTGCAAACAACGGCTTACTTTCCTGAGACTTGAGCTGATCCACGTTTCCACGCTCAACGGCAACCTCGCAGTCTTTGACAAATGCAATCATTCCACCAAAGTGAGGTTGCAGAACTTCCTCAATGTATTCATGAGTACGAGCCGATAGTAACTCCTTCAGACACTCCGATTCTTTCGAGTCGTCCGTCGTACGCTCCTGCCACGCAGTGGACCTTGAGGTCAGGTTTTGCTGAAACGAATGTCTAAATTATAGCCTAAAACTTGAGGTTTATTCTTACACTGAACTTAAAACCAAACCTTGGTCTCAACTTCTGATTTAAATCAAAAGCAACGTTAAGACCAAACTTAAGCCAAACTGGTAGTGGTGTGCTAGGAATTTCCAACGTCAAAACGATACAATTTGGAGTAGAGTCCAACCAACTATGACCATGAAAGATAGCAAAAAATGGCAAAATTACATGATCAAATTAACTGATTCATTCATTCATTCCTTTGTCCATCCATCAGTCCATCCACACATTCATTCAAACACTGTTAATACAGACTGTCCTTATACAGCATTCACTGAATTAAGTTTTTGTCTTTGAAGACTAACGTGCAATCAAAAAGTTTGTAGTTGTGGCTTCATTCAATAAGACTGTAATGCTGCTCACACTTAGGAGGAAGTAGCGAATGAAGCAGGTGCTGACTGTTGCCAGTGATCCGAATGAAAAGATGACTACAGCGTAAAAGTAGCAGCAACAATATGAAGTGACCAACTATAACAGTGACAAGTTCATGAGGCTACTAACCACAATAACAGCCAACATCATGTCGTAGTTATTGATGAGAAAGACAAGTTGTTCCTTGCGTTGTGGGAACTCAGCCGCCATTCGCAGTATAAAGTTCTCCACTTCGTTGAGAAGCTGTGACATCAGCTGGTTGACTCGTTCGCTGGGAAAACTCTCATTTAGACCGACGATTGCAGCGGAAAATTCAGCGTAACGACGAGTTATCTAACACAGCCAATGACAGTTGAAAAACACTCCAATACAAAAGACACAGCGAGTAGTAGGAGAGCAACAAAAAAGCTTCAACAGTGTGTCAGTGAAAGAATTTTGAAAGTCGACCATTACTTGAAGAATTTAAGACAAAAAACTCTATCGTCTAGTTTTTTTTATGCGTAACAGCAGCTACTGCTGTAGCGCGTCTTAGCCATCGCAATTCTGTCCATCCATCCATCCATCTGTCTGTCTGTGTGTCACACGGTTGGATCAGTCAAAAACAGTGCAAGCTAGGATCACCAAATCTTCACCGTCAGCTGCCTGGAAGACTCTAGTTTCAGGAACTGTAAAGCTTTTCCATCAGTTCAAAGGGGGTCACTCCAAACGAGGGTGCTAAATGAGAGAGGGGTGGAAAAAATTTGTGATTCTCAGCCGATAAGGCATTGGCAGAGCGAGATAGGTGGCGCCGTCTGGTGAGTACAAGTAAACACTATACATATTAAGCCGCTGGTCGTCTGGCACCCTCTGGTGACTGATCTTGTTTTACTGGGCTTTCTTTGAAACTGCAGCCAAAAGCGGTACAGACGAGATCTACGGATGAAGTCTACAGATCACTATCATACGACGGTGCACCATTGTTGTGCGTACCCCTTTGCATTAGCAAGGCTTTTCTTGTTGAATTTCAGATCAATATATATTATCGCAGGGTTAGGGTCAGGGTTAGGGGTAGGGTTAGAATTAGTTAGGGTTAAGATCTGGGTGATCTGTGGTGCCATACATCGATCGGAAGTTTACAAACTTGAACAGAGATCTGCCATCTCAGATGATCTGCGGTGATGTGTGGTGATTTACGGTGTTTAGACAGACCCGAAAAATGGCACTCCAGTTACTTCCGCACAGGGAAGCATTCACATCAGTTTTGGACTTTCTACCCATTTCTGTCTTTGAGTTACAAGCCCATACACAACAGCCAGACTGTCAGACAGACAGAGAGACAGACAAATAGACAGACAGGCAAAATACATAATGTGGCCTATTAAAACAGCTGGATAACAGCCACGATGAGAAGAAAAAAACATACGTAGTGAGGTCGTACATCGATGTGACCAAGTTTGTGAGGCTCGCAGTCACGAATGCTGTGCACGTTCTGCAGTAAGATGAACTCAAACCGCGGAAAAAACATCTCCAACAATGTGTCCCAATATCTGACAACAACAACAACGACGACAACTACTACTACATTACTACTACAACTGCTACTGCACCATGTCCCAAAATTAGCGACACCCCTTGCTTCGAATACAACTAATTCAGTTTGTAGTTTGTGGATTTCAACAAAATATCGTACACTCCACTATCTTAGCATTACTTACGATCGCACTGATTATGACATCCGCATCTTAACGTCTGTGCTCATTGTAACTTCCCTACGATGTCTGAGTTTGTTTACATCAGGGTTAAGTTCAATATGTTGTTACTGACTGGGTGAAGCAGTGGTGTACCTCCCTAAAATCAAGAGCTTGCATCGATGCCAAAAGTGGCCAATTTGAGCACAAACTTTAAAGACTAGTTCAGAATAATTGTCTCCATAAATGTTTCAAATTTTGTAAAAAAATCTGTCAGGTATTAACAATTTTACACCAAGTTACCTTTAGGTGTGTAGCTAATTTTGGGACTTGGTGTACATTATCCAGGGTTTCTAGATTGAGATAATTTATCTCCCAGTATGGAAATACTTTCCACCAACAGGCAATAATAAAACACAATCCTCAGCAAAGATCTGAACTCTCTAGTTATCATTACTACTATTACCACATCGATAGAACACTATATCATGTAACAAAAAAAGAACAAAAATAACAAGCAAATATGCTGGCCCAATGCCAACATACCATGCAGCCTTCAACCCATCAAAACACTGCAATGTTCAACTCTTTAACTATAACCCTGCAATTTTGAACAAAAAATTAGCAAACCAGTTATTCCTGCCGTGTAGAACCGTTCACGTCAATTTTAGTCTTTTACACTGTCTTCTTGTCGAGTCAGAAGCCCGATAAACAGACAAACAGACAGACAGATCTGTAATGCAGCTGCAAAATAACAATGCATAAGTTAAAGAACTAACTATCAGCAGAGAAGTCTGAGGCATAGAAGTCAGAGTTAAAATAAAGCAAGTTTCATGAAAGATATGAGATACAGTTAACTGCTAACTTGTCAAGGACGGGTGCATTGCGTTTGTGCATGATAACTTTGTATCGATGAATAATGTGAATGCACAGAAACAAAGCAACTGAGTCGTAGCATTCTGATGCATACGTGTCCATCTGCTTCTGTAACACACATTATCATGCAATGAAATCGCATTCTGTATGCAACGTTATAAATACAATACAAATTTGTTAAAATGGCCAAGAATTTGCAAATCACAAAATTTACCACTCCGCGTGGCTAGATAAAAGTCCCATGAAAAAATCACCAAGTTAACAAATTTAGGAAGAACTTTTTATAAAACAAAAAATCTATTAAATAAATATCTTTGAGGCATGATCATTATCATCATCATTTTCATCTTTTTCAAACAGCATGACAAAATCATAACTAATAGAAACTGTGTATCCTACAAACTTATAACCATAAATGTGAGAAATCCTACTGCACAACTGTCGGGAGTTATTTCTCTGCTAATAACAACACTGGAAAAAACAGCCAACACACACCATCAGCATAGATATGGTCTTTCCAAAGATGGAGTTGAAGAGATCAAACGCAGCAGCAGCAGTGACCATGAAGAAATCACAGACGAAGAGGTACTCACGACAACTGTTGTCAAGCATTGCATACTGCAGACTGCGGAACAGACTCTCGAATGGATACTGCACAAGTCACAGAAACAGATTAAAAATATTCATTTGTTCTGGAAAAAAAACAAATGATTAAAATGACTGCAGATGCTTGTCTCGATGTCGCTGTATCTATTTATAAAGTTTTTACTGACAGTGCATTAATCGAAATATTGACAAGAAAAATTTCAGCAATCGTCAAAATTTGTTAATGATTAATTGTGTGACTAATTGCAAATTTGAACAGTTCTAGCTAGAACTACATACTCGCTGTTCGGACTTCTGAGCAGCATGCGGGACAATGATTGGACCTTCGAGGTCGGTTGTCAGCACACTGCCTCGGTTGCCCAAGGTAAATATTGTAGAACGGTTCTTCAACGAAGTCTTTGTAGAGAAGAAACGTAAATCAGCTGAATGAAGATGATAACTCATGCAATGATCAGCAAGACACACTGATATGCTATCCACTATCTACAGCCTTTGAGATAACAGTGAAACTGCATCTGTCAGTGGCTAGCAAAAAAATATGGCTGACATTATAAGACAAAGAAAATATCATGCACTATGTAAAAACGTCTAAAACATAAGCAAACTAAAAATATGGGGCAGAGCCCAATGTGAGGCCGCCCAGCGCCGTAAGTCCGATGGGGGCTAAATTCAGGGAAGTGAAATTTACCTGGCAGCAAAGTCACGTGGCCCGAAGTCAAATGCAGCAGCATACGCAGAACGCGAATTGTCGACTTAGGGTGTGGCAACATCCGCGCCTGCAACTTGTTTGTTAGTGGACCAAAATTCAACAAATTTTTTTGGTTCAACGCGGAAGGGATGGCAGTCGATCAAGTTTGTTATCAATTTTCGGTATGTCGATCCACTCCAGATATATTCGCAGTCAAAGTTTGAAGTTGCCCGAAATCGCGCCAAATTTTGAACTTGGGTAGGTCAACATCTCCATCTATAACTTTTTTGTTAGTGAACAGAAGTTCACCAAATTTTTTTCTCCAACGCAGCAGGGATTGCTCTCGATGAAGTTTGTATCCCTTTGTCGATAGCATGACCGGTTCTTGAAATATTTGCGGTCAAAATCAAAAGTTGTCCTAAATCGCGCCAAATTTCAGACGTTTTTTTGCCTTCCCAAATTTCAAGGGGGCAGTGCCCCCCAAATGTTGTATATAAGTGATAATGTTCCCCTTATGGCCTGTCATGAGGCAAAGTTTTATGGGGTTAATCCTTCTACCCCAAGGTTATAGGCGCTAGTACGCTGAATTATAAGTCAATTTTTGACCCCCTTTAAAAAAATTGTTAGGGGAGTGGAGCCCCCGTCCCCAGTCGGGTGTAGGCTAGCAAGACTTGGATATTCTATAGCGCATATAAAAATTTCGGGGCGCAGCACCCCCTAGGGGCCGAAATATGGTATTCCGAAAAATTCGATTTCCGGGGTATAATTGCACTTCTAAATCTCCGTAATTAGTGGACCAAAGTTCACCGAACTTTTTTCGTTGAACGCTGGAGGGAACGCTGTAGTGCATCTGCACCCGGTTTTCAAATTTTGGATATCTCTATCCGTTTCGGAGATGTTCACGCTGAAAGTAGGAAGGTGTCCAAAATCAGGCCAAATTTAGCGTGTTTTGTCGCCCCAAAATTTTTTCGGGGACAGGACCCCAAATTTTCGGACAGGCATTTGTAAATTGAACATGCTTCCAACTATGTGGCAAAATTTCGCGGAAATTGGCCCACGGACCTCGGAGATCTTGCGATGAAAAAAAGAAGAAGAAAAACTGTTGTAAAACATAAGCCCTTCCAGGAACTACCGTTCAGGGCGGCCAAATGATGTTTGTTTCAAACTTTATTCAACATAACAATAAGCAACTGCAACAGCATCTAACATATTAGCAAAGGATGTCTACAAGTTCAGTTCCTAAATAACACAGGCAATAAAACTGTGATGCAGCAAGCTGTTAGTTCAAAGGATATCTCGCTTGGCAGTGTCTTCTACCCCCATCAAGTCATCTTGGTCAGGCACCTCGTCATACTACAATCAACAAACACACATACACATATGCTGTCAGTTTGGGTTTAAGCGGGCCGTGATTTCACAAATGCTCCAGGAGCCTATTTAGAAACATTTGTAGGTCAAACTTGCAAAAAATATAAGAAAGGTCAGACTTACAAAAATCTTCACAAAAAATTGATTCACAAAATAACTGAACAAAATTTAACTTATAAATTGAATTGGTTCACACAACATGTTGCTGTTAACTTTTGTCACCATTCTCTTAGCTGGTCCTCAATAAATGTTGCTACTGTATTGCGCTAGAATATGTTGTACCTGTAGTTTAGTGAGTCTAGACAAATAGCCCTTGAAGTGGTAGTAAATCTTGTTCACTGTGCAAAAGTACTATTTCACATAGCATGATAGCAGCATGCTTCATAACCTGTAGCTTAGTGAGTCGAGTCAAGTAGCCCTTGAAGTAGGAGTAATAGATCTTGCTCATTGTATCAACGTATTCGTCACGAATCTCCTTTGCAATCTGACGTTCATGTGTCAGCAGAAATTCAGTGAAGAATCTTCACATAACAGAAATTTGTCAGCCACTACTGACATACTATGCAGCAGCCTATCGAGCATGCCTAAACAGGCACAACCCTAACCCTGATCCTAGCCCCAACCTTTGACCTGTTGAGATGAAAACTGGCATATACCAGTCACTCCTCCCTAAAAAGCATTCACACCAATTTTGTTTTTTTTTCTATTTCTTTTCATTTTTGAGTTAACAGCCTGTCACAGACAGACAGACAGACCTGTAACATGACCTATTAGGATGGCCACATAATAACAAATCATGCACTTTGTACTGTTAAAACAGAGGAAGTAAAAAGTGTGCAGATTCACACACCTTGTAACCCAATCATTAAAGACCAGCGGGAGATAAAATGTTGCATAAATTAAGCAAAACACAACGAAAGCAGCATTTTCCAACTGGTTTCATGTAAAATGGAATTAGACCAACTACGGTTGCTCCATGTTAGATGATATTAATCCCCGATAGCTTACAAGCTACAAGCAATATAACAACCATTAAAATCAGGCAGTGTGCATATGTCTCTATGATTCTGCATGTTTGCCATGACTCTTTCTGCCATCTGCGGTCCACATATTGATAGCACAATGACAAGTGAAAATCAACAGAAAGTCACAAGCACATTGTCCACCAGCTTGTTACGTACGACTGTCAGGTACCTGAACTTGAGCAGAGTGTTCTGTGAGACTTGGTAGTTGGTCATCGGCTTGCGGAACTGGTAGATCTTCGCCAGCAGAAACTCCCTGATTTTCTCCACTGCCTGCCAGCAACGTTATACAAACAGCATGTACAGTGTCAGCAGGTCAACTCAGCCTGGCCATCCTTCCATAAACAGGTGCAATGAATATCAGGCACACACAGATCAAACAAAGTACATCAATGTATGCTGCTATGTAATAATAAGCTGTGAAACTGATAAGATCTTCACCAGTAGAAACTCCCACATCTTCTGCACTGCCTGCCAGCTAACATCAATCATTATGATAATGGTAATGATGGAAAAAATAGATGAATATAGGCTGCTCTGTACAGATATGCTGGTATTATGCAGCAATTATTTTAGAAAAAGCTAAATGCAGTACAGTTCACACACAATTGTGGTGACTGGTGACATGAGTTTTTTTTGCCGCAGGACCAAGTGCACCATCTCAGCTGCGGCAACTACTCAGCTACAATAACTTCAGATGCTAGCTACAGACATAGTTTGTTCTACCACTGACAGGCCACAACACAACGCCGCTCATTGTGACACCGACTTCAATACACAAATAATTCTACTTACTTACACGATCAGTCAATCACAACATATACTGTGTAATGTAACTAGCCTATGTGTCACATGGCAAAGCTAACAGATCAGTATGTAATACATAGTGTGACCAGTGGCCAGCTATCATATCAGTACCGGTATCCTGTGTCACGTGACTAGCCTATCAGATAAGTGAACACCGCATCAATGATAATTCCAGGATTCAATCTATACCAGGTCAGTCACACAGGAAACAAATATGAAAAAACTGCTTGCATGTTGTGAAGTAATAACAAATGTCGACCGACAAAATTTAAAAAAAGTAAATTTAAAGAAATTACTAAGTAAGCCTGCTATACTTATGATGATCATGATGCTAACAATGATGATATAATAACAAGAAATAAGAAACTTACTTTGATCTTAAGTTTATCGAGGACATCTTTGACATCAAGACATGAGCGTGCATCCTTGAACGACTGTTCTTTGACAAAGTTGATCTTGTGGTTGAGTTCATGCAACTGCTCCACAAACTCGCGCTCCATCACCGACGTCTCGAGGATATGTCTTCAGACATCAACAACATTACCAACCACAATACTCACAAACGATGACAGAACCATTGCAGCTGACTTCTCTCTTTGAATAGTTCATAGCTTGGAACAGTAACAAACAAGCTCACCAATAGACAGCATTCTGAAATTAATGACTGTTTGGAGGATTACAGGGAAGACTATTAGAACTACCATTATTTCTAATTATATATGGATGCGTATAATGGAGTTCTTACAATTTTAGGTTTAGCTCGTGTTTTGTGTTTCTGTAAAGGTTAAGGTTATACTTTCTGTTTCTTTATTGTAAAGGTTAAAGCTACTATTCCATTATTATGTGTTTGTGTGCATTCTGCTTGGAAAGGCCATCCCCGAAATGACCTATACTGTGTCGGGCAAGACGTTAAACCCTACTCACTCACTCACTCACCATAAAACTTCGATCAGAAGCCCTTGTTTTCTATTAGTACCAACAAAGACATGAGACTGTGTAATAATGCAATAAATATCTGGAATGACTATAGAGTGTACTAACGTGATCATAGAGTCTGGAATGACCATCTCATCGACAAACTGTGAGAGTTCGCCGCGGACAGCCTGTCTGTTCTTAAGCCGTTGGTTCATGGCAACAGACTGTTGCTGTAACGTCTGGATCTCAGAACTAATGCTACTCAGATCTGTCTGAAAACCATTCAGCATCTGTTCCATTCTCTACATACCACAACAGAGCGATCACTATTAATAATAACTTAGTATTTAATAATTAAGTTGATCAGTTGCAATATTTTAACAAATTTTAGTTTCATATTAACAGAATAATAATAATATAGCAAACTAGAGATGCATGTTGCTACAGAGTGTACCTAAATTAATAATAATAATAAATAATTTACAAAATGATAATTAATGATACTTAATAACTCTAGAATTAAAAATTAACTTGCAATAGCTACTGATAGTGATTTAATAATATTTAATGATTAACAATCATGTTAACAATTTGCAATAAGAAAATTTGTAATATTTTTTACTTTGAAAATGAGTAACAACGTTTTCTCTGAAACTAGACAGAATTAAGTATTTGCATTGATCACTAGAAGTGATCAAAGCTCTCAAACTTCCTTCAGAGAATGGTGCTGCCATCTAGCGAACACAGACAAGCCTCAGTTCACGCTAAAGGCATAAAATCTTGAATGATCCAAATACACAAAAAAATCCTTCCTGGGCCAGGCCTAACCCTCCCAAAATTTCATCAAAATCTGTGCATAACTTGTGAGTTATCTTACGAACAAAAGAACAGACCCCAAACCATCACCACTTCGCTGAAGATAATTGATAATCTGATAATTAATAACTGAGCGAATAACTGGCAATAACATTTATTGTATTTTCAATTACAAGAATGAACAACAGTGCTGTAAGTTAATAGAAGCAGAATTAAATGAACTTTCCTGCAGACTATACCAAGACTAATGAAGAGCAACCAATGAGATCAATGAAGTTGCTGGGAATCACCTCAAGTATCTGATCACAGGCAGCAATCTGCTTGTGTAAGCTGGCAATGTTCTGACTCTCTTTTATATCTTCAATCACTCCAGTCAGGAAATGTATATACAATTGATGCTGATAGACATTCAGTGCAGAAAATTAGGAACAACAAGCGATGCACATAAAACTTTAAAACAGAAGTAATCAATAATGTATAGAATATTTAATGAAATGGTTTGATAATACTACCTTGGAAAAATTCAATAATTTACTGCTTATTGTCATAAATCCTGTAATATTTCCTAGTAAAGAGCAAAAGCATCCATGACAATGGCAAATGTGAATGATAACCAACAGCTTTAGTCCTACAACTTTACCAAATACTAAAGTTTACTATTCAGCTCTTTAAAAAAATAATTTAGTCTATTATTAAGCAACATGCAAATCCAACACAAAGTTGATGAAACAATATTCAAACAACATTCTGATTGCTTCAGATGCTGCACAATTCGGACAATGTCTTATCACAGTAATCAATCGTAGTTAATCCATTCAGTACTCATGATAAAGCATATATACAAAAGATACAGTCTTGTATTGAGACGTTTTCTACTTCCAACAACTCGGCTTCTACATTTTTAGAATACTGCCGCAGGTCGACACCCTATCAGGGGACACACACACATATCATGCACTGATAATGATAAACTTTTAAATACTTAAGACACCAGTCATTTTTGGAAAAATAACTAACACATGCAAACAATAAATAACAGGAAAAGTGACAGCTACTTTGCTATATAATAAAGTGGTACCAGTATTAACACAATCACCACAGTTACTAAACAAAAAATAGGTTGATAAATATTAAAATCAATGATGGATCGATCCAATCATTATCCACAAATCTCATGCCAAAACATTTTGTTCAGCTATGCAGAGCAAATTCAGTAGAATAATTCACTAATAACACTATGACAGTGTTAGATTACGACAGCACAATGTGTTGTAGCAATATAACACCGTTGACTAAAATGGCAACTCACAGTTTTGAGAGCCTCTTTGACAATGTCATCTTCCAGGTTAGCTTGGATGTAAACTGCATCACAGACACCATCATCATTAGCGAGCAAGCAAGAAAAAAATGGACGAAAAACAACATGACAAAGTTACATGCAAAAAAGTAACTGCGGAATTTCATTAAGCCAAAGCAGACAAAAAGGTAAAGATACACAAGGGGTGTAGGCAGGGCACCTATATCTCTTTCTATGGCCGTTAAGCCTGTACGTGGATAAACCACTGAGGCAGTGACGCATGGCCAGTGCGATGCCAGACCTACTGTTGCCTTCCTAGCTGCAGAGCATCACTACCCCTTGGCTGGTACCAAATTATACTGCTTGGCGACCAGAGGCACCTGTGTGTAAACAACTTGTCCAAAGTTGTTACCTGGCAGCGCACTGGGTGAGAGTCAAACCAGCATCCCAGCAACCTTGCCATCACTAGTCTAACATGCTACAGCTACAACACCAAGCCACACATGCAGACAAAAAAAACAGACAAAATCTGGTGAGAAGCCAAGAAGATACCATCAGTTTCATCAAGCAGATAGTCATCAGACGTAGGATCCAGTTCACCAAGATTCACATCGGAACTCTCAAATATCTATGACAGCACAACACTAATGCATCATTTTTAACCCAGTGTTCACCCAATACTGTCTCTGACCACAATAACGAGCATCAAAATCAGTTCCGGCAATCAGGCAATTAATAGATATACTGCATAAACACTGGCCTCTCTATTTTAGCAGCTTAAATACTACTCAAAGAAATATATCAAAACTGTCATATTAATGATGTCTAGCTTTGCAAACATTACCATTTAAATTTCTGACATACGCAAAAAGATAGAAAATTTCCCCTATTATTTGCTTGACTGAAAATGCAGGTGGGTTCTTGCATGCATATATGTTCTGTGTTTGCTGAGCTATACACTGTGTCTCGAAAAAACATCCCCGACATTTTTGACTGTAACTTAAACCAATTATCAGATTTTGATAATTTTTGGTACGAATATTCCTGACACAACTTGGCATCAAATTATCATTCTGCTTTTCACCTCACAAAATGTATGCTTCTGCACTGCCTAGGGAAATCAGATCAAGCGAAATATGTGTTGAAATAAACAGAAAACCTGAAAAAAAACATCCCCAACATTATCAATCGTAATTTAAAGAAAGATTAGCACATTTTAATAATTTTTGACAGCAATATTTCTGACAGCAATGGCTATTAAATAAGTGTTTCAATTTTCACCTCAACCATCGTCTGCTTTTGTACTACCTGCGGAAATCAGACCAAGCATAATATGCGTTAAAATGAATGAAAAAACATCAATAAATTCCATCTATCCTAATCTGTGGACCCCAACAACCGGTCTATTACAAGGTTTGACTGTCACGCAGCAGTATGTCTACCAGATAAAGTTTAGGAATGTTTGTGAAGTCAAGAAGTGACTGGTACAGCCTGGATTGGTCTGGAGCAAAACATTATCGATACTACTGTCAGTGAATGGAGAGAGCATCTCCTTGCCTGTGTTGAACACTTCAAGCAATTTTACTGCAGGCAGTTAAAAATGAACAACTGGATGAAATGTCAGCCAAAGTGTCAGAAATGTGAACAAAATGTGTTTTACGCGTTATGTTAATTAAGTAATCATATCGCACTGGATAAAAAGGTGATATTTCGCTGGTTGTGTTTTCCCCAGGCAGTGCAGAAACAAACGTTGGGTCAGGTGGGAAACTAAATATTCATTTGATGGCAAGTTGTGTCAGAAATATTCGTACCAAAAATTATCAAAATCTGGTAATTGGTTTTCAAGTTACAGTCGAAAAAGTTGGGGATGTTTTTTTGAGATACAGTGTAAGTGTACAAGAAGGTTACATGTACGATTAGCGTTGTGGACTTGTTGTCAAAGTTTCCGTTACGCAGCATCACTTACTGAAACACTGCAATACAACGCTGTTACATACTAAAATATACACTTCATTCACAGAAGCCAAAATTTCACTTACATCGTCGTTTGACATGTTTCCCGCAGTCTCCATTACTACTACAGTAGGCGTGGCAGATTAGATTTTTAGGGGAGTGCCACAGGCCGTAGGGCTGGGCAAGTTATAAAAATTACAACAAAGACTAATTCAAAGTAACTAATCGAATTTTTTACTAAAACCACAATAATATCAAATTTTACAATTGTTGCCATTGCCGATTTTTGTATGTTTCAATTATTACAATTTTAGTTTTAAGTATGATGATAGCGTATTTCCATGCAGTGAATGAAAGCTGCGCAGTCCCATTCCACGTCTCACAGTTACAGGAACTAGAAGTTTCTAGAAGTTTATTTTTTAAACCATTTGCACTGTCACTGTTTTTTTATAGCAAAACTGAGCACACCAGCTAACCGTGCACACCAGACTTAAGTGTTAGAACTTTTAACTTATTGAAGCTTGCACTCAAAAGAATAACAAGAAAATTTATAAGAATATTATCTCGTTGTGTTACTTGCATGTGGTTACTTCGTTAGCATAAAGCGGGCTTTTTATTGAACAAGAAGTTGAAGCTTAAATAGTGATTAATAGTAACCTAGGCCCTATCTCGCACCGTTACTGAGATACAGCGGCTTATTGACCAAAAATCGCAAATTTTGCCCATCCCCTCTTATTTAGCCTTCTTGTTGGAGGTGACTTCTTTAAATTTATAGAAAAGCTTTACGGTTCCTGAAACTAGAGTCTTCCGGGCAGCCGACAGTGAAAATTTGGCAATTCTAGCTTGCACCTTTTTTGACTGATCCACCCGTGTGACAGACCGCGACGGACGGACGAACAGACAGACGGACAAACAGACAGAATTGCGATGGCTAAGACGCGCTGAAAAAAGTAGCTGCTTTCGCGCGTAAAAAGTGGAAAGTGACAACAGATGCTAAAATATTGCTGACATTTATTACCACCAAATATTTGTGTTTAAAGTTATATTTACATTGTAACATTGTAACATAATGTGATTTTACATGTAAATATACAAAACATTTTGTTGCTTTTGGTCGGCAAGATAAACCAATAACTACTTTTTTTACACAAGTATCGGCATCGTATCGAAATTGATGTTTTGATATTGACCCATCATTGCCGATGACGAACATGCTCAAACATTATAGGAATAAAATATCGGTCTCGCAAGCTACCTGGGAAAAAGAAACGACCGCCTCCTTGTTTATTTTTGTTGTCGGCCGGAAGCAAACGAGCTTGTAATGGATAGCCACTGAATGGTGATTCATGTAGTATAATCTGGCTCAGCTGGTGAACGCTCATTGTTTGCGTTTGGCGTTCGCCGTTATTAATGTCGGATGATTAGAAGTACTGGCGTCTGATAGGCGACGGTTTCGTGGTTGATTCGCTACGCGGCGCTATGTCAATGTATGGCAATGGCTGCAGGATTTCTCGGCCTAATATTGATGCTGGCGACTTGACCGCTTCTGCCGCTGTCTCCGGGTCACGGTCTGCGTCTGGCGCCGTCATGGACTTGGGGAAATATCGGTCGAATGTTGCCGGTGAGCTGAGTCGAAGTAGTTCTGGAACGTCACGGGGTACTGACCAGAGTGAAGTCTCAGACAGACGGGAGGCTGGCAAAGATGATGTCATAGCTACCAGAGAAGTTGAGGTAGTTTTCCCGTTTATCTGAGTTGACATCATATTTAAGTTCATGCCTAAAACAGAATTGTAAATACTATGATATCAGTAGTACAGAAACATTTTACTAATATGGATAATTCACAAACTGAGCACTATGAGGCCACAGCAGACATCAGCAGGCCATAAACTGACCTCAGTGGAGCCGCAACTGACCAGAATGGATCATAACGATGGAGAAGGAGAAGATGATATACAATATGAACGGGTGGCAGTGAAGACGACAGATAAAATGAACGGACAAAGATGTCGACGGCCAAGATTGACGACTGGCTGGCAAAGAGGAACGGTTGATGATGGCCAAGTTGAACGAGATAAGACGACGGGAAACATAAGGAAAGTGAAGACCCTGGCAAAAACGGATGTTCGTTCGTTTTATTCGTCATCTTCATCGCCATCCAATCGATCGTCTTCCACCTCATCTTCTCTATCGTTATGATTTGTTGTGGTCAGTTTTTGGTCTGTTGTGGCCTTGTTGTGGTCCATTGCAGTAATTAGTCATACCAGCTCGTAACAGCAGAAGAGCTGTGATGGGTTAACCATAATTGTTACCTCAAACTTGTGCTGCATGTTGACTGATGACTACGACTAGTGGACTCTGTGATGAGTTCATTGGTTATCTTTCTCTGTGCTCTCTGGCTTCTCTGTATTTTAAGTTCAGGGTAGTGACCAGTTTGAAGTTTTCTGCCACTGCCTAGTGATAGCATTTAGCTCGTATTCGTTTATGTGTTGTACTGTCTGTTGTTTCCTGTGCCATATTTCTACTGACACCAGACCTCGAATCTGCCACTGTATATATTTTCAGCCACAAAGCATCATGGAAATTTTAAGCCATGCTGACTTGAGCTGTATTTCAGCTGCAGAAAATGTGACTTATGTGACTTATGTCAGCTGACAATCCATGTATTATTCAGCGATGCACAACTTGGCTCGATTTTAACAATTTTGCCTTTAACTGCAAATATCATTCTCTGGAACATCTATCAAGTTTTCGATGGTCATAAAACTACAGCCCCTTTCATGTCCAAGCAGAAAATTGGTTAGTTGTTGTCCACTAACAAAACAATTTGAGTTGCTCATTTTGACCCACGCAACTTTTTCTGAATATTAGAGCTGTTGAAGTGTTAATTTTTTAATGCATTAATACACTGCGTTAATTTTTTAAACACATTAATTAACGCGTTATTAATGCACCCAGTCCCATCGAGAGGGAGAGTAGGGTGGGTAAGTTACCACAAGTCCCGCGACGTTTGGGGGTTCTGCCTGTAAAATATAGAAAGTTAGAAACACATTTTAAATGTATAATCAACAATAATTGTCGTCAAAATAAATATTTATTTACAGTAATGATAACTACAGTTTAGTTATTTGAATTCATTCGATTGTCAAATGACCACAGTTTGGAACTTTTGCTTCACAGAATTTAGTAAATCAACATTAATTTACGTATGTGCGTTAATTATTTTAACATGCGTTAATTTACTAATGCATTAATGCATTAATTAATGCATTAATTTGACAGCTGTGCTGAATATGGTATATCAGTATGCCTGATTGGCCTTTTTCTGATGTTCAGGAAGAATAGAAACCTACCTGGTATCGAAAAATATTCATAATGTAGTTTTAGTTTGATTGCATGCAATTATATTTAGCAACATGTCACCTGATGTATAATGATATGAATTAATGCCAAATGCCAACATTTAGTTCTTGAAAATTAATGTTGGCATTTCTTGAATGTCCTTGAATTTTATTTCACGACTACAGTGGGAACCCCTTTCATTGAATTGATGCAAACATGGGTATAAAGCAGTGTACTAACAATATTTTATGTGTATTGTTTGTGACATATTTGTAGCTACAATAAGATAGATATATGATGGGTAATATAGCTTTAGCTTACTGTAGGCCTAGTTCTCTTCAGTGTTTGTTTCGTGAACTTGTGAGTGTGACTGCATAACTAGAGCTGTCAAGAGTCTGACCACCTAAGCTCAGTTTCCACTACTGCTTGTTGTACAGCATGTTGTGCAACGCATCTGCAGCAGATTGAAGTGGAGTTTGGCTAGCACTGCTGGTGCTCAGTGATAGCTGGTACAAAGCCATTGTGAGTTGGTTGGTTGGTCATTAAGCACAGTACAGTATATACAGAGCTGCTATAGTGCTGTAGACTGCTGGCCAGAGGTATGGGCTGGCCACCAAGAGTCACTCATGGCTCTCCTCTCAGTCAATCAGGAAGCCTTTGTTAGGGATGTTGTGGGCTGGCTGGCGTCAGCATTCAGTCACCCAGACAGAGGTGTAGGCACTCAATCAAACTACAGTTAGTCCAGTCTGTCGGTCATAGCTGGCTATTGTACTGGCGCTACTGTATAGAGTACTGTTCTGTCTGGGTGGCTGGCTGGCTGTGGGGGGAGCTGTCTGTTCACTGACTTTGTCAGATGATATCAGCACAAACTAAACTGAGTGTTGAAAATCTACTGAGCTAATTAAATTGCAGTTGCTGCATTAAGTGAGAGTAGTGACTAACATCACTGTTCTTTAAGTACATTAATGATGTTTAGCAGTAGTCATTTTTTCCACGTTTATTTGACAGTGTCTAGGAGTGCTTTCCAGAACCCCGTGAAAACTGAATGAAACCCCAATCCTTAAAACCTAGTTCGGTTGGGCTTTTTGAATAAAATGTGTTTTTTAAACTTGACAGCGTGATTGTATTTTATTTTTCAGTGTGTTGAAGAGTGTATGATATGATATTACATACATGGATATCTGGAAATGCTTATGGTTTTTTTTTCTCATTTCAGTTTTCGTCTAGAGTCAGTTATCATGATTTTTTTGGTTTTTAGTTTTCTGGTCTCAGTTCTCTATCTTTTTCATAGCCATCTGTTTCAGGATTTTAAAAATATTTTATATAACATTACTTTCACTTGAGTTTTTCTCATTTCATTTCCATTTAAAACATTGAAAAAATTTTAGTTTATGCCAGTTTGTGAATCCTTTATCATAAGTGAGCGAGCATCATTGCTGCTGGTTGCTGTTGTAGTACATAAAGTCATTTGTGGTGCTGGGAGACGACCAGCCTCAGAAGACTGAATACATTCGCAAATATCTGCTGGATGCTGAGGTGATTTGTTGTTGCTGATATTTCTAGAACTGGCCATCAGGTAACTTCCTCACTGAGCACTTAGATCCTTCGGTCCCTGACTGGTCATTTGGTTGGGTAGCATTTCGCCTAATTTCATTTCGCTTAATCCCATTTCGCCTAATCTTTTTTTTTGATAGGCGGACCAACAACAACGACTTGCTTTGTCATTTTTTGCCTCTTTGACAAGCTCTGTTTTGTCGTTCATCATTTTTTCTGTACCATTTTTTTGGCCAACCATAAGTAAATATACGACGGGTGTCATCTCATTTCACCTAATCTCATTTCGCGTCGTATACTTACCCTAACTCTAACCTTAGTTCGATTTTGGTTGGGGCTCTGCAGTAGACTCAACTGGAGGAGCGATTAGGCGAAATGCGATTAGGCGAAATGAGACGACACGGGTCATTTGTCAGCAAGCTTTCACTGTCTGCTTAAGTCATTTTATTTGTACAGCCTTTATATCGCAGCAGTTGATTCCTTTTGCTTGAGGTCATCGTGGAACGTTGACTGCCACTATTTCTTGGGTGTTGAAACATCATTTTCTACAACTTCCCTCTGTGCCTGATTGGTTGGCCTGTTCTGTGGCAGTCTTTTGTGTAACAATATCGTGCACTCATTTTTGTTTGGTCCACTCGATCATTCAACGTAATGATAATAGCCCTTCCATGAAACTCTGGTGATTTTGTGCTGATTGTGTTACACATCAAGTGACTTAAGTATGAAATATGATTTGTCTTTGACCTGAGTCTAACTAGAATTAAAGTTGTTGCTTTTGACACTGAGTCACTGACAGTAATTGCTGATGGCTGTGAAAGACAATGCTGTTATTACGAGTGTTTGCGATTTTGTGCATGTGTGACAGAGTAATAATGCCAAGACACGACTGGTTCAGCTGGTGATATCTTTGTCTGGCATCAAAGTCTCTGATCTCTCTGGACAGGTAGTCTTGTTCACTGCCACTAAGCTCCTTATTATTAGGGCCCACAGTTTGAAAATGAAACGCCTTCATGAAAAAGTTACGATTATTAAAGATAAATTCTGTGAATTCATTCATGACATGTCGTGAGATAATCCTATGACATTTTAAATACTGAGTTATGATAATTTTATGACGTATCTTATGACATGTCTTACGACAATGTTTTTGAATCAGGCTCCAGAATTAAATCATTAAGAGTAAAACAGAATGAGTCGAATGAGTCATGGTTGTATCTGTATTATGCTTTTAGAAAACACTGATGTGCCATGCTCTGAAGCGGATAGCATTTGCGACGTGTTTCCCCGACCAGCGACAGTTTACGTTCATCGCTCGTGAGCCCAAGTCATGCACTGATGAACAGTTCTGTCATGCGTTCCGTGCATGCTCCACTCATGAGGTCTGTATCTCAGCATTGTTGAATAATTTTATGTTACTTGTAGCCGATTCTTGTCTCATTGTGAACAAGAAAAGATGCAGGCACCAAGACTGCCATTGGTAGCCGAGCATCTCAGGCATTGACAGTGAATTAGGTCATCACGATTACATGACATTAAGCATCGTATTCATTTATTTGAGGTTTTTGTCATCTGGTGACTTTGGCCTTTGAATTCTTTGAACTGAGAATTGATTTACCTATTATTCTTTCTATGGTTTTTGAGTCGGAAACCAGTAGGGATGGATGGGTAAGACCCGTTGCGTAACGCATAGGATGGCCATGTAGTAACTGTGGAATTGTACATTAAGCAGACACACATGAGTTAAAGCAATCAGCTTATTTCTTCGGCAGAGATAGCAGTACTAAATAATGATGATGAAAATATTATGCTGAGTATCAATTAAGCCCAACTTCCACTTGCTTTGATTTGTTGTGGATTTGCTATACGACAGGCTAGCTGTACAATGCATTGCATCCACGACAGATCAAAATAGTGGTGTTTGGGCTAAATCATTAGACACAGTTGTATGAGTCAGCTGACAGCTGGTGCACTGTGCCCATACAGAGTACAATTATTGGTATAGATATCATGACAAGTGAGTGACTGAGTCGGGGGGGGAGGGGAGGGTGACGGGTTATCTGCACAGGTGTGTCTTTGTTGTTCAGTGTTCGATGCTTTATCTCTCCTGTGACTGTCTGTTGTCTGGCATTCTTCTATATCCTCTGCTTTTTTGGAGAAAAAAAATTTTAATGGCAATAGCTACATACACTATCTGTTTCTTTTCGCTTGCCTAGCCTCTGTTCTGAAATTTAGAGCACTTGGTTTATATCTCACTCACCTAGGAAAACTTCTGGGTTCATTTATTTTGCTGCTAGTTACATGCATCATAGTCTTACCCATACAGCATTGTAATTTTGCTTTTAATTACCTTTTTTATCCGTTATGGATTATATATTTTTATTGTCACTGGTTTAGCTGTAAACTGATTATTGCTTAAATTCAGCAATGGTGCTTTTTATCTGGTTGAAAATATACTTGCAACAAACATTTGTGAATATCTTTTAACTCTTTTAACAAATTTTTTTGTAATGAATGAGTTTTGAACATTTTAAAACATTTTTATTATAATTTCTAATCAATGTCACTATGAAAATGATGGTGATTGAAAATGTTTATGTGCAAAATTTTAGCTGGCTAATGCTACTAGATTTCATCGTAATCATATACAACAAGGTAATTGCTACTGATAAAATATTGTGAGTTGGATGTTTGGGAATATTCCTAGATTTTTAGAGTCATTATTCATCTTCTGTCAGCGACTAAAACCTCACCTGTTCACAATATCTTTTCTGTGACTATTCTCTGGACTGGACTCTATGTAAACTTGTCTCTGGTGGACTTGGCAATAGTTTGTATTACTATTTAAGCCAATTTGAAAGTTAGGAATAGATTGATTTGATTGTTGACATGTATGACAGGCTCAGGAGCTGAACGTGTTGGTTGCGGGTGCATTTCGTACAGCCTACGCACACAGCCAGTCGCCGCTGACTGGCACTCGCCACTGCCACGCTGCAATAGACACACAGTCACAGTCCCAGCAGTCGCAGCCATCGTCAGATGAACTGCTGTGGCGTCCCATCGCTCGCCATGCCACTGCGATAGACTCGCAGGCACACTTGCATCAGCAGCAGACCAGCGATGTCGTCACGGTAAGTGGTGTGATTTAGCAGTGGTAGCGGGGTTGTAACATACTCATACTAAGTACTTGGATGGTCAACAGTCTGCAGACGATTGAACCATCTTGGTATGTAACTGGGCACTTAGGCTAACTCAGCCTGGCCATCCCTTCCTGGGTAGGTGCAGTGAGTATCGGAAAAAGCTGGGATGTAAACAGGCACATCGCATGATGTTATCGGAGCTTCATATTCTTTATCTTGCAGTGTAAACTGATGTCTGGCTGAAGGGTAAGGAAGCGGAGATCAGCACCACCCTATGGGTCATATGGTCCAGAGAAGGACTTTGCATCCTTACTTAGTGTGAAGCAGGTGACTACAAGTGTGCCTATAAGTGGCTGTTGACGTCACAAGCTCCATTTGATATTGCTGTGTATGCATGTGTGTACACCGTGAGTCGTATTTTGCAAGGTTGTGTAGCAACACACTCAAGAAAGTTTGCCATCTAAAAAATTATTTGAAAAGTCAGTCATTATATGGCTAAAATGTTGACAAAAGTTTGGTGGCATGTTTTTTGTGCTTAATCACTGCTTGCAACGCACATAGAACTGGCTATTGCACAACATTTCTCCATAGTGTGGTCTGTCGTCTTTCTGTCACATTTATGTTCCCTGCTTAAACCGTTCGATGGATTTAGATGCCATTTGGTGGGTTCCAGTGACACATTGCGTTAGATGGTGGTCCCCAGGGGAAGAGGGCATTTGGGGATCAAACCTCTGGCTGAAACATGCAATTGCAAATTGCTGCTGCCATCTGGTGTATACCAATGAGCAGTTTTACCATTGAGCAAGTTTTACCAGAACACTTTGTCATTGTTTGTTGCTTGCGGTTTAGAACACAAGGAGACCATCGTTGGATCATCATCAGCCTGCGTCGTCACACAGGGCAAAGTCCGAGTCACCTCCCACTGGCATCATCGGTGGTCTAGCCGTGTCCAATGCAGACCGCGGGGACCATCGAGTACATCGTACTGCTACTGCACCAGTTTTTAGCGACAATGGCAACAATAATAGAACAACTCCTGTGACTGCTGGTCCAGCAGTCGGCAGCAATGTGACCAGAACAACTTCCGGTGGACCGTTACCCAGCACAGGAACAGGTATCATGTTTCTATTATTAATAATTATTATTACTGTATGTACTCACTAATAAGTTGATCCGTTATAAGTCAACCTTCTTCCAACTTTTGAGGCAAAAGTCCATTTAAAATGATTGACCCGCATGTAAGTCAACCCCCTGACTTTAGGTTTTCATGTACCATCTCATATCTCCAGTATCTGAAATGTTTCGATGGTAGTCTTCAACCTACAGTGCCTGTTCTTTTTCAACCTCTGGGCCTAGTGTCTGAAATACTGCCGCAAAGATCCGACTCTCCGCATTTACTTTTCAATGCTACCTTAGAAACTTCCATCTTGTTTTTTACTAACCTTGACACTACAGTGCATTAGAAATTTTTGTGTCTCTTCATTGTTTAAATATATTGTGGGTGTATTATGTTGCATTGTGACTGTGTTTATTTACCCAGGGTCAATGTCAGCAACGTCAACCAGTGCCGACATTTCTCTAATGATGACGCTGCTGGGTGCGCTGAGGAATTACTCGACAGCCTCGGCTGGTAGTGGTTGTCATGGTTCTCCAGTGATGATTCTCAAGGAGATGATTGACAGGCACTTCACTGAAGCAACAGCAGCAGCAGCAACGTTGTCGTCACCAGTTACTCCTCGTCTTCCAGTCAACACCGCCAGTCACGTACGTGTCACCACCGTATGATGTGATGTGATGATAAAATATCATGGAAATGGGTCTGGAATAGGTGCGTGAAAGTCCTTGAAAAGTTTTAAATAATTTTTTCTGCCAAAACTGTGGCCTCTGCAACTACTACTACTATTTCTAGCACCAACAGCTGTGACATAATTATCAACACCAATGAGTCTATAGAATGAACGTCTTCCATCAAACACCATCGGCCACTTAAATTTGGTTGTACTTATGCCATGATCACATCATAACAGGCTTCAAGTCATTTACCTGTTTTTCTTGTAGGCCTTTGTAGGTCACAGCAGCCAAACAATAGGCCAGATTCATTTCTTTGCCATAAGGCACATAAATAAGGTTTTAAATTTTGTATTATTAGCTTTTGCACCTGAAAAGTGTGTGAATATTTTCTTATAGGTAGTTTATTATTTTGTTTAGGTTTTGCGTTAGTTTCTTGTGATATTTTTTTTGCCGTTGATTTTCGTCAACAATATCAGTGCAAGTAAAGGCTCATCTCTGTAATGACCTGCTACGTATGTAACATGACATAGAACTTACTCTGTCTTTCTCTCTCTCTCTCATTCCCGGTCAGGGGGCAGTTCACCAGCCCAATCTGCTCCAGGAAGTCCCTGAGGCGTGGAGGATCCACGTTAAATTTTCCTCCAGGCCAGATATCCCTCTGGGCCTGGTCGTGGGCTGAAAACTGTAGCACCAGGTGCTCTGCCGTCTCATTGGCGCCATTGCAGTGTGGACAGGTGGCAGAGTCCTGGCGCCCGATTCAGTGGAAATATCCTGCCAACAACGGAGAATGGCCAGTGCGTAGCTGAACCACCATAACGCACTGATCCCTGGTCCAGTCACTTTGCCAGCGCTGGAACTTGTTTGCACTGCCGGCGAGCACCCTATGGGTTCTGCCATGAGTGTTGCTGTGATACCTGTCGTCAGCGACATTCTGTTGATGCTGTTTGATGGCCACGCAAGCGGAATTGAAATTCGTAGGTGTCGAAGACTGTGGTAATGTGATGCCTCTCTTGGCTTCAAGGTTGGCTTCTGTGTTACCTTCCAGACCCACGTCCCGAAATCCACTGGACAATGGCAGGGTTTGACAAACCAATGGTTGCAAGAATCGTGCAAATTGAGCTGCATATGGTGTCTGCCTGTCGAGCAGGACCTTGAGCAAGGCGTTGGATTAACGACTTTGAGTCAGTGAGGACTCTGATACCTTGGCAAGCTTGGTAATCATGTAAGGTGAGGACTGTTTGTAGACCAGCAAAACAGGCCATGGCCTCAGCCCTGACCTCGGATACTCCATGGCCTGCAGGACTGCCATTGGTCACCCGCAGAATACCTTGGACAAAGATGGAGAAGCCAGCCCCACCATCACTGTTTGCAGATATGGAACCTACTCTCCTGTTTACTTCTTGTTTATCTGTGATGTTTGAAGCATCTTAGTGCTGTTCTCCCTGTTCGTTGTTGTCGTTACAAGTCGAGTATATTGAAGGATGTTTAAATTCTCAGTATGCACACCATTGTTGATTACTTGTATGACACAAAAACATCGTGTGGTGGGTTATGTCTGTAGTCAAGTAGAACTGACGTTGGTCCATCGTCATCATCGCAGTCTCGCCCTCTCTCAGACATATTTCTAGCTAATGGTGACGTGTCATCTGCTATCGGCTTGCTGTCATCGTCCTCCAAACAACCTGCAAACTTGGACTCTCTTATGTCCACTGACGCCACGCCCAGGTCTTGTCTGTTCATATTACACCATGTTAGACATTAATGTGCATTGTCGTAAGTAAGTAAACAAGTAAAAAAAACTAAAAGGAGTGATTTGATGGTCATGGATAGATGCAGTGTGTCACAATCTCAGCACCTGAACAACTAGAAAGCAGTCAGAGCCCGCACACCTCCGCCAAGGCAATGTTGTTCGTTAGGTGGCAGCACTATCTTCGGTTATGCAGCTGTCCCTTATGCCCCGTTGAAAGCAATGGTAACGAAAATTTCAGAGTGATCCAGAATCTAGGATTCCTTCTGGATTACCCCCAAAATTGAATCACTGGTAGTTTGTGCCACTCCCGACATACCCTCAAAATTTCAGAAAGATCCGTCCATAACTTTTTGAGTTATCTTGCTAACACACAGACAGATAAACAGACAGACAAACAAAGTCTGGCAAAAACATTACCTCCTTGGCGGAGGTAAAAATGTCCTTAGCATTCTCAGCAGTTGCGTAAACTGTTGAAAGTCATCATGGTTTGTCATATACAAATTGCAAAGCTGTTTGATAGTTTCGGGCCTACAGCTGCAAAACACCTGTCTCTCAGACTGTGTTTCCGTAGGTTTTGTCTAATCTGTGTTGCATGGCCATTATGGTATTAGTCTGTGCTTGATATGCAATAGTATCTCATCTGCTTATAGTTAATAGTCCATGTCCATGTTAAAAATCCACCATCACTGTCACTATGAATACTGTTAAACTGTGTCAGAGGTGCCATGAGTTTATGGACGTATACAGATTTTAAGTTGATTACATTTGTTATCTTCTGTGTAATGGTTAGCAAACATGTGATGATTTGTTCACAATGGTGACATTTAGCAGTAGATGGAAATCATTCCAAAGTAGGTATCAGTCATCATCTTAACAATACAAGACGAATTTACATGGCTTATTACTTCCTATATTGACCAAAGTACAGTGATGTATCGTGTAGAGCGGCCAATGCAAATGGTCAGACGGAAGACCTTCGTGATGCAGCGTGGTACCAGCCCGGCATTCCGAGGTCAGGTACACACACATGCTCACCTAAACACCTGGCGGTAGGCCCATTTATCAAGTGAGAATAGAATTGTCACAGATTAACACTAGTGGCTTCATAGCTGCCCTCTGCAATGCAGCTGAAGCTTTGCGTGTTGGCAAATGTAGCTAAATGGCAAATGGCTAGGTGGTTTTGGGAAACATTTTTATGCCTCCATCAACGTAGTTGCCGGAGGCATGTTTCCGGAGTGTTCTTGCATGCATGTGTGTGTGTGCGCGAGTCCCAAACAAACATTGTTACCAAGATATGTTGGGTATTTGTTGACGGAATTTGACCAAACCTTCACTACTAACAGACTTTGGGGCAAGAATGGATGCATCAAATTTTAGTAAATTAAGTAAGTAAGTGCAAGTAAGTAAGTATGAGTGCAGTGCACAATGTAATTTTGGTGTTAAAAGGTCAACGGTCAAGGTCATGGGTCAGATATGCCCCAAAATGCACTTTTTACGCGCAAAAGCAGCTACTGCTTTCAGCGCGTCTTAGGAATCTCAATTCTTTCTGTCTGTCTGTCCGTCTGTCACACAGGTGGATCAGTCAAAAACGGTGCAAGCTAGGATCACCATATCTTCACCATCGGCTGCCTGGAAGACTCTAGTTTTAGGAACCATAAAGGTTTTCCATAAATTCGAAGGGAGTCACCCCGAACGAGAGCGCCAAATGAGAGGGGGGTGGGCAAAATTTGCAATTTTTGGCCGATAACTCGCTGTATCTCAGTAATGGTGCGAGATACAGCTTAGGTTACTATTAATCACTAATAGGAAGTCGTACACTGGCTCTCGATTGGCGCCGAATTCAATGACCTTGAATGACCCTGAACGCCACAATAGGGGGTTTTATAGATTTTTTTGGCGATTTCAGGCTGCAACACAAGTCTATATCATTTACAAGGTGGCGCCACGCTACTGTCGTTATGCAACCCAAATGGAAAATTTGGTATTTGTATATTAACCTAGCGTAAGCACTCCAATTTTCAGCTACACTACTGAACCGGAACTGCTATAGGCTTTCGCGCATCTCGTGAGCATTAGCTCAAATTTCTTCTTGGCCTTGTAGTTGTCTCATGTTGGCAGAGGCATTATAGTTGATGAAGTCATAACCACCATTTAGTTTGTCAAATGGTATCATAGGTAAATTCAAGTGCAATAGGTTTGAAGTTGAGACTTCGTATTTTCATGGGTATTAGATTATTATTTTGCATTAACATGACATGCCGTACAGATACTGCTAATGTACACAGTACAGTCATCAAATCTGCTTTATGTTTTTATTGATGTGAGTTAAGAATTAACAGATTAGTGATTTAAACAGATGTATAAGTTTATTAATTGTTGAGAATTGTATTCATCATTTAAATGTTTAACAGTTGGGTGTATTTTTTACATTTTTGATTTAATTGTTATATTGTCTTGGACGGATATTATGTTTTTATTTGATCATTGATGGATGAATTAGCAGTTGTCCATTTCTACATCTCTAATCATTATTGTGGTAATATGATTGTAGGGACACAGTGTTAGACAAGTTAGCACAACAAGACATCGGGTCGTTCGTAGTTCGTGATAGTACAACGCATGCCGGCTGCTATGCTCTGTCTATCCGTGTGGACAAACACGACTCCACTGATCAAGGCATTTCACATTATCTCATCACCAGGACTCCCAGAGGCAATGTCAAGCTAAAGGTACTACAGTATTCCGAATCAATTGTAATATAATGCAGTAATACAAATGATAATATGTATGAATGCCAATGGTGCTGTTGTCGAGGCATAGCCGTTGCGAGACTTCACCCATTTCATATGAAGATTGGCTTGGTAGCATAATGGTAGAACTAGGGCGTTGGACTTTGGTCATGTTGCTGTCGAGTGTCAAGTACCATTTGAATGGGTCACTGACCAATTGGTGACCATCTGTAGCTAGACAGGTAAACCACACTGACCAAACAAGCAGGTCAACTCAGCCTGCCTTCCTTCTGGAGTATGTAAATCAAGTTCCGGTCTGTAAGGTATGGCGAGTTTAGTGTTTACCTGTGTCCGCTGACAGTACTGTGAGATCCCATATGACAGGTGATTGGTGTTTGCAATCCCGGGATCCTGGCCGTTTTTGCCAATCCCAAATCCCAGCATTGTACTTTCTTGAGTGTTAAATGACACAAATAAGTCCTACTCCTTGCTGTGCGCTGTAATTTGTATTTTGAGAGTCACCATCTTTCCCTGCAGTTTGGATATACCTTTCATAGGGGCTGGCCTACTACATCTTATGCCTGAAATAAGTCTACTAGGCTACCGAAATAGCGATCAATCTGTAAGCCTAATCCCGAAATGGGATCTCGGGATTACAAACTTCTTAATCCTGGATACAGGGATTGAAAATTCAATCCTGGAATTGCAATCACTACGGGTAGCTCTGAGATCGGTTCCCATGAAGAGCTATATACACCGCTGCTTTGTTGATTTAGGGGTTTATTATTTGGCCATCATGTAGGCTGCACTATGCATTTTTGCTTGTTAGTCCAATCACGGCTTCTAGCTACAAATGATGTTTTCGAGCTGTTATGTTTTAGGTCCATTGCTTCTTACCATCAACTGAAATAACTTACTGGTAGTGGTTTATTTGTCTCATACTTTTCACGGCTGACAGAAAAATGTCATTGCATTGTGTGCAGGGAATGTCAAAGGAGTGGAACAGTCTAACGGCTCTAGTGACGCATCATACAGTCATGAAAGAACTGCTGCCTTGTCTCCTCGTTCTACCGACGACACACTGCCAGTGATACATCACGTCAGCACCCATCCACACATCATTGCAACAACATACAGCACCCATCTCCACATCCTGTCAACACAACACGCTGGTGCAACCACGTTCTGAAAGTTGGATAGTACTGCTTTCATCAAATTTTCTTTCCATTTCCTCTGTTTCTTGTGTTCCTCCATTCTTTTCCCACTGTTCTTCTTCCTCAACTTCTTTTCCATTTAAGATGTCTGGTAGATCACTATAAGCACCTTCCACTGGTTCAAATACAGCCCGATTGACAAATACATTTCAATATATTCACATAGGAAGAACACATTTTGGTACCATTTGTGTTAGTGCATTGTTTTCTGGAAATAAATTTAGGAATTTAACTGTTTTCTTGGCAGTAATTTCCAAAAGTTGAAAGGGACCAATATATGCATTGCTGCTGTCAGAATCCCAAAAGTTGGCAGATACAGGCCCTACTCAGTATTTCCCATGTTTGTTGTGCCTATGATGTCATTGTTAGCCAAGGGTGAATATCTTTTCTCCAGTGTGGCTGTATCTCATTCCTGCTATTTCCACCCTCATTCATTTTTTTCCTCATCATGAGCTTACATATCCGCATGTTTCCAGTCACTCTGGCAGATCAGGCTTCCTCTGCACCCCATTGTGCCACTGTTGTTGCGCTGTTGTTGATTTCACATTATATAATTGTGCACGTTATGTTATTTATTTTGTATTTGGTACTTATATACCCATGGCTTCATTCTGCTTTTCATAGTTGTTTATTGCTAGCTAGTCTGTGTCAGCCAGTGCCAGTGTATGTGATTATGTGATGATGTTGATGACATGTCTGAAGTCATAGACTATTGTTAGTATTGATAAGCGTTGATCACTGTGAAAACTAATGAGCAGGGCCCACAGTATTATGCAGCAGGCAACTTTGTAAACCAAACTGTGAAATTTGCTGTTTTTCATGGAATATGTGGAATTGCCATTTTATGGCTCTATTTATAGCCGATTTTAAGTCAGGTGCTTTTTGCGATAAACTGAAATAACTTACTGGTAGTAGACTGGTTTATTTGTATCATGCTTTTCACTGCAGAAAAAAATTGCCATAAGACAATCTTCATGCTTACTGCAATTTTTTTTAAATAGAAAGGCTAGAAATCTTCATATGCTGCAGTGCTGTTGATCGAACTGCCTCTTGAGTCTTGACTGTGGGATGAAGTACATTTTGGGATCACTGTACCTTGGAATTTCAGACAATTTGAAAAATACTCTGCAGAATTTTGCTAAATTTGCCGGTGGGCCATGTTAATAAGTGTAATACTATGTTGTATGTGTAGCTATGTCGCTGTAATGTCTGTGCTGCTCTGGTGTCTGCACTGTGATGTAGGTTCATAGTTAACAATTTTTCTCGTATTTTAGAGCGTTGTATATATACAAAGCTTAAGAGTTGTGCAAGTTGTGTAATAAGTTGAAACACAAATAAAACACTTCGACTGTTACATTACTGGCATATTTACCAAGTTACTTTTTGTGCACTGAACGTTTGTGCATTTGAGCTTCAGTGCTAACGTTTGACTTCAAGTGCATGATATAATGCATGCATAATATCAGGATCTCGGTGGAAGAGTGCGTGCCAATTGATGCAAGTCTTTTGAATTCTCAGTTCAGTGTATTGGTGCAGACCTTGTGTGTAGTTTTGCTAATTTGTCATTAACCGTTTTTAATGTTATTAATTTGCAAATGTGTTTTATATTATGCTGTTTCACATCATAATAGTTTTGCAGGTGCTGCTATCAATTGATAATGTAAATATTAATTGTCACACAGGATACAGCCAGCTTGCAGCATGGCACCTGTTAACCTTTTGAGGAAGAATGAATCTTTTGCACAATGCAGTAATGTGAAATAGGATTAAATGCTTTTTGCTACATACATACTTTTGATACTTGACACAATTGTTAAAAGATGAACACAAGGTAACCAGTGTGGTACCAAGTGTATGTTAAACCTGAAAAGTCACGTAACTGATCAAGTCAGGAAATCTGCACATTTGGACAATACCGATATAGTCCCGTGTTTAGTAGGGTCGTAGTGGAATATTTTTGTTGCATTGTGTTGTGCTCTATTTCCATGCTGCTAGCATGCAACGTATGAATAAACACAGTGTCAGAGAAATATCAGGTAATTTTTCTGCTTTGCCTAACAAGATATTCCCCTGTGGCATTCATTGTCGACTGCCGAGTCATTTAGAGCTAATGTCACAAGTGGCCTGTAGGTGTATATGTAATCTGTTGTTGTCTGTTATCAGCGTGCTGCCCATCTGTTTATTAAAGGCCAAACTTCACTTACTTTGGTTTGTTGTTTAGCAAAACCACAGCAATAATACATATCAGATTGAATACCTATAACAACAATCTGTACTGGTAAAGTCGAGATTCCCACGCAGCTTGCTGCACAGTACTACTCATTGTCCGGTCAGTCTAAATTACGTCTTAACTAATGGAGTTTCCGCTTAGTTATAGCTGCTTATTTTTTATCTGCGACTTAAATAAAATTGTGCATTCAGGTTTGCCTACCTGTTTACAGCAATATGCCTAGCGAGTGCTGCAGTTGTGGATCCAGGTATGTGTGGACCAGGAAAATCCCATTGACGAAGATTAGAGTCTTGTTACAAAGTCACTTCCGTACACACACTGTACACACTGTGTATATTCATTTACATTTTCAACTTTTTGGCCCCTGTTGAAAGAAATTGTGCAAAAAAGCTTTCAGCATCATGACGACTCCTAACAGAGGCTCTGCTCTGGACCCAGTGGTGGTCCACTTACACCCTAAGTTATAAATCACACTATGCAGACCAGCAGATGTGATGTTTTTGTAGTGCAATACTTTATGTTAACAGTGTTATGAACAATCAGTCAGATTGACAACTGCTGCTAATGTCATTTGTCCATTTGTGCTCTGTCTGTCTGACTGTGTCGTTTGTCTGTCCGTTCAGAACTTATCACCAATAACCGTGAATGTGTTCTTTGTTAATTTTGTTCACATGACCTGACTCCCATGCTGCTACAGAACACCACACACAATCTCGTCATCATCATATCACACGCTGCAGTGGTCTAGTAAGACTCACAATGCAATGTCCCATTTTGTCTATTTTTTACTTACTTTCCCATAGAGATGAGATAGTGTCCATAGAACTGAAGTCTACATGCTTTTGACATTAAGTAAGTACAGTCTGGCATAAACACTATGCTAACTATGGTATCAGCTATCGAGATGCATTTCTGATTTCGAAAAAAAATGAATAACATTCCTCTAACCTTTGTAAGAGAAAGTGTGCGTGAACAACAGAGGCTGAAGTGATTAAAGACTACAATACAATAATGTCGACCTGATATTTTAATATATTACAGATTGTGTTTCACAGAAAAGTGCTGCAAATCAGATGACTCTATTACAATATATGAGCAGCACAATTCTTTTACTTATGTACATAGTGATATCTCACAGTCTCACGAAAGCATGATTGTAAAGTGTAAACATCACAGTGTAGCACGGCAAAGTCAATGGGAAACCCCAGATTTTGGGCACTCGTAGCCCCCGAACCCCTGAAGCAATCGACTTAAAATTGCACTTGGTTGATTATGTCGGCGGTCTGACCCTATCTACCAAAAATGGTACAAATAGGCCCAGCGGGGCAAAGGGGTGAAATATAATGTTCAATTGGGTTATTTTTCCTTTTTTTTACTTTTCTTGCCAAGCTCTGAAGAAGAAATTTTTGGAGTATCGCCGAGATGTAGCGGCAACAATTTTAATTATTTTCCCGAGAATCAACTGACCAACTTAGTGCAGTGTAAACAATAAAGACGAACAAGGTCGGTGACACAAATTAAAGTGGCGGTAAAAATAATCTGAGCTAAGCAAGCAGAAATTCTTTGTAATTCAATTTTTGTCCAGTGGAGGGTATGACGGCAAATTAAACTGGTGTACTCCTACCCTCATTCCGAAAAGTCTCAGTTATTTGCATATTACATAAGTGTCCCTTGGCGTTCCGGAGAGAGTAGTTGCTCGTTTGCTCCATACTAGCTGTGCCACTGCTCTTGTTCAAACTAACTGCTGTCAGTGGCTTCTATCCCCCAAATCTGGAATCAAAATCTGGTGCAACTTCCCCCCCAGTTTTAGGCTCAGGTTCCCCCCTCCCGAATTTCTCCATTTTGGGCTTCTTTCCCTTCTAGTGAGAAAGTTTTGTTAAGGGTGTAGATTGCCCAGTGAAAAATGGAAGTTTCGATCTACAACCCTATAAAAAGTTCCCCCGCAATCCCCCCTATTTTTCACTGGGCGCAAGATGCACCCACTAGGGGGATAGAAGCCACTGACTGCTGTACATTAATAGCTGTATAATTTGTACGTTAACAACTGCCATTGAAACTGCAGCCATGCACTATTCATTCTGCAACATTACTCTCTGAGTGAATATTCATGGTAATGTTGAGCATACATAATGCAGGCAGTTAATATCTTATCACTGCCTATTGAACACTGGTCAACTGTGGCCTGGCTTGTACAGAGGTCAGCGTGGCTCAATAATTATGTCGTTGTCTGCGTCCAGCCTACAGTATATGTAAACAAATCAACAACTAGTCACACAGTAAGATTACAACTATACATGTATATTAAATACCTGGTAAACTAAATTTATCTAGATTAACACTATTTACCACATTTCAACGTCTGACAATTTGTCACTTTTTTGACACATGATGCTGTTTCTGCCAAAATGCGTTCAGCGAGTAATGCAAGGGCAACATCTCCGTACTGAAGCAGCAAAAATCAGCCATATTGGTCGTATGCATAACTTTGGTGCTTGAAGAGCATTTCTCGGGTCGTTTATGCACGCACTAGTTGCAGCACACAACAATAGACACAAATAGACAGAGCAACAAGTAAACAACAAACAAATAAATCAACAAATGATTGAATGAATACTGACTCTAACTCTAGTTCTGGCAAGTCGTTAGTGTCAGCCATCATCACAGCAACCTGATCTGCATCGATCAAGGCCTCAGCGAGTGGATTATTCACCGGCACAGGCTGAACCTGACAACAATAACAACAGTCAGGGTTCCCACACCTAGAAAGAACTGGATTTTTTTCTTGAAAATTCCAGGACCTAAAAATTCCTAGAAATTAAAGCTTAAAGTCCCGGAAAGTTGTGGAAAAATATCCTTGAAAATCGCACGTTTTTTGTAGGTGCAAATGGAAATCTTTTTTCTGTTCGCTTCACTCGCAGATTACTTGTGGTCCCCTGTTGAATTTGCGAACATTTGTGATCTGCAAAAACGTCCTGGACAATTTTTCATGGGGGTCCTTGAAAATCCTGGATTTTGTTTGTCTGTTTGGGAACTTTGAACAGCAGACGACCCCAGCTCTTATCAGGGGAAGCCGACGATATTTCTGGTAGTGCTTTGTGCCTAAAGGCTAGCAAATGTTGTTTCTTACTTACATAACTTCCAATATAACATAACTTCCAGCCAAACTGCTGCAGACTACATGGCTACTGGTGACAGCCTATGGCAACTTACCAGTGCCCTATCCAATGATACCATCGCCAACCTATGACTTATCATCCTATGGAGTACCATTATGTTACAGACGACAAACAGATGTACCACAAGGACAACCATTAGTAAGGTTGGCAAAACATTAGCAGTGGGACACAACAATGACAAGGATGGTGCTGATATGTGGTGACAAACCCGGACTGAATTCAGCTGCTGTATAAACTATGTGATCCGGATCAGGATTCAAGGACTGTGAGTATATGGTCTCAGCCACTCTTCCCTTGTGCTTAATAATTTCATCAAAATAATCGTTACATCGGCACAAAGCCACCTGTTACAGGATTCCGTGGTTTGTTCGGCTAGTAATCATACGTACATTAAAATTATCATCATCATCAGCAGCAGCAGCAATAGTGTGAGGTGGTACCGTACCTGCGGTTGTACATGAGCAGTAAGGCGTGGCAGTGGCTGATTATACATCCCCATCTGAACAATGTCACTGAACGACAGACCGACGGCCAGTTCTACGTTAAGTTCTTCATCAATGCCTGATGCTGTCGATTTAGGAGACATGACTGCAGACAGGCTGGCAACATCAGGCGATTGAGCCGTCATATAGCTGCTTGCCTGGTCCGTGTCGGCACTGTCATTACGATGTCTGTGACGACTTTGATCACTGCAGTGCATAATACAGATTACAACTCAGCCTGGCGATCCCTCTGTGGACACAGTGGCAGGTAACTGGAGTTTAACAATTTCTTCACTGCAAATTTTCACGGCATATACGTATTAGTGAAAAAAGTATAAAAATCAGTCAATATCTGGCTAAAGTTATGAGTTATCATAAAAACTCTGAATACTTTTCTGACCCACGCAGAAAATGCAGAAAGTTAAAATTTGACAACAAATTGCAATATACAGCATCTGCAGCATGATATCGATATGATAACGCTGATACAATCGCACGTTAAGATTTAAAAAAAATAACTGTGAAAAACCAACATACTCGGTGAGGAAGATCTCGATGGTGTACTTTCCACGGTGATATCCATCATCTATCTGTTCTGCACTCACATCACATACTATCAACATTACCACAACTAGCTGGTTGTCAAATAATTCACACTACAGTACTATATCAAATAACACTGAAACGCCTGCAATACAAAAAAAAATGTTGGCGGCAAGTGCTGACAGGATATCCGGCCATCTGTAAAGCTGCTGAGCGTCTCTGGCATATATTAAGCCTAAAATAGTCTATAGTTGGTGCCTAAGTCGCCTGGCACATAATCCACCACTTGTAGGTATACAAGTACACCAGATGTGCTGCAATATTTAGTTTTTGAATATCCATCCAGTGACAATGACGTTCAAGCTTTTGAACTAAGAGCTGGCTACACCTGCCATGAAAAATACTCAGACCAATTTCGGGCTATCTAAGCCTTTTTGTTTTTGAGTTGCGAAGACAAACAGATGAGCATGACGTGTATCGTAGACATAGGACATAAGAAGGGACAGCTGCATAGCTGCACCTACATGCTGTTATTACATAATACACTGTGTTCAGAAAAAAACACCCGCTCTCGTATTCTTTTATATCTCTGTTGGAAATGTTCAGATTTCGACAAAATTTTCAGGTAACGTTTAGGAAGAAACAAGTATTCCACCAGTGGAAAGTTAGATATTCTTTGCTGCCTGTGACGTCACGGTGACATCATATTTCCGTGTTTGTAAATTATGGATTTTACCAATGAAGAGAGACTTTTGATAAAATGTTTGCAAGTCAGCAAGGGTTATGGAGCAAAAAGATTGTGCAAGATGTTTCCAGACAATTCACAGACAATTGAATATTAATGGAATAAAATGCTTAAATAAAAAATTGACATGACCGGCAGTATCAAGCCGTTCGACTGATAGCGAGCAAGTGGTCATCCAAGCAGTGACGCAATGCGCGTACACCTGCCAGCATCAACAAAGTTGAGGATCTTGCACTCAGCCAAGAAAATAAACCACGAAGAGTTCACAATGGAAAATTGTATGACAGATTAGCATATTTTTGGGTTCAGTCAACACAATGACCAATTGGTAATTGGTATGTTTTAACATTTCGTCAAATGTCAGTCTTTAACGGTAAACCCCATAATTTTCACACACGGAAATAAGACATCAGCACGACATCACCGATAGCAAAAAATATCTAACTTTTCACCTGTGGACTACTTATTTCCTCCTAAACAGTCCCTAAAAATTTTATAAAAATTTGAACATCTTCCACAGAGATACAACAAAAAACGTGAGTGGGTGTTTTTTCTGAACACAGTGTATAGTAAGTAGACTGTGAACTACTGAATTCGATTAAGTCAAGTTGTACAGTGCAGTGCACGTACAGATCTAATTAACAGATAAGTATTAACTGAAGTCTACAGAGTACTGACCTCTGTCTTTGATGTAAGGCGAGAAGACTTCTTCAAACTTGCGGACAGTATCTGGCCAGACGTAGCGAAGTAACCTCTTCTTGACGCCAGGTTTGGTGTACTCCGTCACTTCCATAGCATCGAGGATTGGCGTCAGACCTTTCTCCTGCAGGTCCTTCGGCGACAGATACTCCTTCACGTGGAATAACTTTTTCTGACCTACAAGCCATAACTAACACCTATCATCATAATGTGGCTGACTGGCATGATGGTGTGTTTGCATGCTGCACCACAGACTAATTGTTTGCTGATGTTTTAGCCATGCAAGGCATTCGTCGTAGTAAACAAATGAGTAAGTATGCAGGTGTCAGATGCACATAAATATATGAAAGACAATAAAAGCCTGAAAAAAAGTATAAGACAATAAAGCAATACAAACGTTTCTTTCTTTCCAAACCCACCAAAAACATAAATACTGAATGGCATACATTAACAGAGTTCACCCCTTTGACAAAAACAAAAATGCCACCTGGCTAGTATAAAAAACTTAATATAACCACTTATCCATATCTGCCATATGGCAGTACCATGTGCCCTATACACTGCAGCAACGGTAAAAAATCTAAAAATCATATCCTGGACCCAGATACTGATCGAGACCACCGAAATCTAAACAGCCTTTAAGCTGGGCCAAGTTTAACCTTCCCAGAAAAAAATTCAGCCAAATCACCACTCTTTGCAGTTGCAATCCTGCTGAACAAATAAACCAAGTGACAAACAACAGCTATCACACAACCTACTTGGCAAAGTTAATAAAAAGAAGCAGAGTACCAACCAGCATAAGGGTCAAGCTCCATGACGGCGAGCGTGAGATAGCCGCTGATATCAGAGCGCTGGCTGCTTTCAATGTTCGACTCGCTGAACCTCAGCAGGAACGTCCCACACGGTGAGTCAAACAGCTTTCGCTTGGCTTCGTCCTTTGATATGAAACCGTAGATCAATCTAGCGGACAATATACAACACACACACACACATGTACATTTAACATTTACTTGACTTCTGCTAAAATAATGAAGGTTAATAGGTGTGTATAGCTTTATGGGACACCCAAACCCATGGCAGAGCTGCAAAACGCTGACAGGATCACACAGTGTTACCTGCCACCAGACACAATGTAAACGAGCCCTGCGTTAGGCTGCGTTCACATAGACACGAGTAAGAGTCCGGCACTGTACAGATTCCCATGTACGACTTCTGGCAAATGTGAGTTTGCGTGTATTTCAATGGCGGCCATTCACATACATATGAATATGGTTCACCTGTAAATTTAGCTCATATGAGTAGTTCCTGTGCAGGTCATGCTCTTATCCAACCCATGCGATGTAAAATACCCGTAAATAACAATATATAAATGTGTACAAAAGCTGTGGCACATATTTGACGTCAGAACTGAGTCGTTGTAAAATTATTCATAGATAGAGGTTGGTAAAATTATTAGCGATGAGATGAAATATTGTTGCTTATTTGCAAAGCATTTCCTCAATTCGATTTTTATTCAATATGGCCGACACGCATTGAGTTAAGTGCTTGTACAAGTCACCGTAGCCTAAACGTTCCACTCGTATGAGTGAAGGTTCTATGAGCCATAAGCCAAAACCCGGACAATTCTACCAGACAGGCTGGTACTTGATTTATCTGCCGCAGAGGGAAGAATGAGTTGACCTTTGTGTTAGTGTTAGTTATATGCTCACAGGATTCGCTCATCCAAGTAGTAACTAGTAACCACTTGACAGTGATTCAACCAGGAGTCAAACCCAGGAACTTTGGACTGATAGTTCAACGTCCCAACCATTACGACGCCAAGCCAAAAGTTCATAAGTTGAAGTTACAAAAACGTACAAAAAATCAAACATACAAAACGCTCAAGGACACGATGCAATTTTTTTCAAAAACATTGCAAGAAAAACTTGCAAAGCTGCTAAATTATGAAGAACTTGGAAATATCTGAGAAAAAATCCCAAAAAGTTTACTAAATTAAGCAGCCAACATAACTAAACAAAATAAACCCAAGTTGCACATACACATGCACGCGCATACTTCCAACTGCACTATGCAATCAACAGTCCGATTGCTTGGCATTCAACTGACTGAAAGCCACATGAGACACATGACAGACAGCATTAGATTCAGCACAGAGCAGAACGCACCCAGCCTGCCATTCTTTGCGCACATAGTTCTTGATCAGGTTCATGTTGGCACAAAACCACTTCCAGAAACTGAACTCACGGCCAAGTAGCTTCTCCTATATGCGTTGCACATAAAATGAGCTGCCAGTGCATGCATATATGTGAACATGAAAACAATCAACAATCTATCATAGCACATTACTGTGCACTGAACAAGCTGGACTCCAAATGCATTGTCGTCACCAGCTATCAGGTGCGGCTGCAAATGCCCCCTTGAGTTACTGACGACACAACATATTCTGAAGTTTTAACTGTTTCAACAAGTAATTTGAGCAAAGCTCACAAGACGCGCAATAGCAGCGGTCCTGCCACCTTGGCAATCAGTGTAGGCCTACAGCAATAAAATAATATTGCATCTTAAAAGAGTACACAAATTTGAGGCCTCCGTACGGAAGACTCCTTGAATATAAGAAGTCGAAACTTAGATTGTTAAAAATGCATGTTCTATGCTAGGGCAGGTACTGATTAAAATTTTTTTTAATGGATTAATCGCCAAAAATTAATTGCGATTAATCGATTAATTTCGAACAATTTTCCAATTTTGTAGTTAATGCAAAAAACCATGAAAACTGAAAAACGCAAGTGTACTTGTTACCGTTCATAAAAGTTGGAAACGTATAGGCCTACTTGTACACTATGCAGTCAGTTAACATGCATTTCAGGCTTTCAGCCAATCACGCAGACAAACAAGTGATGTCACATTTTCGGGCAAAAGAGCAGAAATGTGCAAATT
>Ga0209367_1000233_pt1 | contig 47070 bp, 31 predicted proteins | sample WorMetLIZISLAND2_FD_187412 | JGI IMG/M metagenome (GOLD analysis project Ga0209367, IMG submission 187412) | Marine gutless worms symbiont microbial communities from Max Planck institute for Marine Microbiology, Germany - Olavius geniculatus... ... | reverse complement strand
CTGCAGATTCACGTGTACGATCCCATATGGCAAGTGATGCTCCGTAGCTCTGTGATGGGTTTGCATGAAGAACCGTAACTGCCCACCCCTAAATTTTGGGCTGTCGGAAAACTGTGCAAAAATCTTCTTCTTGTTAGAAAATTTGTGTCAAAAAAATGCAGAATTTGGGGGTGAAAACTTCCATTTTGGAAAAATGCATAAAAAAATTGAAATTTTTAGCACCCAAAAACTCTTCTGTTGCAAATTTGCAACTGTCGGAATTCCACGCTGGTGGCGTGGCGTAGTTGGTAACGCGTTTCGGCTGAAATGAAGTTACTCTACGCTGGGCCCGGTTAGTACTGCGATGGGTGACTGCCTGCGGGCAGGTAAACCATCTCGGTGCGAAGCCTGCCAGCTAAGTCGACTCAGCCTTCTACCGTCCGTGGGATGGTAAAATGAGTAGTAACTCATTTACATGGGTTACGAAAGGTGGGGACCTTGGTACAGCTGACTGGGACTGCCTAGCCGGCCGCTGCGTCAGCCTGTGTCTGCAGGCTGCACACGGTAGCCATGCGGCAGGTGGCTCTGGTTAGTGACGAAAGCGCATTAGAGGCGTGTTTCACGATGACGGGCTATACAAATTGACGACCTTTTACCTTTACCACAGAAAGTTTGTAGTGTCTATCAGCAAACTGCAACTTCCTTCTCTGCCTACTTTTCTAACCCATGACACTGCTGGCACTCACCTGTTAACCCTTCCTTTCTTAGTACAAATAAAACTATAAGAAAAAAATTCTGACCTCTCGTTTCTTGGCTTCGTTGTTGCCGTACTTGGGGAAAAGATGAGCGAGGACATTGCCACAGCAAGCAGCAAGATGGACCAGCGGACCTTCTTTGCCCACACTCAGACCAGCTGACACGGACATCATCATGCACACGGACTTTGTGAGCAGAGTCCACTTGCCGAGGTAGCCACGAATTACAAACCCACTCAAGATTGTCTTCACCTAAATTAGCGATCGATTATCAACAATATACTTATAACAACAGAACAGTTACCAAAGAACACAAAGCCAAAGAGTAGATGCAGCCAGCTTCTTCCCTAAAAACTAGCCTAACCTCCTAATAAAACTGGTTTAACTAAAAAAAATCGATGTCAGTGTACAGCCGACATAATTATTCATTTATTCGGCAGCCATCAACATACGTTTTTTCATGCCTAATGTCAACACAGCCTCATCCAATTTTCAGTAAACAACATTGTGATAATTAGGTCCGGACATGCTGACGTTAGGATGTTTGCTTTATCTTTTAAACTAAAAATTGGTGTGCTGGTTAATCCTTCTCTGCGGAACATCCACAAAAACTTTCTCCAATATTAATCATTCTCAAGTTAAGAGCCCATAGGATAGACAAATGAATGGGCGTACAAGCAAAACTTTAAAATGCGACATATTACGACGGCTGCATAAAGCATAACGAAAACTGAGTAATATTGTTAATATAATTAATTAATTAATTATACAGCAGACAATTGCTGTGAACCAACTCATGACCAAATTACCAAGGATCATAGATACAACTGAATTTAGTAATTCCCAAATAGTATAGAAAAATTATAGTTACCTCAGAAATTCCGGAGCCACAAGCATACGGAGCAAATAGCCGAACTAATACAGCAGCAAGTAGTGCAAACATGAGAGCCGAGACAACATACATGACATAACTGATGACGTAGGACTTGGCTGCTGCACTAGGCATGATGCCAAACAGCTCCGGCCACGTCTGCCACTATCAGACAACACACTTGGGTATCTTATCTTACACAGAAGACAACAATGACTGATAAAAATATGACTCAAAAGAAGAAAACATAAGCGTTACTGGTAGAGAGCAGACAGCTGGATGGCTGGGTTTTAAGATAAAAAGGTCAAAGATGTCCGCAGTTCATAATGAGAGCCCATCTCAGAGCCACACGAGGTGCCACCAGTCACAAAAGATCAGACAGTGTTACCTGTTACTCGACACAGGTGAATGTCCCTAAGTTAACCGCAACGATCAATCAATCAATCAATCAATCAAAAAATAACCACTTACAAAAGTGAACAATGGTGTACAACACACCTAAAAACTAAAATAAAACCTAAGGATAATGTACAAAAAGTAAAAACTACTCAGAGATAAAAAGCTCACTGAAACAGTAAAGTTTTTAAGTTTTGTTTGAATGATGCAGTGTCAGATAGTTCTTAAAGTGATGGAGGCTGCGGTTGAGTGAGTGAGTAAAATTTAATGTCCCGTCCGAAACAGTATAGGTCATTTCGAGGATGGCCTTTTCAGGCATCGATGCACATACAGTCCACACATAATAACGAAACAAAAGTTTAATTTCTACAATAACAGAACAGATAGTTTAACCTTTACAGAAACACAAACCCAAAAAATGACCTAAACCCAAAATTGTAAGAACTCTGCATTATATGCGTGTATACGTAAGTAACAGTAATGACAGTTCTAATAAAATTCGCACTTATCCTCCAGACAGTCATCAATCTCAGAAAGCTGTCTATTGGAGGATGGAGGTTGGCACTCAATTTAGTTACCCCAAACGATGAAAGGCTGAATGCCCTGGCTGATTGGTCATAATACTGAGATAGTTTTTACGCGCAAAGGCAGCTACTGCTTTCAGCACATCTTAGCCATTGCAATTCTGTCTGTCTGTCCATCTGTCTGTCTCTCTGTCACATGAGTGGATCAGTCAAAAATGGTGCAAGCTAGGATCACCAAATTTTCACCGTTGGCTGCCTGGAAGACTCTAGTTTCAAGAACCATAAAGCTTTTCGATAAATTTAAAAGGGGTCACCCAAATGAGGGTGCTAAATAAGAGAAGGGTGAGAAAAATTTGCAATTTTCAGCCAATAAGTCACTGTAGCTCAATAACAATGCGAAATAGGGCCTAGGTCACTATTAATTAGAGCTGTCAAATTAACACATTAATTAATGCGTTAATGTGTTGATAAATTAACATGCATTAAAAAAATTAATGCACAGGCACAAATTTATTTCACTTACATAATTCTGTGAAGTAAAAGTTCCAATATTCTGTTGAACTGCGGTTATTTGACAATCGAATAAATTCAAGTAACAAAACTGTGGCTGCCGTTCCATCACTACTGTAAATAAAAATTATTTAGATGACAGGCTAGTGGATTTCTATGCTAGTGGTGATGTCAGTTATTGCTGAAAAATGTGTTTCTATTTGCTTTCTAACTTTCTATATTCTACAGGCGGGGCCCCCCAAACGTCGTGCAGCCCAGGGTAACTTCCCACTAGTAACAACTCTGCCTTCTGACGGGCCTGGGTGCGTTAATAACGTGTTAATTAATGAGTTTAAAAAATTAATGCAGTGCGTTAATGCATTAAAAAAATTAATGCTTTGACAGCTCTACTATTAATCACTAATAAAAAGTCATACACAGGCTCTCAATTGCCACCGAATTCAATGACCTTGGATGACCCTGAATGCTAAAATAGGGGTTTTATGGATTTTTGTGATGATTCTGGGATGCGAGACACATTAGCAAATTGCACTGAAATCAATTGAGATCGCATAGAAAAGCTGAGTATGAAATTTTCAGCATTAAACATAGATTTCAAAGATCCAAGCCTCAATTTTCTAGGTTCAAGGACACCTGCGCACGAGGGCATCAAAGACCTGTACCCCTGTAAAAGTCGTTATTTTACCATTGTTGGCCAGTCTTTCATGAAAACGGCTGCAGATAGGCATGAGCATGCTAACTATCACAACAAGCACTAGTAACAAGCTTTTCAGTCGTATCAACATCAATGACTTTGAAGGACCCTAAACTTAAAGGGTTTTTATTAATTTTTGCGATTTTCAGCTGCAGTGCACGCCGCACACTCCAAGAATGAACTGCAACGAAATGGCTGGAGATAGACTGACAGTTTGTGAACAGGAACTGCTATAGGCTTATGCGCACCTCATGAGCATTAGCTCAAATTTCTTGTTTAAACCTGTCATCAGAGTCACCCATCGGAGTAGTAACTGGGCATGGCGCAGTGCAAGTTTGTTGATCAAGACTATACACTACACACTTATTTACCAGCACACATACTAGGTAAACAGTGTTTACTAAACACCGTGCAGCTTTCTGGCACTCAATCAGTTAAGTGATACTACAGTTAAATGAGACATCTTGAATGACATGGTATTCAATAATCTGAGTTCATCCTTTACTGGAAACACTGTCAGCGATTATTTGCAATGCAGCCATTGTTTTGCTACGCAATACAATTACATCAATTTGTTCAGTATCTTGTTTTCACCAAGTGACAATGGTCAAGGTGTGAATAATGACTACATGCAAAAAATGTGAACAGTATCAAATGTACTTGGCTAGTTATGTGCAATTTTGTTATGCACTAATCTGTGTAAATACCTATCAAAAACCATTAAAATTTTAAAAAATTCGGGACAAATATATAAGAAATGTTCCCTGTTTTTCCCCAAATTTAATTATACACACAACACGTCACAAGCTTTCCCAAATCCACACGTGGAATGTTGATAAATGGACCTGAGTGCAGCCTTCCTGGTCGAACGTTGTGTCGTTAGCCACCCAGCAGCACTGCTCACGATTGAGCCAGAATGCATCCATGCAGACTCCCTCCTTAATGTCAAACATCCAGCTTGTACCAATGTCAATCACAGCAGCACATACTCCTACAAGCATCAATCAAGTAACACTTAGCAGTAGCCAGACACTGTGACCACAAGCCATCTATGCATATCAATGAAAGCTGCAAACATAAAGCATTTCAGGTTCAAAACAGCCTCAATGGAAAGTTGCTATTAATCGTTAAAAAATGTAAATAACTAATAAAATTTTAATCGTGCAAGTTTCAACTAAAGTCGCATACATATTTATATATTACACATTAGAAAGTAAATTCAATGACATCACAACAGGCATCTGCAATCATCTTAGTCATCTGCTTTTAAATAAAAAAAGTTGACACTTTAGTCTGTATACAAAATGGGTTAAGAAAACAGTGCACTGTAAGAGTTTATAACTAAAAAATTAAATAAACAAAATGCATTTTTATTGGCAATTACCACAGTAAGCTTTTAACTGAAATGAACAATTAGTTATATTCCGTAATTTACGTAAGGTTAACAGCTAAAAATTCAAATCATTACCAGTTCCATCCAAAAAATAACTTTTACCTGCAACACAGCCGACCAACAAGACACAGATCCACCCGGACCAGGCATCGTGTGCACTCCTCAGCTTCTCGAAGCACCTGCCAACCCGCCATCGGCCGACAATGAACCGATGTCGCATGCGGTCTCGGGCGATCTCTCGTTGCCAGTCAATCGTGTGGTAGTCTTCATACTGAGCAATGCCAGGTGGAAGATCTTCCAGAGGATCCAGCAATGTGTTCATCGAGCCTGTGCACAGAACAACTGGTGCAGTAAAAAACAGGTCACATTTATAATTTAATATCCTTCTAACACTATTTTTAAAACAATCTCAATCATAATACAGCAACAAATGGCAAACAACTATTTGAGAACCACTACTTGAAATAATGTAGCAGAAGTAAGTAATATCTTAAACTTTTTTTCACAACTGCATCACAGGCTACCTATAATAATGCATACAGCAGGCAACCAATTCTATATGAAGACAGCTAAAGAATACTATAAAATGCCAGACTGTATATTTCTACCATGTGGTCTGTCCTCGGCCTGGGTTGGAATAACATCGGGTGATGGCAGATCAACGTCTATTAACTCTTCATCAGAACTGTCAGGAACAACGTGACGACCGGTGCTTCGACTGAGAACACCAGCAGATGTGCGCCGATGTGTTACTGCTGTGCTCGTGCTCGGAGCTTCGTCCATCAACAGTGAATCCGTTTCCATCATCACATCCAGATGTTGCTGCTATTGCACTATTCAAACCTAAACAATAGATTACACTCTGCAAATAGAATTCAGTGACATTTTTCTAATTGTCACTCGACTTCAGGTGGTGCTCCTAATGACACTGATTACCAGTTTTCAGAAGGACTCATGTTTTACCGCAGATGTTTATCTTTTTTATTTCAACACGAGATCGCCGAGATGCATCAGCCGATCGGCGCAAAATTTTGCATGGGGATCGGTACTAGGCCGAATTTTATAATGCCGGTCAAATTTCAAGGGGGCTCTCCTCAAAGAAATTTCAAGAGCCAAAAACAGGCAAAAAATTTGGCCTGATTTCGGACGACTTCAAAATTTGGCGGCGAATATCTCCGGAATGCATTATTAAGATATATTCGAAATTGGACAAGTACATTTTGTACCGTGATTTCTCACGCATTGCGTGAAAAAAAGTTTGGTGAACTTTGGTCCACTAATCACAGAGATTAAGCGGTGAAATCGTACCCACCCAAATCGACCCATTCGGAAGACCATATTTCGGCCCATACGGATGCTGTGCCCCCAAATTTTTACACGTGATAGAGAATGACCAAGTCTTGCTAGTGCACCCCCAACAGGGATGTAAATCCCCCTTACAATTTTTTTCAAAGGGGGTCCAAAATTGGCTTAAAATTCAATGTATTAGATGCAAGATCTTTGAAAATGAAGGAAATAGGCTTATAAAACTTTACCACATGACATGCTGTTCAGTGGGGATGATAATGCAGGAACAACTTTCGCGGGCACCGCCCCATTAAATTTTGGGAGGGAAAAACGTCCAAAATTTAGTACGTTTTACGACAACTTTCGACTTTGACTGCGAATATCTTTGAACTGGACAGAGATGTGGTAAACGGCGTTATCAACCGCAATCTCTCCCACATTCAATAGGAAAAATGTGCAGAACTTCGGTCCACTAACACCTGATATCACGTGGCTAATGTTTACCTACCCTAAGTCGTCAGTGCGCGTTCTGCGTATGCTAATGCAATTGACTTCGGGCCATGTGAGCTTGCCACCGGAGGTATTTCACCCCCATAAATTTTTTCCCAATCAGACTTAGGGCGCCGAGCGAACTCACGTTGGGCTTTGCCCCAAATTTCTAGTTTCTACTATAACTTCAACAAAGTAACCCAAAGTTATATACTTTCATCCTTTTTGTTTCACTGATGCACTGTACCCTCTTTGAAATATATCCTTAGCAAAATCTCGGTGTCAAAATGTTTTCCTCAGTAAATATTAGATTCAGAACAGAACACCCGCAAAACATATTAAGTTAAACTACAGTCACAGTTGATGAACTTGTAGAAAGTACAATGTCTCGGACATTGTTTTACTCACTCACTGACTTACCAACAATCCAACTCGCATAGTGAAAGCCGGTGCTTCCTCATACTATCACCGTCAGTTATGAATATGAAAGTAACTGGTAAAACCTACTAACTTTATTGTCCATAACTGAACCTAAAATGGACACTCTTGACACATTCATTCCTGCAATAACTAGACTACTGCGTCTGTGCGCGTTACTTCATCATCATCCGTCTTAATTTGACACAAATATGCCAGCAGCGAGTACCACACCCACTGCCAAGCTGTGCCTACAACTTCCACTCAACGCGCTAATATAAAACGCTATCAGTAAAACATAAAATACAATGTTTCAGTTTAATAATATGGAAATGTTATGGCTAACAATCAACAACGATGCAGTTAACAATATTAACAAAATATTGTATGTTTATTTACAAATAAGACACCATAGATACTAGATAGTGGATTTACATACATCTTTACCACTCTATGGCGCAGTAGGGTTGTGCCATGTGAGTAATTTGTCAATATTTTGATAGACCCGTAAAAACCGCTTGCAAGACGAAGACTAGTGTCGCCAAATATCATGCAAACATTTCATAAATTGGTTAGTCTTGGTGTCAACGCTGACAAAAAGAATTCATAGAAAGTTTGAAAGACGCCACACAATTAACAAGACCGTTATGACCATCACCATTAAACTAGCTGAATTCAGCTGAGCCAAAACAAAACATTTAACAAATACCAATCGTGAGTCGTGACCAATGCTTGTGGTCATGGACCGGGTTAGACCATTGCCTACAGAATTACAGATGGCTCTTAAGTTAGTTGGTGACACTGGCTAGTGCAGTTGCTGTAACATCGGAAATGCAGAGTGGCGAGTGAGGCGATGAGTTTCGACTCGTGCGCATCGCACCGACCACTCCAGTCGGTGGTTGTTCAGGTCGCTCTCAAAATTAGGCCACCTTGCGAGCAGACGACCTAGTGCAGTGCATCAACCGCTTTTCAGCAGTCGCTCTAGGCTCGCTATACCGTACTGCACAGCGTAGTAGCGTACACCAGTCATGGCAGCGTAATTACTGTACAAGCAGAGCAGTGTAGGCCTGCCAACAGCTGCACCCGTTAGCCTGCAGGCTATTTTAGTGCTGTGTAATAGCGAAAATCACAGTACGTTCACTTTCAAATTCGACTACCTACGTTCAATATAGCACTGGCGATAATTTACAAAATTACTGATAGCTTCTGACAATAATTACCAGTGATGAATGTGGAACAGTTAACGAACCACCATTAGTCATGAGTCACCATTCGCTGCAACATGCATTGCAGTACCCCCGGTACACTACAGCTAGTGAGACCAGGGTATTTCTGATTTCGTTTTTTTCCATCATAATTCATAAACCCAAAGGCCACATTTAGTGGGTTGCAGAAGTGTTGCAACGATCAGAAGAAATGCACAAAACTGGGTTATTATTGACACAAACGATGACATGTTGAACTTAACAAAGAAATAACTCTACAGACCGACGTCGCAGGAACACAAGGCAAGGCTAATTTTAACGTTAACGTTTTAAGACATAAGACTGACAGAGAAAAACCTATGATAAAATATATTAAAATTACGTGAGACTTATAATAAAGTAACTAACTACGGTAATTATGCAGTAATTTACTTTTTGTTAATTAATTAAAAATTGTATGCAATGCGTAATTATACGATCAATAAGTCTGTTTTGAGTGTAAAGTTGTTCTCTTAAATTCCCTTAATCTTTTTCATATTGCTTTTGGTAACTTACATTTAAATCTATCCATACACGATATAAGTAAAATTAGCTGTCAGCTCGTTTTGGACCACGGGATGCAAATGTCAGATGCGACGTCTTTTAGCAGCGTCGTGCGTTGAAAAAGTATAGGGGCAAAAAGCTGCAATTTTTCGACATACGCTGCAAATTTTTAACAGAATTCCGCAGACAATTGCAAATTTCCGACAAATGAGGTTATAGGTGCTCAAAATTATGATTTTGCCCCAAATTGCCCAAATTGCAAAATTGGGCGTCCCAAGTGTTGCATTTTTGAACGAAAAGTTTTTGGCAAAAAAAATTTCTGACAATTTTCCGACTACCAAAAATTTAGGAGACAATTGCTCCTCTCCCAACAAACCGACCACGTCAGTCACTGGCGTTTTGAAGGTGATTTTAATATTCAATGTTTAAGAAATTACGCTTATCGCGCATCTCTGCTTTATTAATATTCATGCGGTGATTCAGCGGTCTCCTGGGGGCGTGGCCGTGCAAGTGACGGGCGCGCGCGCTCGCCGCATGTGTAACTGCGGATGACTAGTCTAGCCATCTGTCCATGCTTCCCCGTGCTGTTCTCCCTCATTTCTCCCCAACACGGTTGCCCCCGGTGAGTTCCGTGCGTCCTGGGGGATGCCTTTGTCTACGGTGGTGCACGTTGCGGATGCTGTGGCGTATGCTGGCGCCGGCGTGGCCGTACAGTTCGAATGTGCCGGCGTGCTTTCTTTGTGAGTCCTCCGTCGCCGGCTGTCGTTCGTTGTGATCTTTGTTCGCGCCGTCTGTCCGCACACTCACGTTGTCCTCTTCAGTTCTCGCCGGATGTCCTCACAGCAACGAACGTCTGATTTCGCGCTGCTGCTAATTCCAACTCTCTGGGTTCGTTGTGCTTTTTCTTTTTTTCATTTTTTTCGGTATAAACGGTGACAGTGGTAAGCTGTCAGGATTTAGGTTAGGTGCCTTTGTTGTCGTAGGCCTATTGATAGCAATTTTTTCCTTGACGTTTTAAATAACGTGTGCTCATTGTGAGCTGTTTCACTTGGCTGTTCTAGTGATTAATCTTGACAGTATAAAATGTGCTGAAGTTGTGTATGTGTGTTTGTACTACAGCCAAAAAATTACCACACCGTCACCATACCCCCCTGGTGTGGTGAATTTTTGCGACAGACTGCTAGGACACTGAACAGAAAAATGAACCGATAAGCAGTTGTGCATTTTTGACATTCCTTGTACATATGTAATATTACCGTAGTTGTTATTATTCAGTGCACTGCATGCTAAGTGTTGGTTGGTTTTATGCCGTTGTTGTTTGGTTGCAGTTTGTTCTGATGACCTGATGATGGGTTCACCGTCGCCTTCAAACAGCACACCTCCTAGCAGTCTTTCCAACTCGTCTGAGTCGGAGTTGAATTGCCTCGACTCACTGTCCCGCTGCGGTGCCTGCGGCGGACCGCTTGTTCTACCAAAGGTCCTGACATGCTTCCATGCTTTTTGTCGTCCATGCCTCGAGAGAATTGAAGAGTCGAGACGAATCGTCTGTCCGTCGTGCCGTGTTGAAACGTTCTTGTCTGCTGAAGGAGTGTCTGGGTTACTGCCGTACTTTGGGCCTCCAGGTAAACTTCAGTTGTCTTGTCAAAGTATTTTAACTGGTCTGAGTATGGTAACACTGTGTTTTCTTGGTAAATGATTGCATGTATCAGTAAAACATCAGTAGTTTTTTTCAGAATATTGACATATGTCATTATCATTTCTATGTCAGATTCTGGCATTCCTCTCAATATTTTACTGGTTATCCCTATGATTGTTTTTGTTATTACTGTTACGAGTTTTTTTAACCTTCGGTACTCCTTTCCCGAGGGAGCCTAAAAATTAACTACGCAACACAAAGGTGGGTACTATCATCAGTCCGTGCAGTCAGCAGCTGGCAAACTGTCATGCAACAAAACAGCATTGAAGCACTGCACCAAAACAGAAATCTTCTGAAATAAAAAGCTAGTCTCCCTAGCCTCGCCAGTATTAATTGATTAATTATTAAGTATTAATTGAGATTCATTTTCCATGATCAGCCAGGAGCTGGCGAGCTGATGCGTAGAAAACTCCCAGGGTCTCAATGGCAATGGGCTCAAAGATATAACAGGCGCCAAGATCACATATTTGTCCTCTTTGCGAGTGGCTGTCAACTCTGCTGCTGAACCTGCCTGGTGAGATGTTCTGTCGACGTATGACTCGGCCAATGGGCAAGTGACCATGATGTCCCAACATAACAGCTTGCCGCTGTGCCAAGGGATTAATGAGACGCCATCTGGACGTTTCCTGTTCGACCGGAATAATCCGGCTAGCTTAATGACGGCAACTTCGGCTGAAGCAAAGCTACGAGCTACCAAGTCATTAGAGGCATGATGTCTTGCTGACCTATTTGGAGCTTTCTTGCACACAAAGCTGTGAAGACCACGAGCGTCAACTGGGGAGCCACAGTGGCAGTTGTGTGGGATGCAAAGGTCCAACCCCTGCCTCCAACCGACAGCAACTCTCACCTCCTCATCGTCCAACTTGAGCTCGCATGAAGCAATCGGCAAAGCAAACAACCAGTCCCCGCTGTGTTGTGAAGTAGCTGCCAGAAATGATGCCTGGTGATGTGCCGTGTGCAGATTGGCTTCTACTAATGCCTTTTCCTCCAGCACGCCAGGGCGGTCCCAGAACGTTTGCTTACCAGGTAAGACGTCCGGCACATTACCAAACTTGATTGACCAATCGGACAGATAGTTCTGAAGAAAGCCATTATCAGAATTTGAACATTCGGCCAAGATGTCCACTTGCAGGGACAGTGTGCTTGCTGCTGAAGCCAAGAAGGCAGGGAGTCCATTGTGCAAGCGAAAACACACGTCTTACTCCAAGGCCGCCATCTTTGACAGGTAGACTGGCCTGAGTCCACTGGATGTCCGAATTGGTAATAAGTTGTATCGAACGTCTTAGATGGTATATTATTTTAGTATTTTTAGTAGCATTTTCTAGTGGAAAAATGCAAAGGGTAGGGTTAAGAATAGGTTAGAGTTAGGGTTAAGGGATAGGGTTAGTGACAGGGTTAGGTTTAGGACAGAAATAATTTGGGACTGGTATTCGGAGGGGTGCTCAAATTCTTTGTCTACTGGTGCATAACATACAACTAACACTAATGTGTGCAGAGCTGAAAATCAAGGAGATCATGGCATGGTTAATAAGCTCATGATTTGGCCTTTTGATCATAAAAGTCATTCAGGTGACGTTTGCGTGCAGGTGGCTTGAGGAGTACTGGTGGACTGGTGAATGGTAATACGACGTTGTCCTGCACGGGATGTCGCACTGCTGACGAGGGTGCAGTGGTGGCTCATTGCCGCAATTGTTCCGCTCTACTGTGTAGTGGATGTGAGCTAGCACATCGCTTTATGCGCTGCTTCGATGGTCACTGCGTGCGTACGGTCGATGATGCTGCACGCAGTGCGCTAAGTGCTTCACCGCTTGCCATGCCATGCCCTCGTCACAGCGGCATGGAGCTGGAGTTGGTCTGCCGCTCCTGCGACGTTCTGCTTTGTACCGAGTGTGTCACCCCAGACCATGTCACCCATGATCTGTGCCGCATCGATGACGTATCCAATGCTGAGAAGGCATCACTCCAAGTTCTTCTGTCTCGTGCCAGTCTCCGTGCTGCTGACCTACGCACAGCAACCAATGCCATTTTCCAGTTGTCTGGTCAGCTGCGATGCCGCTATGATGCTGCTCGTGCTGCGATTATCGAAGCTTACAACTTCTTCTGCTCAGCGGTTGAGGATCGCAAGCAGCAGCTAATGCGGGAGCTGGACATGGCATACAATGACCGTCAAGTGGCACTTGGAGCTGCTGCTCATGACACTGAAAACGTCGCATCCATCCTGAATCGAGCCAGTGCCTTTGTTGAGAATTTTCTCACGCAGGCAAGTCCGGCAGATGCTGTGATGTTTAGGAAGACCCTGGACCTGCGCATCTCGGCAGCAATCAGTCGTGTGCCAGATTTGAGTCGAGCTTCTTCTAACGGCTTGGACTTCGTTGCCGACTTTTCCTCTATGCAGGCCGCCATCCGTAGTGCGTTTGGCTATTTGAGAGTCGACGGAAGAGCGTTGTCAGCTGATATATGTGGATCAGAATCAATTCCTGGCCTGACGTCTGCAAATTTGGTTGAGGGTTCCGCTGTTTTTGCCGATCCTTCCATTACCCGAAAGTCATCTCTAACCCCGTCCGACAGTGGTAAGTGGAACCAGAATGATGGATCGAGCAGCCCGCCGGACATATTTGCAATGGCGGACATGTTCACGCTGGGACCTGGAGCAGATGGATCAACCGCCCACTCTTCTTCCAGCTCAAACCGTTCGTCACAGGTGCCCCGCCAGAAGATGGTCTACCATTGCAAGTTCGGGGAATTTGGCAGCCAGGTTGGCCAGTTCACGGAACCATCCGGTGTTGCTGTTAATGGAGACGGAGACATCCTTGTTGCTGACACCAATAACCATCGTATTCAGGTCTGTTGATATTGATATATTATGAGATCTTAATCTTGTAATTTTTGATCTTGTAACAGCAGTGTGATTATTGTTTTTTTGTGCAGTTTTTTTCATAATATGTGTGGGTGCTATTTAGTCAGTGTTTGAGTGTTACGTATTATGTTACAGTTTTGTTATATGTTACTTGACTGCTTTTTTGCGGAATATTTCAATTTGTTTATTTTTGTAATTAATGTTTTCCTTGCTTCACTGACATCGATTATATTATGATGTACTTTTCTGTGTGCCTTGATGCTATTTGTTGTATAACACCTGCTCAGTAAAAGTGCTGCATTGGATTTCAAGATTGGAAATCTTCACTTTACCTGGGCTTAACAATAGAATTATGTGTTATATGTATGATGGTGGATCCATGTGTATGAATGCATGAATGCTTATGACAGGTGTTTGATCGCGATGGAGTCTTCAAGTTTCACTTTGGTGCATGTGGAAAGCACGATGGCCAGCTGCTGTATCCAAACCGTGTCGCTGTGTGTCGTGTCACGGGCGACATTGTTGTCACTGAGCGCAGCCCAACACACCAGGTGAATGAGCTCATGTTGCAGACAGGGTGACCACTTGTCTGGAAAACCTGGAAATGTCAGGGAATTTGAAACATGTCAGGGAAAAGTGTCCCAAAACTGTTCATCACTAGTTGATTATTTGCGTTCAAACCCCTTTTTTCTGCTTGCTTCGCTCACAGAGTTGTACTCCCATATTTTTAAATTTGCAGTGCCAATAAGCTGCTTTTGTTTGCCTTTATTGTTTAAACTGCACTAAATTTGGTCAGTTAATTATCTGGAACATAATTAAAATTGGTGTCAATAGACATCATATCGCTACTGTTGCGAGGGGCGATACATCTATGTTCCCTTAAAATTGGAAAAGTCAGGGAATTTGATCATGACTGGAGAGTGGCCACCCTGTGCGAAAGAATACACTCTGCTTCTGACAGTGGCATCATTCATTAAAAAAGTTGGGGGAGGCAATTTTGTTGCAGGCGTGTGCAAATTTGGGATAGAGGAGATTGTGGTTGCTCTGCTCAGAATTTCATTTTTGCCCAAAAGTGTTTAAGAATGTGTGATTTTTAGCTGATATTTTTATTTTAAAAAAATTTTTTAGATGACGAACATTTTCTATCAGCCTAAAATTTAGGTCGGTAGCAGTTGCTCTTGAAGTTTCTGTTGTGAGTGTCTAATGAGTGATTGGTTGGCATGTGAACAGGTGCAGATCTTCACTCGAGATGGTGCATTTGTGCGCAAGTTTGGAGCCACTGTTCTGCAGCATCCCCGCGGTGTCACCGTCGACTTCCGTGGACGAATCGTTGTCGTCGAGTGCAAAGTATGTCTTGAATATTTACGTTGAAATAATTACGGCTCGATTTGGCAGATTTTTCCTCAGATTGTGTGCTGTATTACAAATATACTTGCAGCATTGTTTCATTAGCCTCAGTTTACTTTGTGAACTATGGAGGTTAACTGCAATCGGTGACGTTGAAATATACATTTCTGATAGTTTTTACATGCAAGAGCAGCTACTGCTTTAGCGCGTCTTAGCCATTGCAATTCTGTCTGTCTGTTCGTCCATCACACAGGTGGATCAGTCAAAAATGGTGAGAGCTAGGATCACCAAATCTTCACCATTGGCTGCATGGAAAACTCTAGTTTCAGGATCAGTAGAGCTTTTCCATAAATTCGAAAGGTTCACCCCAGTCAAGGGCGCTAAATGACAGAGGGGTAGGGAAAATTTGTGATTTCCAGCTGATACGGCATTGGCTGAGCGAGTACGAGTAAAACACTAGATAATTAGCCGCCGGTCGTCTGTGCCCTCTGACGACTGTAAATTTTGTTTTACTGGGCTTTCAAACATTCATCGCTGTTGCGCATTTCCCTTTGTGTTAGCTGGGTTTTTCTTGTATTTACAAGTATTTGTGTAATGCTGCGTTGGCTATAAGCTTCAGCTCAGTATGTGCGTTGGGCATGGTATAATTTAGATACATTATTAACCACTTTCTAAACAATAGACAAGTAGAACAAGACTACTACATATGGTAGACGCCTTGATAGAAGCTAACGGTTACGCTGTATTGAAGAAAGCACCTGAATATAGGAGTGTTTTGCGACCATTAAGAAAAGAGACTGCAGTAAACGTGCTGATGACTGTACGGTGAATCTGCTGTGTGGTTGTGCAGGTGATGCGTGTGGTGGTGTTCGATCGTTATGGCACTGTGCTCCACAAGTTTGGCTGCTCGCGTCACCTGGAGTTCCCCAACGGTGTTGTTGCCAATGACCAGGACGAGATCTTCATTAGCGATAACCGCTCACACTGTGTCAAAGTATGCTCACTGCTCAGTTGTGTGTCAGGACTGAAACATTGGAAGGGGTTTTGCTTAAATAAGTTGGAATGTACGAACTTTGTGCAGATCGAGCAGTCGGACAGTTTCAAAAGTGATTAGCTTGGATCATTGCAGTGAAGGATGTTGTTTGTGTTGAACACTTGAACATCGTATTCAACATGACCTCTCTTCGCTGCAATGACTGAGGCTAATTGAGATTCGTTTCTGAGCCCCCGATGCTTAAACTGCATGAAGTGTGTATGTGTATGTTCTGTACACGTACCACTCAGTTGTTAACTTGTAACTGGTTGAATATCATTTGGTGTCGAAGTTAGTTTGTTGTGCTAGACTTGTATATCGATCATGTTTATTGGGGAACCTCTGACAAACTCTGTATTTGCTTTAGTGCAGGATTTGTTTATGTACTTAACTAGAAAGTGTTGAGAGTCAAGCATGGAATGCCCATTAAAGACTGGGTTTTGTTCTTGGCTGTCTCCATCCTCCGGCTGAGTGGACTGATTCTGACAGATTGTTGTGGCTTCTTCTGTTCGTGGAAATTAACGAGTTCTGTTCCAGTTACTGTGTGATCTTTTGTGCACATGTTATGTGAACATGTTATGTGAACCAGGTGTTTGGCTACGATGGAGCATTCCTGCGTCAGATTGGTGGCGAGGGTGTCACAAACTATCCGATCGGTGTCGGCATTGACTCGATGGGCCGCATACTGGTGGCCGACAACCACAACAACTTCAACGCAACGCTGTTCACGTCGGACGGTCGGCTCGTGACGGCGTTGGAAAGCCGCGTGAAACATGCCCAGTGCTTTGACGTGGCGCTGGCAGACGACGGATCAGTTGTGTTGGCAAGCAAGGACTTCCGCGTCTACATCTACCGCTACGCAGTGGCCACAACGTCTGGATCGACCGAGACAAGGGCCACTTCGACCATTACTAGCTCCACCCAGCAGGACTTCTTGTCCTGGTAGATGGGAATGTACCTCGTGGAGACACTCAACGGACCTACCACTCATCATTACTACATTCTTAGTAGCACAGGGTGACCACTTATGAGGAAAACTTGATATCATTTTTTTCTGGGGGAAAACCTTGTCGGAGAGAACTGTTTGTTGTTCTGCACTTAAAGCATAATTGATGTTCAGTCTCATACTAGTAGCAGTGTGTAGCATAGCATAATTTAGGCTCCGGTTATCATTTTCTGTTGATCGCATTGCATCATTTGTCATGCTGTTATATTCGACTTTATTTCTGGACTGTATATTTAGTATGCATGACATGCGCAATGTGGGGGAACAGCACTGTGTCTTGGTAATTTCACAGGGCTAATGAGTGGTCACCCTGTTAATGCTGTTCAGTTTTCACGCAGATAGTCTTGATAGGCAGGTTAGGCTTTTTTGTTTTTAGTTGATTTCTGCTTTTGTTAGAGTTCATTTTTCTGTTAGAATTGCGCTGTAAGCAGCATTCATGCGTAGAAATTTAGTGGTCATGATTGAGTTTTTGATAACTTATGACGATTTACTGGTAATAATCGTAAGAATCTGTCATTTGTTGGTAGTTGTCATGTTTTTGTATGTTTATCAGTGGATTAGTATTTATTTGATGTTGATTTCAGTTAATTGTCGTTACTGAGTTTTCACTGGTTTGATGTTGTCTGTCGTTAAGGGCACATTGCACACAAACTGTTGTGCATCCGATGCTTTATATATGCTGTTTCAGCAAATAATGAAATTGCTCTGTGCACTTTAATTGTTCTCTTAATTTTATTTCTGAAATGAAAAATGTACTAGGCCTACTACTCGGACATTACTTTCAATAGCAAAAAAATTTGTGGATTTGAAGGTATTTACTTTTTTGGTCCTTGCGATTCGCTAATGAAACATTGTACTATATTGCTGCGTTTTGAACAATTTGTTTGTTGTTTGTGATACCCAGTTAAATTTCATGACCTCGTTCGCCCTGAAAATCTCGATTCGAATATTTTCCATTTGTTATGCTGTCACCTGTTTGATTTGCTGTGTTGGTTTTCAATGTATTTGTTTGGCAATCAATCACTCAACCATTGTTTTCTGTGCACATTTTGGAATGTTGAGTTTATTCGGTAGCGTAATTGTGCCATTTTGTTTTTGGTTCATGTTTAATTTCTCCGTTATATCATCTGTTGGAAATAATGTTGCATTTGTTGGCAGTGGTGTTGTTATTTTGTCGCAGCTCGTCACTCAGTCATACGGATCATTTTCTTGGTTGTTACTGTTGATCGCTTTGACCATGTGTGTCTGTGTATGTGTATTTATATTATTTAAGCTTTTCTTATCGTTATACTTTCGTTACGCCTCTGTTGTCGCTGAGGCCGTTAGCTCAGTCGCAATTGGTCGGCAAGAAAAGGCTGATTTGCTGTGAATCACAGCCAATATTTGTTGTATTCTGTCTGTCGGTGATTCTCCAGTCTCATAATGGCTGTGGAATAATTTGCCATGATGATTTTTTGACAAAGTTAGTTGCGAATCAGCTTAATCAGTGTTGTGTTAATATGTAGTTGACAAGTAGTTAATTCAGTTAAGTGTATTACCATTTTTTTTACAGTGAATCTGCTAAGCTTAATTTTATTACAATTTATGTGGAAAATTTTATGTCTCACAGTGTTTCGTTATCACATTTCCTGTTGAAAGTGCTGTTGAGAAAGGCTCAGTTGAAAATAATTTAGCAGCATTCTTTGCATATTCCTTTACAGCAATTTGCCTTGTTTTTTTCACAAAAACTGCAGCATTTGCTCTCATCTGCATACTGCAAGTGATCAGCTGTGATATGTATAAGTTTTTATGTATAAGTTTTTGCGATATTCAAGTTACTATTATAAAGATAAAAAGCACAGTTCTAGGTTCCAATGCATGACAGGGCAGCCAATGCCGCACCACAGGCTTAGGTCGCCACATTTTCCCATCAGCCATCGCCTGAATAAATGCACAGTGAGATTTGTGGGGCACCAGTTTTTGTATAATTCTGGTCTTATTGGATAACTATCTGTCTCTGGTTAGTCATCATTGGACATCGTAATCCTGACTGGGACCAGATATTGTCGATTCGTGTTAAAACTTATGCTCGTCGTTGATCGTTTCCAGTTTTGCTCTCATCAACTCTGATCATTACCGCCACTTTTTTTTATTTAATCATTGATGTGCAGTATTAATGTGGTTGGTCTGGAGTTTGTTTACCACCCACCGGGTTATTATCAATTTTTATTCTCGTTGTCATGGTTTGAGATTTCTGTTGGTTGTCATGCCATTGTTATCAGGCGCGTTTTCTCTGTTGTTTTTATACCGTTAGCACTTTTTCTCTGTTTTTCTTTTAATAAGTGATTTTGATGCACACTGTGTGTCAGCAAGACGTCTGGTTGGAATAAGGAGATGGCATGCCAGTTGTTGCATTGCATGCATGTAGTGGTCGTAGTATTTTACGAGTTGAGTTGAGTGTGTGTTTTTGCTTTCGTCGATGTTCACTTTTTTGATGTGCTGAAACGGTACGCATTGCACATTCATAGTCTCAATGTTGCAGCTGAAAACTCTTCGTTGTTTGTGTTGTATTTTGGAGATTGTGGATGTTTTCTGTTTTTTTTTTCACGTCAGATGATTTTTGGTGTGTAATTGAACTTATCTCTCGCCATCAAAGAGGTAGAGTTGTAAATAGTCTATGCAGTAGTGAATTTTGTAGTAGTTTCTGTAGCAGTACTTGTAGTGGCAATATGGTAGGACTTGTTGTGTTATTATCTCAGCTTTCGTTAGTATTAACTGCTGTTTGTGCGTACACCAGTTAAAGCAATTTAGTCATTTTTGTAATTGTTGCAGCCACGTTATTTATATATCTAGTGTTGAAGTGACAGTGTATTGCAAGGGTAAGATTTTCGGATCCGGGAGTTTTTAATATGCGACTAATAAAGTATGTGTAAATTTTACGTAAAAGTCTTGTGTTTTGGATGACTGTAATTGTTTCATTGACGAAAAGTGGTGCCATCTGTTAAAAGCAGCATGTTGTGCAGTATTTGTTTATTTGCTGAACTTTTTGCCACTTGCAGTATCTGTAACAAATTCAACAACAATCTGGTTGTGGGGGTGGAGAAATAAATGGCAGTGTCACTAGACGTTGTTAAGTGATGCGTCTGGTTTTTGTTTGTGAAAATGTTGCAATTTCCAGTTATTTGTCGTCAAAGCCTATGACGATTTGTGCCAACTGACGTTGTTGTTAGCGTTGCCATTCGTCTGTTAAAAAGAGTATTTATTATTTCGACTAGCTTCATCTGTCGTCATGTTCTGTATTTCCTAGAGCTGTCGGTTTAGCACTTTAATTAATTAATTATCTATTTCTACCACACAGTTTTCGACAATAGACAATGGAAACCAAGAATTTCCGAAGTCAAACTTGTGCTGCTTTTCTGTGTCTGTTTGTGCCATAAAGTTCCAGTTCTGTGTATGTCTGTAATTATCAGCATTTCGTCACTGACAAATTTCAGGCCAGCAATGTTTAGCAGCAGAATGGCTTGATGAAGCTTGCCTGCAACACAAATTAAACTAGATGGAGTTGAAAGCACAAGTAAAGTACGATTTAAGAATTAATTGAGGCCAGACAGCTCTAGTGTTTTTTGCTTGTTGGTGCACTGGCAATGCAGTGGTAGTGTAATTTTGGTTGTCGCTAATGTGTCTATGCACGTTGTTGGCAGCTTGTTGACTTTGAGTGAGTGTTGCAAAGACGTTCCATCGTAACATCTTACATGTGTCTCGTGCGCGTTGTTTTAGTCAGCTGTTGATTCCGTGGATGGAGTTATTCAGTTACTTTTTGTTACTTGGCGCTCAAATGCGAGAAGATTTTGTGTTCAACATATTAGTTCTTTGTTACACATGGTTATTGGAGCCTAAAAAATTGAACGTTATAGGTTAAACTATCGTGCAGTTTTGGATACGGTTAGCCGAGATTATTGCATTGATACGCAATCACATGGCACATGGAACGCTTTAACAACAGTGTTCACTGTGACCATCCTGACTACATCTATCCAGTTGCTCAGTCTACTGCTTTTTTTTGTGCGCCACCTGGTACATATCAAAAGATCCATTGTTTTATTTTACTGTCCTGGACTTTAGATATAATTCCGTCTCTTGTTATAAGTATTGCAGTGTTGTGTTAATTTGTAGAATTAAACCAAGTTACCTCGACTTTATATTTTAGTTATTACGTTTATTGAGACTGGTAGACGATGGTTGGTTGATGTTGCAGCAATTGTTAAACATTTTTAACGTGCATTAATATTACATGTTGTGCTTCTGGAGAGCTGGCCAGTTGGTCTGTTGTCAGGTGAATGTTTTTGTATGAAGTTTGCTCAGAGTGTGCTAGCCAGTGAGGGTTGGAGACATTCGTTTGTTGCAGTGTTGTCTCTGACAATCAGACAGGGATGAAACGAGACAGTGGCATTGCGGAAAGTTAAACGTAATGTAATTATTGTGTCACAAAGTCACAGTTGCCTGACTGCCCTAATTTTGTTCTTGTTGCAAAAGTGTTCTTCCAAAATACACATTTTGGGGCTGGAAATCCCCAATTTTGGTGGCTTTTTGGGCAGAATAGAGTTTGGACACCCAAAACCTCCTTGTATCAATTTTGCAACTCTGTCAAAAAAACTGCTGCTTTTCTTCAATGTCCCACCCCAACTGTTTTAACCCACGACGCCACTTACTGGCAGATGCCAAACCATGAGTGGCCCGGTCTATGTGCACATTTTGTGATAATCGTAGGAACTTAAGTTTTCCAGAGTGAGTTAACAGATGCGTAGACAGGTTTAATTTGATTTTGTCATTCGTTGCCGCCACATGCGTTTGGTTGTTTTAACTAGCCGAGTTACCGATGTTGTGCTGTGGCGAGTTGCTGGCACTGCTGCTTTTGATACAGACACTGCCGTGTTATGCTGTTTCTACTCTCATCGTCGTCTATTGTAGTCGTTACTTAAGTTGTTGACTGTTGTTAGTTGTATTTGTTTGCAAGCTGCTTTGGCAGATGTTGTTGATATTGTCTCTTGGACCATGCATGGATTCATGTTCGAGAATGCCGTCTTCCCTTGCACTTTATTTTTGCTGCGTAATTTTTCTACAGAAAGCAGCCGGACTTTTTGAAATCATTGTTGCTTTTGATGTTATGTTGGTCTTTATGCTGTTTGCCTATCATTCTTCGTGTTCTCTGATTGTCCAGGGATACTGGTTTATAGCAGAAATTTTCTTAAAATGTGTGAATTTCTAGCAATATTCACAAAAATGTGGAGTATACACATACGTGTGCTTGTGCACATTCTGCCTGGAAAGGCCATCCCCAAAATGGGTGGGACATTAAACCCCACTCACTCACTCAAAATGAACAACTGTGAACTAAAACATTGCAATCATGTGTGCAGAATTATGCAAAGACGTGCATGCGAGTTTGGAAACATCATTCTGTGCGGGAAAATATGCTATGTAACTGGTATCCCCATTTGTCGTAGTGATGATGCTGCCTTATCCAAAACACATCTTCTTCATTTGCAAATCTCTCTACATAGTCGCTTTGCTGCTGTTGTCATCGTTTTTCAAGCACTATTTTAAGTAAACAGTTTTTGTTACACGTATGTACGATGCATACGCTTGTTTGTTTGCCATTAGCGTTTGTGTTTGGTAATTAAAGTTTTCAAAAAAGGCAATTAACTGGTTTGTGTCCTGTTAGCCATTCTGTATATTTGCCAGCAAAGTTACAGGTTTGTCCAAGCATATAACTCGACTACAGTGTACAACCAACAACAAGAAATTTGAGCTAATGCTCACGAGATGCGCAAAAGCTTACAGCAGTTCCGGTTCAGTAGTTTAGCTGAAAATTGGGGTGTTCACGCTAGGTTAATATACAAATACCAGTTTCTCTATCTGGATCGCATAACGATAGTTCTTTGGCGCCACCTTGAGAATGATAGAGACGTGTCACAGCCCAAAAAATCCATAAAGCCCCCTATTTTGGCGCTCAGGGTTATTTAAGGTCATTGAATTCGGCGCCAATCGATAGCCAGTGTGCGACTTCCTATTAATGATTAATAATAACCTAGGCCCTATCTCGCACCGTTAGTGATACGGCGACTCATTGGCCAAAAATCGCAAATTTTGCCCATTCCCCCTCATTTAGTGCCCTCGTTCGGGGTGACCCCCTTCGAATTTATGGAAAAGCCTTACGGTTCCTGAAACTAGTCTTCCAGGCAGCCGACGGTGAAGATTTGGTGATTCTAGCTTGCACCGTTTTTGACTGATCCACCCGTGTGACGGACAGAATTGTGATGGCTAAGACGCGCTGAACGCAGCAGCTGCTTTCGCGCGTAAAAACTAGAACATAAGCTTAATGAGACAAAAACAAGTTGAAAGGTAAACAAAAAAGGAAATTAAGAATCTGATAGACAATTCAGCTTCGCGATATTTAACAAACATCCTTTGCCTTTATCGATGAAAATAGCCGCATCAGATAGCTGTGGGTTTCCTTAGAACAAGAGTGTATTATCATGAAACACTTGAAAAATACAACTATGTAACTTACGGCTGCACCACACAGCTATTATTGTACAGTTGTCATATTTCACGATGTGGTGAAATAACGGACAAACAATAACTGCTAACATAAGCACACTATTGACGCTCATAGAACGACGAGAGGTTGAGTAGCTTAAATACAGTACAAAGACAACGCTTAGCAAGAGCAAACAACAATATTACTGCGTAACATTGGCCAGAAACGTGTAAAACACTGCCATGCTTCCAGTTACCGTTCATCACTAAAAACCCCCACTACTGCACAATCAAAAATATGACGCAGCTTTTTGCTGTCACAAAGTTTTACCGAAACACGACTGCACCTAGTTTGTTAACTGCAATTTTCTTTACGTTACTTTGGTTCCCATGGATACTATTTAATATATCACTGTTTACTGAAAAACTAAGTAACATTACAACTTAGAAATTATCACCTGTCCTACTTTTTCGACACACTGGAACTGCAACTGGAAACACGGGAATTTCTTGGCCTAACGGCAACAGATAGGTGTAACAAGTGTTGACAATGCACACACAATAATTAGTAGAACGACTGACCAGTTTGGTACAGTAACACAACTCTCAGACACTTTGCAAATGCATTCTTACCTATGTTGCAATTACCAATGTCATGCTGGCCTGGAAAAAAGAGCATACTACTTTACCCATTTACCACTAAACTGTGGTTCCTACTTTCTTGCACACTTGCAGCAGATAGCCAGCCAGACAGCACAGTTCTGAAAAGGCATTAATTTAGCCTGGTGGATGTACTCGCTGACAACGACTATAATCTACATGATACACAATGAAAACAGAACAATGAACACTCTGAAATGAGATAAATAACGACCATAAGTTGCTATAAAAATACAAAGTTATTAATATTATTATTAACATTATTCACCTGTCGGCATCAAAATTAACTGAATGAGTATAAGTTCAAAACAAAATTGGTGCCAGAAGGTATGGCAGCTTTCAGGCAACAATAACTGAGCTTTAGGTGATTTATGAAAAAAAGCAAAGTTTTGTCGGTGTGATGCCACATCACACCGACAAAAACTTAACACTGAAATGCACTGAATGAATTAGCTCTATGATGCTAACGTAATTACTGCATCAAAAAGCAATAATGGAAAAAAATTACGATCACTCATTATTTCACACCGTCGCATGATCAAACTGTGATACATTGTACAACAAAATATTTGCATCTGCAAAGTTCTCAACTTTCAACTGCTGCCATCAAAATAAATTGCAATGAACTTAAAGTAACAAAATAATAAGTAATTATAACTGTTGAAGTTAAATTTGGCATTTTAAACTGTTACATGATATTATAGATTATGCTGTATGCATCATCTTATCATGGTATTCAATTAATAAGCCAACAATAATAATAAACTGTACATAGTTCGATACGATGCTGGCAATTGACACTAGTATATGTAAATTCAAGGGCAAAAAATGCCAGCAATGATCTGCAACTTTCAATCATTGCAAAATTAACAAGTTTCGCGACATACTCATGTAGGCAATAATGCAAAGATGCACACCTCAAAATTATGCCCCCTTAAATAACGACTATAAATCACTCTACAGGGTGCGGCAAAAAAGTGGACCCCTAAAGTTTTTCGCTGTTTTCTCAGCAACCGTTTGGGATTTTAATATGAAATTTTACAGCTTTATTTGGTGAAACTTTGTACAGATAATTGCCAAGTAAAATGTGATTTTGTTGAAAAACGACAAAGTTATAGACTTTTTAACATAACCGCCTACCGATTTTTCAGCATTAAAAATGTTCAAGCTAAAAAAGCTATTTAATTTTCAAAAACTGGTTACACGTTAATGCCGATGACGTCACAGTGACGTGTTGATAAACAGTAATCTATATTGTTTATAAATTATCACTAAATTATCGTTCCTTTAAAGCAATCGCCGGCTGCCCACCGGATTCATCATCCAGCAGGACGGCGCGTCAACACACACAGCGCGCAACGCCACACAGTGCACAGAACTGGCTGTGGGCGAGCTGTCCAGATATCATCACAAAAGACCAATGGCTTCCAAATTCGCCGAATATAAACCCAATGGACTATCACGTATGGGGTGCAATGTTGGAGGCCTACCGCAACCTTAAATCAAAGCCGAAAACAAGCACCGAACTCAAGAAAGTGCTTCAGGTTATCTGGGACAACCTGCCACAGGGACAGATCAACAAGGCTGTAAAAGATTTTGTCAAATAAAGCAACTGGAGGTTGATGTTGTAGCTTGGAGCTGGCGGTAAACACTTCGAACATTTGCAGTGACAATGGAATTCTGGCATCTGATCATCATTTAACTGCGTTGTTTCAACGATGTTATTAAATTGGTGTTGTAGCCGAAACATTTTTGAATGCTGAAAAATCGGTAGGCGGTCATGTTAAAAAATCTGTAACTTTGTCGTTTTTCAACAGAATCACATTTTACAAGGCGGTTAGATTTAGAAGGTTTTAGTAAATAAATCCGTAAAATTTCAAATTAAAATTCCAAACGATTGCTGAGAAAACAGCGAAAAACTTTAGGGGTCCACTTTTTTGCTGCACCCTGTAGAATACAATTATTATCATCATCACTTATCTTTAACGATCTGATGCTGTTTGAAGGGCACCACAGCCAGAACACAACTCTAAGGAGACTGTGATTACTCATGTTTTTTGTTGATTACAAGCTGTCATATGCACATATTTGCTTTCTGCAAAAATCTGACCGAATATGGATTATGTTCCACTTTTGACAATCAGCTATAATTACCAATTATTCCCAACTTGTCATAAAGACTGAAGGGTGATAGACTAGGAAGTGCAGATTTCAATATGCAGATATTCGCACACACAAATGACATATATGCAAACAATTAACACATTCTTTAGCAATATGACAGTACAAATGCACTGATAGTACCTTATCTCTATTTACCATCGACAACTTCTACATAATGAGCAAAAGTGACCTGTGACAAAATTACATTTCAGGCTCTCACGGAAACAATGACTGGAAATTATTTCAGTATTTCACTAACAAACATTTATAAAAAATACAGGTGGGTAGTGGATCGAAATTATTACTACTGCCACACATAATAATGTAAATAGGTCAATCGATGTTATTTCAATACCACGTCATTCAAAACAATTAATCATGGGGCCACATTATAACAAAAAGTGCATAATTTACACACACAAAGAAACACACAGACAATGCAACACACGACACCAAGAATTATACAAAAAAGCAACAGTCACAGTGAAGAGTGTCTCCATCTACTGGCAAACAATCTAAGCTACCACCAACTCAACAGAATTTCACAATGTCGGTATCAGAATTCGGGCCAACGCATGATGGTATCGCAAATGCACAAACCAATTTCGGTCGGTTGCTGATTATATCTGACGTAATTAATTACATGATGATATATAAACAACTAGAAAATTTTATTCGCACCCTTTATACGGTGCACATCCCATGCATATGGAGACTGCTAATGTAACACATCAAAAGTACTCGTCACAAAATCAAAATCCTCGTTTACATCTGACATCTTACTGTTCATCATAGCAACACCTGGCGGACAGAAACTAGTTGACTGAAGTTCAATTTTGGTGAATTTATACTGTTTATCGATCACAAAAGTTCCTAATATGACCGCACTTTACCACAGTGATCGAGGCTAATCATTTTGAAGCCACAATCGAGCAGTTATCTAAGCAAGCATGTACGTTCTACTTTTCTATGCTCTACCCTTTAGGTAAATCACTATGACAACAAAATGCCAACTGCTCAAAAACTGTTTTGCATCAACAGCCTAAGTGTCACGCTATGCAGCACGCACATATGTACAGCTTAACTGTTATCAACCAATCGCGTAACAAATTTGTTCAACAACTTTGAAGAGGCTAATGACAGACCTCAAACTTTGTCCAATTCTGCTAATGCCAACAGTACAGGTACTGGTTACTCATAAACCAATGTGGCTATCGGGAATATTTTCCTGGTTATAATTGCATAATTAACTCTGACGAAAGAAGATTAGGGTTTTCACATCTGTCTGTCAGCACTGATACCGAATAAGATGCACCTAGATTTTGGTATTATTTTGGAGGGGGCTGGAGCAAGGACAAGTCACAATTGATCAGATTTTGACAGTGATCGACATTTCAACTTGGATCCGCGGTTCCTGCACAACCTGTTGCACCAGTAGTCACATAACATGGTCTAGACCCTAGCAGTTACTGTCGTCTGGACCAATGCAAAATGCTACTATCATCAATGACAGCAGACATATATTCATTGCATTGCCTATTAACATAGTTCAGTGGTGTTCCCACCTGAAGCTGGAGGTATGCACCACTTTGAAATAGGTCCAAAACCCAAGTAATTAAATTTAAATAAAATGTGCAAAGCATGTAATTTCACCAATCATATTTTGGTGTTTTTCTCCTGCACGTAGTGGGACCAGATAATCAGACACGACCCATGGGCCAGAAGTGGCCTCTGTACACCACGGCATCAGATGCACAACGTGTGACACTCAGTCAGAAAACCTATACAGTGTGTCATGTCACTGATGACACCAGAATGGCAGCAGTCTGTCATGTCAGTGAGTTATCAGTTGCGCTTACGGCGGCACATTCGCTTGTGCTCGACGTGCCAGTGCTCCTGCTGGCACTTGATGCTGCAATAACTGGTGTTCCAGCAGCAGTGATACATCGCCTCCTCCTCACAGTTATAGCACTGTCGCACAAGACACATTTCACACATCTGAGGCACTAACCACATGTCACAAAAGTAACGATTTCAAAGTTATTAGATAGCACTTTTGCAAAAGCCATGTTTCAGAAACATAATACAATTACCACATTCCACGATACCCCAGACTCAAAGGGAAATGAAAATAGTGATCCAAATGTATGTATGTAATCAGCAATGCCTCCTTGTCAAATTTTGCATGAGCAGCGATCTCCCAGTCACATACACTCGTTCTTGGTTAAGAAAGACCGATTCAAAATGTTCAAGCAGTGTGCAGTTAAAATTTCCTCCTGCTTGACAAGACATATCACTCATACAACAGCCCTTACAAGCTGTGATACAGCTGAGAGCTACGAACCCACTGTTTCTTCTTGGTGGCTGAGATTTCGGCCTTGTGTTTCTGGACGACTTTCTTGATCTCCTCGGCTAACTCGTCCTTGCATCGTTCCTCAGTCTGTCGACGAGTACTGTCAGCGTCACGCTGAGCCTGTGCCAGTGCACGTGACACTGCTCGCTGTTTGTCGTCTTCATAGTCTTTGCGCAACTGTAAACAGCACAATGACACATTTAGAGTGTGATTAAAATGATGGCAAAGTAGTCCCATACACGATTACGAGCATAAAATCTGGAGCTGATCCCAAACTCTAAGCTGTCAGCCTACAAGTAACAGTCACGAACCCAGAAAAAACAAGAAGATTTCACATAGACAGGTGTGGTAGCTGATCCCTTTTGCCACACCTCGGGCCGACAAAGGTTAAGCATAATAAAGCTACTATACGTCCCATGTAAACTGAATGGCTGGTTCTATTGAACAGCCAGTGCCTTAAAGCGACTGAGCAAAAGAGCCTACTGTTACGCAGAACTTGCCGTTTCTTCGTCAGCAATGCTCATAACCATGACCACTTGACCAATATTGATTTTGGCTACCCATGGAGGGATGGCCAGGCTGCGTTTGACTTGGATGGCTTGGTCGAATACAAAAATGGCACACTTGCAAACAGTCACCCATCCCATTACTAATACTAATCCAGCCCAAAGTTGAGTAACTTCGTTGATGTGACCAACAACGTTACAACAAGACTAAGATGCAGCCTACAAACCCAAAGCTAGGCTGCTATTATTTACCATTGGCCTCACGGTATAATAACCTTGCCAGCTGCAAAGCATCATCACCTTTTGGCCATTACTACCAAATTATACTGCTTGGAGACCGAGGCACATGTTTGTGAACAACTTGCACCAGAACAGTGAACCAGCCGAGAGTCGAAGTCGCAATCTGCGTATGTCATCCTCGCAATCTATCCGTGTCCAGTGTCGCACGTGATAAGTGACTGAATATCACACAGCACAAGGTGTCTAAACAAATTCCTCAGTTGAAATAATGACTCATCTAATCGATTTTCATTCCGCGAAAAATTTGACAGAACAGAGTCACAGAAAATGAAAAAGGAGACAAAGAGCACATAAAATGGCAACACATTCCTACCCTCTCCTCAAGACTCTTGAGTGCTTTGTCTTTATCGTCGTCATGCTCATGCTGCAGCTGAGCCCTTAGATCGTTGAATGTCGTCTTGGCATCACAATTGCACGCTGGTAAAACGTCATCGGCTTGCGCTGAGCTGCTTGTGCCATTAGCAGTGCATGATGATGAGCCGAACAGAGAAGTCTCGGTCTGAGTGCTTTTGTGAGGATTGTTAGCCGCACACAGCTGACGACAACACACACACACAACAAATGCATTACACAAATATTACTTTACACTAATGGACTAAGTTATTTGCTGGGCCGCAGTGGCAAATTGTGCCATCATATATTCATTTAATGTAATCCAAGCTGATGACATTCTACCAGCATGCAAACCCAATTACATTACATTACCAACCCCAAGGGAAGTGAATTCCGTGGCACAACTAGTAAAATTCCACGGCACTAATTTCTCCAAAAAAGCCTGGCCTCAAACCAGGATAAGCAATTGATAGCCAAATGCTGACATCTAAACAGACTCAATACATCTCAGTTCTCCTGGTTCTAGTCTGTCCAGCGCATTAGACATTTTTTTTTTTACAAAAATGAGCTCTATAAACAGATTTTTGACATCAAAATCTCTCTGCTAGGCAATCGATTGAACCAATAAACACACCACAGTTCATCAATCCAGACTATGTCAAATATGTATTTCATAAATGCTGCAAACCTTGCGAGAGGTCTGTATTCGAGCATCGGAAAACAGAGGACTTCGTGATCCACGGACTTTATCTTCACTAGATGTGACGACGTACGAGTCCTCTAGCGAACCAGACTAAATCAACAGGCACAAATTACACATGCCATTATAACCCAATTAATATGTAATTTCTGATTATCACTGTAATCCATAGCTTGACCAAGACATCAAATCTGACCTTATTAAATCCTCAGTTTCTAATCCTCATGTCAGGATTATCACCGAAGTCATGTAATATGGCAATTTGTATATAAAAGAACATGTGTATGACTACTACACACGTTTACATTGTGTTGGGCCCTAACTACGAATGAGTCACATAAAGGTTCCATTAAATGATCCACTTTTCTCGGACAAGTCCAAGCTTAAGCACATCTGTAAAATAGTGAACTTTTTCGAAAATATTCAGCTGGAATTTGTGATTCCCAGCAATCAATATACAACATCAGAACACTAAAAATAGACCAATATAATGGAGCACAGCTTAAAAAAGACACAAATCTTTAACCAAACTCTGTCACTATTTAATTTTTGTTTGTCGACCGATGCATAAAAAAAACAAAAAAATTAACGTATTCTCAATTGAAATCAACTTTAGTATGAACTAGTGGAGCACAGCTTAAAAAAGACACAAATCTTTAACCAAACTCTGTCACTATTTAATTTTTGTTTGTCGACCGATGCATAAAAAAAACAAAAAAATTAACGTATTCTCAATTGAAATCAACTTTAGTATGAACTAGTGGAGCACAGCTTAAAAAAGACACAAATCTTTAACCAAACTCTGTCACTATTTAATTTTTGTTTGTCGACCGATGCATAAAAAAAACAAAAAAATTAACGTATTCTCAATTGAAATCAACTTTAGTATGAACTAACTGTGCGATACCTCTGATACCTCGATAAGTATCGTGAATACCAACGTTTCGATACCAGTATTGAACAGGTCTCGATATATCTCGGTGTCAGGATACCGCCAAGTATCGTGACGATATCAGTTTCAATACTATGCAGTTTGCAACTGAATCGCTCTATTGTTGACAACTACTGCACACTGCGTGACAGTGCTCAACAAAAAACACGTCATATTAAAGCTTGTCAAACATACAGTAAACATATATTTTTAAGCTACGGCCGAGCCACCCAAACATCACAGGGGTGGCCCTGCCGTCGTGAGTTGCGGAAAAACTTCACCCCCCTCTTGACGAGCCTGTCAACTAACAGTTCATATAAACTTCCAGTATCGCGGTAGTATCACGATATGGTACTCGATACCTGAGATGGTATCGTTATTATGGCTCCAATTTCAGGTATCGCACAACACTAGTGTGAACAATCATCTATTATCACTACAGTTGACTCCTCTTATATGCACGGCCTTCGGACCGCAAGCTGACTTGCACGTAAGTGGAGCGTGCATTTAACCGTAGTTAGCTTATAAGACCATTGCAGTCATTTACAACACGCAGTTACAATAGGTGGTCATCCATGCCAAAGGAAACAATCGCCTCACTCATCTCCTTCGCGAACATCAGGGGCAGCATGTAGCAGCTGACGATGGTCACGCCAGTAGTGTCAGTTTACATACCGTCCGCCTGTCCATCCGTCGTCTCAGTAACTCTCAGACAGCAGGTGGAGTAGCACCAGTGACCCGCAAACTGCCGTTTGAAGTTCATTATGATGCTGCATGTTGCTGGGGCAGGAAAATGTACTGTAGCACACATGATGCCTGGCGCTCACTAGCTATGCCTACAAGCATAATTCTGAGGTCTGGACGTCGTCACCGGCATCCCAGTGAGCGTAAGTGGCTGATTACAGGCGATGTTATATGCACTGTGTCAGCCAAGTTGCTTATAACTGAAGCAAGTCATGGCGCTGGAACCAAAAGAGTGTGTGCTTATAGCCGAATTGTGCATATATGGCTGGTGCTTATAAGCGAAGTTGACTGCCATTGACACAGCATAGACTCAAATGGGACTAGACGTGCGTCGTGCAAATAAGCGGAGTGAGCTTATAACCGACGTGCATCTAAGTGGAGCTGTTTTGCAAAAAAACCAATGTTATGACACACATCATACCTCGTCATTGCGCTGGTGCTTACTCTTCTTCTTGGGGCGACCTTTTGGTCGTTTTTCTATCACCAGCTTAGTCTTGGGTTTCTCCTAAAATTTCCAACCACAGCCACATCATCGGAAAATTAGACATCTGCTACTAGAAAATACTGATTAATTTTCAAATCCTTTCATTGGCACCCTCCATAGAAATAGTGCATGCAAATAAACCACCTCAGCATATAACCAACCCCAATCATTGCGTTCAACTCACAGGATGCAAAGATAAGTATCAGCTTTATAGGTGAACAACAGTAACAATGGTAATAAAAATAAACATTGATGGTAAATAGAGACAGTGCAACTGGAAAGATATCACTCACCGTGTGATCCCATATGACTAGTGTTTGCAATCCCAAAATCCCGAATCCCGACCGTTTTCTCCAATCCTGAATCCCAGGATTGGCGGTATCCCAATCCCGGGATTTTGGAATTACAAAAGTTCTTTTTAGAGAGTTAAATGGCACAAACAACAATTCTATAGTCATCTAATAACTAAAATATTTGATGAGCATCAGAGTCCTATTCCTTCTGTGCACTGTAATTTGTGTTTTTACAGTCACAGATTCACAGTCACTCCCTACACTCGCAGAACCTTCCGTACGGTCGGCCTACTACATCCTCATACATGAAATAAGTCCACCATTGATACCAAAACAATGACCACTCTGTAAGCCTAATCCCGAAATAGGATCCCGGGATTACAAATTTCTCAATCACGGATCCCAGGATTGAGAATTCAATCTCGCGATTGCAATCACTACATATGACAAGTGACACTCAGTAGCTCTGAGATGTGTTTCCATAAACAGCTCTAACCCAATATCTCTGTAACTGTGAGCAGAGACCAATGTTTAACTCACTAAATTTGTGTTTCCAACCTGTTCGTCATCGACGTCATTGTCGCCACCGCTAAGATTGTCGTTGTCATCATTGTCATGTGTCACCGATGCATGCTGTGACATCAGCTCCTGGTGACGTGCCAACTCCTTTGTTGCTTTCACAAACCCCATCGTCCGTTTCACTGATAATGTCTTGAGATTGGTGTCCACCGGTTTTATACTTGTGCCCGGAATCAGTGCCCTGTCAGCCAGTTACAGCAATAAACACTCATTCACACCCATTCATTCAGCTTGTTTGTCAACAAAACAAGAAATCTGAGATAATGCTCATGAGATGCGCAAGAGCCTATAGCAGTTCCTGTTTGCAGGTAATGTTAGTCTATCTCCATCCATTTTGTCACAATTCACTCTTTTCCAGCCAAAAAGCACCAAAAAATCACTAAAAGCACCTATTTTAAGGTTCAAGGTCATTAATGTTGACAATCCTAAGAAGCTTGTCGACAGTGCTTGTTATGTTAAGCAACATGTTTGTGCCTAAGGCCTATCTACAACCATTTTCACTCTAGACAAGCCAACAGTGGATAAATAACCACTTTTAGAAGGGTACCCCTATTTGACACCCACATGCGCAGGCTTCCTTGAACCCAGAGGGTCCAGACTTGAATTGCTAAAATCTACACTCAATGCTGAAAATTTTGTATGCAGGTTGTCTTAGTCTATCTCCGGCCACTTCAGCGCAATTCACTCTTGAAATGTGCATCGTAGCCCGAAATCGTGAAAAATTTACTATAACCCCCTATTTAAGGGATTCAAGGTCATTCAAGGTCACTGATGTTGACATTTCTAAGAAGCTCGTCACAAATGCTGTTCTGTGCCTATCTGCAATGATTCTCACATTAGACGAGCCAATAACGGTAGAATAACTCCTTTTTAAGGGGGTGTCCCTCTTTTGTGGAGATCCCCTTCACCCAGTGGCATGAAATTTTGTCTCAAAATACTACAGACACTTACCTATCATACGGTGAAAACCCGAAGTCTCTATCTCACTTGGTCTTGGAACAGTACCAGGACATGACAGACAAGACAGAATTACCATAACTAATAAGCGCTATAGCAGTGCTAGCTCTCGCGCATAAAAACTAGAGAAAAACAGCTCAGTCAAGTGCCATCAGCCCAAATTCGTGCAACCCTAAAAGTAACCCTAACCCGCGAAACTGAAACATGCCACTCCTGCCCTGTGGAACATTCACACCAGACTCAAATATCAAGGCACAATTTTATACTTCTCTTTATTAATATGACTGCGACAAGAACAATTTTTTGTCCGAGCTCTGTATAACTATATATATAGATTGTATTACATATATGCAATTGCTTTACTGCCTGTGCTAATTATCTTGTTAGTCCGCCCAGAAGCGATAGCTTTCGGAGCAGACTTAAGTTTTACTCGAGATGTTTTGTTTCTTATTTCAACGCGAAATCTCCAAGATGTGTTGGCCGATCAGCATGAAATTTTGCACGTATAATCAGTAGTAGGCAGAATTTTATAATGCCAGTCCAAAATTTCGGGGAACCTTACCTCAAAAAATTTTAGGAACCAAAAACATGCAAAATATGAGCCAATTTTGACGGCAAATATCTCCAAAATGGATGAAGATATTCAAAATCGGACAAGTACATTTTGTACCATGATTCCTCCCACGTTTGGTGAAAAAATTCAGTGAACATCGGTCCAATAATCACGGAGATCTAGCGGTAAAATCGTACCCACCCAAGCTGACTTTTTTGGAAGACCATATTTTAGCCCCTAAGGGGTGTTGCGCCACCAAATTTTCACATGCGCTAGAGAATGACCAAGTCTTACTAGCGCACCCCCACCAGGGATGGGGTCCCCCTTACAATTTTTTTTCAAATTGTCACATGACGTGCCTTTAGGTTGGGGTGATACAGTGGGTACACGCCCCTTAAAATTTTGGAGGGCAAAAGACGTCCAAATTTTAGTGCGATATAGCAAAAAATGTTCAACTTTGATCACAAATATCTCTGGAATGCATAGAGATTTTTTCAAGCGGTAAATGGCATTATAAACGGCGATTCATCCCCCCTTGAACAAAAAAATTGGTGAACTTTGGTCCACTAACAAAAAAGTTATAGGTGCGCATGTTGACCTACCCTAAGTCGACATTGGGCATTCTGCGTATGCTAATGCATTTGAGTTTGGGCCACGTGACTTTGCTACTGGAAAAATTTCACCCCACGATCTCCAATTGGACTTACGGCACCGGGCAGCTGAGACTCACGTTGGGCTTTGCCCCAAATTTCTAGTTGCAATTGTTTCACTGTGTTCCGTATTCTTTCTCGTCTCAACATGTTCAACAAACTAATCACATATTTACTTACTTAACTGTGTCTGAAGATTTAAAAAAATAGTCACACAAATAAACTCACCTCTGATGTAGACCTCCAAAGAAGCGGACATCATAGCCTTCCGGTGTTATCTTGATCACCTTGGCAGGCCAGTAACTGAAGCCCTTCTGCTTGGCATAGACTAGATCATGCGGCGGTCGCTGTAGACCACACGCAGAAAGCCAGATGCCATCAACCCATGCTCATTATTTCATATTGCATTTCATATTTAATAACAAAAAAGGTTAAAGGGCATCTATAACTCTTAGTGCAAACCCGTCTCAAGAGCTACAGGCTGTACAGCTACAGGAACACTACCCACCATATGGGATCGCAAAGCATCAACTGCCATCCGTCAGAGGTGACCACGCCCTGCCATAACCACAGCCAGACAGGCCGGTACTCGATTCACCTACCCCGGAGAGATAAAAGGCTGAGCTGACCTGCCAGTGGTCTGTAACATACCAAGATAGTTCACCCAATCCAAAGGCAGTCACCATACTAGTATTAACCACTTAATAGCAACCAGGCCGGCAGTTAAAAGCATAAATGCTTTACTTAACATCTTAACCATGATGCCTCTAAGCCAATGAGCAATGCAGAACTCATTAATTTAATCGAACAACATATGCCTATAAATGAAAAGACCTAAATTCGATAGTAAATCATATTATTTGCTCGTGATGGCTATTTTACATTTAATAAACCTTATTTCTCTTCATCTGACATGACTAGCAATTGAACATTCATGATACATCACAAAAAGCATATAACTAAATAGTACAGAACCAGAGGGGAAAATAAGACGGCTGGAAAACACTAAAAATTAACTCAAAGTCTCAAACAGCATTAAAATGCAGGCATTGTTTGTAGACAGTGTTGGGCATGAGTTAACTCAAATGAGCTTCAACTCACGAGATATTGTGAGTTTTATTTAACTCACACCAATAACTGTGCGATATGAGTTTAATTTAATTCAGTATTTGTGTGAGTTGTGAGTCGAAAATCAACTCACTGCAAGTTGGCAGTTTATAGTTAAAAGTTACGGATCCACAACAAGTCAACAAATCTGTGGTCAACATGGCGGCCAAAACAAACGTCTAACTGGACTGAATCGGTTATTTCCAATTATTGTTGCCGATACAAAAGTGTCCTCATATCTCCGGGATCCAGATATGTTGTTTCCAATGCTACACAGATATCCTGCAGTTTAACCCACTGCTACATAGCATCCCAAAAAAGACACCTACTTTGATGGTACATCACGAAAAAGTCATGCAGTTATAAGTTATTAGGGGCCTACAACAGTGCCATCATTCGCTTCAGTAAAAAGACTCAAGCGGACAGACTGAAACTCAGAGATGCAAACTTTAAGAAATTTCTGTTAGTGAAAGCAAATATGAAATATCACAGGAAATAAACTGTAATTAGAAACAGAATAAGTTTAAGATTCTCTGGGTGAATTTTGTTGATTGACTAACGACTGATTAACTGAGAAAGAAATATTTTGTGGACCACCGATGTAACCGAACAGCAATTGTTTGGTGATTGATGGGTTTTTAGAATTTTACGACAGCCTAAAAAAACTTCACTACTTGATTGCTTAATTGACTGGTAACCAAAAAAAACCCAAATGTATTTATGTGTTAATTCATTTTCTTGGTGAGTTTGATATAACTCACTACAAAAAAGGTGAGTTGAGTTTGGGTTTAAACTCATTTGGTCTGCATGATATGAGAATTTGATTTAATTCATTTTCTATCCGAGTTTTCTCAAAACTATTTGTAGAAGTGAAAAAAATATTAGCAACAAAAAGCAGGAAAGTAGACTATAGAGTGTATCGCAGTAGTAGTAGTTGTTGTTGTTGCTGTTTAGTAGTATACTCAATACGTACACAAGGCTGGCAGAACCAGTCTTTCATGCGAGCATTGGAATGATAGTAACAGTCTTTGCACTGTCGAATTTCGTCCAGCTGAAATGCAGGAAGACATACTGGTTGGTATAAAGTAATAAGAACATCTACACTGTGTCCGCCAAAGAAACACCCACTCATGTTTTCCGTGATATATCTGTGGAAATGCTTAGATTGGAACAAAATTTTCAGGGAGTGTTTACTAGGAAACAGGTATTCAGAAAATGGAAAAGTTAGATATTCTTTGCTATCGGTGACGTAATGCTGACGACTTATTTCCATGTTTGTAAATTATGGGTTTTACCGCTGAAGACAGACATTTGATGAAATGTTAAAATGCATCAATTGGTCATTGTGTTAATTGGCTCCAAAATATGGTAAATCAATGCAATTTTTTATTCTGAACTGTTTCCATGGTTTATCTTCTTGGCTGAGTGCGAGATTCTCAACTTTGTTGATGCTGGCAAGTGTATGCACACTGTGTCACTGTGTAAATGACCACTTGCCAGCTATCAGTTAAAAGTTTCATTCTATCAATATTCCATTGCCTGTCCATTGCCCAGAAACACGCAGCACAAACTTGTGACTACATAACCCTTGTTGACTCATAAGTATTCTATCAGATGTCTGTCTTCAATGGTAAAAGCCATAAATTTACAAATGCGGAAATATGACGTCAGCGTGTGGCTCGGTAGTCTAACAGTAATGTGCCGGACTCGTAATCCTGAGGTCACTCAGGGGCGCAAGTTTGACTCCGCACCAAGACACTGCCGGGTAACGACCTTAGGCAAGTTGTTCATACACATGCGCCTCTGTCACCAAGCAGTACAATTTGGTACCGGTCAAAGGGTGGTAATGCCCCGAGGCGGGGAAGGTAACTGTAGGTCTGGTGTCGCACTGGCCATGCGTCACTGACTCAAGTGGTTTATCCACCTATGGGCTCAACGGCCGCGAGTGGCAGATGAGCACCCCAACTACGCCCCAGCTGAAGCACTGACGACGAGCTTCTTAAGAATGTCAACATCGATGACCTTCAATGACCTTGAACCTTAAAAATATTGATTTTAAGTGATTTTTTGGCGATTTTTGGCTGCAAAAGAGTGAATTGCGATGAAATGGATGAAAATAGACCAAGATTACTTGCGAACAGGAACTGCCATAGGCTCTCGCATGTCTCATGAGCATTAACTCAGATTTCTTGTCTTTCACTGTTATCTACACTTATCCTTGCACTGACTGCAAGCCATGTGACAGCATCATCATCAACTTGAACACAGCAAACAAGCAACAAGCTAAAGCTCAATATTCTACTCTTTTTTGGAAAAATGCAATCAACTTACGTCATATCGACAGTCTCGAATCATCAGTCGTGCCAGATCAGGAACTACGCCAGAATCTGTTGAAACAGACAGATGGTTAAAATTGATCAACCGATAAAGTTATCAGGCACCGCAAGAAATTAAATTACACATTGACAATCCTCTGTGACTGTTACTGATACAAGTATCAGAGTTTCATCTCCTGGTGTTATCTCCAAATCTTCGCACAAATGCAAAATCATCGTCATCAAGGAAAAACTACGATAATAGCAAACGTATGTCATGTGCGGAGTGTTAAAGACGCAAGATTACTTAACACTTTCCTGAATTGAATCAACGAATGAAGCTCACTCAATTCTGCGGGATTGTTTAAAAAAATTATGAATGGAAAACGGTAAAATTTTTACAGAGCGTTCCAGCATGGACCAAAGAAGTGTTCACATTTTAGTAGTGCTGGTAACGATGAAAAATTTTTAACAGTTAACTGTTTGAACGATTAATTAATCGGTAATTTTAGTTAGTTGTGCGCACTGTAGATGATAAACCAGGGCGGTAGTTTTCGAACCATAATAAGCGAATGATTTGTGCTAAATCATACAGAAAACGTTTTCAGCAGAAACAACTGTATCATCGCCACACAATTTAAATCCAAAATAATCAAACATACGACCAGAAATGGCTTTATATTTAACTAGTTCAGTATTGTATAACTTGCTGTTGGCCATTATTGTTTACTTTACGCCCCAAAACTACTTCTGTTATGTCAAGTAAGTAAGCAATATAATATTTGCGATTAATAGTTCAAAATTTTTTCAATCATTAATATTCCTTAATCGTTAACGATTAGATTAATCGTTAACTTTAATCCAGAATTTTTTTAACTGTAGGAGATAACAAGATTAAGTTTTTCGTACTGCCATGTGGAAGCACTATTCTCATCAGAAGTATAAGATCTGTGATCACTGCAACTTTTTTAACATTTTACGAAAGCCATTTCAAAAACAACAGCTATAAAAATGCCCATTACCGCCAAAGCAGACGAAGATGTTATGAAGGATAGTGCGAGCGTCAGCGTAGAACTGTTCCAGATACTTGTACTTGCGAGCAGACGTCTTGGCCTCCATCGTCTCAAAGTCAACGTAATGATAGACAAAACGCTCAAGACCGACGTCCTGACCTCGGAACCACGGCAGTTCTCTCAACTGACACAACCATATGTTAGTATTAATATACAATTTCATTGTTTATACAAAGTTTGTATAAACAATGAAACTGCAAGCATTTTATTTAATGTTGTGCAAGGCCTAAATTTAATGGAGCAAAAATCAAAAAGTGCAACTACAGGGTGGGCCGAAAAAACCGGACCTGTTTGCGCATTGATAACTTAGCGATGGTTAGTGGTAGAAAGACGTGTGATACATCAAAAGTTTCAGAATACTGCAAAGAATAAACGACAAATTTGCATAGTAAAGCATTTAAATATTCTTTGCCTGATTTGCATAAATATTCGTCATCCTCGAAATTCTGCCAAATTTGATTGTAACATATGGATTTAACATGGATATTTGAGCTTTTACAACTTAGCGACGTTTGTTGATGGAAAGGTGCATAATATGCCAAAAGTTTCAAAATTGTGTACAGGAAAAGTGTATAACTTGCATGTCTTACCATTTAAATATTCTTTGCCTGACTTACACAAAACTGCCCCACCCCTAAAATCATGCTAAATTGGCAGTAACACATAAATTTAAGTTGACTTTCATTCAGCATACAGTGAAATATCAACAATCGTTAACACATACGTTGAGTTTAGATGAAAATCGACATAGGCAGTTGCCCAGCTTTTGCATTCAGAACCATCATCAGTCCTTTTAGGCAGCTGATCAATCGCTGGCATCATTGTATTCAGGATCAGCTGAGCCCAGCATTCGATTAGCACACACGTTTTAGCTGGTCAGTTACTGAAAATCTGTGACCATGCTATCTGTTGCAATGCCCCCACACTGAATAATTCACAGAATTTAAATCCGGACTTTTTGGCAGTGAGTTTTTGAGTTCAATGAACTCGGGCACATGGAAGTGCTGGTAAATGCCTAATTTCAGGGATAATGAAGATTTACGCAAATTAGGCAAAGAATATTTAAATGCTTCACCATGCAAATTTGTCATTTATTCTTTACAGCATTCTGAAACTTTTGACATATCACACGTCTTTCTACCACTAACCATTGCTGAGTTATCAACACTCAAACAGGTCCAGTTTTTTGGCCCACTCTGTAGAGTACCATCTTACACATTTAACTTTTTACATTCGCCATCTCTCTTTAGTAGCCAGTTATAAACATCAAATGTTTGTGTGTTTGAAAAGCGTTGAAGCAGTAGAGGGGTCAAAATTTTGCCATTCACACTTAAAAAGCACATCGCTTTGTTGCTACTGCACAAGACATGAGAATAACCACATGCCACAACCGGAGGCTGTAATTTATACACAATTACAAAAGTAAACCAAGGGACTTTCTTCAGCTTACATAAATAAACAACGAGAAAAATAAGTCAATAAGTATATAAGATAAACATAGAAGGTATAATTTAATAGTCAGTCACGGTTAGCCATGTTCTTAGCACATTTAATGGTGTCGCTTGTATGCAAGACTGAAATTACCAATAGCGCTATTACTAATTCCACTTTTTGTTCAACGACGAGTCTACTTTTCAGAAAAATTTCCGGTCAAAAAAACTTTTGTGAATATAATATTGCTGCAACAGGTATTTATTTCAAGCACAATGCTATTTCTGAGAAAGCATTGGATTATGGCTCTGATTCCGACTGGTGCAATATCCACTACCCCCTTGCCATTCTAAAAAAGCAGAACACTGACCAAACTGGAGTACTTAAGTCCAAGATATCACAGCGAATGCAACAGAGTAACGATGGCCAAACCTTGTCTTTGAGATGACGTATCGTGTAGCCAAGCAGCTTGTTGAGTTCCTTGCGTTTCACACGAGACTGCTTTTTCACATCCTGACAATCATTCGCCACAACAATTTAAACAAATTAAATAAAAGTGCACCTTCTTATTACATCACGCATATGCTCACTGCTACCAACTTACACGTGAATAAAATGCGGGCGATTTATTCAATTAAGTTCCACAACTGGTCATTGAAGTTAAAAGCCAATCATAGATTTTCCACTCCAGCATATCATATAATCCATGTCAAAGTAACATGCAGACATATGCTGTTTTAATGCCATTTTTCATGCATACATGGGTTAGCAATAATGGTACACATTTGATTTTCATGTTCCATTAGAACTTTCTTTCAAAGAGTGAGTGAGTGAGTAAGGTTTAACGTCCTGCCTGACACAGTATAGGTCATTTCGGGGATGGCCTGTGCAGGCAGAATACAAGCCAAAAGTTTTTCACATCCTGCTCAACATGTTCCCACCACATCTTTCCCATGTAAAGTTAAACTGACCTACACAATCACGAATTACTCCTCAACATAACCAGCATCATCAAATGTGTGTCCAACATGTCCAAACCAATCTATTATCTGCTTTAAAAATGACCACAGCAACAAACTGAAAAAAATTGCACAGAACCTGCTAGCAGTATGCATATTTTTACACAATATAATTCTGACTTTGAATAATTTGCAGAATACACAAGCATTATCATATTCTGCCAGAGCTGCAACTTTTCATTATGGCTAACGATAAGCCATGCCACTCACAGATACAGCAAATTAATTTTACTGAAATGTGTATATAACACGACTGTGCATATGAAACTAGTGTAACTTTAATATTCATTAAAACAAACTAAACTAGATTTGGAATGTTTCTCCTACCTACATTACTCTCAATTGCACACTATACATGACGCTACCTACTTATAACACATCACTGCAATAGCTTCTATGTTTGCTACCAGTAATCAATATACTAAAGAGTGACATGGGGATGAGGACGGCAGTAATACTGCGGTAATTACCGCAGTAATGGAGACAATAATGGCAGTATACCAACAAAAATTGGGATAAAAATCCATGGTAGTACCTCAGGGATGAGGACAGAATTTGTGGTATACCCATGGTAGTGGGGACAACTACAATTTTCATCTGTAGTTGTTGCTGTAAAAATACATGTGGGAATACATTTCACCAATAGTACTAGTACATCACATGGCATGTTTCGAAATGTGGACCATTTGTGTTTATGCACACTGATAACATGGGGTGTTGTAAAATGTTATTAATTTACAGTACGTTAGTAACCAAGAGTAGTAAAATGTGCAGTTTTTGCTATTGGGGTAGCAGCAATTATTTCATAAATATAACGATGGGGATGGGGACAAAGCATGTGGGGATGGGGTGGAGATGGGATGTTACTTCATCCCCATGTCACTCTTTACAATATATGCAAAATTACTCTGCTATGAAGCACAGTATCCGGCTTTTTCAACGCACTTTTTCGAGTGTTGCTATCTTGTCCTATTGTGAAGGTACTTGCTGTCAAGTCATAAAATTATCGAAATTTGGGTGTTATGGGCCTACACTTCAGGGAAAATGGACACCAACGCTTGGCCCAATTTTTAAAATTACACTTGCTTCTTAAAATGTGGTACGTTTGGTCATTTTGGTGGCTACGAGATCAGAGATTATACTCTAAAACACGAAAACCAGCAACAAAACATAATGATGGTAAAAGCAGCCATAGTGAGGTATGATAACATAACATAACAAAAATGCATAAATGATACAACAAAAATGCAATAAGACTGATGAAAGCCACTAAGCATAACAAAAAGATTACCAGTTAGTATTTGTAAATAAATTAAGCTTGCAAATGCAACGACTACTGAGAAACACTTAGTTCAGTGTCTGCAACGATACTAACTCACTGCCTGAAATCACTTTGTGAAGCACACAAAATGCAAAAAAAGCAAAAAAGTTTCAAACTAAAAAGAAAACACAAGCTCAGAGCACACGATGATGACCATGCAACAGATACTGTGAAAAATTCACCACAGAAACAAAAAAGAGCATAAATCGCACAATAAATGACTAAACTACTGGTATGACAAAAAAACAATAAATAAACTACATGAAATTGCAACACTCTACCATTAGCTCCTGCATCAATACCAACAAATACACACAATTATTTTACTTAGTACAATAAAAAAACTTAATCCTCAATCATTCAGAAGTTTGTATTAATACTTTTTTCAATTTATTACTGTAGTTTGTGGCTCTAAACTACAAGAATGAACATCATTATACAAAGAACAACCTATAACAGTATAAAATATTATAAAATGCAGTATATTATAGTTATGCCAAAATTTGTAATGTTACAGTTGAAATAATACTTTTATCATTATAAGGATAACACAGTCGAACCTAATTCCATGTGAATTGGTTATTTGTAAATCTCAGCTTAAAATCACTAAAATTTAATAAGCCTTCAATGTCACAAATTTTTCAACATAACAACCTAACTAATCAGAAGACTAAAGAGAAAGTAAGCTTGCCAATGTTTGCCATAAACAAAACATTGAAATAACTATCAGTAGTAGTTACCGGGTACAAAAAATATCAAGGACAATGCTTTGCTATAACGCTGTCAAAAATAAACTACACACAATGTAATTTGTGTGTAAATGTCAGAATCAGAAGAAAAGTGCAGAAACCTTGCAGACAGCACATATGAATGCATTGTCACTTTCCAGCTCGGCGTCGTCATCAGTGCACGTAGGGTGGAAAACACGCCAGCACTCTGAGCACTCAAGTACAGAGCCGGGCCGATGACAGTCGTAACAGTACCAGTCATGATCTCCCATTCTCTGTACACACAGATCACATAAAGTCCATTGACAGTCTATACAAGCCACACACTAATCTGATATTCTTTCCACGTGTTTCATATTTTTAGTAGTATGCTCTAACCTAAGTCCCCATAAAATATTGCTGTCACCATAAAACGGATCTCCTGGCATCATCAGTCATTATGCGAATTTATTCTCCAACTGAGTTTTTATAACTTTCTTCAGTAGCACTTAAAGTAAAAAAAAATAAGAGCCAGTATGGGAACTGTCTGTGTGTACATGTAGGTTGCATATCTAATATTATGTATGTAGCAATTTACTTTGCAAATATCTCACAAAAAAGTGGTCCAAAGAAGTGTCAGAATGCCATGCCAGTCCATACTGGCCCATTTCAAGTGATGGTTTTTAGTCAAATACTATAACAGTAACTACTGGTACATAATTTTCAGATTTGGCTATCCATTTGATGTCACTACTGTCTGCTACATTCAAATACTAACTCTTTAACAAGCAGCCAAAATCTATTCTGTAAAAAATTGATATGCAAGTGGAAGACCTCATTTTCATCGGCAGGCTGGATCCGATAGCCGTCCTGTTCTGCACCGGCGTTGTTGCCCTTGTTAGCAACCGCTCTATACACAGAGACAAGCCCGTCGGCAACAGCAAAGTTCAATTGACGCTCGACTTCATCCAGTGCAACGGTGTACTCACGCTGTATGTAACGCTCAATACGCTCACTATTAGCAACCTGCTTCTGAGCACGTACAAAGTTAATTGCCGCCCAGAGCTTCTGCACCATCAGCGGGTCAGCCTGGCGGCGACACACAGGCGTCGGTCGGACCATGCTGTGTTGTCACTGTACGATACTGCAACAGACAGTAAATTACGACAGCAGTGCAAAAACTACAAATAAACTACCAGCAACATGCACAATGCACATACACTACAGCCATTATAAACGACATGCTATCCAGGATCTAATAGGAAATGTAATGATCATACTCTAACAACAAATTATGAAACTTTCGTTCCCACGTACTTTCACTCCCGGGAATGAAAGTTCCACATATGGAACTTTCGCCCCCAAGAATTTTCGTTCCATGGAACTTTTGCTTTCAGCCAACATAACATGGTTTCGCTCCTCAACACGAATTATGATAATTTAATTGATAAACTAATGGTAAAAAGTAAAGGTTGTCAATTTGTATAGTGTATCGTCGCAAACACGCCTCTAATGCACTTTCGTCACTAACCAGAGCTGCCTGCCGCACGGCCACCGCATGCAGCCTGCAGCCACAGGCTGGCGCAACAGCCGGCTAGGCAACCCCAGTCAGCTGTACCAAGGTCCCCACCTGCCGTAACCCATATAAATGAGTTACTACTCATTTTACCGACCCACGGAGGGTAGAAGGCTGAGTCAACCTAGCTGGCAGGCTTCGCACCGAGATGGTTTACCTGCCCACAGGCAGTCACCCATCGCAGTACTAACCGGGCCCGGCGTAAAGTAACTTTGTTTCAGCCAAAACGCGTCACCAACTACGCCACGCCACCAACGTCATCATCGTGCACTGACGAGCATCATCATATGTCATCGTGCATCGATACGTCGTCATCGTATACCAGTATCGTCTCTGCACGTCTTGTCGCACATTGCGTTGTCTACTTACATGTACATCGTACTTCCTCGCGCATTATTGCACGTCCTCATCATTATATCTTGCCGCTGTACATTGTTGTCGTCAAGTGACAAAGCAGATCATTGTTTGAAATCTGAGTAAATGCTTAGACAAATTTGTGATCAGGAATTAGGCTAATGTCTAGGCCTATGCAGAATGTAAACTGTAAAGAAATTCACAGTGGCAGACTTCAAACAAATGCCGCCTATAAAGCGTGAATGTTATCTTCCGTCCCTACAGACGGAAAATAGTGGTTAAGCGGTCTTATCTTCCTTCCGTAAATTAGGGTTGTGGTTGGGGTGGCAGATAGAATTATAGAATTAGGAACTTAGGGCTAGGGTTAGGTTTAGGGTCAGGGTTGGGGTTATAGTAAAGGTTAGTGTTGGGGTTAGGGTTAGGTTTAGATTTAGGGTTAG
>Ga0209367_1000232_pt1 | contig 47071 bp, 32 predicted proteins | sample WorMetLIZISLAND2_FD_187412 | JGI IMG/M metagenome (GOLD analysis project Ga0209367, IMG submission 187412) | Marine gutless worms symbiont microbial communities from Max Planck institute for Marine Microbiology, Germany - Olavius geniculatus... ... | reverse complement strand
GCCACGTGACTTTGGTGCCGAGGAAATTTTACCCCCCCCCCTAATTTTTCACCAATTGGACTTAAGGCGCCGGGCGGACACACGTTGGGCTTTGTTCCAAATTTTTAGTTAGTCCGCCCGGAAACGATAGTTTTCATGAGGACTTATGTTTTAACCCAGATGTTTTTTTTAAATTTTTTTGTCAACGCGAGATCTCCGAGATGCTTGGGCCGACCGGCGTGAAATTTTGCAGGAGAGTCAGTACTAGGCTCAATTTTATAATGTTTGTCCAAAATTTCAAGGGGCCTTTCCCAAAAAAACTTCAGGGACCAAAAACATGCAAAATTTGGCCCGATTTTGGTCGACTTCGAAGTTTGGCGGCGAATATCTTCGGAACGGTTAAAAATATTAAAAATCGGTGAGTTACTCGTTCGACAGCGATTACTCCCGCGTTAGGCGGAGCAAGATCTGTGAAGTTCGATCCAGTGACCTTGGAGATCTCGATGTTGAACTGTACCAACCAAAAGCGCATTGTTCGGAAAACCATATTTCGGCCCCTAGAGAGTGTTGCGCCCCCAAATTTTTACACGCGCTAGAGAATGACCAAGTCTTACTAGCACACTTTCCACCGGGGACGGGGGCCCTCCTTACAACTTTTTTTAAAGGGGGGTTAAAAATTGGCTTAAAATTCTATATATGAGCGCCTATAACTTCGGAGTTAAAGGGCGTAGCCCGACGAAGCTTTGAAACTTGACGTGCCTCTAGGTTTGGGTGTTAACGCAAGTACAAATTCTGGGGGCACCGCCCCCCTTAAAATTTGGCAAAACAAAAAACGTTCAAAGATCGGTGAAATTTACGACAACTTTCGAGTTTAAGCGCAAATATCTCTGAAGGCGATAATGCTAGCGACAAAATCTAAACGGCGTTGACGAAAAAAATCTTTTCGCGTTGAACAAAAAAAAATTGTGAAATTCCATCCACTACGAACAAAGTTATAAGCGCTCAAGTTGACCCTTCGTAAGTCGACAATGTGCGTTCGGCGTTTGCCAATGCATTTGAGTTCGGGCCAGGTGACTTTGATGCCGGGAAAATTTAACCTCCCCCCCTAAATTTTTCTTAGTCGGACTTAGGGCGACGGTGGGACTCACGTTGGGCTTTGCCCCAAATTTTTAGTTTTTGTTTTCCTCGCGTAATCTTCGAGCTCCGTCGGTTGATCGGCATGAAATTTTGCACAATGCTCGGTGCTGCGTTCGACTTTATAATACCGGTCCAAAATTTTGACAGAACTTCCCGAAAAAAATTTTCAGGGGCCAAAAACGTGCAAAATTTGGCCCGATTTTGGTCGATTTCGAAGTTTGGCGGCGAATATCTTTGGAACGGATAAAGATATTCAAAATCGGTAAAATACTCGCTCGACAGCGATTTCTCTCGCGTTATGCAAAGCAAGTCCGGTAAACTTCGGTCCAGTGACCTTAGAGATATCGATGTACCCACCGAAAACGCATTTTTCGGAAGAACATATTTTGGCTCCTAGTGGGTGCTGCGCCCATAAATTTTTACACGCGCTAGAGAATGACCAAGTCTTACTAGCGCACCCACCAACGAAAACGGGGCCCCCGTACAACTTTTTTCAACAGGGGGGTCAAAAATTGGCTTAAAATGCAATAAATGAGCGTCTATAACTTCGGAGTTAAGGGGTGTAGTTTAACGAAACTTTGGCACTTGACCCGCCTATAGGTTGGGGTGTTAACGCAAGTAAAACTTTTAGGGGCACCGCCTCTCCCTTAAAATATGAAAGAACAAAAAACGTTCAAAAATCGGTGCGATTTACGACAACTTTCGAGTTTGAGCGCAAATATCTCTGAAACCGATAAAGATAGCGACATAGTCTAAACGGCGTTTACGAGGGCGATCTTTAGATGTTGAATAAAAAATAATTGTGAAATTCCGTACACTAGGAACAAAGTTATAAGCGCTCATGTCGACCTACCCTAAGTCGGCAATGCGCGTTCGGCGTATGCCAATGCATTTAAGTTCGGGCCACGTGACTTTGATGCCGGGGAAATTTCCCTTTTCCCCTAATTTTTTTTCAGTCGGATTTAGGGCGCCGGGCGGACTCACGTTTGGCTTTGCCTTAAATTTTTAGTTTTCTTTTTTGCCCTCGCATAATCTCTGTCTGCCGATCGGCGCGAAATTTTGCACGGTGCTCGATGCTGCGTTCAGTTTTATAATCCCGGTCCAAAATTTTGGGGGGAGCCTTTCCAGAAAATTTTTAATGGCCAAAAACATGCAAAATTTGGCCCAATTTCGGTCGACTTCGAAGTTCGGCGGCGAAAATCTCCGAAACGGATAAAGATATTCAAAATCGGATAGTCATCCCGTTCATCGCGATTCCTCCCGCGTTCGGCGAAGCAACCCGGTGAAGTTCGGTCCAGTGACATTGGAGATTTAGATGTTGAATTGTACCCACCGAAAACACATTTTTCGGAAAAAAATATTTTGGCCCCTAGGGGGTGCTGCGCCCTCAAATTTTTACACGCGCTAGAGAATGACCAAGTCCTACTAGCGCACTCCCCACCGGGGACGGGGGCTCTTCTTACAACTTTTTTTAAAGGGGAGTCAAAATATCTCTGAACTGGATAGAGATTTCGACAATCTGTAAATGGCGTTATCAAACACAGTTAATTTTGCGTTGAACAAAGAAATTGTGTAAACTTTAGTTTACTAACAAAAGAGGTTACGCGTCTAATGTTCACCCATCCAAATCACATTATTTAGAAAGCCACATTTCGGCCCCTAGGGGGTGCTGCACACTGTAATTTTTACACGCGCTAGAGAATGGCCAAGTCTTACTAGCGGAGTCAAAAATTGGCTTAAAATGTAACGTATTAAACGAAGGATTTTTGGTGCCAAATGGAGTAGCTTCAACGATCTTCTCAGCGTTGAACAGAAAAAACGTTGTGAAATTCGGTCCACTACGAACAAGGTTATAAGAGCTCATGTTTACCTACCCTAAGTCGACAATGTGCGTTCGGCGTATGCAAATGCATTTAAGTTCGGGCCACGTGACTTTTGTGCCGAGGAAATTTTACACCCCTCTAATTTCCCTTCAATCGAACATAGGCCGCCGGGCGAACTCATGTTGGGCTTTGCCCCAATTTTCTATGTTTTAGGTTTTAGCCCAGATGTTTTTTAGTCCGCCCGGAAGCGATAGCTTGCGGAGCGGACTGATGTTTTAGCCCAGATTTTTTTTTGTCAACGCGAGATCACCGAGATGCGTGGGCAGACCGGCGTGAAATTTTGCACGATGGTCCGAACTAAGCCCAATTTTATAACGCCGGTCTAGAATTTAGGGCGAAACACCCAAAAAAAATTTTAAAGGCCAAAAACATGCAAAATTTAGCCCAATTTTGGACGACTTTAAAGTTCGGCAACGAATATCTCCGAAACGGATGAAGATATTCAAAATCAGACGAGTACATTTTCTATCGCGATTCCTTCTGCGTTAGACGCAAAAAGTTCGACAAATTTTGGTCTAATGACCTTAGAGATTTAGATGTAAAATCGTACCCACCTAAAACGCATTTTTCAAAAAAACATATTTCGGCCCCTAGAGGGTGCTGCGCCCTCAAGTTTTTACACGCGCTAGAGAATGATCAAGTCTTACTAGCGCATTACCCAACAAAAACAAGAGCTTTTTTTACAACTTTTTTTAAAAGGGCTAACACCAGAGATTACGCGGCTAATGTTTACCCACCCAAATCATTTTTTGGAAGGCCATATTTTGGCCCCTAGGCGGTGCTGCGCCCCCAAATTTTTACAGGCGATAGACAATAACGACAACTTTTGAGTTTGACCGCAAATATTTTTGAACTGGATAGAGATATTGACAAACGGTAAACGGCGTTATCAAACACGGTTAATTTTGCATTGAATAAAAGAAATTGTATAAACTTTAGTCCACTAATACCAGAGGTTACGCGTCTAATGTTTACTTACCCAAATCATATTATTTGGAAGGCCATATTTCGGCCCTACGGGGTGCTGCGCCCCCAAATTTTTACAGGCGCTAGCGAATGACCAAGTTTTACTAGCGCTCCACTTACCTGGGTCGGGGGCCCTTTTACAACTTTTTTAAAAATTGGTTTAAGATTTCAGGGGCCAAAAACATGCAAAATTTAGCCCGCTTTCGGACGACTATGAAGTTCGAAGGCGAATATCTTCGAAACGGATGAAAATATTCAAAATCGGTGATTTAAGGCGCCGGGCAAACTCACGTTAAATTTTGCCCCAAATTTTTAGGTTGTTTTTGTTTTGCTACAAATTTTTTGTTCAACGCGAGATCTTCGAAATGCATGGGCCGACCGGCGTGAAATTTTGCAAGATGGTCAGCACTAAGCTCAGTTTTATAATGCTTTTTCAAAATTTTGGGAAGCACGCCCCAAAAAAATTTCAGGGACCAAAAACATGCAAAATTTAGCCTGATTTCGGACGACTTTAAAGTTCGGCGGCGAATATCTGCGAAACTCGTTTGACAGCGATTTCTCCCGCGTCTAGCGAAAGAAGTCCGGTAAAGTTTGGTCCAGTAACCTTGGAGATATCGATGTTGAATTGTACCCACCGAAAACGCATTGTTCGGAAGACCATATTTCTTTCCCTAGGGGTGCTGCAACTTCAAATTTTTACACGCGCTAAAGAATGACCAAGTCTTACTAGAGCACCCCCCAACGTGGACGGGGGCAGCCTTACAACTTTTTTCAACGGCAGTCAAAAATTGTTTTAAAATGTAGCGTATTAGACAAAGGATCTTTGCGTGGAGCCAAAAAAAGTAATTTCGTGAGACTTTGCCACCTGACGTGCTGCTAGATGGGAGTGATAACGCCGGTACAACTTTTAAAGGGCACCGCCCCCTTATAATTTGGGAGTGTAAAAAACGTGCAAAATTTAGTACGCTTTACGACAACTTTCGAGTTTGAACGCAAATATTTCTGGAACCGATGAAGTTAGCGACATATTTTAAATGGCGTTTACAAGGATGATTTTTTTGGCGTTGAACATAAAAAAATTTGTGAAATTTCGTCCGCTAAGAACAAAGTTATAAGCGATAATGTTGACCTACCCTAAGTCGACAATGCGCGTTCGGCGTATGCCAATGCATTTGAGTTTGGGCCACGGGACTTTGATGCCGGGGAAATTTTACCGCCTTCTCCCTAATTTCCTTTCAGTCAGACATAGGGCGCCTGGCGGACTCACGTTGGGCTTTGCCCCAAATTTCTAGTTTTTATTTATTTTTTTTAACGCGAGATCTCCGAAATACGTGGGCCGACCTGCGTAAAATTGTGCACGATGGTCAGCATTAAGCCCAATTTCATAATGCCGTTCGAAAATTTCGGGGGCACACCCCAAAAAAATTTCATTGGCGTGCAAAATTTAGCCCGATTTCAATCGACTCCGAAGTTCGGCGGCGAATATCTCCGGAAAAAATAAAAATATTCAAAATTGGTGAGTTACTCTTTGACAGCAATTTTTCCCGCGTTAGGCGAAGCAAGTTTGGTAAAGTTTGGTCCAGTGACCTTGGATATCTAGATTTGGAATTGTACAAACCGAAAACGCATTTTTCGGAAGATCATATTTCGGCCCCTAGGGGGTGCTGCGCCCCCAAATTTCTACACGCGCTAGAGAATGAGCAAGTCTTACTAGCGCACCCCCCACCGGAGACGGGGGCCCCCCTTACAACTTTTTCAAAAAGGAGTCAAAAATTGCCTTCAAATGTAGCGTATTAGACGAAATATCTTTGGAACCAAAGGGAGTAGCTTCATGAAACTTTGCCACGTGACGTGCTGTTAGATGTGGGTAATAACGCGTGTACAACATTTGGGAACACCGCCCCCCATAAAATTTGGCAGAACAAAAAACGTGCAAAATTTAGTACCTTGTACGACAACTTTCGAGTTTGACTGCAGATATCTCTGAAATGGATAGAGATATCGACAAGAGGTAAACGGCGTTATCAAACAAAGTCAATTTCGCGTTGAATGAAAAACTAAGTGAACTTTAGTCCACTAACTCCAGAGATTACGCGCGTAATGTTTACCCACCTAAATCAAATTTTTGGAAGGCCATATTTCGGCTTCTAGAGGGTGCTGCGACGCCAAATTTTTACACGCGCTAGAGAATAACCATGACTTACTAGCGCACTCCTCACCGGGGACGGGGCTTCCTTACAACTTTATTCAAAGGGTTGTCAAAAATTGCCTTAAAATGTAGCGTATTAAACGAAGGATCTTTGGAGCCAAAGGGAGTAGCTTCATGAGACTTTGCCACGTGACGTCCTGCTAGATGTTGGTAATAACGCGGGTACAACTTTTGGAAGCACCGCCCCCTTAAAACTTTGGAGGGCAAAAAACGTGCAAAAATTTGTGCGATTTACGACAACTTTTAAGTTTGAGCGCAAATATCTCTGGAAACGATAAAGATAGAGATAAAATCTAAATGGCGTTTACGAGGACGATTTTTTTTGGCGTTGAACAAAAAAAAATTCTGAAATTCCGTCCAACACAAACAAAGGTATAAGCGCTCATGTTGACCTACCATAAGTCGACAATGCGCGTTCGGCGTATGCTATGCATTCGAGTTCGGACCACGTGATTTTGGTGCCTAAAAAATTTTACCCCCTGCCCCCTACTTTTCCCCTATTCGGACTTACAACGCCGGGCGGACTCGCGTTAAGCTTTGCCCCAAATTTCTAGTTTTTCTATCTTTTTTAACGCGAGATCTCCGAGATGCGTGCGCCGACCGGCGTAAAATTTTGCACGATGGTCAGTACTAGGCCCAGTTTTATAAAAATTTGGGGGGGGCACACTCCAAAAAAATTTCAGGGGCCAAAAACATGCAAAATTTAGCTCGATTTTAGACGATTTTAAAGTTCGGCGGCGAATATCTCCGAAACGGATGAAAATATTCAAAATCGGATAAAAGCGTTTTTAACAGCGATTTCTAACGCGTTAGGCAAAACAAGCCGGTAAAGTTTGGTCCAGTAACCTTAGATATCTGAATATGGAATTGTACCCACCGAAAGCGCATTATTCGGAAAAACATATTTCGGCCGCTAGAAAATGCTGCGCCCCCAAATTTTTACACGTGCTAGAGAATAACCAAGTCTTACTAGCGCACTTCCCACAGGTTACGGGGGCTTTCCTTACAACCTTTTTCAAAGAGGAGTTAAAAATTGGCTTAAAATGTAGCGTATTAGACGAAACATCTTTGGAGCCAAAGGGAGTAGCTTTATGAGACTTTGCCACGTGACGTGCTGCTAGATAAGGGTAATAACGCGAATACAAATTCTAAAGGGCACTGTGTTCTTAAAATATGGGAGTCCAAAAATTGTCCAAAATTTAGTACGTTTTACGACAACTTTCGAGTTTGAGCGCAAATATCTCTAGTACAGATGAAGCTAGCGACAAAATCTAAATAACGTTTACGAGAACGATCTTCTCGGCGTTGAACAAAAAAATGTTGTGAAATTTGGTTTACTGCGAACAAAGTTATAAGCGCTCATGTTAACCTACCCTAAGTCGACAATGTGCGTTTGGCGTATGCAAATGCATTTGAGTTCGGGCCACGTGACTTTTGCGCCGAGGAAATTTTACTCCCCCCTAATTTCCCCCCAATCGGACTTAGGGCGCCGGGCGGACTTACGTTGGGCTTTGCTTCAATTTTTTAGTTAGTCCGCCTTAACGATAGCTTGCGGAGCGGACTTATGTTTTATCCCAGATTTTTCTTTTTTTTGTCAACGCAAGATCTTCAAAATGCGTGGACAGACCGACGTGAAATTTTGCACGATGGTCCAAATTAGGCCCAGTTTTATAATGCCGGTCCAAAATTTCGGGGGAAACACCCCAAAAAAAATTTCAGGGGCCAAAAACATGCAACATTTAGCCCGATTTCGGACGACTTTGAAGTTCGGCGGCGAATATCTCCGAAACGGATAAAGATATTCAAAATCGGACGAGTATGTTTTGCATCGCGATTCCTCCCGCGTTATGCAAAGCAAGTCCGGTAAAGTTTGGTTCAGTGACCTTGGAGATTTAAATGTGAAATCGTACCCACCTAAAGCGCATTTTTTGGAAAAACATATTTCGGCCCCTAGAGGGTGCTGCGCATTCAAGTTTTTACACGCGCTAGAGAATGACCAAGTCTTACTAGCGCACCACCCAACAATAACAAAAGCCCTTCTTACAACTTTTTTTTAAAAAGGGGTTATAAATTGACTTAAAATGTAGCGTAGTAGACAAAGGATCTTTAGACCCAAAGCCAGTAGCTTCATAAAACTCTGTCGCGAGGCGTTTTGTTAGATGGGAATGATAAGGCGTGTACAACTTTTAAAGGGCACCGCCCCCTTATAATTTGGGAGTGCAAAAACGTGCAAAATTTAATACGTTTTAAAATTAAAAACTTTGAAATCTACGAATATCTAATATACTACGAAATCTAAATGTAGTTAACGAAAACGATCTTTTTGGTGTTGAACAAAAAAATTTGTGAAATTCCGTCCACCATAAACAAAGTTATAAGCGCTTATGTTGATCTGCCCTAAGTCGACAATGCGCGTTCGGCGTATGCCAATGCATTTGAGTTCGGGCCACGTGACTGATGCCGGGGAAATTTTACACCACCCCTAATTTCCCCCAATGGGACAGGGCGCTGGGCGGACTCACGTTGGGCTTTGCCCCAAATTTCTAGTTTTTAATTTTTTTGTCAACGCTAGATCGTCGAGATGCGTGGGCCGACTGGCGTGAAATTTTGCTCGTTGGTCACCACTAGGCCCTATTTTATAATGCCGGTTTAAAATTTTGAGGGAGCTTCCCCAAAAAAAATTTTGGGGGCCAAAAACATGCAAAATTTGGCCCGACTTTGGTCGACTTCAAAGTTCGGCAGCGAATATCTCCGGAACGGATGAAGATATTTAAAATCGGTGAGCTACTCGTTCGACAGCGGTTCCTCCCGCGTTAGGCGAAGAAAGTCCGGTGAAGTTCGGTTTAGTAACGTTGCAGATCTAGATGTGGAATTGTACCCACCAAAGACGCATTATTTGGAAGAACATATTTTGGCCATTAAGGGGTGCTGCACACCAAAATTTTTACACGCGCTAGAGAATGACCAAGTCTTACTAGCGCACCCCCCACCGAGGACGGCGGCCCTTTTTACAACTTTTTTTAAAGGGAGTCAACAATTGGCTTAAAATGTAGCGTATTAGACGAAGGATTTTTGGAGCCAAAGGGAGTAGCTTTATGAGACTTTGCCATGTGACGTGCTGCTAGATGATGGTGATAACGCGAATACAAATTTTAAAAGGCACTGCCTCCTTAAAATTTGGCAGTGCAAAAAAACGTCCAAAATTTAGTACGTTTTACGACAACTTTTGAATTTGACCGCAAATATCTCTAAACTGGATAGAGATATCGACAAGCGGTAAACGGCGTTATCAAACACGATTAATTCAGCGTTGAATTAAAAAATTGTGTGACCTATAGTCTACTAACATTAGGGGTTACGCGTCTAATGTTTACTTACCCAAATCAAAATATTTGCAAAGCCATATCTCGACCCTACGGGGTGCTGCGCCCCCAAATTTTTACAGGCGCAAGCGAATGACCAAGTCTTACTACGCACCACTCACCGAAAACAAGGGCCCCCTTACAACTTTTTTCAAAAGGAATCAAATGTTGGCTTAAAATTTCAGGGGCCAAAAACATGCAAAATTTAGTCCGACTTTGGACGATTTTAAAGTTCGGCGGCAAATATTTCCGAAACGGATAAAGATATTCAAAATCGGTGAGTTACTCTTTGACAGCAATTTCTCCCGCGTTAAGCGAAAAAAGTCCGGTGAAGTTTGGTCCAGTAACCTTAAAGATATCGATGTTCAATTGTACCTACCGAAATCGCATTGTTCGAAAAACCATATTTCGGCCCCTAAAGGGTGCTGCACCCCCAAATTTTTATCCGCGCTAAAGAATAATTAAGTCTTACTAGCGCACCACCTAACGTAGACAAAAGCCTTACAACTTCTTTCAACGGGAGTCAATAATTGTTTTAAAATGTAGCGTATTAGAGGAGAAATCTTTGCGTTAAGCCAAAGGGAGTAGCTTCATGAAACTTTGCCACCTGACGTGCTGCTAGATGAGAGTGATAACGCCGGTACGACTTTTAAAGGGTACCGCCCCCTTATAATTTGGGAGAGCAAAAAATGTGCAAAATTTAGTACGTTTTACGACAACTTTCGAGTTTGACCGCAAGTATCTCTGAACGGGATAGAGATATCGACAAGCGGTAAATGGCGTTAACAAACACGGTTAATTCTGCGTTGAATAAAAAAAATTGTGTCAACTGTCGTCTACTAACATTAGAGATTACGCGGCGAATGCTTACCAACCCAAATCATTTTTTTCGGAAGGCTATATTTTGGCCCTTTAGCGGTGCTGCGCCCCCAAATTTTTACAGGCGCTAGACAATGACCAATTCTTACTAGCGCATTTCTTCCCCACCGGGGACAGGGTCCCCCTTACAACTTTTTTCAAAGGGGAGTCAAAGTGAAATTCCGTCCACCATAAACAAAGTTATAAGCGCTCATGTTGATCTATCCTAAGTCGACAATGCGCGTTCGGCGTATGCCAATGCATTTGAGTTTGGGCCACGTGACTGATGCCGGGGAAATTTTACACCACCTTTAATTTTCCGCAATCGAACATGCAAACATGCAAACGGACTCACGTTGGGCTTTGCCCCAAATTTCTAGTTTTTAATTTTTAAGTAATTTTAAACTTTCAAGTTTGAGCGCAAATATCTGTAGAATCAATAAAGTTAGCGACATATTGTGAATGGCGTTTACGAGGACGATTTTTTTGGCGTTGGATCTTTGCGTGGAGCCAAAGGGAATAGTTTCATGGGACTTTGCCACCTGACGTGCTGCTAGATGGGAGTGATAACGCCGGTACAACTTTTAAAGGGCACCGCCCCCTTATAATTTGGGAGTGCAAAAAACGTGCAAAATTTAGTACGTTTTACGACAACTTTCAAGTTTGAGTGCAAATATCTCGAGAACCAATAAAGCTAGCGACATAAACTGAATGGCGTTTACGAGGACGATTTTTTTGGCGTTGAAGAAAAAAAATTTAAAATTTTGTCCGCTGCGAACAAAGTTATAAGCGATAATGTTGACCTACCCTAAGTCGACAATGCGCGTTCGGCGTATGCCAATGCATTTGAGTTCGGGCCACGGGACTTTGATGCCGGGGAAATTTTACCGCCCCCCTAATTTTCCCTCAGTCGGACTTAGGGCGTTTGACGGACTCACGTTGGGCTTTGCCCCAAATTTCTAGTTTTTATTTATTTTTTGTCAACGCGAGATCTTTGAGATGCGTGGGCTGACCTGCGTAAAATTGTGCACGATGGTCAGCACAAGGCCCAGTTTTATAATGCCGTTCCAAAATTTCGGGGGCACACCTCAAAAAAATTTTATTGGCCAAAACATGCTAAATTTAGCCCGATTTCGAACGACTTTAAAGTTTGGCAACGAATGTTTTTAAAACTGTTGAAGATATTCAAAATCGGATAGTCATTTCTCTATCGCGATTCCTCCTGCGTTAGGCGAAATAAGTCCGGTGATGTTCAATCCAGTGACCTTAAAGATTTAGATGCGAAATCGTACCCACTAAAAGTGCATTATTCGGAAAAAATATATTTTGGTCTCTAGGGGCTGCTGCGTTCCCCAAATTTTTACACGCGCTAGAGAATGTCCCAAGTCTTACTAGCGCACCCCGCACCGGGGACGGGAATTTCCTTACAACTTTTTTCACAGGGGAGTCATAAATTGCCTTAAAATGTTGCTTATTAGCTGAGAGAACTTTGGAGCCAAAGAGAGTAGCTTCATGGGACCTTGCCACTTGACGGGCTGTTGAATAGGGGTGATAAAGCGGGTACAACTTTTAGACGGCACAGCCACCTTAAAATTTGCGAGTGCAAAAAACGTCCAAAATTTAGTACGTTTTACGACAACTTTCGAGTTTGACCGCAAATATCTCTGAACTGGATGGAGATATCGACAAGCGGTAAACGGCGTTATCAAAGCAGTTAAATCCGCGTTGAACAAAAAAAATTGTGTGAACTTTTTAAAACTAACACCATCGATTACGCGTCAAATGTTCACTTACCCAAATCAAATTATTTGGAAAACCATATTTCGGCCGCTAGGGGGTGCTGCGCCCCAAATTTTTACAGGCGCTAGAGAATGACCAAGGGGAGTAAAAAATTGCCTTAAAATGTAGCGTATTAAACAAAAAATCTTTGGAGCCAAAGGGAGTAGCTTCATGAGACTTTGCCAAGTGACGTGCTGCTAGATGGGGGTGATAACGCGGGTACAATTTTGGGGGGCACCGCCTCTCCTTAAAATTTTGGAGGGCAAAAAATGTGCAAAAATCGGTGCGATTTACGACAACTTGCGAGTTTGAGCGCGCAAATATTTCTGGAACCGATGAAGCTGACCAAGCTGGCCGACACCGTGGAACTGGAGGGCGATTGGAAAGTGGGCTTGGCGGAGATGTTAATTTCTGGCGCCGTATGTAACGTCGTTGCAAATTAATGCCATTACACCATCTCGTTGGATAACGTGCATTTTCACTCGACCATAATTCCCGAGGGCAACTACAGACGTTTGAGCGATCTCATTGCGGCCATGCACTCTACCATGCCAAAAGATATCTTTAACGAGCCGTACATCAAGTTTATGCCCAAGAGTGGCCATATAGAAATTACGTTTACCGAACTTTTGGATACGGTATTATCTATTAGATTCAGCGAGAGCTTGGCCGAAATATTGGGTGCCGACGCAAACGTAGCATACGACCGCAATCATGCGGGAACGAGTCGCAGATTTTTTCTGGTGAATGGTGACATCGACTCCGTGTACATCTACTGCGACATACTGGAACACGTTACTGTGGGAGATACGAAGGCACCGCTGCTTCGCATAGTCGACAAGGACAGGAAAAAGCGTGGGAACGTGCATCAGACGTTTAACCCGACACTGTACGTGCCGCTGCAGAAAAAGAACTTTAACACGATGGAGGTGAACATCATGACCGACGGCGGACGTCCCGTTTCTTTCCAATACGGAAAATCGTTCGTTGTGCTGGAATTTCGTCGCACGTACTTGGGGTTATAAAAGGGCACGCCCATTGCTATTTCATTTGTCATCAGGACACGATGAGGAGAAAACATTACTGCTGCGACGCGAATCGTCACATGTACGAGGACTACTATTCTCGTCAGGTTGATGGGTTGATGCCCGTTTTCGTCGGTAGTAGACATCAACAAGGCCATGGGCTGGGAAGCGTTTTGGGAGGCATCTTCCGTCGATTCGTTATCTCCCTGTTCAAGACTCACGGTAAGGCGCTGGCAAGGGACGCTCTGAGAACCGGTGTGAACGTGGTTGAAGACGTGTTGGACGGACGCACGCTACAGGAGTCCGTCAAGAGGCGCGTGCCGAAAGGTATAAAACGCTCTGCACAAAGTTTGGTGGCTCAGTCTGGATCAGCCGTTCGTTTGAAACGACGCAAAAGAAGACGACAGTTACGCTCGCATTCGAAAGACGTCTTTGCATGATGGCTTTTGCGCACGACATGTCTTGCGAATGTACAAAGTCGGAATTAAGTCTGTTTTCCGTTCCACCTACGCAAACCAGCATGGAGCACGGTAACTGGGTCGAATATCATCCTCTGACGACGGCAACGGATGGTTCGCCTACACTATACGTCGACTTTGCAAACACGATGCTGCACGTGAAAGCCAAAGTGACTCACGGAAATGACACGGACCTTGCTGCCGGTGTCACGAAATATAATCGCCCCCTAAATAGGTCGCCTTCCGTCGGATTTTGCGACGTCGAAAAATTCGCCCCCTGTCATAAAATTCGCCCCCGTCAACGAAACATAATCGCCCCCGTGTTGTAAATCGCCCCTCGCCACCGCAAAGCTGCAGTGTGCCGCGTCACTGCAAGATGAATAAGACGCGCAAATTAACGTAGCCTACATTATATTGAAATGTGATTCTAGTAACGTTTGATCACAATTCGTATTTTAGATTTATTCAACTGCTGTAATACGGCGTTCAAGCGCGACTACCGATTGACTTGTCTGACGTCGTCGACTCAACTGCACTGCCGACCATGACTGCGACAATGAATGGACCGAGTTCCTGACGCCGCGTGGGCGATATGTTGCAGCCGAGATAGGCCTACACCTGGCTGTTTCAGATCATGGAAATTTTAGCCCGTGAAGCGCATAGACTGAAGAACGGCGAGATACCTCTTAAGCAAGCAGTCAATGCCACCAATTTTAGACTGTAGGTTGATCGCAGTGACGTAATAATTAGTAAAATTTAACGTTCAAAAACAGGGAGGCGATTTATATACAGAGGGGGCAATAAATAGGCCTATATCGCCCCCCCCTGGCGGATATCGTAGCCTATATCTTGTCACCTGCTTGGAAGCCAACAGAGTGATACCGTTTCCCAGATTGCCTTCCACACGACGTGGCAGATGCGCAGACGTTAGGAAAATAACTATTTAACGTGAATATGTGCACTTTTACAAAATGCTTGCGTGTGCTTAAGTGTTTAGCTTGTATTTATATAAAAAACTTTTATGTTTTAGGCTACTCACTTGGCTATATAAGTTACAATTGCTTTAAAACACCTTTTGTCAGTGTAAAAGTAATAACGTAATATTGAGTAGAATGTAACAGTAAAATAACACGGGGGCGATTTTTATACAGAACGGGCGATAAATGTATTGCCCCCCGGCGGATCTAGTTTGAAATAGAATCTCCGGGGGCAATCTTATTTTGTCGCGAAATCCGCCGGGGGCGATTTTTAGGCCGGTGGATCTATTTCGCGGCACCGGCTTCGTAGTGGGTCTGGTCATTCTGTTTCTGCACAGTCTGTTTTCCCAGATGGACATTTCGCTCAACGGCACTCTGATAACTTCCTCGACCAACACGTATCCGTATCGGGCTATGGTCGAGACGCTGCTGAGTTACGGCATGGACGCCAAAACGTTTCAGCTGACATCCGCTCTCTACTACAAAGACACTGCTAGCAATATGGATAGTATGGATTTCGAGAACGAAAACGCGGTTAACAAGGGGCTGGCTGCACGACGTCATATGGCGCGAGAAAGTCGAGCGATCGATATGATGGGTCGCTTTCACGTGGACATTTCTCAGGATAGATACATGTTAAACGAGGTCGGCGTAAAGATTAAACTGATTCGCAGCAAAGACACATTCTGCTTGATGGGAGACGCTAATTACAAAGTGAAGATAACGCACGCGTCGCTGTTTGTTCGAAAAGTGAAGGTGATGCCTTCGGTATTCCTGGCTCACGCTAAAGCTATGGAGCGTGGAACGGCAAAGTACCCCATTCGTCGCCTGGTGTGCAAATCGTTTACGATTTCGCAGAATTACCTGGATATAAACCACCAAAAACTGTTTTCTGGGCAATTACCCACACGCATTGTGATCGGCTTGGTCGACAACAGAGCATTTAACGGCAGCAGAGAACGAAATCCGTTCAACTTTGCTCATTTCAACTTGCACGAGATCGGACTATACCTGGACGGTCAGCAGCAACACGCCCTAAGACCAATCCAACCAAACTTTGCAACTGGAGAGTATATAAGAGCGTTCAACATTATCTTTGCCGGAACGGGCAAACTGGGTGCCGACGAAAGACTGTTCATCACTCGCGACGAACACGCAAACGGATACAGCCTGTACGCATTCGATCTGACGGCCGATCTGGGCGAAGACGACCACTTCAGCTTGCTGAAGTACGCCTGGCGTTGAAATTCAACCGAGCTCTGGAGACCACGGTGACGGTGATCGCCTACGCGGAATTTGAGAACGTTATCGATATCGATCGCAACAGAAACGTCGTGTTCGACTTTGGAGTATAAACACGAGAGAGATCGAGAGCGTGCTGAGACGTGCACGTGTAAAAGACTTTGATGGAGTATTCAGCGCCGACACGTTACCTTTGGAACCTCACCTACTGGTCGCCAACACCGACGAATCCCATAAACCCGGGCGTCACTGGGTGTGCATGTGGGTGAACGATGGCTGCGGAGAATACTTCGATTCGTTCGGCGAACCTCCTGCCGCAAATTTTGAACGTTATATGGACGAACACTGCCCGTCGTCGTGGACTTTTAACAGTAGACTATTGCAGAGTGTAATTAGTAGATTCTGTGGACACTATTGTATTTGCTATTGTATACTTAGAAGTAGCGGCATGGATATGCCTAAGATTGTGAACCGTTTTACTACGGACACTGCGCTTAACGATGGATTAGGTCATAGATTTGTGTGTCGTGTGTTGAATAAATGAATGACTGTGTACGACAAACTCGTGTTTTATTTTTTCACAAACATTACATAAATAGCAAATTATGTACAACATTACTAGCGTATACTGTTAATTTGAAAAAGTACAAGTTATTACGATAAAAAAGCTAACCAATTGCACACTTATTAGCATAATTATAAATCGCGATAAATAAGCGAACGATAATACGCATAAATAGGAACGAATACGAGAACAAACTACATGCATGCACACATACACAAACACATATTCTACTCTACAATTTAAAGCCAGAAATGTTGCAACTACGGAAAAATGTCCAGCGAATGCAAATGTTCGATATCGCACTCGTCGAGATGACGTGTCACCGCAGAATTTGCTACGATGTCGCACATGTCAAAGTAGGGATAGCGGGGTTGTATGCATTGGCAGACAACGTCATGCTGACGCAGCAGAAATGAGTTACAGAGGGAACGGATAGCACTCTTTACAGTTCAGTGCTCCGGCCTGATGGTCGAGTGCCAAGTAGCAAGGAGAATTCTTAGCCAGCGCCGTGTAGAAGCTGTCGATAAGATCTATCACCTTCTTCATCTGGTCCCACTCTGCAAGGCGCAGAGCGATACCCTTGAGTGTTGGCTTGATTTCGGTGTCACCGTAGGGTACGTAGAACTGGTGAAAATCGACACACTTGAAACCCGTGGTGACTGACACGAAACGCCGATATGCTGACGATAGTTGACTGGTGGATCACCTTCGTTAACGTTCTTGAATGTCGCATTAACTTGAGAATTAATTTAAGCCCACACAAGTCAAAACTGAGCCCACCTACAATGACAACAGCAACGTAAAGTAAATTATTAGTTTATGACCATTTGTGCATTTTACAGTACTAACGCTATTGCAAGCTCATTGGCACAAAAATTATAGTAACAAAAAAAAGAAATAAAAAAACTAAAATGAAAATAAAAATAATTGTAATATTCTCACCGGTTAGGTGTAAACTCGAAGAATTTGTCCACGGAGTCTTTCTGCTTGATAGTCACTGTTAGCTGCCCTTCCTTTTTTTCACCTTTACGGTTCTGTCGTCGCTCAACTGATACGGTTTCATGTTGCTCGTTCGATGGCTGTCTGCAGACTGAATGCGGATGGGCGAGAAAGGACCAATTTATATGAGACATAACTGGCTAGGCTGTAGGCTAACAAGCCGGTTAGACTGAAGGCTAACAGGCTGATTGGACGAAACAAAGACCTGCTAGCCTAGAACAAGGCAGTAAGGCGGGGGCCGAGGCTAGGCTAAGGCTAAACAAAGAGGCTTAGGCTATAGGCTAAAACAAAGCCTAATAGACTGGGGGGATACTTTTTGATGGGGCCAAAGCATGTAGGAACTTTTCCGCGCAATTCCTTTGTGTTCAAACTCTCCAATAACAGCTACTTTTGGGTTGTCGTGTTCGTACTCGTCACGCGTTCCTCCCCGCCTCGACTTGCCGTGGTATATATAGTGTATCAAGTTTCTATCAGTTTCAGCAGCAGGCGGTTACGTCGGTGACAGATGAGCAACAGATGCACGACGAACTGACTGTCATTTGCCGGGTACGTTGAATTGTTAGAAACAAACAACTAATAATATTATTAGTATTTGTTGGTTGGAATCACAGACCTATACATTAAATTTTTAGATTCTCTATTGTAGCTCCACCCCGTTATAGAAGACGACCTCTCTATGTTTTTTTTCTAACTCCCAGCATGCTTTGCACTTACAGCTGAATGAGATATCAGCCTTTCTTGAACTGCAACTGACGGTATTACCTCAAATCAGCACCTTATGCTATCGGAGGGTCAACCTTCTTATGCTACCTCATAGAACTAGCTACTGGGTACTGTTGGTTTACGGTACTTTATTTTGCATTAGGCCTATTTGGCGCAACTCTTCAGAGTCACTTCATGAAGGGCTTTTTCCATCGGCCGACGCCAGGCTCACTGCAGATGTTGCATGAGACATTGTTGCTGATTGCAATATCTAGAGGCCGCAACGACCCAGCACCGGTCAAGCGGTCCACGAATGTGTGAGTTGAGCAGTGTGCAGATCTGCAATTTTGTATGTTGCAGTCTTGCCAGTATATGTGCAGGACATTCGTTTTGCTTTATTTTATCAATTTCGTTGTCACTTTTTTATTGACGCACTGCAGTTATGCTGTAGGGCGTCTTTGGCACGGTTGTCGTCTGTCCATCGTCTGTCTGTCAGGATGTACTGTAGCTAAACGGTGCAAGATAGAACCTAGATTGCTATTGATCACTAATAGAAAGTCGCATATTGGCTTTGAAATAGCATGCAAATCATTGACATTGGATAACCTATGGTATGCCAATTGTGGCTAAACGGTAAGTCATAAGGGCCAGCGATGGTACCATCGTATAGGGTGACGGCAACTTCGTATAGGCTTCCAGTAGTAACCATGTCTTTATCTGCAGCGGTTTGGCCACAATTTTCAATGGAAAGTTTTAAGGTATAAGATAGAGCCAAGGTTACTATTAATCACTAATAGAAAGTGGCTTAAGCTCTTTCAGATAAGATGAAATTCATAGACCTTGGATGATCTTGAAGGTCAGTACTGCAACAGCAACTGTATAGGCTGTAGTGCGTCTTCCCTAGCGACACTGGGCTTTCCTGTTTAGTATAATTAAAACCATTTGGTGTTATTTTAAGTAACACATTTGCAGTTACTGACCCGAAAAATGTGAATTTAGACATGAAAATTGTGATCCTACGTGACCTGAAAGCCAAGATATTCTTAATAATACGTTTTTGCGTTCATTTAAAATTCAAGATGGCTGCCATGCAATTTTTTTGCAAACGTGGCTTTATCAAAAATGAACAGGTCATGGGATAAGTAACACCAGAAAAAAATTGATGCTTTTGTCTAGAACATCCACATTTATCCCAAATCTGGTTCTAAGCTGCCCCACTACTAATGTACAAGTGACTGACCCTGAATTGAATGAAGATATCTAACCCCTGTGAGCTTACTGTACTGACCCGTACTGACAATACGATCATTATATTAGCATATTAATATCATATTCGCATTTTATTTTTTATTACCTTTGATTTGATATGCAATAAGCCTATGTTTTGGCGCATTTAAAAATTGACCTATTTTTCAATTTTGTTCCAAATTTCAAATTCAAATTTTGAAGAGAGCACAGCAGGTATTCTTGGGGAGTTTATATGTTTTTTAAGTGCTCCAGGCTAACCATTTTGAAAAAAATCAGCTTGATACTAATTTTTTCCTTATTTGACCCCAATATGACCTAATACTCCTGGACTATACTATTTTTTGCATTTTTGCACTGCAAGCTACGTTACGTGACTGTATAACATTTTAAGCATTTTGCGCTGTATTAAATAAATTTATTACGGATAAGTCCCCTTTAGATTTTATTTCAGTCAGATCAGGCCTACAGCATGGATATTAGTGGGTATAACTTAAGACAGCAATCGGCTGCAATTTCTACTCAAAGTCTGTCACTAACTTTTACAATAGCATCTACCGCGAATAGATTAGCCATCGCTAACGCCGGAACGGTCTATTTAGCTCCTGCAATGGCGACCTCAGGCCAGAAGATATTAGGTTTCGATAGTGCACGGGGGATAGATACAGTGGCCGAGCCGATTGCTCTTACAGCTGCATCTTCAAAGGAAATTTTGACTGCCGTGGATGTTGCTCCTACTGTTTCTGATGTCGCATCCAAAAATTGCAAAAATTTTACTAAAAACCTTTTTTTGAGGAGTTCAAGGTCGTTCATGGTCATTGATGTTGACAGATCCAAAAAGCCTGTCACCAGTGCTTGTTATGATAAGCAGCATGTATGTACCTATTTGCAACCGTTTTCACATTATTCGAGCCAATAACGGCAAAATGACGTCTTTTAGGGGATACCCCTATTTGACGCCCTCATTCGAAGGAAACCCCTGCATGAAATTTTGTAACGACAAACTAGAGACCTTGGGGCAGCCACAATGAAGATTTCTTGATCCTAGCTTGCACCGTTTTGATACCGTTTACGCGTGTGGCAGACGGACGGACGGACAGACAGACAGACGCCCAGACGATGGCTAAGACGCGCGAAGCATTCTGCTTTCGCGCGTAAAAATCAACAGTCGTCATTAGCAGCAAATAGAGTCGATAACACACACACACACACACACACACACACACACACATTATAGTTACCTAAAATTGTAACCGAAACCATTGTATAGTACTATTTACTTTTCACTTACAGTAAGCAGCTCATAGATTTTGAGTAAATGAAGTGTTCCAACCAAGGAACCGTTTTAATTCAGGCAACTCTCCTCTATTGCCTTACGGGATAATGCGGAGTGGAAAACGATAAATGAGGTCACGTCACATGGTTTTTAAAAGCAGCCAGATCGTCGTTCTATCACTGTGTGTCCTAGTAAAATGATTTCAGCTGTTTTCAATGTGTGACTTGGTCGCCCTTACGCTGAAATGTAAAACTGGTAAGTTTTTTTATAGTTAATCGTGTGAGGTGTGATATGAAGCTTCAATCGTTAGACGGACGCACGGATGCACTTACGCACGGACGCTCAAGTGATTTTATACTCTGACCAGTGCTATACGCCAGTAATGTAGCATGCATTTAACAATGGAGACAAAGCTTTGACCAAAAACTTATTGGAGTAAAAAATGCAGTGCGTGAAAAATTTTAACAAAATTTTTCGGAATAAGCAGTAAAACGGAATGAGTGCACACGTTACCAAAAATATTGGAATGCAGAAAACACCGACCAAATGCATGAGAACGGCAAACTGAAGCATGCAGGTACTAAAAGATGTGACCAATGCAGATTAACTGCTAAAACTAGTAAACCACGAAGGCCAAAAACAAATACACCGTTTTACACGTTTGATGTGCAGTGTAGCATCGTAGAGATCATTTATTACGATTTTAGTCTAAAATGTCTTTCGTCTTGTAAATGCCCGTTACCTATTACGGTCAGTAAGTCTTTTCGCATTTACATTTTACAAAGTTGTTTAACAATGCATTGTGTAGCGGTAAGATGTTTTATAACTACTTTATTGCCAGCTAAAAATGTGCCCGTAAAAATCGAAAATCGGTTGATATTTTTGTCAAAAATATGAACAATCACACAATGGAACGTTTATGAATCACATTGTTCTTTTTTTTGAGTAAAATATTTGATTTTTTACGCTGATCACGCTTAACTATTGCTTTCCGGCGGACTAACCTCGATATGTGCTGTTTAAAAATTTACGGCGCATTAGTATAACTTTTGCAATCTTTGTCATCTCTGCTACTCGGCCTACTTGACGAATCAATCTTGCTCGGTAGGCTGATACCAGTCTTTCAAGAGGTTTGCGTACAAACATAAACTTATAGTACTTTTGTAGCAGCAATTGTTTTTCCTTTGACGAAAAGTGAATTCCTCTTTTGACGATGTTGTCTGATACTTTTAGATGGTGAACATGACAAAGTCTGGATAAAGATTTACTAGAAAGTTTAAGCAAAGTATATATCCAACTGGTACAGCCAACTTTCTTAACGGCACAGTATATAGACTGACTTTCTTTGCTCACATATATCCTTTCCCAGTGCAGTCCTTTTGTTTGCAATTGAAATTGACTACACGTATTGTGCAATTGTCGCCATTCTGCTGGTTTTAATTCTGCATTTTGAGCTGCATAAATATTACCGCAAACTATACAGCTTATTTAAGCATCAAGCAGCAAACACGGACTAATATTTTTTTTAAAATATTTATTTACCACCAGTGCATAAAAACAAAACAAAAAAAATACCGAACTAAAATTTTTTTGCAGAACCTAAGGTGAGTCCGCACGGTGCCGTAATTACGATTAGGAAAAACATTTAAGTGGGCTGAAATTTCCTACTAGCAAAGTCACGTGGAACAAACTTAAATGTATTTATATACGCGGAATGCGCAGTGTCGACTTACAGTGGGTCAACATCCACGCTTATAACTTTTCTGTTAGTAAATTAAATTTTACTTTTTTTCGCCGAACACAAAAAAGGTTGTTGTTGATCAATTGTTATTTCCATTTTTTTTTATTTTTCGGTCCATTTCAAAAATATTCCCAACCAAACTGGAGATATTCGACCAGATAATTTCCGTCTTGCCAGGCCTAGCTACTGTCTGACGGCCGCGGCCATTTTTCGTACGTTCTACATATGCGCTCATGCATGACAATGATCAGCTGCTGGGGCTGCGGCCACAGTCCAAGTGCAGCCTCGCTGAAGTCGTTCGCCGCCAGGTGTGGTCTGCGGGGCTTGGGCGTGAGAGGTCTAGGCCGCGCGGCTGCCGCGGAGGTAAACGTCAACAAACAGCCGCCGCCCATCGATCAGCTGATCGTCAACCTGATGCCGCAACGCCGCGAAATGCAACGGTGTCTGCACTGTCGCTAGGGTTTCTGAATATCTGTTCAGTCGGCACTCGGCAAGAAGCTGGACAACTTACTGGACGTTCGTCGCGACTGTTCACTTGACGTCATCTGTTTCGCTGAGACCTGGCATGACGACGATTGTGTCGCGTTTTGTCGACTTCGAACCGCCGGTTACCAAGTGATCGATAGGCCACGACCGCGCACGTCTGCTGCTACCGCTGACACCACGACCAACCACGGTGGCGTGGCTGTCGTCACAGTTCCCGGCGTTAACTTGTCAACAGTTTCTGCTGTCAGCGATGTACCAACGACGTTCGAGTTCGTCTGCGTTCAAGTCAACGTCGGTCAGTTTTCAGCCATTATCGCCGTCGTCTACCGGCCAGGTTCCGCTGCTGTTACGTCAGTTTTCTTTCACGAGCTGTCGTGTGTTCTTGATACTGTAGCAACGTTTCAAGAACCGATTTACGTTGTCGGCGATTTCAATATCCGGCTGGAACGTGATGATGACGCCATCACGAGACAGTTCGTCGACCTGCTCGCCATTTACGGTCTGTCTGTTTTGCCAACAGCAACTACACACAGGGATGGAGGTACGATCGACGTCGTTGTGGTGCGCGATGACATATTCGATGTTCAGCAGCGTCACAGCGTGCCCGGTGGACTGCCTGTCTCTGTTGTGGACGTTGGTCTGTCTGACCACCATTTACTGACGTGGTCAGCCGCAGCACGTCGACCGCAACCGCCCACTGAGACCGTGTTTCGTCGTTCATGGCGTTCATTAGACATTGATGACCTGCGAGACGAGCTGCGTGCATCATCAATGTGCCAGCCTGACAGCTGGCCGGACAATGTCGACGCCATGGCTGAGTCGTATGACGCCGTACTCACGTCGATACTCGACCGACTTGTGCCAGTCCGGCGGATTATGCGTCGTCCCAGGCCGTCTGACCCATGGTTTGACAGAGAATGCCGCGATGCTAAGCGTCTTACCCGGCGTCTGGAACGCGTCTACTCCGCCGCCTCTCAGCGCCAAGCTCGCTCCGGGTCTGCAGCGACTGCCGCCGTGGCTGCTACTGACACTGCCAAGTCTGCGTGGTACGACCAGCGTAGGCGGTACCGTAAACTTTGGAATGCAAAGAGCAGTGCGTTTTGGCTTGAGACGATTGAATCTAACCGATCGTCACCGCGGCGACTCTGGCGGTCCGTCGACACACTGCTTGGTCGTGGGCGACTTTCAGCGAGCTCTGCGATCACTGTCGATGAATTCAATAATTTTTGTCGACAAGGTTGCCGCGATCAGATCATGTTCTGCTGGCGCATTTGATCCTACCTTTACTGCGGCCAGACAAGATGTAGCCCTGTCGTTGTTTTCCACGATACCAGTTAGTGACGTAGTCGCCGGAATCATGAAGCTTCCTGACAAAAGTTCTGCAGCCGATCCATTGTCGGTTCCATTGCTTAAACAGGTTGCCACTAACATTTCGCCGTTTCTTACCGAACTGTTCAACCGTTCACTGGCTGCTGGCGCTTTCCGTCAGCGTTCAAAGAGGCATTCGTCACACCAATTATCAAAAAGTCATGTTTCGATGCCGCGCAGGTCAGTTCATACCGTCCAATCTCAAACTTGTCGGTCATATCAAAGCTTTTGGAGCGACTCGTCACCAAGCAACTCACCGACTACCTGCGGTCTGCCGACCTTCTGCCGTCGCTCCAGTCTGGGTTCAGGCCTGGCCACTCCACGGAAACCGCTGCTTTCTGCTTTCTGACATTCTTGGGGCCGTTGGCAGTGGTGACGTTGTAGCACTGGTCCTTTTGGACCTTTCAGCTGCATTTGATACTGTCGACCATGCCATACTTTGTCGTCGTCTGCAGGTGTCTTATGGACTTGGTGGCCCTGTGTTGGAGTGGTTCCGGTCTTATTTGTATAGGCGATTCCAGTACGTTCGACGTGGCATACACAGGTCCCCCCGAACGTAGCTGACATGTGGCGTCCCACAGGGGTCGGTGTTGGGCCCGATCCTGTTTATTCTCTATACTGCTGACTTAGTCGTTGTGGTAGAACATCATGGCTTCCGGCCGCATTTGTACGCCGACGACACCCAGGTATACGGCTCGTGCAGACCATCTGCTGTCGCCGACTTCTAGGTGCGCCTGTCTGCGTGTGTCGATGACATCGCCGCGTGAAAGCTGGCCAACCGTCTGCAGTTGAACACAGGCAAGACCGACCTGCTCTAGTGTGCAACAGCTTATCGTTGTCATCAGCTGCCAACGTCAGCTCTTAGAATCGGGTCCGACTTCGCCAACCCTTCGAAGTCAGTCAGAGATCTTGGAATTTACTTCGACGCCGACTTCAGCATGCGATGCCACGTTCAAAAAACCGTTGCCAGCTGCTTTGCCGTTCTTCGTCAGCGGTGCAGCATTCGACGTTCGGTGCCGACGTCCGTTTACCAAACACTCGTCGTCGCCCTTGTCCTGTTCCGGTTGGAGTACGGCAACGCTGTGCTGGTAGGCTTACCAGGCTACCTGTACAGCCGCCTCCAGTCGGTACTTAACGCTGCCGCACGATCCATCGCTGGTTTGCGGCGCTCGGACCACATCACCGACACACTCGCCAGTTTCCATTGGTTGAGAGCGCCCGAGCATGTGCAGTTCAAGCTAACGACGATCGTCTACCGCTCACTGAACGGCACAGCTCTATCATACTTGGCTGCAGACCTGCGGCGTTTGTCCGACATGCCGTCAAGACGAGGTCTGCGGTCCTCACTGACACACCAGCTGGATGTCCCCCAGTCGCAGTGCGTAACTGTTGGTGACCGAGCGTTCGCTGTCGCTGGTGCTCGGCTATGGAACAGTTTACCACCGGACATTGTCGCGTCCAACACACTGTCACAGTTCCGCCGTCAACTGAAAACATTCCTGTTCAAACAGTCTTACTCCTTTGTGCTTTTGTCGTGACTAACGCTTTTATCTGTGGTCCTAGCAGTTTTTTTTACTCAGGCCACGTTAAAGAAATCTTAATGTAATGTAAAAACTTTGCAGTTGTTTAAAATCGCGCCAATTTTTGCATGTTTTTTTTTTCAAATGTATAGGATGTTTGCCCCTAATATTTGTACCCACGTTATTTTGTTTACATGGTGTTTCATTAAATAGACACTTTTTTTCTTTTTGCATAATTTACTCAAATAATAATTAAATTGCACGCAGTTATAACTAGATTTTGCTGACAATATGTCAATTCAAAATAGTTTAACAAAATGTGGCTGTTAGTTAAATATTTTTACTAGTTTTAATGTAATGCTGACGTCATAATACATGTATGCCGTAAGTACAAACTTGCTTATCGCAAGCAATACTGACAGTTGCCAAATAGCTGCCCTGCGTTGATGGTAAAATTTATATGGTTTTTTAATGACAACTGTTAAAATTTATATGGTTCTTTAATGACAACTGTTAAACTTGTATTATTGCAGCCACAAAAACGCCCAAAACGATCACTCTAATACACCTGTTGGGATAGCTTGACCTTTACACTTTCTAGCAAAACGGTGCACCAGCACACATCGCTTGCGAGATGGTTGAGTTTTGGGATTGTGTGACGCCTGATTTTATGCTGCCATGATGCTGATACGATAAACATTATTTATCTGTAACAAGACAAAAGTCACCATCAAAGCAGGGTAACAAATGACAGTACCAGTCAAAAAAAACAAGCTTGCACTCACGACACATCATGAAGTCAGCGCTACAACACGACTAGCAAAAATATTAAACTAACAATCATATTTTGTTAAAATATTTTAAATTAGTATTTTTGCCCTACACCTGGTAAAAATTTCATGTACATTGGCCACCATTTGACTTAGTTATAAAAGAAACAAAAAAGTACTTTTTATGAGATAACGTGTACGTACTTAGTTGCACGTCACATAGCACTGTTATAGACGCACACTTGCTACATTTAAGCCAAATTTGGACCTTTTTTTGTAACAAATTGTCAGGGACCCCATGCACAGTAAAGGGAGTGCTATTAAGACTTGGTCATTTTCTAACGCGAGTAAACATTTGGCGGGACAGCACCAATTAGGGGCCGAAATATTTTATTTCCGAAAAAGTCGACTTTAATGGGCATGTGTAACAATTTGGGAAATGTCATTACGTTTAATACAATTCATAAAATTACACTCAAATTAACATCACGTCCATAAACGTAAACGTCAGCAACGGTTCGACTCAACACCGGTACCGTAAAAAGTTTAGACACGCTAAGTTCAAAATTCACTCAGTTTAGCCAACTACATCTCCCTTTTATACGGTGCATAACTGTTCGTGCTACAAAAGTGTCAGTAATTCGTAACAGTCCCGGTGAGACTAGTCCAAAAATCTGAAAAGTAGCTTAAAAAGTAGTAGACATTTTTATAGAAAAGCAAAAACTTTAGTAATGTCTTTAGATTTTAACTCACCCGTATGCCCAATTCTGGAACTTCCTGTGCGTGTACAAAACATTAGAATTTTGCACGGCCAATTCGCAACCACTTGTGTCATGTTTTAACTTATGATTTAATAATAAAAACTTCAAATAAAATTTTAACAAATATTTCAGACAAAGGCAAATGGTCAAGCGCCCTTGCTTAAGACTAACTAGGGGCCTACTGCTTGCTTGTTGCCCTAATCGCTTCTGTGCGCAGTAATGAAATGGTCCTATTTGTAGCAAATTACACTAAGTCAACTGGTTCAAGACACAAAAACCCATGCGGTTTTGATCTTTGCCGTATGACCTTGCTATTTAATAGAATTTTAAAGGTTACTAGTGTAGACTACATGTTCACGTAAAATTTCATCAAACTAAGTGCAGCGGTTTACGAGTTATGTTTACAGAGGCAGAAACAAACTTAGCTGCAATGCTGAAACCAATAAGCCTACAATACCGTCGCTTCCAAGAGCAGTACTAAATGACAGAAAATCACGTGGATGAACATAAGCCTTTAGTTCACCTTAAAAAGTTATTTTTGTTTAAAGAACATAAAAATAATATTTAAGCTTATATATTAATTGTAATACCGTAAAGTATATAGAAACAGTTTTTATCAGAAATGTTTGTAATGTAGCCGCTTTTTACTAACTAATAGAATTGTAAATAATTTGACTTGACCATAAAACGGCCAAACTCAGAAAGCAAATAAAAGTATCATAAGTGTTGAAGAAACGCAATCTTAAAGGCCAATGACGTGCTAATATGTATGCAACGTAAACCTGGCAACCAAAGTTAAAGCTGCACAATGTTTAAGTTAAACCGAGTCATTTTTTTATTTGAACCGAAGGCGAAAACAATACAAACCCGAGTCGTTTAAGTCGAGACTATTTTTACTTAAATTTTTTATTATTGTTTTTAATTTTTGTATAGGTTTAGAGACTGAACATCCGATTTTAGTGACCAACGGCTTGGCACCAGAGACCGAATCTCCAGCCCAGAGACAGATTATAGGGCTTTAAAGACCAACTTTTTAGCTCCAGAGAACGAATGTCAGGTCTAGAAGCCGACCGCCCGTCCCCAAAAAATGTACTAGAGACCGACAATCTAGCTCTACACATTGACCGTCCGGCCCCAGAAATGTATGACATTGCCATTTTTGTCTGCTCATGCCCGGATAAAAAGTGGTTTGTCTTCAACGAGAATGCGGAGTGGGTTATATTTGTGTCGTCAGTAAGCAGCAACACTTTGATGCCGTGGACACCAACAATGGAGCGCCGCCAATACCAAAAGCAGCAGAAACGTACGGAATAACCAGACAAACTATTCCGAGCGCACGTTGGAGCGGCATACAGCGTAACTGCACACCGACATCTGTCTGCAAATGACCGGCAGAATTTACCGGCGTTAATATTAGCAACAGGCCGGTGGTTCGTGTTTCGCCAGGTCCACCTCTGTATCGATGCGATATTTCCGGATGTTCTTACAGCAGTAGGAGTCGCAAAAAGTTAGCGGCCCACAAATTGTCGCAAAGTAAACACAAACTATCACCGGCAACTGACGAGCAAGAAGTGTTCTCAACACCTCCAAGTACAACAGAGTACGAAACTGCGTCTTCTCCAGACAGTGTTGGACTTCGACGAAGTAGACTTCCAACGGCAATGGGTTCGCCAAGAAAGAAACTTCGTCGTCGTCTCTCCGTAGATGATATAACGAGTCAGGACTCCACAAGCAGTGATTTTATGGAGAGAATTCGCTCGATGTCTGTGAGAAGCCGTACCAGTGAAAGCATGTCGACTGACAGCGATGCGCACTCGGTCTGCTCCAGTGATAGTCTTCGAAGAAGTAAACGAATCGCTAAACGTGCAAATCAACAACAGATAACAGAAGACAGTGGTTCGCGCAAAAAGAAGGATGATCATAAAGCGAAGCAAAAACAAAAAACACGATCAAGAATGCAGAGTAAAAACATGTCAACCGATAGCGACACACACTCTGTCTCGTCAACTGACAGTCTTAGAAGAAGTGCGCGCATTGCCGGACATGAAAATAAACAACGAACACAATATGGTGCTTTGCAAACAAAAAACGTTGACGATGCACGCAAGCACAAGCAAAAAAACATGGACAAGAACGGACAGTCGGGAGTCATCTGTTGAACGTGGTCATATGAGTAATTCGGATACTGGCAACGTGAGGGGTGCAGCAGAGTTGATGTTCAGTGACGACAAGTTTAAACGTCCGTATGTAACACCTACGCAAAAGATTCCGGTTAAAGAAAGATACGCGGAAAAGAGAAAGGCATTTGAGGCAGCTATTCGGCTACGCATTCGAAAGAACCAACAAGTCGACCCGCTGTACGACAAAATGAAGAAGTACCACGATAACATGCTAAAAAAGTAAGCAATACTACAACCGAAAGACTTTCGGCGGAAGTGCTTGATGTCATTGCAGATCGACCACTAATAGACAACACTGAGCGTCAGTTCAGATGGTCGAAACGCGACGAACGTCGGCTGAATGACTTAAACGAGACATGCAAATCTCTTCAGCAAAGGGACGATTGGACGTGGAATGCCGCAGATGACACTGAGCAAGGCCTCTACAATGATGCTATGATGCAGTTTTGCATAACGGAAAAGTGTCGATGGCGTCTCACTGAGTGTCCTGACTGCGGATCGTGTGGCATTCTAGTCGGCAAGCAAACGGATTCAGAGGTTTGCTACGACTGCCTCAAACAAGCGCAATTTCAGCAAAAAAAACAGAAACGGCAAGAAGCGTGGGATTAAGTTAGGCCAGTTTCAAAGGATTTTCTAAAAGGAGACGACGGCAACGACTTGCCTTATCTGTACCCAGGCCAATTGGCGTGATTCGGAGTCGCGGATAGTGAAGCCGATGTTATTTTCGGGCATTTAGCAACACATTTTGGCGAAATAGACGACGAATGTATGCCTGAGCGATGTAAAATGGCGATTTTCGCAAATTTAAAACTAATATCTCCGGTGGGGGTCAACGGCCACAACTAAGCTTTTATACTGCATGAGTCGGCCAAAAAGGCCTTTGCTGCCTATCGCGTGAACGCCATTGTCATAACATAACGCATTTAATAGCAATTGTTACATAACGTATTTACAGGGAGCTCCGACAGTACCTATATGTGGTTTTCTACCACACTAAAGGGCGACGTTTGATGATTTTTTAAGGAAAAATATAAATTTGAAATATTTATTGGTCCGCCCGGAAGCGATAGCTTGCGGAGCGGACTTATGTTTTAGCCGTGATGTTTTTTTTATTTTTTGTCAACGCGAGATCTCCGAGATGCGTGAGCCGACCGGCTTGAAAATTTGCATGATGGTCAGTACTAGTCTCAGTTTTATAATAAAAGATCCAACATTTTGGGAAGCACACCCCAAAAAAATTTCAGGGGCCAAAAACGTGCAAAATTTAACCCGATTTCGAACGACATCGAAGTTCGGCGGCAAATGTCTCCAAAACGGATGAAGATATTCAAAATCGGATAGTCATTTCATCTATCGCGATTCCTCCCGCGTTAGGCAAAATAAGCCCGGTGAAGTTCGGTCCAGTGACCTCGAAGATTTAGATGTGAAATCGTACCCACCTAAAGGGCATTTTTCGGAAAAACATATTTTGGCCCCTATGGGATGCTGCGCTCCCAAATTTTTACACGCGCTAGAGAATAACCAAGTCTTACTAGCGCACCCTTACCGGGGACGGGGGCCCCCGTACAACTTTTTTCAAAGGGGGGTCAAAAATTGGCATAAAATGTAATAAATGAGCGCTTATAACTTCGGAGTTAAAGGGTATAGCCTGACGAAACTTTGGCACTTGACGCGACTCTAGATTGGGGTGTTAACGCAAGTACAATTTTTGGGGGCACCGCCCCCCTTAAAATTTGGGAGGGCAAAAGATCGTGCAAAATTTAATAAGTTTTACAAAAACTTTTGAATTTGATCGCACATATCTTTGAAGTGGATAGAGATATCGACAAGACGTAAACGGCGTTATCAAATACGGTTAATTCCGCGTTGAACAAAAAAACTTGTGTAAACTTCGGTCTTCCACGAACTAAGTTATAAGCGCTCATTTTGACCCACTCAAAGCGCATTTTTCGAAAAAACACATTTCGGCCCCTAGAGGTTGCTGCGCCCCCAACTTTTTACACGCGCTAGAAAATGACCAAGTTTTACTAGCGCACCCTTTACCGGGGACGGGGGCCCCTTTACAACTTTTTTCAAAGGGGGTCAAAAATTGGCTTAAAATGTAATAAATGAGCGTTTGTAACTTCGGAGTTAGGGGCTGTAGCCCGACGAAACGGCAGCTCGTCACAGTTTGATGGGCCACAGCTCGATAGCCCGCCTCTACCGTCCGTATACCGTCACGTGATCTCCCACCAGCCCGGAGTCCGGACCAGGTCTATGACACAGCTCCCTTTTTGAAGTTTAGGTTTAATCTTGGCAGAGCCATGATGACGACGGTGAGAGGACTGCAACGACGAGGATCTTGGTAATGGCGGTTGATGACGACGTCAGCTACCAGCTGCTGATGCACCCGCTGCTGATGAACTTGCATCACGTTGCACCGTGTAGACGACGTCACGCAACCGGCAACCACAAACATCACACAGATGATGTACACAGCTGTATACCGGACATCCATCTCGGGAGTCTGGACTATCCCAGCCACCTAACGTCCCGACCGCCATGTCCACACCATAGTTGGTCACAGATTAAACTATAACTTCTCCGGTTATGACATTACCAGGCCAAACTAAAATATATGAACGTAAAAGCAACAACTTAAAATATATGTGTCACCATAAAATAATGGTGTACATACATGCAAACTTACACAGATAAACGCACCGTTATTTACATTAAGTCCACGTCAACACGTGACAGACAATCAGCTACAGAGTTACAAGTGCCACATGTGTACTTCAGCACCAGATCATATTCTTGTAGGGCAAGAGACCACCGAGTGAGTTTTGCACTCTTGGGCATACACTCGCTTAGATATTTGAGCGGATTGTGGTCAGTGAAAACTGATATTTGTGCCCCAAAAATTATGTTTCTGAAACAGCTTAAAACCCACACAACGGCATACGCCTCCCGTTCAATTACGGACCACGCGCACTGAGTTGCTGTCAACTTGTGACTGGCAAATGCCACTGGGTGTTCCACCCCTGAGTCATCATACTGGGTCAACTGACAACCTACCATCACCGCACTAGCGTCCGTGTACAAGTTAAATGGTCTACCTGGGACAGGGATTGTGCACACAGGTGCTTCACATATCAAACGACGTAATGTCTCAAAAGCTCGTTGCTCTGTGTCCTTCCACCTCAGTATGGTAGGTTTTCGACCACCTGTAAGATCGGTTAAGGGCTTGGCGTGTTCTGAAAATCGGTCCACATACGCCCTATAATATGAGAACAGACCAAGTACCTGACGCAGTTGTTTTTTAGTGGTCGGTGGCTTCATTTCGGCCACTGCCTTCAACCATTTGGGGTCTGGGCAATGCATGCCACAACCAATTATATGCCCAAGGTACTTGATTTCTTGTTTGGCAAAGCTGCACTTCTTTAGGTTTAACGTGAGGCCAGCCAATCTCACCACAGTGAAGAAGTGTTTCAGTTGACCAACATGACTATCAAAGTCATCACTGAATGTGGACATATCGTCAACGTACGAGTCACTGAATTCCCTAATGGGGTGCAAGATTATCTGAACAGCTCTGACAAAAGTGTTTCCGGCCGACTTGAGACCAAAAGGCATTCTACGCTATTCCCATAAATCAAGATGTGTAGCAAAAGCAGTTAGCCATCTGTGTTCAGGTTTGACCAACAATTGGTAGTACCCTGCTTTTGCGTCACAAACGCTCGTGTACCTGGCACGACCTACTCTGTAAAGTACATCTGACAAGTATGGCATAGGGAAAGCATCACCTATGGTATAAGAGTTGAGATACCTGTAATCACAAGCCATACGGATGGGCTTATTAGGTTTAAGCACACACACACAACACCACTGGCCATGGGACTACGCGACGAAACGATAAATCCGTCTTTAACAGTTCATCGACCTGTCTCTCTATTTCTCGTTTTAGCATTTCCGGCACGCGATAAGCGCGCGTCATACGAGGACGAAAATCACTTGTGACATTTATCTCATGCTCTACAACAGTGCAGAGACCAGGCAAATCAGAAAATACGTCGGGAAACTCATCAAGTACAGCTAGTAAAGCTTGGCGCTGTTGTGGGTTTAAATGCTGTAACGTATTGAGATCAATACGACAGCTGGGTAGAGAATCAGTTTGATTATCTGCTGGTACAGGTGAATGTTCGACAACACCAAACTCTGTGTCATGTTCATTGATAATACCAACGTGTTGCACACGTGCCACGAATGGACGAAGTTTGTTTGCATGTAGTTGCCTACGTGAACCATCTGACATCTCTACATCATAGCTGTAGGGTGACCTGACCTTTACAACTTTACCATGCTTTCACCTAGCGAATGTCTTGTGAGTGGAATCCTTTTCAAGCACTACTACTTGCTCACCCACTTGAAAGTTTTTATCTTTAGTGTGATCATTGTAGTATTTTGCATACTGTGTTTGTGCAACAACAGCATGTTCTCGTGCATGCCTTTCTGCATTATGCATGTCCTTCTCAAGGTCACGTAAGTACTGACTCACAAACTTACTATCATCAGTCTCATGCTCACGTATACCCGTCCATGACTCTTCAAGTACTGAGAGAGGACCTCGGGGCACACGCCCAAACAGCAAGAAATGTGGAGAAACAGAAGTAGTTTTGTTAGCCACTTCCCGTAAAGCCCATACCAGACAAGGTACGACACGATGCCACTGGCGGCCATAGTCCTGTATTGTGTGGTGTAACATGTTCTTAGATGAACCGTTAAAGCGTTCAATGACACCCGCCGCCTCAGGATGATACGCAGTGTTAAGTCTGGGGGCAACGCCCATACGTGTCAAGAATTCTCTAGTCAGCTGACTGCAAAAATTCGTTCCTCTGTCCGTACACAAAATTTCTGGCCAGCCGGTTATAGAGAAAAGCTCAAGAAAAGCATCACACGTTGCCTTTGCTGTAAGTGACCTGAGCAAAAATACAGCAGGCCAACGAGTACAGTCATCAATGATACAGAGAGCCCACTTATGCCTCTTAGCGGATGAAGGTTTAATAGGACCTATAACGTCTGCATGACAGACCACGAAAGGCACAGTAGGACGGACTATAGGCTTTATAGGTACGTGATCGGTACGTTTAGCTCGAGCTCTCAATTGACAAGGTTGGCAAGAAGCCGTATAAGACGTTACATCACGTTTCATACTTGGCCAGTAGAAATTAAGACGTATGCGTTCACGTGTTCTCTGACCACCTAGGTGAACGACCACAATCGCATTGTAAGCAAGGCGCATTACCTGCAACCTTCGACCATGCGGCACACATAATTGTTTTACCACGTGACCACACACTTCATCTTGATGATATAGAACGCCATCTTCTACCAACATGCCACCCTTATGCTGATCTGTTAGACGCCAGCATGGATCTAAAGTGGCATCCGCTTTTTGCTCGCTAATCAACGCAACTCGGTCACTACCACTACACGGATAAACTGTAGGATTATCCACATTTACCAGATCGGTATTATCCACATCACTGGTCTTTCCATCTACCTCACCGTTACCTACCGGTGACTGAGATGGGGATTTATCATCACCCGAAACACTGTTGTTATTAACCTGACCGGTCACCAGGGCATTTATAGCCTGACTTCTAGTTACTACCGAACTAGTGGCAGCTTGGTCTGATTTCTCGCAGTCATTTGCATAATGAGATTTAAGCATGTCCACTGTATCAGCTGGAATAATGAAATCACAACTCTGTACCATAGCATCCGTTACAGCAAAAACAAGAGGTACACACACAAAACGATCTTGATCATCAGCTAGCTTAACCTGCAAAGACACAAACTCAGCCAAAACAGGCTCACCAAAATGCCCTGCAATTTAACGTGACCAACAGATTAGGCAGGCTGATCAGCTGGCATAACATTTTGAACCACCGCACGTTTAGCTACTGGCATCTCAGTGCCTGAGTCAGCTAGACATTTGTACGGACCACGGTTTTCCACAAACAGCTGTACATGAGTCAAAGGTGATTTGTGAATTACATTAGTCACATTAGCTACACTAGTTGACACATGCACATGTTTTACATCATCACCAATGTCGGGTGTCACATCAACCTAGTTTGTTGCAGTAACCTTGTTTACCTGTTGCTCAAGCTTGAGCGTTGTAGTATCTCCCTTTTTCCAATCTGCCAGACTGCAGTTATTACGTGGGGTCTCAACTACGCATCGATTAATTTGCACATCTTTCACTGCCGTTTCATCATCAGCTGTATCGGCAACTTTGCAAGCATTAGTACGCGTCGCTTGCGTGTTACCACCACGCCTTGTCCTAGGCTTTGGACAATTAATCTAAATATGAGATAAAGAACCACAATTAAAACATTTACGTTGTGGCCCACTAGTTGGCTGTTCGGAGTCGTTGGCAGCAGGGTTATTACCTGGAGTCACCGTAGGGTTAGTGCTGTTGCCAACGCCCCGCCCCACGCCCGGTGTTACTGACGTGTTACCATCTGGGGGTTTACCTCGACCCTGTGACCGACCCCCAAAATAACCCGGTGTACCATCGTCTTTAGAGGTCAAGACTGCCCCACCACGATACCTCCCATCGGATGAGTAGTTAGCATCAAACGTGTCGGCTAAAGCAGCCACCTCAGAAGACGATAACACCTTGTTACCTTCAACAGACAAACAATATTTCAAGCAAGGAGCACTTAACGAATCCTTCATACGATCCGCCACAATCACGTCAATCAGTTGTTCAAACTTTTCACAGTTACGACTTTTCATATAGAACCTCCATAAGTTCTTTAATCGACTGGTGAATAGAGCATGGGTCTCATCATGACCACGCGTAGCAGCATTGAATCTAGCTCTATACTCTCGGCTAGTCAGCCTAAATTTATTGAGCAAAAACGTCTTGATTTCTTTAACGTCCGCCATTGATTTAGCGTCTAGTGTATTGATCAGAGACTTAGCCTTGGCTGTTAACAACGGTAATAAAAACTTAGCTCTCAGCTCACTTGGGACTTCGTACAATGCCCATAGGTTTTCGCACGTGTCAAAAAAAATAATTAGCTCGCCAGGGTCTTGCGGCATACGAGGCAACACATGTTTTAATATGTCACCGTAACGTTTAGTCTGAGATGCTAGAGATGTCTCACGCTCGGACTGCTGATCATCTCTTGCACGCTGGCGCGCTAATTCTTGTTTGTGCAGAGCTAATTCTTCATTAGCACGTTTTTTTGTAAGCGTATTTCCGCTTTGCGCACTTCTAGCTCAGCCTCAAACTGTGTGGTTTGCTGTTGACGCTCCTCTGCCCGCTGCTGACGCTCCGCTTCTAGATGGGCTGATTGCTGAGATCGCTCGGCGTCTCTCTGCAAGCGTTCAGCCTTAAGCTGCTGTCGCTGCATCTCAAGTTGTACCGATAATTCTTTTTCTTTTAACTGCATCTCAAGCTTGCGCATCTCAAGCATCTCCGCTGGCGTCGACTTAGCTGCAGCTGCAGGCACAGGCTCTGGCTGTAGCATTATATCTGTCATCATCTCCAGCAATGCTTCGCGTTCGCTCGTGAACACTAAATCCTCCTCGGCCCCAGATTTAACCAACCTGGCACGTAGGCGGTCCCTGTCGAGCTTTCTAAGACTCTCACGCTGCTGCTTAGACAGCTTATCTATAATGCAGCTATTACGAAACAAATAGCAATACTATATTCTAAATACTAAATATATACTAAATAGCCTATACTATATTCCGGACTCTGCGAGCCCCCACGTACCGCGGTGTATATCTAGGCACGGCTAAAAATATCCCACCTACAGTAGATGTCACCGCGTACAGTCAGCGAGACCCGAAACTAGGCCGCGGTCAAGTGTAACTGACGCACCCCGCACCCGCCAGGCGCACGTGCTCGCAAATTCTCCCACGCTGACAACGCTCTCCAAACTAGCTAATACGCAAGAAGCTAATTTCTAGCCGCGCTTTAACGTCAGCAGACGCAACTACAGTAACAGACAGGCAATCAAAACGCTTCGGTAACCAGTCAAATCCAGACTCACCGCAAAGCGTTGTTCAGAGCTGCTGTCCTTGAAACGTGACGAGACGTGACCTTTTTTCAACCGCTGCCGACTACCGTCAAGTTGATACAATATCTTCGTCGGATGGATTAATCCTGTCGACTGCGCCAGTGTCGGATCCCCGAGCTCCCGCACGAGTAGGAATAGACACGATTCATACGTTTAAGCAATTATTTACAGCAAAACATTAATTCATTCGACTTATAGCATTCCGTATCGGCCACTCAGCACGGCAGCTCATCACAGTCTAATGGGCCACAGCTCGATAGCCCGCCTCTGTCGTCCGTATACCGTCACATGATCCCCGACAGCTCAGAGCCCGGACCAGGTCTCTGACAACGAACAAAGTTATAAGCGCTCATGTTGACCTACCCTAAGTCGACAATGCGCGTTCGGCTTATGCCAATGCATTTGAGTTCGCGACTTTGGTGCCGAGAAAATTTTACCCCCACCCCCAATTCCACCCAAACAAACTTAGGGCGCAAGACGGACTCACGTTGGGCTTTGTCCCAAATTTCTAGGTTGTTTATGTTTTGCTACAAATTCTTTTGGTAACGCGATATCACCGACATGCGTGGGCCGACCGGCGTGAAATTTTGCACGATGGTCAGCACTAGGCCCGATTGTATAATGCCGGTCCAAAATGTCGGGGGGCACACCCCAAAAAAATTTTAAAGGTCAAAAACTTCCAAAATTTAGCCCGATTTTGGACGACTTCGAAGTTCGGCAACGAATATCTCCGAAACGAATAAAGATATTCAAAATTGAATAGACATTAAGTCTACGGCGATTCCTCCTGCGTTAGGCGAAACAAGTCCGGTAAAGTTTGGTCCAGTAAACTTGGAAATCTCGATGTGAAATCGTACCCACCCAAAGCACACTTTTCTGAATAACATATTTCGGCTCCTAGGGGGTGCTGCGCCCCCAAATTTTTACACGCGCCAGAGAATGACCAAGTCGTACTAGCGCACCCCCAACGGAGACGGGAGCCCCCTTACACCTTTTTTAAAGGGGAGGCAAAAATTGGCTTAAAATGCAATAAAGGAGCGCCTATAACTTTAAAGTTATGGGTGTAGTCCAACAAAACTTTGACACTTGACGTGTCTGTAGGTTGAAGTGTTAACGCAAGTACAACTTTTGGGGAATTCGCCCCCTTTCTTAAAATTTGGGAGAGCAACAAACGTTAAAAAATTGGTGCGATTTACGACAACTTTCGAATTTGAGCGAAAATATCTTCGGAGCGGATAAAAATAGCGACAAAATCTAAACGGCGTTGACGAGAGCGATCCTTACGGCGTTGAACAAAAAAAAATGTGAAATTTCGTCCACTATGAACAAAGTTATAAGCTCTCATGTTGACCTACTCTAAGTCGACAATGCGCGTTCGGCGTATGCCAGTGCATTTGAGTTCGGGCCATGTGACTTTAATGCCGAGAAAATTTTACCTCCACCCCTAATTTCCCCCAATCGGACTTAGGGCGCCGGGCAGATTCACGTTGGGCTTTGCTCCAAATTTTTAGGTTGTTTATGTTTTGCTACAAATTTTTTGTTTAACGCGAGATCTTCAGCGCGAAATTTTGCACGTTGGTGAGAACTAGGCCGAATTTTATAATGTAGGTCCAAAATTTCTGCAGTCACACCCAAGAATAGGTTTAGGGGCGAAATACATGCAAAATTTGGCCCGATTTCGGACGACTTCGAAGTTCGGCGGCGAATATCTGCGAAAGAAATAAAAATATTTACAATCGGTGAGTTACGCGTTCCACAACTATTACTCCCGCGTTAGGCGAAACAAGACCGGTGAAGTTTGGTCTAGTAACCTTGGTGATCTCGATGTGGAATTGTACCCACAAAAAGCGCATTTTTCGGAAAACCACATTTCGGCCCCTATAAGGTGCTGCGCACCCAAATTTTTACACGCGCTAGAGAATGACGATGTTTTACTAGCGCATTCCCCACTGAAGACGCGGGTCCCCTAACACTTTTTTCAAAGGGGGGGTCAAAAATTGGCTTAAAATGTAATAAAGGCGCGCTTATAACTTCGGAGTTAAAAAGTGTAGCTCTACGAAACTTTGGCGCTTGACGTGTCTCTAGATTGAGGTGTGAACGTAAGTACAATATTTGGGGGCACTGCCCCCTTCAAATTTTGGAGAATAAAAAACGTGCAAAAATCAGTGCGATTTAGGACAACTTCTGAGTTTGAACGCAAATATCTCTGGAAGCGATGAAGTTAGCGACAAAATACAAACGGCATTGACGAGAGCGATCCTTTCGGCGTTGAACAAAAGGAATTTTTTGAAATTCCGTAAACTACGAACAAAGTTATAAGCGCTCATATTGACCAACCCAAAGTCGACAATGCGCGTTCAACGTATGCCAATGTATTTGAGTTCGGGCCACGTGACTTTGGCGCTAAGAAAATTTTACCCACACCCCAAATTTCCCCGCAATCGGACTTAGAGCGCCAAGGGACTCACGTTGGGCTTTGCCCCAAATTTCTAGGTTGTTTATGTTTTGCTACAAATTTTTTGTTAACGCGAGATCTCCGAAATGCATGGGCTGACCCGCGTGAGATTTTGCACGACGGTCAGTACTAGGCCCAGTTTTATAATGCCGGTCCAAAATGTAGGGGGGCAAACCCCAAAAAAATTTTAGGGGCCAAAAACGTGCAAAATTTAGCCCGATTTCGGACGACTTTTAAGTTCGGCGGCGAATATCTTTGAAACGGATAAAAATATTCAAAATCGAATAGTCATTCCGTCTACCGCGATTCCTCCTGCGTTAAGCGAAACAAGTCTGGTAAAGTTTAATTCTGTAACCTTGGAGATCTCGATGTGAAATCGTACCCACCCAAAACGCACTTTTCGGAAAAACATATTTCGGCCCTTAAAGGGTGCTGCGCCCCCAAATTTTTATTTGCGCTGGAGAATGACCAAGTCTTACTAGCGCACTTCCAAACGGGGACGGGGGCTCCCTTACAACTTTTTTTAAAGGGGGTCAAAAATTGGCCTAAAATGCAATAAAGGAGCGCCTATAACTTTGGAGTTAAAAAGTGTAGCCCGACGAAACTTTGAAACTTGGCGTGTCTTTAGGTTGAGGTGTTAACGCAAGTAACTATTGTGGGAACCGCTTTTCTTAAAATTTGGGAGAGCAAAAAACGTTCAAAAATCGGTGCGATTTACGACAACTTTTGAGTTTGAGCGCAAATATCTCTGAAACGGATAAAGATAGCGACAAATTCTAAACGGCGTTGACGAGAGCGATCCTTTCGGCGCTGAACAAAAAAAGGTCAAATTTCGTCCACTATGAACAAAGTTATAAGCGCTCATGTTGATTTTCTCTAAGTCGACAATGCGCGTTCGGCATATGCCGATGCATTTGAGTTCGGGCCACGTGACTTTGATGCCGGGAAAATTCCCCCTTAATTTCCCCTTAGTCGCGAATAGGGCGCCGGGCGGATAACAATGGGCTTTGCCCCAAATTTTTAGTTAGTCCGCCCGAAAGCGATAGCTTGCGGAGTAGACTTATGTATTACCCGAATTTATTTTTATCTTTTTATTTTCCTCGCGTAATCTTTGAGCTTCGTCGGCCGATCGGCGCGAAATTTTGCACGGTGTTTGGTGCTGCATCCAATTTTATAATTTTTGTCTTAAATTTTTAGGGAGCCATTTCAAAAAATTTTTAGTTTCCAAAAACATGCAAAATTTGGCCCGATTTTGGTCGACTTCGAAGTTCGGCGGCGAATATCTCCGGAACGAATGAAGATATTCAAAATCGGTAAGTTGCTCATTCAACAGCGATTCTTCCAAATTTTTACATGCGCTTCAGTATAATTAAATCTTACTAACGCACTCCCCGCCGGGGACAGGGGCCTTTCTTACAACTTTTTTCAAAGGAGGGTCAAATATTGGCTTAAAATGCAATAAATGAGCGCTTATAACATCGGAGTTAGGGAGTGTAGCCCGACAAAACTTTGGCACTTGACGTGTCTTTAGGTTGTGGTGTTAAAACAAGTACAATTTTGGAAGGCACCGTTCTCTTCCCTTAAAATTTGGGAGAGCAAAAAAACGTGCAAAATGTCGTACGTTTTACGGAAATTTTTGAGTTTGACCGCAAATATCATTAAACTAAATAAAGATATCGACAAGCGGTAAACGACGTTATCAAACACAATTAACTCCGCGTTGAACAAAAAAATTGTGTAAACTTTGGTTGTCTACGAACTAAGTTATAAGCGCTCATTTTGACCAACCCAAAGCGCATTATTCGGAAAACCATATTTCGGCCACTAGGGAGTGCAGCGCCCCCAAATTTTTACACGCGCTAAAGAATGACCAAGTCTTACTATTGTACTTCTTAACGTAAACAAGGGCCCTTTTACAATTTTTTTTAATTGGCGTCAAAAATTGGCTTAAAATGCAATAAATGAGCGCCTATAACTTCGGAGTTACGGGGTGTAGCTTAACGAAACTTTGAAACTTGACGTGACTTTAGGTTGGAATGTTAACGCAAGTACAATTTTTGGGGGCACCGCTTTTCTTAAAATTTTGAAGGGCAAAAAAACGTACAAAATTTTGTACGTTAAACGACAACTTTCGAGTTTAACCGCAAATATCTCTGAAACCGATGAAGGTAGCGACAAACAGCGTTACGAAGACGATCCTTGTGGCGTTAAACAAAAAAATTCTGTAAACCTCGCTCAACTACGGACAAAGTTATAAGCGATCATGTTGACCTACCCAGACTCGCCAATGCGCGTTCAGCGTATGCCAATGCATATGAGTTCGGGCCACGTGAGTTTGATGCCGGAAAAATTTCTTCCCCCTAATTTCCCCCCAATCGGACTAAGGGCGCCGGGCGGACTCACGTTGGGCTTTGCCCCAAATTTCTAGTTAATCTACTTGTAAGCGATAGCTTGCGGAGCGGACTTATGTATTGCTGCGGTTTCTTTCTTTTTTCCCCTCGCGTAATCTTTGAGCTCTGTGGGCCGATCAACGCGAAATTTTGCACGATGCTTGGCTCTGCGTACAATTTTATAATAACGGTCCAAAATTTTGAGGGAGCCTCTCAAAAAAAATTTTCAGGGGCCAAAAACATGCAAAATTTGGCCCCAATTTCGGTCGACTTTGAAGTTCGGCGGCGAATATCTCTGGAACGGATGAAGGTATTTAAACTTGGTGAGTTAATTCTTAGACAGCAGTTTCTTTTAAGTTGAACAAAACAAGTCCGGTAAAGTTTCGTCCGGTGACCTTGGAGATCTCGTTGTTTTATTGTACCCACCGCAAACGCATTATTCGGAAAACCATATTTTGGCCCCTAGGGGGTGCTGCGCCCCCATAATTTTACACGCGCTAGTAAATGACCAAGTCTTACTAGCGCACCCCGCACCGGGGACGGGAACCCTCCTTACAACTTTTTTTCAAAAAGGAGTCAAAAATTGGCATAAAATGCAGTAACTGAACGCTTATAGCTTCAGAGTTAAGGGGTGTAGCCCGACGAAGCTTTGGCACTTAACGTGACTCTAGGTTGGGGTGTTAAAGCAAGTACAATTTTTGGGGAGCCCCTTCCTTAAAATTTGGAAGGGCAAAAAATGTGCAAAATTTAGTACGTTTTACGAAAACTTTCGAGTTTGACCGCAAATATCTCTGAACTGAAAAGAGATATTGACAAGCGGTAAACGGCGTTATCAAACACGGTTAAATCCGCGTTGAAAAAAATTTGGTAAACTTTGGTCTTCTACGAACTACGTTATAAGCGCTCATTTTGACCCACCCAAAGCGCATTTTTCAGAAAACCATATTTCCGCCCCTAGGGGGTGCTGCGCCCTAAAATTTTTACACGCGCTAGAGAATGGCCAAGTCTTACTAGCGCACCCCTACCGGTAACGGGAAGCCCCCTTACAACTTTTTTCATAGAAGAGTCAAAAATTGGCTTAAAATGCAACTAGAAATTTGGGGCAAAGCCCAACGTGAGTCCGCCCGGCGCCTTAAGTCCGACTGAAGAAAAATTGGGGGTAAGGGGGTAAAATTTCCCTGGCATCAAAGTTCCGTGGCTTGAACTCAAATGCATTGGCAAAGGCTGAACGCGCATTGTCGACTTAGGGTAAGTCAACATGAACGCTTATAACTTTGTTGGTAGTGGACGAAATTTCACAATGTTTTTTCCGTTTAACGCAGAAAAAATCCTTCTCGTCAACGCCGTTTTGATTTTGTTGCTATCTTCATCGTTTCCAGCGATATTTGCTTTCAACTCGAAAGTTGTCGTAAAACGTACTAAATTTTGCACGTTTTTTGCACTTCCAAATTTTAAGGGGCGGTGTCCCTAAAAGTCGTACGCGCGTTATTACCCCCGTCTAGCAGCACGTCAAGTGGCAAAGTCTTATAAAGCCATTCCATTTTCCTTCAAAGATCCTTCGTCTAGAACACTACATTTTAAGCCAATTTGTGACCCCCTTTGAAAAAACTTGTAAGGGGGGCCACCATTTTCGGTGGGGAATGCTTTAGTAAGATTTGGTTATTCTCTAGCGCGTGTAAAAATTTGGGGGCGCAGCACCCCCCCTAGGGGCCGAAATATGTTATTCACAAAAGTGTGCTTTGGGTGGGTACGATTTCACATGGGATCTCCAAGTTTACTGGACCAAACTTCACCGGACTTGTTTCGCCTAACGCAGGAGGAATTGCCGTAGATTAATGTCTATTCGATTTTGAATATCTTTATTTGTTTCGGAAATATTTGCCGCCGAACTTTGAAGTCGCCTAAAATCGGGCCAAATTTTGCATGTTTTTCGCCCCTGAAATTTTTTGGGGGTGTGCCCTTCAAAATTTTATAACGGCATTATATAATTAAGTCTAGTATTGAACATCGTGCAGAATTTCACGCCGGACGGCCAACTCATCTTAAAAATCTCGCGCGGAAAAAAAATAAAACATCACGGCTAAAACGTAAGTCCTCCGGACTAATAAATGAACGTCTATAACTTCTGAGTTAAAGGGTGTAGCCCAACGGCACTTTGAAAGTTGACGTGCCTTTAGGTTGGAGTGTTAAAGCAAGTACAATTTTTGGGGGCACCGCCCCCTTAAAATTTTGGAGAGCAAAAAACGTGCAAAATTTAGTACGATTTACGACAACTTTCGAGTTTGAGCGCGAATAGCTCTGGAACCTATGAAGATAGCGACAAAATCCAAACGGCTTTGGCGAAAGCGATCTTTTCGGCGTTGAAAAAAAAATTTGTGAAATTCCGTCCCCTACAAAAAAAAGTTAAAAGCGTTCATGTTGACCTGCGCTAAGTCGACAATGCGCGTTCAGCGTATGCCAATGCATTTGAGTTCGGGCTACGGGTCTTTGATGCGAGAGAAATTTTACCCCCTCTCCTAATTTCCCCCCAGTCGGACTTAGTGCGCCGGGCGGACTCACGTTGGGCTTTGCCCCAAATTTCTGGTTTGTTCTTTTCTTCCTTGCGTAATCTCCGAGATTCGTGAACCGATCAGCGCGAAATTTTGCACGATGCTCGGTACTGCGTTTAGTTTTATAACCTCGGTCCAAAATTTTGGGAAAGCCTTCTCTAAAAATTTCTAGAGGTTAAAAACATGCAAAATGTGGCCCAATTTGGTCGACTTCGAAGTTCAGCGGCGATTATCTCCGAAACAAATGAAGATGTTCAAAATCAATGAGTTAATCGGTCAACAGCGATTTCTCCCGCGTTAGGCAAAAAAAGTCCGGTGAAGTTCGGTCTGGTGACCTTGGAGATCTGGTTGTTGAATTGTACCCTCCGAATACGCATTTTTCGGAGAACCATATTTCGGCTCCTAGGGGGTTCAGCGCTCCAAAATTTTTACACGCGTTAGACAATGACGAATTCTTATTAGCGCACCCCCCACCAGAGACGGGGGCTTCTCTTACAACTTTTTTCCAAAAGGGGGTCAAAATTGGCTTAAAATGCAAAAATGAGCGCCTATAACTTCGGAGTTATTGATTGTAGCGCGACGAAACTTTGGCATTTGACGTGTCTCTAGATTATGGTTTTAAAGCAATCACAATTTTTAGAAGCACCGCCCTCTTAAAATTTTGGAGGGCAAAAAACATTCAAAATTTAGTACATTTTACGAAAACTTTCGCGTTTGACCGCAAATATCTTTGAACTGAATAAAAATATCGACAAACGGTAAACGGCGTTATCAAACGTGGTTAATTCCGCGTTGAAAAAAAATTGTGTAAACTTCGGTCTTCTACGAACTAAGTGTTAAGCGCTCATTTTGACCCATCCAAAGTACATTTTTCGGAATACCATATTTCGGCACAAAGGGGGGACGCCCACAAATTTTTACACGCGATAGACAATGACCAATTTTTATTAGCGCACCCCCACCGAAGACGGGGGCCTCCCTTACAACTTTTACCAAATGAGGGTCAAAATTGGCTTAAAATGCAACAAATGAGCGCCTATAAATTTGGAGTTAAAAGGTGTAGCTCGACGAAACTTTAAAACTTGACGTGCCTTTAGGTTGGGGTTTTAAAACAAGTACAATTTTTGGAAGCACCACCCCCTTAAAATTTTGGAGGGCAAAAAAAGTTTAAAATTTAGAACATTTTACGAAAACTTTTGCGTTTGACCGCAAATATCTCTGAACTGGATAAAAATATGGACAAACGGTAAACGGCGTTATCAAAAACGGTTAATTCCGCGTTGAAAGAAAAAAAAATTGTGTAAACGGTCGTCTACGAACTAAGTTATAAGCGCTCATTTTGACCCACCAAAAACGCATTATTTGGAAGACCATATTTCGGCCCCTAAATAATGCTGCGCTCCAAAATTTTTACACGCGCTAAAGAATGACCAAGTCTTACTAGCTACCTCCAACGGTGACAGGGGCCTCCTTACAACTTTTTTTAAAGGGGGGAGTCAAAAATTGGCTTAAAATGCAATAAATTAGCGCCTATAACTTCGGAGTTACGGAGTGTAGCCCGACGAAACTTTGGCACTTGACGCGCCTCTAGGTTGGGGTGTTAACGCATGTACAATTTTTGTTAACACCGCCCCCTTAAAATTTTGGAAAGCAAAAAACTTGCACGTCCCTCTTACAGCTTTTTTCAAAGTGGGGTCAAAAATTTTCATAAAATGTAATAAATGAAAACTTATAACTTTGACTTATTGGGGTAGCCTGACAAAACTTTGGCACTTGATGCATTTCTAGGTTCGGGTGTTAACGCAAGTACCATTTTTTGGGGCACCGCCCCCTTAAAATTTGAAAAAACAAAAAATTTTCAAAAATTGATGTAATTTACGACAACTTTCGAGTTTGAGCGGAAATATCTTTGGAATCGATAAAGAGAGCGACATAATCTAAACGGCGTTGACGAGAACTATCTTTTTCGCGTTCAACAGAAAAAAAAATTTGTGAAATTCCGTCTACCACAAACTAAGTTATAAGCGCTCATGTTGACCTACCGTAAGTCGACAATGCGCGTTCGGCGTATGCCAATGCATTTGAGTTCGGGCCACGTGACTTTGATG
>Ga0209367_1000231_pt1 | contig 47145 bp, 43 predicted proteins | sample WorMetLIZISLAND2_FD_187412 | JGI IMG/M metagenome (GOLD analysis project Ga0209367, IMG submission 187412) | Marine gutless worms symbiont microbial communities from Max Planck institute for Marine Microbiology, Germany - Olavius geniculatus... ... | reverse complement strand
GATCCCCACTATCGATATGATGATTATCCTCATTATGAGGCTTTCCGGAATCCGGCTACGCAGAACCAAATCATGGGGACTCGAAGACATCGCCTTAAATTAATCCTTTAAATGGTAGATAGACCCGAAAAGAATCGAAAGCCCTGACGATTTTTTTACATAGCTATTGCTGTAGCTCTGTATCACAATGGAGTTGTTTTTGCCAAAGTCTTTATTTAGGTTGAGCTCTAAAATACTAAGAAAATCTTCTATATCTTAGTGCGTTAAAGTACCATTTCTTCCGATAGGTTGAAAACTGGTCATTTAGTTGTGGAATTTCCGGGACGCTTAATTATTGTCCCCGTCGATCAATCCGCCGATGGCCCCCAGCAGGGAACCCTCACCCTTGCTGCTGCCGCCGGCTGAAGGCGCATGCCGCAAAATGCGGTCAGCCATCCGTGAAAACGGCAGACTTTGCAGCAGGACCACGCCGGTGCCGCTAAGTGTCGCGAGAAATAGTCCTTCGCCGCCGAAAAACATGGACTTGAGATTTCCGGCCCTGGCAATATCATACTGAACTCCCTGGGTGAACGCCACCAAGCAGCCGGTATCCACGCGAAGGGTACTGTTTTTGAGGGTTTTTTTAACAATGGTTCCGCCGGCATGGACAAAAGCCATGCCGTCGCCTATCAGGCGCTGCAGGATAAAGCCTTCTCCTCCGAAGAAACCGGCACCGAATTTTTTGTTGAAGGCGATGCTGACTTGGGTTCCCAGTGCGGCACACAGAAAGGCATCTTTTTGACAGAGAATTTCGCCGCCGACTTTACTCAAATCGATCGGTACAATTTTTCCCGGGTAAGGAGCTGCGAATGATACCCGCCTCTTACCCGCGCCGCCGTTGGTAAAATGGGTCATGAAGATGGATTCGCCGGTTAATGCGCGTTTGCCGGCGCCCATGAGCTTGCCCAGCAATCCGTTATCAGCCTGGGAGCCGTCACCCATCTTGGCCTCAAAGCTGATGCCGTCTTCCATATAATTCATGGCCCCGGCTTCGGCGATAACCGTCTCACCGGGATCGAGTTCGACCTCTACGATCTGAAGATCGGATCCTATAATTTCAAAATCAATTTTGTGACTTGGCATGTTTATATCCTTTATGCTGCTTCGGTTTTTCCTTTTTTGCTTTATTTCACTTTAGAATATTAGTTGCGATGTTAGCGCACAACTTAATTAAGCATCGGAATTTTGGTGAATTTCTTGAGAAAAATCTTGATGGATCTGACCGGTATAAACAAATAAGGAAGGAATTGGGCAAAATAGGAGAGGGGGGAACGCTTGATTCGCAGATAGCAAAAGCAATTCTGCTATTCAAGCGTTGGCCTTCTTCCTCCTGCTGCTAGCTGGAGGGAATGATGGAATAATGGAATTTTGGATAGTTGGCATTAGTGGAACGGGATCTATTTTAACAAGGATGGCGTGGATCAGTTTATAGAATCAGACCGTCATCCGTCTTCGATTCCCAATATTCCATTATTCCACCATTCCATTATTCCTTTCGGAGTCTAAGGTAAACTCCATTACTTTGGAGTGAAATCATAACCGGTCCCTCTGGGCTCGGATTTTTGCTGATCTAATGTCCCGTTGTCTCCAGGCCTGCGATCTCAGCCTCATCGATGCCCCTGAAACGGACCGTTATACCTGCAGCCTCTGCATGAGTGAGAAAGTTTTTCAGTACCTCCTTGACATCATAATCCACTATCTCAGACCGGGATCCGTCGATCGTAACTTCTACTCCGGCTTCTATTTCCCACAACACTTTCGTTAATGCCGCCTTATTGAGAAAAGACATATGCTCGGAAAGGTGTACGGTACCCCTGTTGGCCTCCTCATCGACCTCGAGCCAGTAGTTCGTCCTGTAGTTGTAAAGCAGGATATGAAAGACACCAACCACGAGCCCCAGGCAGACGCCAACCAGCATATCCGTGAACAACAGGCCCAGCACCGTGGCCATGAACGGAAAGAACTGCTGCCAGCCCTGCCGGTACATCTCCCGGTAAATTTCCAACTTGGAAAGCTTGTACCCGACCGTCGTCAAGATCGCTGCCAGGCAGGCGAGCGGGATGCGATTGAGCAAGGTCGGAATCAGCATGGCACTCACCAGCAGCAGAAGACCATGGAAGAAGGCGGCCGTCTTCGTTTTGCCGCCGGCCGACACATTCGTCGCACTGCGGACGATGACCTGGGTCACAGGGATTCCGCCGAGTAGGCCTGAAATCAGGTTGCCGATGCCCTGGGCCTTCAACTCGCGGTTCGTCGGCGTCACACGCTTCTGCGGATCGAGTTTATCCGCCGCCTCGGCGCTCAACAAGGTCTCGACACTCGCAATCACCGCCAATGTAATGGCTACGATGTAGACTTCCGGGTTGCCGATTTGCGAGATGTCGGGAAACTTCAGGAAGTTCAGGAACTCCCCAAACGACTCAGCCACGGGCAACCGTACCAAGGCCTCGCCCGCCAGGGCCAAGGCGGGCGCAGCAATTCTCACTACTTCATTGATCAGGGTGCCGACGAGCACAACAATGAGGGCGGCCGGGATCACACTGATTCCGGGTCTGATCTTTTTGAGCGGGCCATCCCAAATAATAAGAATGGCCAGGGATATCAACCCGATCCCGACTGCAACGGGGTGAATGCTCAGCAGGGTGTAGTACAGCTCCGACAAGCTATTGTGTCCGTCCTGCTCCAGGAATTTGAGCTCGCCCATCCAGGAGGTATCGTTGCCCAGCAAATGAGGAATCTGCTTGAGTATCATAATCACGCCGATGCCGGCCAGCATGCCCTTAATCACTGCCGTTGGGAAATAGTGTGAAATGATACCGGCTCTCATATAACCCAACACGATCTGCAACAAGCCGCAGATCACAACGGCCAGCAGAAATGCATCGTAGCCGAGCTTCGTTATCGCGGCAGCTACGATCACGGCGAGGCCTGCCGCGGGGCCGCTCACCCCAAGGGCCGACCCGCTTGCCACTGTCACGACGATCCCGCCGATGACGCCGGCAATAATGCCTGAAAACAAGGGGGCGTTCGAGGCCAGGGCCACACCGAGACAGAGTGGCAAGGCCACCAGGTACACGACAACCCCGGCAAGCATGTCATCCTTTAGATACCGTCTATCGAACATGATCCTCTCCTAACACTCTGTATATCGAAAATTCTTTTTGCCAGGCCCGGGTCTGAATCAGGACCGGCCTCCTCAGCTTTTATCCATGGTCAAGCCTCAATCGCCGGAAATCAGAACTCTAATCCGCATTGGCTGCCATAATCGGAAGTATGGTATGGACTGCTGCAGAAATTGCACAGATTGACTTTATCAGCTAACATGCTGGATATAATGGAATTTTCGGATATTCATAACAGAATTTTTTTTCAAGATCAATAAATTAGGCAAGCGTAATTCAGTTATTCCACAAAAATAATCTGTCCGAAATTGTTAACTATTAACTTAACAGTTAACATCAACCCCTTAACAGTCAGGCCCGTCTGCATCTTATATGGGCCTATTTGAATCGCGATCTTAAACAATATCAAATTAGTATGTATTCGCATCATTTTTAATTTTACCGGCATCAAAATTGCTAACTATTAATTCTGTTAAGTCTGGTTGACGAGGATTGCGATACACGATGCTGCCTGGTGGACATTTGGCTGATCGGGTGTCCGCGTGCGACCGGAAAACAGCGACTATGCAACAAATGATAAAGGAGGAAGTTTATGGCACGAAAGTTAGGGTTGCTTGTAATTTTGTTGGCTGCAGTTGCAATTTTGATGCTGCCCAATGGATGGGCGGTGGTTGACACAGCGCCGAAAGTGCAGAAAAACTGCATGAACTGCCATCAAAAGTTCGGCAAAATGAAAAACGTTTTGGCGGGAAACTTAAGCGGCAAATCTCTGAAGGCCAACACGATTCAATTGAAAATCAACAATCGCCTGGAGTTGGTAAAGTTTACGCCTGAAACCAAAGTCAGAAACGTACCCGACATGAAGGCGCTCAAAGGCGGAATGGCGATGCGGGTGCATTATGAAACAATGGGCAGCGACCATGTTGCAACGAAGATCGTGGTCAAGCCCAAAATCAAAGTACCGCCGGAACAACTGATTAAAGTGAAAGAGTTGACTGTGCTCGTTGATAAAGGCCCGGAAAAGGGCGCCTACACCTTAGTCGATTCACGCCCCATGCCCGGTTACATGAAAGGGCATATTCCCACAGCCATCTCCATGCCGTTTCCAAAAATGAAAGAAATGATGCACAAACTTCCACAGGACAAAGATCAACTCGTTATCTTTTACTGTCAGGGATACAGGTGAGTGCTAAGCCCAATGGCTGCCAGGCTGGCAGCCAAAAAAGGCTACACCAACATCAAGGTTTTCCACGCCGGCGCACCTGCCTGGCAGGCCCAGGGCCGGCCGCTGGTCACGACCCATGGTTTTGTTGCCAAGCGTTTGGATAACGTGGTGCTGGTCGATACCCGGGGCCCCGAGGCGGCTAAAAAAGGACATATTCAGGGTGCTTTTGCCATTGCTCTGGATCGTCTGGTGGCTGAGCGAGACGCCTTTCCATTGGACACCAAAGTTCCTATAATTTTGTATGGCGATCAAACAGATCTGGCCCAAATCACGCCGGTGGTTGAGGAATTGGCCTTGTGGGTAGACCACAAGATGTTCGTGCTCGATGGCGGCTATGCCGGCTGGACCAAAATTGGCGGCCAGGTCCAGCGTGAAAAAATCCGTACCGAAATCGTTTATCTGGCCAAACCGGGTCCCGGTGAAATTGTTGGTGGCGAATTCATGAATATCGTCAACGGCCAGCCTGAGGACAAGGTCATTCTGGACGTCCGCACGGCAGATGAAGCCGCTGAAGGTAAAATCGAATGGGCGGTCAACATTCCCCTGGACGACTTGCTGAGCAATCTCGACCAATTGTCAATGGATAAAGAAATAATCGTCCATTGCGGCACCGGCATGCGGGCCCAGATGGCTTACGCATCCCTTACAAATGCCGGTTACAAATCCAGATTTCTGAACGACAAAGTGGCATTTATAAATAAACAGCCCATTTGCTGCTTCAAGGAATAAGTTCTGAATATCGGCTTTGCAATAAAAAACTATTCGAGCCTGCGACAGCCAATCGCAGGCTCATATTTCAAAAAATCATGTATTCAGCGTTATTGAAAAGTTTCTAATTTGGAGTATTGGATCAATGGAGTACCGGGGTATAAAAGAGAACATCAATCCATCAGCCAATACTCCAACACTCCACCACTCCAGTACTACAGTACTGCAATACTCCGAATTTTATGAATTTAAAAGCCCCATGATGGATTTCACTCTTTTGGGTTACAGGACCGATATAAATTAGATGTCGCCGCCCATTCACGTTACATTATGAAATTTCTTTAGCATCGGTTTAATGCCGCGTTGGCTGAATTCCTGCCAGATGGCATTGTGTACTTCTTTTCTGACACTGTTGCGTTCGGTGTAAGAAACCAGGTAATACACCCAAAAATCGGCCGCCCAGTCGTTGAATCCCGCATACATGACCCAGGGTTCTTTGATGGCGTCGAAGCGCTCCAAAATTTCAGTCAAGAGCTTTTCCATCTCGGCGGGGTTCTGCCCCGGCTCCAGATAGACGGAGCCGCCTTGCCAGACATCCTGGCCGGAATAGTTCACAATTACCGACTCCGCAGCCTGGTGGTTGGGTATGGTCACGGACCAGTTCCAAACTGACCGGATCCGGGTGGTACGCCAGGTCATGTTTTCCACTTTACCGACATGCCCATCGACTTTTACTATGTCGCCGATTTTAAAGGGCCGCTCAAGGTTGATCGCAAGGCCCGAGAAAATATTGGAGATATTCATCTGAATCGCGAGGCCGATGACCATGGCGAGCACACCGGAAGTGGCGAGGAGGCCGGTGATGGTCTTGCCGAAGACAAAGGCCACGATCATGAAAAAGGCGACCGTATAGATAATGAAGGCCACCATACCCCGCACCAAATTGGGGATTGACTGCCCGGCCTTCCTTTCCAAACGGCGCCAGAGGAAAATTTCGATGGTGCGAATCAGGAAAAATGCGATCAGGAGGATGGCTAAAAATTTGCCCACGGCCATGATGGCGGCCTTCTGTTGGACTTGGAAGTGGTCGGCCCGGGTAATCCCGATCTCCCCGAGCTGCAGCTGTTTCATTTCATTGTCGCTGAGATCGCCTTCCAAGGTCTGAATCTGCCGCATATCCTGGGCCGGAAATCCGATATAAGCGTTGACCTGACGCTCAAGCGCCTTCTGCTGCGCTTTGATATCGCCGATTTCCCCCTGGTAGATTCCCATTTCGCTCTGCAGGCCGAACCGGGAGCGACGGCTTTCAAAAAGGGCGATCCATTTTTTCATTGCAGTATGTTTCACTTCAAGTTCAAAAAGGCTTTCGATCGCCGCATCCACCGCGGCCTTTTTATTTTCTTCATCAAAAGGGGTAGGAATTGAGAGGGTCTTTCCGGTATCTTTTTTCCATTGCTTCTGAACCTCCTCCGCCCTCTGCGGGGCTAATTGCATGCTGATGTGCGCCTCCGAGCGGCGGATATCCAGCTCTTGGGCCGCCAACTTTTCCTCCAAAAGCGGCAGGATCTCTTTCATAAGAGGGCTTTCTTTTTCGCTAAGGGACAACAGGCGGTCAAACGCTTTTTGCTGCAGGGATAGATTTTTGAGCTTCTTCTCCAGCTTGATCACCTCGGCAAAATACTCCAGCTGGATCTCGGTCAGGGCCTTGCCCCGTTCGGAAGCAAAGAAGCTCAGCAGGTATTCGATTTGGGTCCGGCTGTCGGCCAGTCGCCGAATGGCCTCCTGGGTAAGGTTCTTTTTCTCGGTTTCCGACCAATCCGCGTAAGCCACGGCAAAACTTGCAAGATATTTATTCAGATCCTGAAGGACGCGGATCTTGGACCCGAGGACTCCGAACAGATCATTGAGATGCTTGGGGAACTGAATCTGGGTTTGTTCCTGCTGAACCAATTGAGCCAACCGTGCGTCGACACGACCCTTGCGCTGCTGGCGCATTGCTAACTCTTCATGCAAGAGTTCCAGGACACTGCGGTCCATCAGCTGATCCAGATTGGGCGGAACCTGATCAGGCCGGATCTGGCGCCGGCCCACCCGCTTCTGGATTTCAATAGCAGCTTCCCGGATTTGCCGAGCGGAAAGCAGCGCGTTGTTCAACGTGTCGATTATCTCCTCCAGGCCCGCTTTCTCAGCCTGCAATATGTTCAAAAGTGATTGCTCCTGTTGCCGATTTTCCTCGATGAATTGAATGCGACTGGAGATCAGGTCCAGGTAGGTTTGCATTTCTGTGACGAGCCCCCCCCAGCGGCCGGTCGGGTTCATCCCCCCATTTTTGTAAAATTCGAAGGGGAGCGGCCGCGGCGCTGCCGGCCCCAGGCGCCGGCTGCTTTTCCGGCAGCTTGATGGCCGCCAGGCCGTAAATTCGCACCTGGATTTCTCCCAGCAGAGGCATCATTGCCTGTTGCGTCGTCGCAAATAGTGGCCCTTTGGTGGAGTGCAGCTTAAGCTCAGCGCCCGCAACCTTGGCGGCAGCTTGCTCGATTTGTTTGCGCATCTCCGATAGGTTTTTTTGACCCTCCGCCAGGGATTGACTGGACGCAGTAAGTTTTTCGATCAGTTCCTGATCTTTCAAGTCCTGGAATAAATCCTTCTGCTTTTCGCGGTTTTCCGCATAAACCAAAGCCGTTCTGACGGTCTCCTGTTTGGCTAGAAACTCCTTATGGGCAGTGCGGGTTGTTCGGAGGCGCTCTTCGGTGGCGGGCAGGGAGGCCTTGACTTTCTCGGCCGCCGCCAGGGCTTCCGAGGTCAAAGAGACCACCTCCTGGGTGTTTTCTTCGAGCACCTGGGGCGCGAAATTCGCCGGAAGCAGTCCAGCCGGGATCTCTTCTTCCGACCGTCGCTCGTCAAGAATTTTTGCAATTGCCCGGAGCCGGGTGAATTGATCGCCCAACTCGCCGTTTTTGACTTCAATGTCGTTACGCAGGTTAATCGCTTTTTCATAGAGCGCTTTGACTTCGTCGAGTAGTCCGATCTCCTGAGCATGGAATGCGATCCGAGCTTCAAGGGCTTTGGCGTAAGTTTGCGCCTTTACCGGATAATAAATGAGTGCCTCCTGGCTCATCTCTTCTACCGTGGGGGGGCTTCTGGGTTTCAAGGTCCGCGGCCAGCTCTTGCGCCTGTTGCCGGAGTTGCTTGAAACGATTGATAATCAAATAGTAGGTGCCGATATCCCCTTCATGTTCCTCCATGAGTTCCCGGTACAGGGTTGCCAGCCGCTCTACCGATTGCCGACTGAGTTGCTTCTCAAAGGCCATCGCCTTTTGGGCCTGCTGAATGCGTTGGGTCAGCTCATTTGCCATCACTTCCGTGGCGGTTAGCGCCTGATCCAGCCGCTCTTGTTGCGCCTTCAGATTCTCGAGTTCATTTTGGATGGCATCACTTCTCCCCTGCAAGCTTGCGAGCTCCGTCTCATAGCGTTTTTGACGATTTTCGGTTGCCGCGAGATCAGCCAGTTTTTTGGGAACCTGCTCTGAAGTGAGGGTGCCATCCTCGAGTCGCCACTGAATTTCCGACACGGTACTTTTAAGTACCCCGGCACCGTTAAGCCAACCTTTAAGTGCCGTTCTATTCTGTTCGACCCGATCGCGTTGTTGATTAAGAAGGGCCATTTTTTCTTCCAGAATCGGCGTGTTTCGTTTCAGCATTTGATGCAGATTTTCTATTTCCGCGATTCGTTTTTCGAGTTCCTCCGGGGTCGGGGTGTCGGGCAGCTCCGGCAGTTCCTCAAGCGGTGCAATGCGTGCAAGCCTCTTTTCCAGCGCTTCGATACGCTGGACATCGTGTTGCAGGGCTCGCTCCTGTGCCTTTAAAACCGGTTCAATGGAATCCAGCAGCTTTGCCGCCTTTTCGATTAGAGCCGGGTTATCGAGATTGTACAGTTCCAGTTTCTCCGCCGCCTTAACAGGGATGCCGGTCAAAAAAATAACGACCAGCAGCGCGGTGATCAAGGTAAACCGGGTACCAACAAAACCAAACACTATCTTTTTCGTGTTCGACCTTTCCAACGTCCTATGCTTCCGATCTGTTTCATTTCCAATCAGGTCCGCAACCTCCGGCCGGGGATCCGCATAGGTTCTACCGATCCGATGAGTAATAATGTAGGTAATTCCGCGGGAAAGCCCCGAAAGGCAGACAGGAGGAATTACCTATGCATGATCGTTGGAGTCTACCGCATGTTAAGTGGGATTGCAATTTCCATTTTATTGGAAGTCGCATGAATAGTGAATTGTGGTTGACGGCCGTAATATCGATTGGTAATGGATTATAAGGTTTTTGTAAAAGCTTCGAGCCTCTTTTCTCGTGTGAAACACAAAAAACAAGGTTTCAGGTGTCAGGTGTCGGGTGTCAGGATATAACGCCTTAGCTCCCAGCCGACGGACATTTTATATGAAGCAGCAAATTACAGAAGCGTAGGGCGGGCCACCGTGCCCGCCAAAACCGGTCGGCACGGTGGCCGACCCTACGTTGTCACATAAACGAAATTTCTGACATTGATCAGACCGGCCGTTTCTTTGGCCAGAGGCAGCGCTCGTGTGAAACTTCAAGAAATGACGAATGTCGAATGACGAATGATGGAATCGCTTCGCTTAGTCGTTTATAAACAGACAGAATACATTATTCGATGTTCGATGTTGGACGTTCGATGTTCGACGTTCATTAATTTCTTTTATTTGATCAGACCGGCTGTCCTATAGCCGGCCTGCGACGAGCTCAGCCGAATCGAGGCCGCTGCTCTTTTGATTTTAAGGGCCAGCTTGAAACTGGACTTAAGGCTTAAGGCCTGCCCCTGGAGGTGATCCATGAAAATTCGGCGAATATTGGCTTACGAGGTCGACTTGCCATTGCACGAAGGTAGTTATAAGTGGTCGGGTGGTAAATCCGTCGAGGTATTTGACAGTACGGTGGTGCGAATCGAAACCGACCATGATATCATCGGGCATGGTGAGGTATGTCCGCTGGGACCGGTTTATCTGCCGGCTTATGCTGAGGGCGTGCGTACGGGGCTGGCAAAGCTGGCGCCCGGGCTGATCGGCCAGGATCCCTGCCAGCTAAGCAAGATAAATTGGCTTATGGGTCGCGTATTGAAGGGCCACCCCTACGTCAAGTCGGCCCTTGACATGGCGTGCTGGGATATTGCGGGGCAGGCGACCGGGCAGCCGGTATGCAATCTGCTGGGAGGCCGCTATGGCGCTGATTTTATTCTCTACCGGGCAATATCCCAACAAACGCCCGAGCAAATGGCCGAGAATGTTGCCGGGTATCGTGCCGAGGGTTACCGGCGGTTCCAACTCAAAGTGGGAAGCGATCCGGACACCGATGTGCAGCGGATTAAGGCGGTTGCGGCCGTCATGCAGCCGGGCGACATCCTGGTGGCGGATGCCAATACCGGCTGGTTGATGCATGATGCCGCCAAAGTCGTCAGGCAGGTGCACGACACCGATGTCTATATCGAGCAGCCGTGCCTATCCTACGAAGAATGTTTATCGATTCGACGCCGCACGAATCATCCTTTTATTCTCGATGAATCCATTGACGGCCTAGACACGCTGCTGCGCGGCCACAACGATGACGCGATGGATTTGGTGAACATCAAGATCAGTAAATTCGGCGGGTTGACCAAGGCGGCCCAGGCCCGCGATCTCTGCGCCTCCCTGGGTATTGCGATGACCATCGAGGACAGCTGGGGCGGCGATATCGTCACCGCCGCGATTGCCCATTTAGCTCACAGTACGCCGACTGAATTGCTTTTTACTTCAACCGATTTCAACAGCTATGTTACCGTCAGTATCGCTTCCGGCGCACCCCAGCGTCGGGGTGGCCGAATGGCGGCCTCAAGTGAGCCCGGCTTGGGTATCCGGCCACGCATGGAGGTTCTGGGCAAACCGGCTCTGGACATCCATTGAAGGACTTAGTTCGCTTCACTCACAAGTGGAATGTTGGAATAGTGGAATCATGGGTGCTGGTGTAATGGCATGATGGGTCTCAAAAAACACCCCCCCAATTGTATTGATATTCTCACAACGTTGGCGTATTTTTGGGAAAAAGCAGAAAATGGAGATCTGAGATCCATCATCATAAAGGATCGATTCAATATTTTTTATAGGATAGATCTTTTTCCGCTTTTCATACCCAGTATTCCAATATTCCACTATTCCATCATTCCATGTGGCTTGCCAACGCGGACGGCCACAAAAAATATCATTTTCCTAAAAAGTTATAGAAGTTCCTAAACGTTCAATTATATACATTTACCAGGTGTCCACAAAATTACGGCGCTGAACATGGGACCCGGTTGGCGGTGGGGCGGAATTAATGGCCTTGAGAATTACTTGCCGGGTATCCGCAGGATCAATGACCCCATCGATTTCCAGATGAGCGGCTGCCTCGGAAGCCTTGCCGATCTCATACATTTTTGCCACGAGTTCATCGAACAAGGCCTGGCGCTGAGCTTCATCTTCCACTGCTGCCAGCTCCTTCTTATAGCCCAGCTTTACCGCGCCCTCCAAACCCATGCCGCCGAATTCACCGGTCGGCCAGGCAGCCGTATAAACCGGAGAAAGAAAACTACCGCCGGTCATTGCCATGGCGCCCAGACCATACCCTTTGCGTAGAATGATAGCGACGATGGGGACGGTGACACTGGCGTATGAAACAAAAAAGCTGGACATGCGACGCACAGCGGCCTGGGCATCACTTGCAGGACCCACCATAAAGCCAGGCGTATCGGTAAGGGAAAGAATCGGCAGTGCAAATGCGTTGCAAAGCTGTAAAAAGCGCGAGGCTTTTTCGGCCGCCTCTGAATCAACAGCGCCTCCCAGGTGCATACAATTGTTGGCGATCAAGCCTAACGGTTTGCCTTCCAATCGAATAAAGCCGGTTATAAGGCCAAGTCCGTAGCCGCCTCGCAACTCGGTAAATGAATCTTCATCCGCCAGCACTTCAATCACCTGTCGAACCGGGTATGCCCTGCGTCGGTTCTCCGGTACGATTTCCCTCAATTTATCCTGGTCACTGCATGACCATCTCTCGAGCGGACCCTGAAAATAACCCAGCAATTTTTTTGCAATCGCCGTCGCATCCGCTTCATCTTCTGCCACAATATCCACAACACCGTTTTTTTCTTGAATATCGATCGGGCCGATTTCGGTCGGTTTAAACGTTCCCAACCCACCCCCTTCGATCATCGCGGGACCGGCCATGCCGATCCAGGAAGTTCGCGTTGCAATGGTAATATCGGCGCAGCCGAACAAAACAGCGTTGCCGGCAAAACAGAATCCATTGTTGACCGCAATCCGGGGGACCTGACCGCTGAGTTTGGCCCAGGTATAAAAACTATCGAGATTGAGGCCGGCGATCATCGTCGTGACATCGACATCCCCGGGGCGCCCACCGCCGCCTTCGGTGTAAATAATCACGGGTATCCTCAAATCCCCGGCGAGTTTAAAAATACGGTCCAGTTTTTTATGGTGAAAATACCCTTGGGTACCTGCCAGGACCGAATAATCATATACAACCACCGCGGTCTGGCTCCTGTCCTTGCCGAAAATGCCCCGGTTGACGGTGGCCGTACCCGTAATCACACCGTCCGCCGCCGTGTTGATCTGCAGATCTTCCAACGATTGTCGTTGCCGTTGAGCGGCTACCGCCAGTTGTCCATACTCAACAAATGAATCGGCATCGACCAGATCGGTAAGATTCTCCCGTGCAGTCCGGTAGCCGGCTTCATGGCGTTTTTCGGCAGCTTTCGTCCGTTCGCCGTCCAGGGTACGTGATAGTAATTCCTGTAGTTTAGTCAGTTTGGTTTTGTCGCTCACTGTAAGGTCCCCTGTTCATTGCGTTACATTATCATCTTCAGCGGAAATTTTATTGGAAGCTTTCACAATTGAAAGAAATGGCCTTTCCTTGCCCCACAACAGATATTCGGGAGCAATGCAGATCGAATTGAGAAACTACCCGCCATCAATTCAGCTGAAAACGTTCAGGATAGGTTTTGGTTATATGAAACCCGCCGGAGAATCAACCGATATTACGCTATACCCGGGGACCTCGTCGGTTTGACCCGCTAATTCGAAACGATTTTACTAACGATTTGCGTTATTGGAAAAATCAAAAAGGAGGGCTGTAAATGATTTGGGACACCCAAAAAAATTTGGGGACGCCCATAAAACTATAATATTCGTCTCAGCTTCGAGCAGAAACTTAGTATTTAGTGGGCATCCCTGTTATTCCGGCTTTCATACGCCCATGACTGATACGGTGGTCATCAGGCTTTGATGGGCAGGCCGGACTTATCTTTGAAGGAGCCAACGGCGATCATGATGACATCAATCAAGGCCCATATTCCCAGTCCACCCAGGGTGATTAGCTGCAATATTCCTGTACCAATTTTTCCCACGAAGAAACGATGGATTCCTAAAGCACCTAAAAATAAGGCCAGCAAGAGCGTCGGTACAAATCCTTTTGGGCTTTTTTCGACAGTAGTTTCGGTCATGATAAATCCTCCTATATAAAATTGTGTTTTTTTAAACCAAACCCATCAGCGCGGCTGACAGAAGTTAATCCCGGTCTGTGCGCTGGTTGTTGGGTTCGCGAATAATAAGGGAGCCCGGTCAATTTCACAATGACTATAGAAACTTCGGGATCCGCTTTCAAAATTATAGTATCGGGAGCCTGGTTGGATTACTGAAGGAATATTTCGTAAAAAGATACATTAGCGCTTTATCTGTGGATATTTAAAAATTGCAACACTAACCACACGAGCGCTGCCTCTGGCCAAAAAAACGGCCAGTCTGATCAAAGATAAGAAACTTCGAAAAAGCGAATATCGAATATCGAATAATGAATGTCGAATGTCGAAGGAAGGTATTCTATCGATCTTATTAAAAAGACTGAGCAAAGCGATTCCACCCTTCGACATTCTGCGGTTCGATATTCGATATTCTGCGGTTCGCTTTAAATGTAGTTTCAAAAGAGAGCGCAGAGTGACAATCAAGCCTGTTTGGGGTTCGAACATGGAAACGAGAGGAATAGTGCGGCTGGTCCGTCAACCTAATTTGATTTTAGCCTGAATCCGGGAATAAACATGGGTGTATTATTTCGGTATGCGATATAGTCGTCCCCCAAACGCTTGATCAGTTCAGGCTCCTCGATCTTTTTCAATTCCCAGACATTAATCAACATATAAAGCGGCGTGAAGAAGAACACCAGGGAAGCCGAATTCACTATGAATCCTATACCGAACAAAAACAAAAAAACTCCCGACAGCATGGGATTTCGCACGTACCGGTAGGGGCCTGTGTCGACGACTTTCGGTGGGGGATTGAAGGGAACAGGCGTTCCCTTCACTTTCAGAAAATGAAACACAGACCAAGCCGTGACGGCGAGCCCGGCAGCAACAATGGGAACCGATACCGGAAGCCTTGCGCCCTCCGGTAGGAGACGCGGCAGGCTTAACACCCTGTCAGCCAACATAGCGGCAACCACAAACAAGGCCGTGAATGCACCGAACAACGTCGCACCGACCGGCGTCAGCAGCATCCGGGTCTTTTTGGTGCCGGTTGCCGCTTGGTTCAAAAGGTTGATCCAACGGTTTCGAAATGCCATATTACACCCCGTAGTTGCATAAATTTTTAAAACAAACTTATCTGCTGCAATGGAAACCGTTACCGGTATTGACCGATCCTGGATACTGGATGCTGGATACTGGATTCTGGATGCTCGATTCTGGATACTTGATTCTGAATTCTGGATACTTGATTCTGGATACTGGGTGCTGGATCCTGGATGTATTTGAATTCTTCGATAGTGTTCATTTAGACAACCAGCATCAAGTATCAAGCATCCTGCATCTGCTTGGAGAAATCAACCGAATTCAGGCAATTTGAACAAGCTAAAGAATTAAGTATTTATCGTAAGTTAATTCATCTGTAAAAGTTGGGCAGAGTTCACCGCACACCAATACTACCGGCCTCAAGCACAGGCGAACTCCAATGACGCCATTCATCGTTAACAGCTGCAGGATTTAATCACCGATTGGTCGCACGGCATATCACGATATTCTTTTATCCCGATGAGTTCATTGATGCTGTTTGTCAGGGCAATATGGGCACCCTTTTTTACCTGACCGGCAATTTCCGAGACTCGCCTGATTTCTTCAAAAGTAAGGCCTGAATTGATAGCTTTTTCATAAAGGTGCTCAAAGCACGGTATACAATTTGCCGCAGTCGCAGCGGCAATGGCAACCAGACTCTCAATTCTATCCTCTAAAACCGTTTCTGCCGTTTTATCCATTGTTGTCTTCATGAAAAGATCCTCCTTTTTGATATTATTTGATCGTAAGACGGAAGATCGGCCTCAAAGGTTACAACTCAATTGAGTTAAATACCAATTATTACAATCCATGGGATCCAAAAATCAGAAAAATGAGCGGATAGCCTCATTTAAGTCCTTATCAGTGCTATTTGGTAGCCGCCACAAAAAATTCCACACCGTTTTTGTCCCTGGCTCCCGAGGGTTCCGGAATGTGGCACCAACCGGTTTGTGATAGAAACGGGCCAAGCTCATCGGGACGCACGCTCCAGAGCCATGGCTCCCCGGCGGCCTTCTGAAGCCATATCATCAGGCCGGTCCATGGGCCGGCGTCCGGCCGACCATCGGCACCGGTGGGGATATAGGAAAATGCTATCCGGCTGCCGGCTCCGGCAACCTCGGCACATTGGCAAAATAGATTATGCACCGCCTCAGGATCCAGGTACATCACAAGTCCCTCCGCTATGATGACGCTGTTGGCGTGCGGGTCCCATCGCTCGGTGTTGTCAAGAACATCAACAAGTTTTTGTTTGCCGAGATCTTCCGCAATCAAGTATAGATTTTCCCGCCGCCCCATCGCACCGATGCCTCTATCCTTGAGACGGGCGGTCGCCGGGTGATCGATTTCAAAAAACTGTACTCCGGAAAACTCCGAAGCCAACCGCCATGCCAGCGTGTCATAACCGGCCCCCAGGACAAGAATTTGGGTAGCGCCGGCGCCAATGCCGTCCTTTACCTGGCGTTCACAGAAGGCCTTTCTGTGGCCAAAGGCCTCAAACTGACCCGGCAGCATCCAGTCAAAGGCTTCGTAGACTGATACCATCCTTTGGGAACGTGCCCAGCGCACAGTTCTGGCGCCGGCTGCACCGGATGCAACCAGTAATTTCTCCGTTGCCGGTACAATGCCCGGGGGAAGAATTTCATCCATCTCCGGTTTGGCCCCCAGTGTCACGATGCTCAGGGCAACCTTGTACGCCGTCCGACTTGGTTTGTCTTTGCGCACGGTAGCCTCCTGTGAATATTCGGATAATTTTCTCGCGGTAATTCTGATTATTTGGGCCAGATCGGAGATTATCGACTATGCGATCTGTCCATGCTGTTTATGTTTTCGGGTGTCAGGTTTCAGGTGTCGGGAAAAAGAACCTGATACCTCGTGTGAACATTGAAAGCGAACCGCAGAATATCGAATATCGAACCGCAGAATGTCGAATGGTGGAATCGCTTTGCTCATTCTTTTTAAAAAGACAGAATACCTTAAATCCGAAATCCGCATTCCAAAATCTAAAATTTGCTTTTTGAAGTTTCATTTTCGATTTGACCGACCGTTCTTTTGGCCGGCGGTCGGTCTGACAGCTGACACTCGAAACCCGACACCCGACACCCGACACATGAACACAGCTGGCAAATATTGTCTCCTTAATCAGACCTCGGGGATAGACCCAAGTGAATTTTTTTCCTCCAATCACGGTATGGGCTCCGTCGTGTTCGGCATGCGATGCTGAGATCGACTCAACCAGATCTGGTCAATCCGGTGCGGTGTTTGACGCGGTTGAATGCGGATCGTGTGATCTCCGGTGTGCTTCAATGAAACCGCAACGGGGTCATCGGTATCACCTGCCCAACCGTAGACACCGGCCGGGTGAACATCGAGCCAATTTCCCATCCGGACACTTCGGGTTCGACTCCCGATTTGATCGTCCACCTGCACCCAGACGGAATCGGTATACCCGTTGTTTTCGTCGGTTTTACCTCGCATCCAGACAAGGTATCGCCCCGCCGGCGCCGCAAAGCGCATTTCAACAAAAACCTCGGGTTGCGACTCAGCATGCTGGTTCGCACCTGAAAAAAATTCGATGGCCCGGCCGCTCGCAGCCTCTCCATCTTTAACCACCCGAACTCCGGTTGACGATTTGCGCGTGATTGATTCGACACCTAGTAAAGTGTCTGTTTCAGAATCGTAGGTGATGGACATGGCGGAATAATTTTGGTCTGAGTTCAGCGCTGTAAAAATGATCAATCCAATAAACAGGACCTGTGGAATAAGTAAAGCTGTTCTGTTGCGAAAGCCAGCAAAAACAGAATGGATCGTCTTCATCCCGAATAAAAAGCGCATCCAGTCAAACTTCCGAATAAGAAGGGTATATACAGCAATGATGACGATGAAGGAAGCGAAAAATATGATCAGCCATTTGGCGGCGTCATGAATTGCCCATGGTATCACGAAATAGCCAACCGCCAATAAGACGGTCTGATGCAGAATATAAAACGGCATCCCGGCTTCACTCACGGCTCGCAGCCAGGGACGATCAACAGCCAGGTACCGCATACCGAATCCGAGGATGACAAACAACCAGCACCAGGCGCTGAAAAATGAGAGCAGCGTATAGACCCAATCACTGATTCCGGGCGGAAAAACCAGGCGTGACGGGGAAAACAACTGGAACAGGTGGGCGGACGATAAACCCACCCCCAATATTAGCGATACCCAACGTTGATTCATCATGTGCTGTTGGAGCCGCTTGCCGGACACAATGATAAATCCCGCTATCAAAAACCAGATATAATACAGGAACCCCCAGCCACCATTGCCGACATCCATAACGGCTCCTGGAATAAAAGCTTTCATGATCAGCAGCGGAGCCGGGAAGCCCAGATACATCAATCCCGGGACGGCTAACAATGACGTGATCCGATCCAAAATATTGCGACCGTCCCCTTTTAACCAAACAAACAAGCGGTAGCATAACAGGCTGTAAAGAAATAAAAATAGCAGGTACCAGAGGTGCATACCGTGAAATGCGAAGTTTCCCGGCATGCCGATCCCCAAATAAACACCGCTGAAATATTCGGGTAAAAATGAAAAGAATGAGCCGGTGAATTGGCCGTGCGATGATCTCTCCAGGTATACCTGCAGGGCGCTGTGGGTGACCGAGCCGACTATCAGCGGAATCATCAGCCTTGAAAACTTATCGACATAGAATTTCCGCCAAACGGCGGATTTGCCGATCGCATAAAACAGGCTCGCACCGGAGATGATGAAAAAAAGCGGCATCATCCAGCGGGTGGCGAATACGTTCCAGATTTCCAACCAGACGTAAGTATTGACGTTTTTCAAATGCCAATCACCCAGATTAAAAAATCGGGTGCTGTGATAGAGAAAAACCACCATTACGGCCAATGCGCGCAGCCAGTCCAGTTCATATCTTCTAGTTGCCTTAATCGTGCTCATTTCAAACCTCACCGTTTCGTCATTTTAATGAATTGACATCCGAAGCACCTTTTTTTCGGAACTTCAGCTCCGTCCAACACCAGCTGATTTTTGAATTCAAAATAAATCGAAACCTATTAATTTTTCTTGCTGTTTGACGAGCACTTGAGCATTAAATGTGCCAAATTCTACCAACATATAAGGTGTTGAATTTCTATTGTAAATTACGAAATCGACGAAAAGAGTGCTTTTTAAAATTAACCGCATTTTGGTAAATTTTACTGATAGTAGGTATTCAATGCCAGTACAGACATGCTTCGTCTGCAATGTGGGGACATCCTAGGTATTTGAAGTGTTGGCGATATTTATTCATACCGGGAACGATTTTATGGTTAATTCTCATTTCCGGGCAACTACGGCAAATTCCCCTGATTTTGAGTCAAACGCGGTGCCGGCGACATCAGTATAAACTTCATCTATTTTAAATCCGTTATCCTCGAATTCCTGCCTTAGGGTCACCGGACTGAAATACTGAAGCCAGTTGTATACGGTCCGAGTGCGCGCTTTTTCGATGATGGTGTATTTATCAAGTATGACTTTTTCATCGTCATATTTGAAAGTGTTCAAAAATCCGTAATAATCTTCCTGGGACCAGAAGCCGTCGAGCTGCCGGTGCTCGTATGTTGAAGCTTCCTCTCTCTGGTTATAAGCGTTCAAGGAATACACATCCAGCAACACCGCGCCGTCAGTTTTCAGCAGGCTGTGAAACCGGGCCAATAATGTTTTCCTCTGGATCGGGCTCAGGGCACAAAAGTCACACATGATCATCGTGATGAGATCAAACCGTTTTACCGTCTCATATTCAAGATAGTCCCGGCATACATAATCAACGACCAGTGATTTTCGGGCGGCCGATTCCTCGGCGTAGCGTATGGAACGCTCAGAAAAATCAATGCCTGTGACATCCGCCCCACGTTCGGCGAACGGGGTTGTATACAGACCCGGGCCACATCCAAAATCAGCAATAGCTGTTTGCCGGTTTATTGCGAAATGAGAAACAATCCATTTTACGGAGCGGCCAATAAAATCCTTGTTGCGCGAGGACAGGTCGACCGACTCATTCAGATGATACGCAAGCATCTGCTGTGATGTGTGTTCGTCGGTCCATAGCGTATTCGCGGTATAAAATTGAAACGGTTCCGGACGCGTATTTATTTTTTTTAATTCCTCAAACATAATGTTTATCCTCGATTGCCGCATTTCTTACAATGTGTATTTGCTGTTATGATGACCTTAATCTAGCGTTCCATCCGGCCTATACACCGTGCCACCTCATTGCAATCCGCGAACTACCGTCAGCGACGGGCTGGACATCCGGGTCCAAGTGCGCGGAGAGGCGATCCATCGCCGGCGTGGGAACAGCAGTGGATCGGGCGAGCAGTCTGAAATCATTAGCGATTTGTTTCATCTCATCTCTTGCGGCATGCGCATGCCCAATGAGTTCGGCCATCTCTTCGCGTTTGAAAATACGCCCTATCAATGTTACCAGAATAGGTTCCGGAATCCTTTTGAAAAAAATCAGGATATTACTGATTTATGATATCGTGCTATAATATGAATTATTACAATGAGTAAAGAACCGAATCCGCAAAACCGGGATTTCGCAACTGAATAAATTCTTGACTTTTGCGCTAGAATTTAGTTCATTTCATCTCGTCATAGCAAATGAAGGGGGGGCTCCTTGCATTGATTGAGGCCAGTCAAGGTCAAAATACTGCGTCTCAACGGATCTTCAAATGGAGGAAAGATCCGTGGCAAGAGCCTTACCAGTGGGATCCACGATGCGGAAGTACCACTGATCGGCTTGCCACTCGATCAAGTCAATCTCAAGGGTATATCCGATAAAGAACCGATTATACTGGTAAAATAGCTATGGCTGAACAATCTCAGCCTTTCAGGATTATGAATCTCATTTTTTGGCCAAAATGGTCCCAAAACATGCCATTTTGGTAGTCGGATAGGTAGGTTCTCGAAAACGCTTACAAATAAATGAAGTTTGGAAATGAGCCATGCAAACCACCGGTGACTATCTGAGAAAATGTAGAAAAGCCCAGAACCTGAGTTTGAGCGACATAGCCGAAATGACCAAGATCACCAAAATATATCTGGAGTACCTCGAAAAAAATAAATTTGAGAAAATCCCGGCTAAACCGTATGTCAAAGGCTATATTGCTTCTTACGCCGCATGCCTGGGGGTAGACCCACATGAAGCCCTGAAACTTTACGACGCTTATGAAAATGAAAGCCATGATTCAGATGAATTAACCACCGAGAATCTGCAAGGTTACGGAAACCCGATACCGCGACGCCGGCGGCTTATCAAGTATGCCAGCCTGGGTTTGGCAGTTGGGATGATATTTCTTTTATCTGTCGGATTATATTATTCATTTTTTATGAATCAAAAACAGGCTGTGGTTGCCGATAATTTCATTGAACAACCTGCGACCAAACCGCAACGGTTAATTTCAACCGCAGCTTATAAACCATCGCCCAAAAATCAAAATACGGTCTCTGTTCAGGGCAACCACCAAAACGGTCATAGCCAGCCGATTGAACCCAAGGAAGTCCGAGAAAAAACGATTAACGGCCATTCTCAAATATCAAAAACGCCCCATATCCAGCGGTCAAAGCGATATACCCAGAATGTGCCATCGGATCAGCCCGCCCCGGAATTTGCCTTTACAAAAAAAACGTCCGGCTCCAACAATGCTCCCATACCGCATCAACAAGATGCGATCGCGACCCGAAGTTTCGTTATGGAATCCGAAAACAAACCGGCAAGGTCGATTTCCACCGTCGCCTACGATCTTCCGCCAAAAAAGCGAAATGGCATCTCTCATCAATCCAGCCAAACAAACGGATTTACCAAGCCCATCGAACCCGGTATAGTCCAAAAAACGCCTGTCAATGGCCAATCTCAGGTACCAAGTCCGCGGCAAAATCATCAATCCACCGGCGTAGTTGAAGATGTGCTGCCCGATCACCCCATTCAGGAAATTGCGAGCGTCAATGAATCGCCTGGTCCAAACAGTGCTCCCGAGACTTTTGACAATCATTTAAAAATCATTGAAGCCGCCGCCTGCAGCAGCGTTAAAAATAGATCTCCCCAGGGATCCGGTGATTCTTTTGAATGGTCAGAAGACAAAATATTTATCTGGACTCGTATACAATGTGAAAGACTTCCGTCTTCAATCAGACACATTTATTATTTCAAAGGTGAAAAGGTAAATGATATCTCACTAAGTGTTCGTTCATCCCACTGGAGAACCTGGAGTTACAAGACGATTTCGAATAAGCGGTACATCGGCCCGTGGAGGGTCGATATCACATCAGATGACGGCAAATTGCTCCAAAGTATCAACTTCGAGATTATTTGACGAGTATCGGGAAAACCCGGATCGCCCATCTATATAGTAATCAGAATTTTACGATTCTTGCGGACGGTTGCCTCAGTCCTTGATGGTCGTCATATTAGCCTGGTACAAATGCAATCTCTGGATGGCGGAGCAGAACCGGGATCTTCTTGACACACCTGAACTCTTATTTTATCCTCTCCCCAAATTCTTCGTCTCCAAAACCGGCCTTATCGGCTTGACGCGAAGTTTCGTCCGGAAGCTACATTACGTTTTAATAAAGGAGAAATGCATGTTCAAACGGATCGACCACGTCGGCGTGAGTGTGAAAAACATTGAAAAAGCCATCGAGTTTTACCGTGATGTCGTGGGAATGGAAAAAACCATGGACCGTGAGGTCGACGTCCCATTGGGGCAGATAATCGGCATCGAGGGTACCCGGGCCCGGATTGTCCACATGACGCTGGGAGAAGCGGCAATCGAGTTGTTCGACTACCATCAGCCCAAGGGGCGGGATCCGCGGCCGGATTGGAATCAGAGTGATTTCGGGCTGACCCATATCGGATTTCGGGTCGCTGACTTTGAACAGACCTACCAGGACCTCAAGGCGCGCGGCGTGCAATTTTTAGGCGAACCGGTCGAAATCCGCCCGGGTGTATTCGTGGCCTACTTCCACGGGGCCGAGCATGAGATCTGTGAGATGCGCGAAATCACATGACGCTAATTTTCTTGGGAATTTCAAGAGGTGAAGATAGGAAAGGAGCTACAATTGGGAAGAGAAACGGTTTTGTTTAAAAGTGAAGAAAAGAAAGCTTCAAGCGATATTGCAAACACCCTGCGTCAGATTGCTGACAAGATCGATGATGGATCCATGATTCTGAAACAGGGCTCCGAGGAGATCACATTGGAGTTTCCGAATAGTATGGTTCTAGAGTTGAAAATCGAGGAGGAACAGGGAAAAAGCCTGAAGAAGTCCTTTGAGATCGAAATGGAATGGATTGTTGGCGAGGAACAAGCAGGTGGTGCAACCATTTTGTAAATGGATGACTATATCAAGATAACGGTGTTGGACAATACCATTGAAGCACAACTGATCGAATCTATTTTGAGGGAGAAAAATATTCCACACCGGATTAGATCATTTCATGATACGGCCTACGATGGATTGTTTCAGTTTCAAAAAGGGTGGGGCGAACTGTATGCACCGCTGGAATTCGAGGGTGACATACTTGAGATTATCGAAAATGTAAGATCAGAATAATCGGCGACGGCACCGTTACCGAAGAGGTGCGGATATTTTCCGGCACCCGTGCCAATGGCAAGGATGCCGAGGACGCTGTCAAGTCGTTTAACCATTGGGTGGAGAAAGTCCCATGAAAGTGACCTTTCACGAAGATTTCTACCAGGTCTATACCAGTGATCCGGCCGCGGCTTCCGGACGGTTGGAGGCAGTGGCTGAAGCTATCGAGCCGCATGTAACTTTCGTTTCGGCAGAACCGGCCGCACGGCAGCACATCGCCGCCGTCCACACCGTCACGCACATTCAGCAAGTCGAAAACCAGGGATTATATGACATCGCTGCCCTGGCTGCCGGCGGAGCGGTTCAGGCCGCTCAAATCGGGCTGACGGAACCCTGCTTTGCTCTGATCCGTCCCCCCGGGCACCACGCATCGGCAGCCTCAGCATGGGGATTTTGCTTTTTCAACAACATGGCTGTGGCCATGGCGGCGCTGTGAGAACAGCAAAAAATCGAAAGTGCCTGTGTATTGGATATCGATCTTCATTACGGAGATGGAACGGAAAATATATTGAGAAATCGAAGCTGGGCCACGGTTGTCAATATTGAAGCCCACAGCCGGCGCCGCTTCCTGCAGCAGGTGGAATCGGCGATGAAAAACTGCCGGGTGGATTTGATCGGTATTTCCGCCGGGTTCGACAACCATAAAGAGGACTGGGGCGGCCTGCTGCACACCGAGGATTACGAACAGATCGGCTCCCTCGTCCGTTCGGCTGCCCTTCGCAATGGCGGGGGCTGTTTTGCCGTCCTGGAGGGAGGCTACAACCACGATGTGCTCGGCGAGAATGTATTGGCCCTGATTCAGGGGCTGGCCGGAGGATGACGACTTCCCCAGGGTTTGCCTTGGCTTCGATCAAGGAGCGGTATCGCCGGGCTCAGAACCTGTTTCAATAGGTCAAAACTGTTTTGGCAGACATGGATTCTGCTACAAGCGCAGCCCCGGAGATCACCTCGACATTTGCGATCAGGTCTTCCGGCTCGATGTTTCTTGCCTGGGCGCATGGAGAGCAGACCATCAGTTGGCCCCCTGATTCAAAAAAGATTTCCAGGAGTTCCTGCAGGGGCGGAAAGCCGTTGGCACGAACGCGTTCGGCATAACCTCTGGTCGCCAGGTGGACGGCCGTGGATTGTAAAATAATGACCACATCTTTATCCAGGGTAAGTGCTGCGCAGCCAAGCGCAAACGGTATGGTGGCCCTATCCTGGATCTCTTCAGCGTGGGTGCTTATTATGACGAGTTTCTCCTTTGTTTGGTTCATGCGGTTCCCCTTTCTGATGTCTGTCATTTTCGGTCAAGGTCAGAATAAAACTGAAAAGTCATGCGCATCCTGCGAATGGATTTTGAATATCTAAATTATAGTGGGTTGGTTGATCGTAAGCCAGGAACGGCAAAACTGTCGGGTCCACACTTACGACAGGTTCAGCTTATTTTCTACCCTTAATATCTTTATTCAAACTTTTTGTCACGTCTAATTCCGACATTAAACCACCGCTTCTAGTGGTGGACCCCAAAAGGTTTTACTGATCCGGCGAGAGTTAAGTTAAACATACAGAGCTCCAGCTTGTTCGCACACGCGGTCCCCATTAGCCGGATTAAAACGAAAAAATTGCCATGTTGACAGATAGGGTAACAGGTCTTAAATAATAATAGTTATCATGTAATATTGAGAGGCAAAGTTGGCAGACCACCAAGAAAGATTTGAAACCATCATCCAAAAATTAAGGGATAATGGTCATAAAATAACGCCCCAGCGGCTGGCTATCGTTAAAATTCTTGCCAAAAGTGAAAGCCATCCCAGTGTTGAAGATATCTATGACCAAATAAAAAAAGACTTTCCAACAATGAGCCTTGCCACTGTTTACAGAAACATTATATTGGTTAAAGATTTTGGTGAGGTCCTTGAGTTGGGATTTCCGGATGGGAGCAACCGATATGACGGCAATAAGCCTTACCCTCATCCCCATGTCATCTGTATCGAGTGCAAAAAAATTGTCGATCCGGATCTGGATAGTCTGGATGATCTGAAAAATGAAGTCGCTGCGGAGACTCACTTTAAAATCCTGAATCACCGATTAGATTTTTTCGGTATTTGCAGCAATTGTATGGCAGAGAAAATTTAATATATTTTTTTGTCATTAATTGATAATCGTTATCATATAATATTTATTTCTACAAAATAATGAAGGAGGAGATCAACATGCCTAATGACGATAGCAAGTGCCCGGTAACGGGCGGAAAAAGTAGACCTGCAGCCGGCAGTGGCACGTCGAATCGTGACTGGTGGCCGAACCAGCTGAATTTGAGGATTCTTCATCAGAATTCGACCATGAGCAATCCCATGGACACGAATTTCAACTACGCCGAGGAATTCAAGAAACTCGACCTGAAGGCCTTGAAGGAGGACCTCTATGCGTTGATGACCGACTCCCAGGACTGGTGGCCGGCCGATTACGGTCACTACGGGGGACTCTTCATCCGGATGGCTTGGCACAGCGCCGGTACATACCGCATTGGCGATGGCCGCGGGGGCGCGGGATCCGGCACCCAGCGCTTTGCGCCGCTCAACAGCTGGCCCGACAACGTGAACCTCGACAAGGCGCGCCGGCTGCTTTGGCCGATCAAGCAGAAATACGGCAAGAAAATCTCCTGGGCCGACCTGATGATCCTCGCCGGCAACTGCGCGCTGGAGTCGATGGGTTTCAAGACCTTCAGCTTCGCCGGCGGGCGCGAGGACGTCTGGGAGCCGGAAGAGGACATTTACTGGGGGACAGAGAGCGAGTGGCTCGATGACAAGCGCTATTCGGGAGATCGTGAACTTGAGAATCCGCTTGCCGCCGTGCAGATGGGCCTGATTTACGTGAATCCGGAAGGGCCGAACGGTGAACCGGATCCGGTGGCCTCCGGCCGCGACATCCGCGAAACTTTTGCGCGTATGGCCATGAACGACGAAGAAACCGTAGCGCTCACCGCCGGAGGACACACTTTCGGCAAATCCCATGGCGCCGGCGATGCCGCCCTCGTCGGTCCCGAACCGGAAGCTGCCGGCATCGAAGAACAGGGCCTCGGCTGGAAGAGCAGCTACGGCAGCGGCAAGGGCTCTGATACCATCGGCAGCGGCATCGAAGGTGCCTGGACGCCGAACCCGACCCGCTGGGACATGGGCTATTTCGACATGCTGTTCGGCTACGAATGGGAACTGACGAAAAGTCCCGCCGGTGCCTGGCAATGGAAGCCGAAAGACGTGGCCGACAAGGACCTGGCACCGGATGCGGAAGATGCGTCCACGCGGGTTCCGACCATGATGACGACTGCCGACATGGCGATGCGGATGGACCCGATCTACGAGCCGATCGCGCGGCGCTTTCACCAGAACCCGGAGGAGTTTGCGGAAGCATTTGCCCGGGCATGGTTCAAGCTGGCCCACCGCGATATGGGTCCCCGCTCGCGCTATCTCGGTGCCGAGGTCCCGGCGGAGGAACTGATCTGGCAGGATCCGGTGCCCGCCGCTGATCATGAGCCGATCAATGCGCAGGATATTTCCGACCTCAAGGGCAAGATCCTGGCCGCGGGCCTGTCGATCCCGGATCTGGTCTCGACGGCCTGGGCGTCGGCATCCACGTTCCGCGGTTCCGACAAACGCGGTGGCGCCAATGGGGCGCGCATTCGTCTGGCACCGCAAAAAGACTGGGAAGTCAACCAGCCGGATCAATTGAAGCGCGTGCTGCAGACCCTTGAAGGAATCCAAAAGGAGTTCAACAGCGCCCAGTCAGGCGGAAAGATGGTTTCGCTTGCTGACCTGATTGTACTGGGCGGATGCGTCGGCGTCGAGCAAGCGGCCAAGAATGCCGGTCACGCCATTACCGTTCCCTTCGCGCCAGGGCGCACGGATGCGTCGCCGGAGCAAACCGACGCGGCGTCATTCGCCGTACTCGAACCGGCGGCCGATGGGTTCCGCAACTACCTGAAAACCAAATACGCTGTATCGGCCGAAGAACTGCTGGTTGATCGGGCGCAACTGCTGACCCTGACCGCGCCTGAGATGACGGTTCTCGTTGGCGGGTTGCGCGTTTTGAACGCCAACTACGGACAATCCCGACACGGCGTCTTCACTGAGCGGTCGGAGACCCTCACCAATGACTTCTTCGTGAATTTGCTGGACATGCGTACGACATGGCAGTCAACCTCGGAAGACGAAGATGTCTTTGAGGGGCGTGACCGCGCAACGGGTGAGCTCAAGTGGTCCGGCACCCGGGTCGACCTCATCTTCGGTTCGAATTCCCAACTGCGGGCTTTGGCGGAAGTCTACGGCTGTGAGGATTCCCAGGAAAAGTTTCTGCAGGACTTTGTAGCGGCGTGGGACAAGGTAATGAACCTTGACCGCTTCGACCTCGCCTGATCGCAGCTTGAAGGTCTTCGTGGGCTTCTGGAGCGTCTCCTGAACTGCAAATCCTCGCAGCAGTAATCGCCAAGCGCCACGAACTGGTGAACGTTTTGAACGCTCACGGAGGCCCGCCTTCCTTTAAAAATCGTAAGTTTAGGGACGCCCTATAAGTTCGGGGACGCCCATAAAATAATAACTTTCGTGGCAATTGGCATAGAAACTTATAATTATATGGGCCCTAAACTGACTGGATCCGATGCGGATCAATGAAAGTCTCGAAGTTATAGTCGAACTTGCTTATGAAGGTAAATACATGATGTTGATCACTCTCGACATGGCTTTGCCCGCGAGGCGGCAGGGTATTGAAATCGTGCTCGTCGACGTACTCGTCCTCGTACTCGATACTGAGAGGCTCAAAAGCTTCGAGGACTAAATGGCCGACGAGTTCATCGGAAACTGCGTTGATTTGGCGCAGTTTCCGATCTTACCGCGGCCCCACTTCATGCCCCAGGCTGCTCAGAAAGAATTCAGCGGGAGTCGCCCTGGGCAATGGGGCACGCCAGCTCGCAGTAGCAGCAGGGCTTGGTGACCATGCTGGGTTCTTCGATCCCCATGATGGCCCCCTCGAGCATTACCGAATCGGCCTCGCGCTGATCGTTTTCCTTGCTGCAGTGATCCCTTTCGAAGGACCCGCTGCGGAACGCATCCCGCGGGCAGACTTGGTGGCAGGGCCGGTCGCAGCCTTGACACGGATCGAAGTTAAGCGGACCGGTCGGTTCAAGCTCGGCTTCGATGAAGATCCCGCGCAGACGAATGCGCGTGCCAAACTGCGGGGTGACCAGCAGATTGTTGCGGCCGATCACCCCCAGGCCGGCCAGATGGGCGGAATCTTTGAGAAATGCCCCGCCGTATTCGATCTGGTACGGCAGCGAAAGCGCCTTGATCCCGAATTCTTCTTCCAGCCAGATTCGCAGTTTGCGCGACTGCAGACGCATCACACCATTGCCGGGGGTAAAGCCGGGAACCTTCATGCTCCACCAATCCAGAACAGGTTCGGATTCCGGATGAACCAGGGCCCAGACCAGCACGGATTTGTGCTCCGGGCGCCACTTCACCCCCTGGTACTCTTTGTAAAACGGACGCTGGTCATAGGCCGCATAGGAGGGGGACGCTTTCAGATCAGCGATGGACGCGATTCCCGCCAGGGATGCCCCCAGTTCTTTCGCTTTTGCGACGATGGCATTCTCGATATTATTGTTGTCGGACGGCATGGGTTTGATTCCTTTCCATTTTGATCAGTGCATCGGCCGCCATCACCCCACGGCCCCGGGCCAGGAGCATCAAGGGGTTGATATCGAGTTCGAGAATGGCCGACGAGTCTTTTTCCACCAGGCCCGCTACGGCCAGGATGGCATCCAAGGCGGCCTCCACGTCGGCCGGGGGAGCCCCCCTGAAACCGCTCAGGAGCGGGGCACATTTCAGCTGGTTCAGAGCCTGCAACACCTGTTCCCTGGTGGTCGGCAGCAGGAGCGACACGCTGTCTGTCAACATTTCGACCAGTATACCTCCGCTGCCGATCAAAAGATAGAGGCCGAATTGGTCATCGCGGGCCACGCCGACAATGAGTTCCGCGATGACGCCGTCGACCATTTTTTCGATCAGATAGGATTCGGCCAGGCCCGCCATCTCCGTGACCGCGGCTGCGACCTCGGCGGCGCCGGTCAGGCCCAGCTTGACCCCGCCGGCTTCGGTCTTGTGAGCCATCCCGAGGGCCTTGGCTACGACCGGATAGCCCAACTCTTCGGCTGCTGCCGCTGCTTCAGCTGCACTGCCGACAATCCGCGCCGCCGGGGCGGGAACGCCGTGCCGGGTCAGAAAATCCTTGGATTCAGCCTCGTCCAACACCCTGGCGGATCCGTCCCGCCGCTGACCAATGCCTGACAGCAGTTGTGGGGCCGGCGGCCGGCGCCAGGCAGCGCCTACATCCACCGCGGCTTGAATACCTGCCAGTCCGGTATCGACGCCGGCCAGAAAGGCAATATCGTCTTTGAGCAAACGCATTGCCACGGCTTCGGTCAGGGTATCCGAAAAAGTGGCCAGGACCGCGCCTTTTGTGCCGGTCTGTTTGGCGGCCCGGACAAAACCCCTTTCAGCCCCGGCCCAGGAGGACTGGTCGCACATATCTTCCCGGGGGTAATCCAACAAACACAGCGCGACATCGAAGCCTTCCGCCATAAAGGCGGCAAATTTGGCGGCCATATGGTCTTCGTCATCCCAGCCGAACATTTGGTAGTCGAAGGGGTTGGCGGCCACCACCCGTTCGTGTACCACCGCGTTCAGGCGCCGGGCCGATTCGGCAGACAGCGGAGGCATGGTCAGAGAGGGCCCCATGGCGTCGGCCAAAAGGGTCAGATCTCCTCCCGAAGTGCTCATGGCCCCGATCCGGCCGCCTGCCAAAGGGCCGATTACGTGCAGTACCTTCAGCGCTTCCACCAGTGCTTCCAGGGAACCGACGCGCGCCACGCCCAGCCGCTCGAACAGCGCATTCACTAGATCGTCGGATCCGGCGAGGGAGGCCGTGTGCGATACTACCATCTTTTGACCCACTTCGGAACGGCCGGTCTTGATGGCGACAATTGGCTTGGAGAGTACCCGGGCAACGTTGACGGCCTCCTGGAATGCGATCGGACCCGGCATGGTTTCCACATAGAGACCGATGGCCGTGACCCGATCCTGGCGTGCAAATGCATGGATCGCGTCATGCAAATCGAATTTCAGCTTGTTGCCGAGGGACAGCAGGTAGGCGATAGGCAGGCCGCGGCGCTGCATAGTGAGGCTGAATCCTACGTTCGACGACATGGTGATGATGGCGACACCGTTTTCGACGCGGCGGCCGCCCTGCTGGTCGGGCCAGAGTGCCGCACCATCGAGATAGTTGAGCAGCCCGTAGCAATTCGGACCGATCAGGGGCATATCGCCTGAGGCTTCCAGCAGCTGTTTTTCGAGTTCGGAACCCTCCGTACCCGCCTCGGTAAAACCGGTCGCATAGCAAATCGCGCCGCCGGCTGCGCGGGTCGCCAGATCGCGGACAATGTCGATGGTGACGTGGCGGTTGACCCCAACATATGCCGCATCGGGGCTGGCCGGTAAATCTGCCACCGAGCGGTAGACCGGACGTCCCAATATTTCGGTCTTCTTGGGATGGACCGGCCAGATATCTCCCTGGTAATCCATGAGATCACACTGGCGAATTAATTCCTGGGCCTGGGCACCGCCGAAAACGGCAATGGATTGCGGCTTCAACAAGCGTTCAATTGTCATGGATTGCCCTCCTGCGGTCGATGATTATGCCGCATTGTCAATGTTCATGGGATGCCCGACACAGCCTCAAATTAATCGCCAATAACCAACGCTCATCCCCTCTGCAGGAAATAGATATTCGATCCAGCAATTTCGAGCCACCTATATGAAAAAGGCTGCCTTGTGTCAACTGCCTTGTTTTGACAAAAGGCAGATGATGTATTAGGTCATTGATGATCAAATTTGTTGAAAGTGAAGTATACGATCGTTAATTCAAATCTCGTATGAAACATCTACATTTACCCCAAGAATGGGATCTTCAATCGTCCTCGATGAAAAAAGACTGCACTGAATCGGGGCGGATAGCCAAATGTAATATTTAACTTGGCCCCTTGAAAAATAGTAAAGATTTGAGTATGAATCCGGCAATATAAAAATGGGTTCCCGAAGGCCGTTATTTTAGCGCTCCTGGATTCTATCAGAACTCTAAAACGACCCAGCGCTGTCGTGCTTGGAACCGCATTTGAATACCATCGAATTTAATTAGAAAGACAGAGCGACCTGTCGGGTCGCAGCCGAAGGCGACGTGTGGGGTTGTAGCTCGACGTGTTGGGTCGTAGTCCCGCGATACCGCGGGACGAAGCCCAAAGAGCGAAGCCCCAAGCCTGAAGCGATTCAACAAATCTTCAATATCCAATCTTCATTTCCGGCTTGCCCGGATTGGGAGTAACCCATGACTGCGATTTTAAAATCAGGATCTGACCAAATTTACGAACCGGACCGTGAGGCAGAGGCCTCAGCGGCTTTTGCCAAAAGCTATCCGGCATTCGTGAGCACCGAATTGTTGGATGGATGGCGCGAAACCGGCTACAGCCGGCTCGATGCCAACCGGCAAATTTACCTGGACTACACGGGCGGAGGGTTGTACAGCGAGTCGCAATTAAGCGCGCACATGGAATTGCTGCGCACCAGGGTGCTCGGCAACCCCCACTCGGCCAACCCGGCCTCCCAGGCCATGACCGATCTGGTGGAAGGCACGCGGCAATATGTGCTGCGCTATTTCAATGCCGCTGCGGAAGAATTCATCGCTGTCTTTACGGCCAATGCCAGCGCCGCGTTGAAGCTGGTCGGAGAAGCCTACCCCTTTGCCCCCGGCAGCCGCTATATCCTGACGTTTGACAATCACAACTCGGTCAACGGCATTCGGGAGTTTGCGAAAATCAAGGGCGCCGAAGTGAGCTATGTGCCTTTAACGACACCCGATCTGCGCCTGGATCGCACCCAACTGCTTGACGCATTTAGCCGCGTGGACTCGGCCTGCAACAACCTCTTTGCGTTCCCGGCCCAGTCCAACTTCTCCGGGGTCAAGCATCCGTTGAATTTGATCGAAGAGGCCCACGGCCAAGGATTGGATGTGCTGCTGGATGCTGCCGCTTTTGTGCCGACCAACCGGCTTGATTTGGGGGTGGTCAAACCGGATTTTGTAACGATTTCTTTCTACAAAATGTTTGGCTACCCCACCGGCATCGGTGCGTTGCTGATCCGCAAGTCAATTTTCCGCAAACTCAAGCGGCCCTGGTTTGCCGGCGGTACGGTGAATTTTGCCAGCGTGCAGGGCAACGGCCATTATTTAGCCCCCAACGAGGCGGCTTTTGAGGATGGCACCGTGAATTACCTGAACATCCCGGCCATCAAGATCGGTCTGCAGCATCTGGAAAAAGCGGGGATCGATGTCATCGGACAGCGGGTGGAATGCCTCACCGGCTGGCTGCTCGAAAATCTGCTGGCCCTGCAGCACACCAATGGCAAACCCATGGTGCGTATCTACGGGCCGACCGATACCCAAGCGCGCGGCGGCACGGTGACCCTGAATTTTTACGGGCCGGATGAACGCCTGCTCGACTATCGCCGGATCGAAGAACTGGCCAATCAACAGGGAATTTCACTGCGCACCGGCTGCTTCTGCAATCCGGGTGCCGGTGAAATCGCCGAAGGGCTGACGCCCGAGGATATGGCGGCCGGATTGCGTCATGGTGCTGACATGAGCCTGCCCCATTTTATGCAGGTGATCCAGCATCGCGGCAACAAAAGTGCCGGCGCGATCCGTGTCTCAGTGGGTTTGGCGACGAATTTTGCCGATGTATATCGGTTTTTGAATTTTTCCGCCGGCTTTCGCGATAAAACCAATCTGTATATTGGTGAAGTCACTTTTGACATTCAATCTTGCCGCGTGATTCGGGATGGCAGCTAAGGATTTAGGGATTTAGGGATTGGGGGATTAAGGGATTAAGGTATTTAGGGATTAAAGGATTTAGACAGTTACCAACTCAGTTTTGTGCAAAAAACGCAAAATATATTTCAGTTCTAAAGTAGACCTTTGGTATACAGGCGTTTACGAAGATAAATTTTGGTGTCAACTTCTCAAATAGCTAAAAGTTAAATGATCGAATGTAGTATGATAGACAGAGCGACGTGTCGGGTCGTAGCCGAAGGCGAAGCCTGAAGCGATACCACAATTAGTCATTCGTCATTCGTCATTTCCGGCTTGTCCGGGTTGGGGGCTGTGGAAGCAAAGTCGGGTTCTCTGGTCCCGGCTATTCACTTCAAGGGTTCCTTTGATAATGTTATGTCGTCAATCCAAACCGTGCCGGTGCCATTGACTATAAGGTTTAGCGTCACTTTGTCCGGTTGCTGGCCTTTTTGGAACATGAAGGGAGTTTCGAGTGTTTGCCAGTCAGAATTGCCTTTGATGGGATTGTTCATACCTTTCGAAAAATATTGACCGCCGGCAACGTGGGCCCACATTTCCAACAAGGCTGAGCCTTCCAGTTCGCTTTTGACTTGAGCTCTGTATATCAGTTTTGAATTTTCAACATCCAACCCGGTAACTTGAGCTAAACACACCACAGTTGGCCAAAGTGTTGTGATCTTGATTGACCCCCTGCCTTCAATTTTTGTGCTCGAATCGGATTGGATTTTTAAGCCGATGGCTGAGGCATCGTCAAGGGCAAGATGCTTTATTTCGCCGGCGCCGGCATTTGCAAAGGTCAACAGAACCAAAGATAATATCAGAAAGATCCATTTCATTTTTTATCCTCGTGGTTTACGGTTATGACAACTTTTCCTTTGAAGTGTCCTTCTGCAAAGTACTGGAAAGCCTCGGCAGTCTCGCTTAGCGGGAAGCATCTGTCTATAACCGGTTTTACTTTACCTGATTCAATAAGTTCGTTGAGAATATTCAGGTCCTTGTTTGGTTTATGCATTATTAGAGTCAGTTTCTTGCTTCCAGTCATGTTAATCAATGGTCCTAATAGCACAAGCTGTAGGATTCGAGCAGATTTACCTCCGACCGTGATATAAATTCCGTTGGGATTTAATGCACGCCTATAATCTAATATAGATCGATCTGTTTTAACATCGAGGATTAGATCATAGCATTTCCCGTTTTGGGTAAAATCTTCTTTGGTGTAATCAATCACATGGTCTGCACCCAGTGAGCTTAACATGGCCAATTTGGCTGTGCTGTCCACGCCGGTCACATTAGCGCCGAATGCCTTGGCCATCTGAATTGCAAATGCACCGACTCCGCCGCCGGCACCATTAATTAAAACTTTTTGTCCCGGCTTAATTTCCTTTTTATCGCAAAGCCCCTGAAGTGCGAGGACTCCCGCCTGGGGGGTGGCCGCCGCTTCTTCATATGTCATACCGTCTGGTATCAATTTCAATTCATTTTCACGAGCACACCCATATTCGGCAAATCCTCCCCAATTACCTTCGCACAAATCTCCGAATACGTAATTGCCCGGTTGAAACTTCCTTATATCTCTCCCAACCGCTTCGATTCGCCCTGCGATATCGCATCCAAGTATTTTAGTTTTCTTTGGTTTTAGAAGCCCACTCAGGAGGCGATACTCTAACGGCCTGCCCGTTAACATATCCCAATCCCATGAATTTATGGAGGCCGCATGAATTTTTATCAGGACTTCATTGTCCTTGGGAATCGGTTTTTCAACCTCTTTGAGCTCAAGAACATCCGGTGATCCGTATTTTGAGTACACAACGGCTTTCATAGATCTCTCTGAGGCGTATCCTGGTCCTGGCCATTTTCAGTAAATTTCACCACCAACTATCTCCTTATCCTTTTGTTATAACTTGAGCCTGTCTTTGAGCAGCGGCCCGAATATTTGACGGCCTCGCACTGAGGCCAAGTGAAACCGCTATCCTTATTCGGTCAGTTCACCGCTTTATTCTACAAGGAGCGCTTAGAAAGCAATTTAGCCCGCGCGTGCACCGGAAGGGACCGGGTTTTCGGGTATTGCAAGCACCGGCGTGATACCATCAGCATAGCCGATGTCGAAAAGCATGCCTTCGGACGTTTCTCCCATCATTTTCCTCGGCTCGAGGTTTACAACAAACAAGGCCTGTTTGCCTTCGAGTTCGGTCGGATCTTCACGTTCCTGTTTTATTCCGGCGAGTATTGTTCGCCGGCCATCACCGATATCCACTATCAGCCTTACAAGTTTATCGGCCCCTTGAACTGTCTCGACCCGTTTAATCGTGCCGACCCTGATGTCGATTTTCGCAAAATCCTCATATGATACCATCGGCTTTATTGGAGCATATTTCATTTTTCCTATTCAATCTTAGGGTTTATTGTCCCGGTAATTCGGGCATTCGTGGATTATATACTGCCTTCTATTCAACTAGGCGCGAAACTATTCATCCTTGTAGTTCGCCGACAGAATGCAGCCCGCCCACGGCAGGCTGACCACAACGCCGATGCCAAACAGAGCGATGCCAGTCATCCCTGCCAAGGCAATCACGATGCATTGAAAGATACTGTCAAGAAATCGCTTGTGCGTCAAGCGCCAGCTTTCCGCCAATGCCGGCAGCAAGCCTATATCCCGGTCGATGATCAAGGGTAAGACATACATGCTGCTGATTCCCACATAAACCGCCGCTATGCCCGTCAGCGGCACCATCATCACCGAAAAGGCCAGTCCCCAGGCGATCAGCGCCAAACCCAGCGCCGGTAATATATGCCGATAGCCCTGAAAAAAATCGCCGAAACGGGCAGGGCGTCCGTCGGCCAATGCAAGGGATACTGTGAAGAATCCCACGCACAAAGGACCCTGCACTATCGTCGTGCAGACGATGAGCAACCACTGAGAAATCCTGTCTGCCATCAGGACGGAGACGAGTGCCAACACGACCATGAGGAGGGCATAGGCCACGAAGCCGACCGGAAACCGCCGCAATATCTCGAAGCCGCGTCTGATATTATAGGCATCTGTGTTTGCGATGGGGCCAAGCGTCGTCCGGGAGATGTCTGTCTTCTGTGAATCCTGATTTTCGACTTCCGGTTGGCGCGGGGCCGGTCGGGTCATCAGAAGGTCTCTTTCGATCCCCGGCTCGATTTGCCGGGCTTCACCGGACACCTGCAGATCCCCGTGGTTCTCCACCAGGCCCTCATGGCTTTCCACCCAGCCCTCGTAGCATGTGCACACGTCCACTAGTTGAACCAGACTGGTGCGTCCGGGCATAGCTAGAGCAGCCTGCTTTGCTTTCGCCTCGGTCATTTCAGGAAAAACGGCGCCAATCGTTGTCCAGCCCCGGAACCGAGGGTTGTGCTGCTGCGAGATCGAACGTCCCGGACTTGTCGTAGCCGTCGGAAGATGGGCCAGTACCAATAGCTGCCGCGTGCTAAGCCGATAGGATTCAATGGCCACGGCCAACGGGTTAGTCGGACGTCTCAGTGCTTCATCCGGGATACGGAGACGGCGACACAAAAGATAGGACCCGGTCTTGATCATCCGGTTGTTATCATCGCTGATCCGCTTCAGGACGGCGTCGCGGTTGGCATCCGCGCCCAATCCCAAGAACCGCACTAGCCCTTTGCCGTGGTTTTCATGACGCACGGCATACAGCACCAAGAAATTTTGAGAGCTTGTCAGCGGCGTCTCGATGCCGTCGAGTTTAGTTGGCAACAAGTCCTGGCGGGTGAGCTTGGCTGGCGATCTCCCTGTTTGGGCCTGCCAGAGGTGTTCTGCCAATCGGACATGGTGACCTTCTGCCGCCCAGATACAGGCCGTTCTTCCCCAGGAATCTCGCATCGAGGCATCCGCGCCGGCCGCGATCAGCAACTCTACCACCTCCTCAAAACCGAAGCCAGCCGCCACCATTAATGCCGTCTCTTGGTCTCCGTCAAACCAGGTTGCATTTGGATCAACGCCCTGTTCCAGCAACGGACGAACCCGGTCGACTTCTCTTCTGGCGATTGCAGCGATAAGCGGACGAGTGGGCGTATGAGATTCCATCATTTAATTGGTTGCCTGACGATTGTCTTCCATTTTTCCGGTGCCGCTCTTCTGATGTCATTCAGATATATCTCGTGATGCTTTCCAACCCTTTGATTGCCGTTCTCCTCGACAAACAAATGCATCCTCTCAATTGTAGGTCCCTCCTCCAAGAATGGGCCTATATGCATAGTTTGTGCTGCTTTGCCCTCCTTGTAGGATTCAAACCTAACCAAAGGCAAAGTTTTTGGATTCTTGAGTTTTTTCTTGTAGTCAATCTTTTCCATTTTCAATCTTCAATCTTATTTTCCGGCTTCTCCGGGATGGGTTTATCCGCCAACACATGATATCTTATTTTCACAAAACCTTGATATATATGTTCTCCTAAAGTTAAATCATCGCGGTAGATATCCTCAATCTCTGAACTACCGTAGGATTTCTTGCTTTTTCGCATGCTCCTCGGTCTCGTAGGTGTTTTTTCAAATGAGATATTTTCTTCAAAGCCAATTGCTTTCAAAACGACGCCCAGGTCCTCTTCATAGATCTTTTGCCTGATCTTTGCATCAGTTAAAGCGATTTTCAGTAGCTGAAGCTTTAATTCCTCTCTTTTTTGCTCCTTTAATTCAATACCTTGATAAAAAACTTCTTTGTAATTGTCGACCAGTTCAGCGACTTTATGAATTTCTTCTTCATTTTCAACGGCTATATTTAAGATGTTATCAACGACATAGTTATTTGGCTTTTTACCAAAAAAACCATACTCCGGTACTGATGAGAATTTTGTTCCCCTGATTTTAGTCGCAGCAATTCCTTGTTTAACCAGTTTATTGACCAGCTCATCCCTGAGTCTTTGATTATTCTGCAGTGCATTTTGTAATTTGGAATTTTCTGTCTTGATTCCAATGGTAACAACGCCGCTTTTAGATTGTATCTTTAATTTGGCTTCGCCGGTTATGGTTACTTCCCTTGGTAAGGATGATAAGTATTTAGCCAGTTCAGCCGGAGAGCCTGTTAGTTCAGGTTCCGCATACAAAACCGCCGGGCACATGATGATAACCAATAGAAAAAGCATAAAACGGTGCATATTATCTCCTTTGCTTTATTGACACCTAGGTTGAGCGGTTCAGGGTTCAAGGTTCCGGGTTGAGAACACCCAAATAGCCTTTATTAAAACTATTGCTCGTAATTAGCCACGGTTTCAGGTACATCGGTCACGTTAGATGACAAGAATCAATGCAATGTTAGGGTAAATTATTGCAACCCAGCATAGCCGATATGCTCGAGACTTGGGCGTTTTCCGAGCAGATGCTGGATACTCGATGCTAAATAAGCTACCTTATCCTATCAACGAATTCCACTGTCACCCGGTATCCAGGAACCAGAAACCAGGATCGGCCGACACTCAACGACTGTGGACAACCAGCGCGCCTATAATTCAGGAGTAAGCATCGGACGTTTCAAAAACATTAGAGATTTTCAGGTCTCGTTCGTTCGCCTGGTCAGCTTTCCTTGGTTTCTTTAAGTTTTGGACCCACAATTGAAGTAACTCCGATGGTAACAAGAGATGCGAGAAAAAACACGCTGATCGAAGCCAACGACTTCCAGAGGATTCCAATATCACCAGGTCCCCATATTAAAAAAAGTGAAACAACAACTGCAGCCAATACACATACGATGCAAATTGTGAAGCATACGATCGTTATAGCTCTCAAAGCCAAATTCCTCTATCGCTATGATATCAACTGATTGAGACTATTATTCCCATCCCATAATAAAAATCTCTCATTCCAGCACATCAAGTAAGTCAGGGGAGGGGCTTTGCAGCCCCATTCCACTTTGAGAAATGTTCGTGACAGGATTATTCAACTCTAATTTATGATTGAAGTGTTTAAAATCGCAAGATCTAGCCGGTCTGGTTGTAAACGCTTAGTTATGATCTACATCCATGCAAGGATTTTGGAGAAAAATCCAGGCTTGTTCTCTTTCATTATCGGAATGCTGTTCATTCTAATCGACCGATCCTGTCAATAATTATCTCCCATAGCGCGCTGCTGAGCAGCGTGCTGAATAGCAATACCCTCCCTTGGAATTAATTAAACATAAGAACGGGCAAAACCGGAGCCGCTCGCTTCGTCACGTCCGACTCTAGTGCGTCGTCATACCATCCTTAAATGTTAAGCTGATGTTTCGATTCTTAGCGAAATGTTTTGAAGTTTTTCAACAATTTCTTTAGAACATTCGTGGATATCAACCGTAAATTGTCCAGTATATGGCCCTTCGGTGTATACCAGACAAGAATCCAATACTTCCAAAGTTCCAGGTACTAAGTGAATTTTTGGTTTTGTGGATATAAATTCGAGTAAGTCCTTCTGAAGCTCCTGAGCACTTAAAAGGTTTTTAATTCCAGCGATATCATGTCCCTGTATTATAAAAGCATTATCAAATTTAGAGCTTCCGATTTCAATATCTTGAGCATCAAAAAGTCCAAAAAATTTTAGAAATCTAATTGTCCATGGTTCTTTGGTAACTCTTAAGCCCATTTCCAAAGATTTTTTATAATACAATGAGACGCGAAAAGTAGTTGTTTCTGTTGCACTTAATTCCCCAGCCGTTTTTGGATTGGCAATTAGTGTTGCACCAACAATTTTATCTACTCTTAGCAGATTACCATTTATGTGTTTTCTTATTTCAGAATCAATACCATCACCCGAAAGTATGCGCAGCTCATTGTTCATTAGTTCTATTTCATTTTTATCAAGAAACAGGCCATCACACTCTGGACAGTAATCGAAAATTATATCCGACAGTCTTAGTAAATTGATTTTGCGCATAGCTTGTTTGTCGCATTTCGGGCACATCCTATTGGGAAATTTATCTTCATGGGATTCATTGTCAATTGAGCAAAATTCGACATCACCTTCCATACCTACTGCCAGATCATTAAGTTCGCCTTTATCTAAAAAGGTACCACCACAATAATTACAGTTATCAGATGTCAAATCAGCTTCAACTTTTGTTTCCATAGCTTTTCCGCAACCCGGACAATTCATAGATCCCATTTGTAATACTCCTTTTTAGAGGTTAACAATTTATACTAATGAAATAATATTTCTGCGTACCCCGGCGTCTGGCGTCAGGTGCACCCTCATTGATGTTAGCATTTTTCGAACCCTGCGATATCCATGTACATAGTATTAAGATAGGAAACCATCCCTAATTTCCTCCAGAATTTTCGTGAGACTTCATTTGTTGTTGCGATTTTCACTTCTGATCTTTTGATCCCTTTCGATTTAAACCATTCAGTGCTTTTGTTAACGAGCTTGGTAGCTATCCCTTTTCTGCGATATTTTTCAGTGACTGAGATGTCATTGATTTCACCGTAATTTTCAGACAGCCAAGTAGCTGGATATTTCCGCAAAAATGAAAGACTAAATCCAACAATCACACTGTCGGATTCCGCAACTAGTGGCAAAGCGGAGTCATTTTCGATCTGTTCGATGAACCAAGCCGCATAAAGTTCGTGTCCCGATGGCTTTAATGTGAATATGGGATCATACTGAGTATGATATTCAACCATCTCTTTAAAGAGCTTTGCAATACTGTGCTTATCAGAAGTGCTGGCGATTCGTATATTCATGACTCCTCATGCGTCCGGGGTTTAAGTTTGCATTTTAAACCGCTGAAAAATCGGAAGCCCCACAAACGTTGTAAATCGAACGATATAGTCGATCCGAGTGGTAACGCGTGGTTATACGTTCCGCTCTATTCGTTTAATTTTTAAGCCCTCTTCTGCGCTTGGTTCTTCAAAAAAACTGGTAACATAGTGAAATACATCTTCTGTGTCAAATTTGGCCCGTTCCGGCCGTTCGATGTATCTTTGTGCTATTTGTTTGAGGCAAACTTCCTCGCATGTATTGAGATAAATTAGCTCGTGAGGTGCATCGATTTCTGATACTATTGCCTTGAACCATTTACGCTGTGATACGGTATTTGCAGGAAACTCCATGACCACATTTGTTCCTGAGCACAGAGTGTCTTGAACATGGCTTTTTACCAATGGCTTTAGCCGACCGGAAAATCTAACAAAGTCTGCGAAAGATGCAATTTGATCCGGATAAAGCGATGCTAACCATTCATCTTCGGATATAAGCACAGCCTTTCGATCTAACGCAAGCTGTTGAGATTTTGTCGATTTGCCCGCTCCCATTTTACCGCAAAGGTCCAGTGACCCATAGAAGGACGACAAATAGCATGAAATAAGTGGTGCGAAAAATAAGGTATTTTTTCGTGAGAATACTCACAAGTCCTCAACATATTCAATCAAATATAACATCCGCCGGTAAGCAGCGGCCTGAATTTATTCGAAGCCGGCATGGCCTTTCCATAATACCGCGATCTTCACGCCGGCTGCTCCACTGGTTATCATCAGCATTTTGAATAAAGGATCTTTTTTTGAGTCTGCGACTCTAATTCTTTGCAAAGATCAACCATAGAAAAAGGGCTTCTTAGGCTGTCGTCTGTATATATCTTTTTTATATTACCTTCATAATCGATTATGAATAGATCATATTTCGGCCAGGGGTAAATGTAAGTCTTAACGAGCTTAAATCGAAATATGGATTTTAACCGATACACGTCACTCTTTTTGTCTTTTTTAATAATTAGGCGATCGTTTTCTATTGCAATTATGGTACGGGAAGACTTTCCAAAATAGTAGAAAACGAAAAAAATTGCTAAGAAAGAAAGAATCATTATGCCAGAGACTAGTTTAACAATAAAATTGTCTGCAAAAAATAGGGTACACAACGCAATACAAATTAATAGGACAGATACTGCTTTTGCAGCTGTTGATATATCACGAAAATCTGAAGACTCAGGCGGTTCAAGAAATATCTTTGTGTTTGTATTTTGATCCTTACTCATTGTATCTGATTTGCGTGAGCAGCGGCCCTAATGGGTATCAAGTCGGCACGGCCTCTACGTGAAACCGCCATTTTCACGCCGTCTGCGCCAGCAAATAAGTAACCAAAGGATAAACGTTGATGTTGGTACTATGATTATTGTGCTCCACAATGGAATAAATAGCAGAACTAATGATGCTGTGGAACTATCAGGATTTATGAAAACTACATAGTGTCCCCACAAATCGAAAACTAATGCAATCGCAGCCCCCAAAATGACCGATTCTCGGATTCCAAGAAACGAAGACAACACCATACATAGGGCATACGGTAACAAAGACCAAAGGAAGAGACCTGTTGCAGGATCACCGGCACTCAAATATAGATGCTCATATGCATGTAGCCCAATAGCTAAGATTGTTATCCCTATGACGAAAAAATGCGGTAAAGTAAGATGCCAAGGGCGTGTTGCAACCAGCAACATTATAAGCCCGCCAATTAAAGCAAGAATACTAAGCCCCGTCATCGGCAAGAATAATGTCGATCCAAAGAACCCATAAACGCCAGATATAAACAGCGAAATAGCAACTGCGATAATCATGAGGGCCCAGCTATGAGCAGTCATATATGCTCCCTAACGGTTGAGGTACCAGCCGGCAGTCTTGCCTTCGTGCCAGCACTGGCCTTTACGCGAACCCGCATAGTTTTTCCGGTCTGGTTCAGCGATTGATTCTGCTGTTACTTCCTTTTAATCCAGAATAGTCCACTTTCATCTCCCATCGTCCACGATCCCTTAATTTCATGGCCCATCATAGTCTTTGTCTCACTTCCATTCATTTATAAACCCGTCTTTGATTCCTTCTGGTAAACCTTTATGCCACCATAAATATACGTCCGGCAATTTGTCCTTTTCTGCTTCTTCATAGTCTGGCTCATAACCTGCTCGTTTTGCTGTACCGTTTTGCCATCGAAAAAAAAATTCCCAGGGATCGTCATCGCCGGTTAAACACGCACGTACATCAATATCAGAGCACAGCTTACCTAGGAATTCCACAATGCTTTCAATTACTTCGTCACCAATATTGCCATGTACAAAATGACAAGCATAATACCCAAACTTCTTCTTTCGAGATTCGGCGATGAGGTCATTACCCGGTTCATCTACTGAATTAATGAGATCATTGGCTAATTGCTCGCCACTTCCAGGATTAATTGACTTTGCTACATTTATAATGTGATTTTCTACAGCACTATGCTTGAAGATTTACCTATTTGGCATACGTATTAGGCGTCTGACTCCAGGCTTTTGTTCGAAGCTAAAACCCTACAACTATTTTGGACTGATTAAATTGACTGTTGGAAAATAAGTTCGATATCGTGACTCATCGCGTGTGATTAAGTCCAGACCCAAAATTGCGGCCTGAGCACCAATATAGAAGTCGGGCAGTGGAGATCTTTTTGTACCTCTATTTTTTCGATACTTTAAAAAAGCTTTACCAGCTAAAAACAATGCTTCTTTAGGTATCTCTAACATCTCAAAATTGCCACGGTTTAACCCTATCTCCAAATCTTCTATTCTTTTAAAACCGATGGATACTTCAGAATATACGACTGAATTGATAAATAATTTTGTAATCGAGCTATATTTCGCCAATTTCGATTCTGACCAGTCAGCCCAGTTGGGATCATCAAGAAAAACGTCCAGAATAATATTCGAATCAACCAGAATTCCCCTCATTAATCATTCCTCGTTAAGGCCATTATTTCATCGGTCGTCATTTTAAGTGTAGCAATGCCTCTCAATTTCTTGAATTTTTTGCTTGGGTTTTGAGGCCCTTCTTTTTTTACAATATAGACGCGATCTTTTTCCTCAACAAACTCGATATCTGTTGCAGGAACGATTCCTAATTTTTCACGAATATGTTGGGGGATCGTTACCTGTCCTTTGGTTGTAACACGCATATTCCACCTCCAGTATGTTGTAATACTTGTAATAGTATTACTACGGATGGGAGTTGTCAAGCTATAACCGTTCGTATTCGAACGTTCGCAGATAACCAGCGTGCACGATGAATTCTGAGCTGCCACAAAACTATAAGCTGAACCGCATATTTTCTCACGTCTGATTTATCCGCCTTGCTGGACAATATGTACGTTCTTTACTATAAGGTAACTTATAAACCAGAAGATTGGAAATCCTACAATTAGTGAGATTTGAGCTTTAGTAAAACTTCCTATGGTTTCATTAATTTGTTTTTTTCTTGAAAAAGCACCAAGGACAAAAGCTGCTAGAATAACGAATAAGTGCATAGAAACTGTAAAAATGGAATAAAACATGCTGTAGCTGTACTCAAACTGACTTACTTCGATATATTTTCCATGCATACCTAAGAAATATTTGCCAAATTCAATTTTTCCATTTAACGCTTCTCCACCGCTATATAGAGCAAAGCCTATGAATACAAAAAAATTAAACCATTGTGCAACGAATAGAGCTTCAACCCACTTTTTTACTAGTACTTTAGTTCGCATATGATTGAGATAGGTCCAACGCTGCCGGTCACCTGCGCCATGAGCTTCCAGAAACTACTAAATAAGCCTGCGCCGTGCATTAACCAATGCATTTCTCAAACGCCTCGGCTTTTGGCGTCAGGTGCACTAGCGTTGCTAGCTACCGCTACCACAGTAACGAAATTTTTGACATAAAATATCTGATGAAACTCACGCCCATTTCTTTTGTTTTAGAATTCCGATACCAATAATGAATGGAATAAGAATGAATGCCCCGGCGTCCCGTCAAATCCCACGAAAGTGTCTTCTTCGTCAACGAGATTAGTAAACGAAAAAACACATGGCGGGTCAGTTTCCTTTAATGGCAATCTTGAAAAGCCCCAAATTTGCCACATATCAGGCACTTAAAAATATATGCGGTCGGAAAAACTTATTTAGTCACTTTTTCCCCATCACTCTTGAAACGAATTATCGAAACTTATCCAAAAATCCAAAATATTGGAATCCATAAAAGGAAAAACAGAGTAAAAAAAGGTTTCATATACCATTTTTCAGTACCATCCTTGTTCAAAAAAAATGATAACGATCCATGAGTAAAAAAATTTGGGTTTGTGTCAGTTCCTTTCATGTGTTTTGTAAAGTTCACTGCGATCGCAAAGACTATAAACAAAATCGTCATAATTATTTTTTCTTCAATTGCCATTATAGCTTCTAGGTATATTATATATTCACATAACGGTTCGGGATAACCTGCGGGCCGCCAGTCTTTCAGCTAACCAAGACCCTTTACGAAACCGGCATGTTTTTTCCTGTCAGGTTCATCCGGTTGTTAAATGCTTGTCATCGTTCTTGTTGCAGTGCATAAGTCTTCGCCATTATGTCCTTGGTGGGCCGGTTCCTGGTAAGCCATACGGTAAGTGACATGCCTGAAAGATGCCAAAACAACATTCTATGGTCCTTCAGTTTCCGTACTTTAATTGGCTCCACTTCGCCAAACTCAGTCCAAAGGGCGTTGGCAACATCATCTGTAATTTGGATATTAGCAGCAAGCGTGGGACGACCTACAACATTTGCCATACCAACTGCATAGAGTGCCCATGGTGCAGAGAGGTCCCCAAAGATTGGAAAAAAGAGACCAGTGAGAAAGGTTTTTTCATAGTAAATGGCATTGTTAGGGATCTCGTTCCTTCGTTTGTTGTGATTTTTTGCGCAGATGTATCAACTCCTTAGCACTCATCAACCGTACCTTAAGGACAAGGCTCTGAGAATCTCTCAATATCTTTGCATTGATTATTTGGTTGGGCTTTGTTGATTTTAGCGCCTCCCTTGCTTCGAATTTTGTATTGACAGCAGTGTCATTTATTTCCAACACGATGTCTCCTCTCTTTAGACCGGCGGATTCCGCACCACTGCCAGATAAGACCTCTGAGATGATTAAATTTGATCGTTCATTCTGAAGCTCGAAGTTTATACCTATTAATCCGTGTTTTGGAATATCTTGTTTAAGTACAGCAACAGGCCCACCAATTGTTACGCTTCGAGGGGAGAAATATGGCAACAAATAGTTAATAGCAGCATAACCCAATATTAAAATACCGAATATTATTACCAGCCATCTAAATACCATAATAGCTTAACTGTACTCCCTAACCAACAAACCTCGCGGTATTCTCGCGGTCTACTCCACTAACATGAAATCTGCGTTGCTGCTGTTAACAAGAAGGTAAAGCCTAGAGATAACGGTTTTGCGTGAGCAGCGGCCTAAATGAATGCTCAGTTTGCACGGCATTTACGTAAAACCGCGGTCTTCACGCCGCCTGCTCAACGCTTTTGTTAGCTGTGTTGTTATGATACTCTTATCAAATCAATTAGGATTATCATGTAAAATTTATACTTTTATCAACGCGTTCAAACTCACTGGCTGCGCTCACAGTACCGTCGAAGGAATGCTCAAATAGAAACCAAATGACGTGTCCGCGATGATACGCTATTCTAGTGTAATCGACTACATCATGAGCGAAGTTATCTTCCTCTACTACCCCATGGTATGCTAGTGCAGTTTTGACCACTTTCAGGCCACCAATTATGGCTATAGTAGGTTGCTCCACGCACTGAGGATTCTCAACCAAATCGCTGAAACAAGTTAGGTAAGATTCCGCTAACTCTATCTCACTTCCCATATCTGGTTGTATTTTGTCAGCATAAATCCAAATACCAGGATTCATTCCGATATGTGGTTCTTTATATTTATCGGGTCTATCTACCATTTAAAGGATTAATTTAAGGCGATGTCTTCGAGTCCCCATGATTTGGTTCTGCGTAGCCGGATTCCGGAAAGCCTCATAATGAGGATAATCATCATATCGATAGTGGGGATC